>APMI01021224.1_pt1 | contig 13183 bp, 12 predicted proteins | sample 667938 | NCBI WGS metagenome assembly APMI01 (sample SAMN01084076, study PRJNA167559) | wastewater metagenome | biome: Wastewater | place: Denmark: Ejby Moelle, Odense | collected 2011-11-28 | reverse complement strand
CCGCATTTGCGCGACCAGCGGCTCGCGCGTGCCCAGCGCGAGCCGGGCGAGCGTCGCGTCGAGCGCGAACAATGCATGGAGCGCTTCGCCTCCAGCCTGCGCATAGCCGAGCGCCAGCGCGCGATCCGGGTGCCCCGCAGCAGGGTCGATCCCGAACGTATCCGACCAGTTTACCATGCTGATTGAACCAACATTAGCGACACATAACCAATGGTTTGTTTCTGATAACCCTTGAGATCGGACAATGCGGGAACAGATGCAGGTTCATGATGCAGTCCGGGGGGCCGATGCAGCGATCGATAGCCGACGCTTATATGAGGTCAAGCGCCGGGGCGACACCGGCGAGCGTTGCGCGGAACCGCTACTAACGGCGCGATTATGAACCGGGGGCGGCGCTCGACGATATCCTGTGCCGTCCGCCTGATTCCCGGCGCTACCACCTGTTTACCAAATTCGAACCCTGATCGTGCACAGCGCGATCAAGGAGGGCCTTGTGTGCCGAGTTTGCGGAGTTCCATACGCGCCATAAGGGCGGTCCGTCGCTTCGGCGCCGACCTGGCGCGGAATCGCGGCGGCGTGGCGGCGTTGGAATTCACGATCGTCGGCCCCGCGTTCATCGCGCTCCTGCTCGCGATCCTGTATACGGTCTACATCTATCTATCGCAGCAGATGCTGGAAACCGCGGCGCAAAGCGCGGCGCGCCTGATGCTGACCGGCGTCGTGCAGACGACGCAGCTCGCCAACGGCCACCTCGGCATGAACGCCACCGATTTCAAGAATACGATCTGCAGCGGCACGACCGGCACGGATTCCAACGGCCAGCCCATCACCATTCCGGCGCTGCTGCCCGGGATGCTCTCCTGCTCCCGGCTCACGGTCAACGTTACCGCGGTGAACGGCTATAGCGTGGCGAGCACTGCCGCGCCGACCTTCACCTATGACAGCAATGGCGTGCTGACCTCGACCGGCACGGGCTATAATTACCAGAGCGGCGGCAACGGCCAGAATAGCGTCGTCGTGCTCCAGCTGATCTATCTGCTGCCGACGGGCAAGGGACCGCTGGGTCTCAACACGACCGATCAGCCCAATTCCAATCATATGCTCGTCGCGACATCGGTGTTCACGACGGAAAATTACTCATGCAGCAGCACGCAAACGTCATGCTGAGGCGTTTCGCGCACAACGATCGCGGCGCGGTGCTGGTTGAGTTCGCACTCTGCCTGCCGCTGATCCTGCTGTTATACACCGGCGCGGTCTGCCTGTCCGACATGATCGCCTGCAGCCGCAAGGTCAGCATCTCGACCCGGGCGTTGGTCGATCTCGTCAGCCGCACCATGTCGCCGACGGTGATCTACAACGCCCCGCAGAATGCGAGCGCGACGACCTATCTCAGCGCGAGCGCGGTGGTGCTCTATCCGTACAAGCTCAACAACGCGACCGAGCAGATTTCGCTGCTCCGGGTCTGCGACGCCTCTCACGCTTATGTCGTCTGGACCCAGGCCCAGACCCAGAGCGCCGACGGCAGCACCGTTACGCCCACCACCTCGACCCAAACGGCCGGCACGCTCCCCGCGAGCCAGGCGCAATTGGCCAATAATGTCGTCTCGATTCCGACCAATATGGTCACATCGACGATGATCCCAACCTCGCCCGACGGCTCGAACGTCTGCGGAAACCTCGCACCGAGCACCGCCACGACGACCCAGGTCGGCACCGCCGGCGGCTGGCTGTTCATGAGCACGGTTACCTACAGTTTCACCCCGTCGATCAGCTTCATTCCGATCACCACTACGTCGCTGAGCAGCACGATCTACATGGTCCCCCGGCTTTACTAGGTTCGCATATGATGAAGAAACTCATCGCATCTTTGTCCTTGTCGGGGCTGGTCAGGCTGCTCGGCCGGCTGAAGGCCGAGCGTGACGGCAACATCATGATCACCATGGGGTTCGCGATCATCCCGCTGACCTTCGCGGTCGGCTTCGGCATCGATTATGCGCGCGCCATGAAGCTGCAGACCCAGCTCAACGCCGCCGCCGACGCCGCGGCGCTGGCGGCGGTCGCGCCGGCGATCATCCTGTTGCCGAGCGGCCAATCATCCACCGCAGCGACGCAGATGTTCAATTCGCAGGCGGCGCTGCTGTCCGGCTATCAGAATTTGCAGATGACCCCGGTGATCGTTGACGGCGCCTCGGGGAGCGGCGGCTCGCTCGGGTATCTCCGCAAGGCGACGGTCACCTACTCGGTCGACTCGATCAACCTGTTCGGCGGGCTGCTCGGCGCGGCCACGCTGACGGTGAAGGGCACGGCCACGGCTAGCGCCCAGCAACCGCCCAATGTCGATTTCTATCTGGCGATGGACAATTCGCCATCGATGCTGCTGCCTGCCACGTCGGATGGCGTCGCCAAGATCATCGCGGCGACCCAGACAACGCAGCTTCCGAACGGCTGCGCGTTCGCATGCCATGCGCAAATGCCGCACAGCGACAATATCTACGTCAACGATACGCAGGGCCGCCAGATTCTGTTGTCGACGGGTTATTACACTTCAGGTTCGTCAAATCTGAACGTCTATTATCGCTGGGCCCCCTCGACCAAAATACTTTACAACAGCGCCGGGAACGCGATGAATTCCTCGACCTCGGCGACGACCACATCGACGAGTGGCAGCGGCAGCGGTCGCGTCGACAAGTCAGTGACCACCGCAACCGTCACGACCTATTCGATCACCGACAGCACCAGCGGGCCGGTCACCATCACCCAAAAGGTGGCCTCGACTCCGACGACAACCACGACCACTTATAATTCAAAGGGAAACGCGAATACGCCCACGACATCGACCGGTAGCACCACCACCTCCAGCACCACGTTCGACACCGGATATTGGGCGGACGGCTATTGGCTGACCCACAATTACGGCCAGATCTACAGCACGCCCACCAGCATCGTGCTGCGCAAGGACGATGTGGTTTCGGCCGCCTCGCAGCTGATCCCGTTCGCGGCCAGCCAGGCCGCGCAATATAAGGTCACCTATCAGGCGCAGATGTTCTCGTTCGACTGGACGCGATCCGGCGGCAGCTCGCCCGTCAGGACGCTCAATAGTCTTGCGAACGTCTCGTCTTACGGCAGTGGCTTTTCGGTCGCGCCGCTGTTCCCGGTCGACGATTATTGGTGGAAAAACTCGCAGCCTACCAGCTCCACCAATAACAATGACCAGTCCACCGAAGTGAGCAACATGCTGACGACGATGTTGAATCTCATCCCGACGGCGGGAACCGGCGCTGCCGGCGCGACGCCGCAGAAGATCCTGTTCATCATCACCGACGGTATGCTGGACCAGCCGAGTAGCGGGAGCAGCGGGAGCCGCTATTTCGGGCCGCTGCGGACCGCCGACCTGTCGATCTGCACCGCGATCAAGGCCAAGGGGATCAAGATCGCGATCCTCTACACGCAATATCTGCCGGAATCGCTGTCCGGCGACCCCTGGTCGCAGTCGAACGTCGCACCGTTCCTGCCCGCACCGCCCTCACCCTATCCGGCCGGGAATGCGGGGAACTCGGATCAGGTCCTCACCGGGCTGCAGAGCTGTGCCTCGCCTGGCACCAATGGCTCGCCGCTGGTGCAGACGGTGACCGCCAACGACAATATCACCACCGCGCTCCAGCAGCTGTTCTCCACCGCGCTCCAGACGGCGCGTCTGGTTCGATAGAAACGGCGCGCTGCCCGCGCCGTCAGCGTGGGTGCCAGGCAATAAAAAAGGCGGGGCAGCATCGCCGCCCCGCCTCGATTTGCCGGATCAGCGATCAGGCGCGGTAGGTGACCTTCTTCACCGCCGCGATGATCTTGTCGGCGGAGATCAGCGCGAGCTTTTCGAGGTTCGCCGCATAAGGCAGCGGCACGTCCTCGTTGCACACGCGGACCACCGGGGCGTCGAGGTCGTCGAACCCCTCCTCCATGCAGATCGCGATGATCTCGCTGGCGATCGAGCAGGTCGGCCAGCCTTCTTCGGCCACCACCAGACGGTTGGTCTTGGCGAGCGAGGTGAGCACCGCCTGCTTGTCGAGCGGGCGCAAGGTGCGCAAGTCGATCACCTCCGCATCAATGCCTTCCTCGGCCAGCCGGTCGGCAGCTTCGAGCGCGAGGCCCACGCCGATCGAATAGCTGACGATCGTCACGTCCTTGCCCTCGCGCATGATCCGCGCCTTGCCGATCGGCAGCACCCAATCGTCGAGCTTGGGCACCTCGAACGTGCGGCCGTAGAGCAGCTCATTCTCGAGGAACACCACCGGATCCTGCGAGCGGATCGCGGCCTTGAGCAGCCCCTTGGCGTCCTGCGCGTCATAGGGCGCGATGACGATCAGGCCGGGGACGCTGGCATACCACGGGCCGTAATTCTGGCTATGCTGCGCCGCGACGCGGCTCGCCGCGCCGTTGGGACCGCGGAACACGATCGGGCAGCGCATCTGGCCGCCCGACATGTAATTGGTCTTGGCGGCCGAATTGACGATGTGATCGATCGCCTGCATCGCGAAGTTGAACGTCATGAACTCGACGATCGGCTTCAGCCCGCCCATCGCCGCGCCCGTGCCGACGCCGGCAAAGCCATATTCGGTGATCGGCGTATCGATCACGCGGCGGTCGCCGAATTCGTCGAGCAGCCCCTGGGTGACCTTGTACGCGCCCTGATATTGCGCGACTTCCTCGCCCATCACGAACACGCGGTCGTCGGCGCGCATTTCCTCGGCCATCGCGTCGCGCAGCGCCTCGCGCAGCGTCAGCTTGACCATCTCGGTGCCCGCCGGCACCTCGGGATCGCGCACTTCGGCGTCATGCTTGGCCGCCTCGAACATCTGGCGCGCACCGGTCTCGACCTTGTGCGGCACCGGCGCATGGCTTTCCGCCGCCTGCTCCTGCACCTCGGGCTTTTCGGCGCGGGTGACGGGCTCGGGCTTCGGCGCGGCGGAGGCGTCCTCGCCTTCTTCCGCGATGCGCATGATCACTTCGCCGACCTTCACCGCGTCGGTCCCCTCGGGGATCAGGATCGCGGCGACGGTGCCTTCATCGACCGCCTCGAATTCCATCGTCGCCTTGTCGGTTTCGATCTCGGCGAGGATGTCGCCCGATTTCACCGTGTCGCCTTCCTTGACGAGCCATTTGGCGAGCGTGCCTTCCTCCATCGTGGGGGACAGCGCCGGCATTTTGATGTCGATCGCCATCTCAATAAGTCTCCACCAGCACGTCGGTATACAGCTCCTGCGGTTCGGGTTCGGGGGTGCTTTCCGCGAAATCGGCCGATTCGTTGACCTGCCGGCGGATTTCCACCTCGACCGCCTTCAGTTCGTCTTCCTTGACGCCCTCGGCCTCGAGCAGCTTCTTCACATGTTCGATCGGGTCGGACTTGTCGCGCACCGACTGGACTTCCTCGCGGCTGCGATATTTCGCCGGGTCGGACATCGAATGGCCGCGATAGCGATAGGTCTTCATCTCGAGGATGATCGGCCCCTTGCCCGCGCGCACCCAGGCGAGCGCTTCCTCGGCCGCGCCGCGCGCCGCCAGCACGTCCATCCCGTCGACCTGCAGGCCGGGGATACGGAAGCTCTCGCCGCGGCGATAGAGCTGATCCTCGGACGACGCGCGGTTGACCGAGGTGCCCATGGCGTACTGGTTGTTCTCGATCACGAAGATCACCGGCAGCTTCCACAGCTCGGCCATGTTGAACGCTTCGTAGACCTGGCCCTGATTGGCCGCGCCATCGCCGAAGTAAGCGAGGCACACCCCGCCGTCCCCGGAATATTTGTGCGCGAAGCCGAGACCGGCGCCGAGCGACACCTGCGCACCGACGATGCCGTGCCCGCCGTAGAATTTATGCTCGACGCTGAACATGTGCATCGAGCCGCCCTTGCCCTTCGAGATGCCGGCGGCACGCCCGGTCAGCTCGGCCATCACGTCCTTGGGCGGGATGCCGCACAACAGCATATGCCCGTGATCGCGATAGCCGGTGATCACGCTGTCCTTCTCGGTCAGCGCGGACTGCAACCCGACAGCGACGGCTTCCTGCCCGATATAGAGGTGGCAGAAACCACCGATCAGGCCGAGGCCGTAAAGCTGCCCGGCCTTCTCCTCGAAGCGCCGGATCAGCAGCATATCGTGGTAGAATTTGAGCAGCTCGTCCTTCGTTGCCGTATAGGGCTGCGGCTCGGCCGGTCGCTCGCGATTGGGCGTCGGCGGGGGTGCGGTTTTGGTTCGTGCGTTCCGCGCTGGGGCTTTTGCCACGTCTGGAAAGACCTCGTATTCCGTAGGGAGAAGCCCGCCTATAGTCCCCCAGCGGCGGCCCGCGCAATCCGACAAAGGCCAGCTATCATCGACCGGACGACAAGCCGCGTTGCAGCGCGCTTCATCCTCCCCTAACCGGCTAGGAGATGGACCGGCCGATCCACCCCTTACGTATCGCCAACTTCCGCGCCTATTGGGGCTCGCGGCTCGCGGGGACGATCGGGACGACCGCGCAGGGCATCATCATCGGCTGGCAGGTGTACAGCATCGCCCGCCAGACGATGGACATCAAACAGGCCGCCTTCCTGCTCGGGATGATCGGCCTCGCGCAATTCCTGCCTTTGTTCCTGCTCACCCCGCTGGTCGGGCTGACGGCGGATTCGTTCGACCGGCGCTGGATCGTGCGCCTCACCACCTTGGTGCTGATCGCGATCGCCGCGATGCTCGGCGTGCTGACCTGGGCCGGCGTTCTCGGGCTGCCCGCCTTGTTCGGCGCGGCGGTGCTGGTCGGGACGGCGCGCGCTTTCTCCGGCCCGGCCTATTCGGCGCTCGCCCCGAATCTCGTCCCGCGCGACAGCCTCCCCACCGCGATCGCGCTGTCGTCGATCGCGTGGCAGGTGGGGACGATCGCCGGGCCGAGCATCGGCGGCCTGCTCTACGCGATCCACCCCGAGACCGCTTATGCCGCGGTCGCCGCGCTGCAACTGATCGCGCTAATCGGTATCTTCCTGATCGGGCGCGTGCCCCAGCCCCCCGCCGAGAGCGACCGCCACCCGATCGCGCGCATCCTCGACGGCTTCGCTTATGTGAAGCGCAACCGGCTGGTGCAGGCGACGATCACGCTCGACCTGTTCGTCGTGCTGCTCGCCGGCGCGACCGCGTTGCTGCCGATCTACGCGCGCGACATCCTGCATGTCGGCGCGAGCGGGCTCGGCGTGCTCGCGGCGGGGATGGGAATCGGCGCGGCGACGACTGCCGTTTGGTTCTCGATCCGCCCGATGCACCACAATGTCGGGGTGAAGATGCTCGCCGCGGTGATCGTCTTCGCGATCGCGATCCTCGTCTTCGGGCTGTCGACCAATTTCCTGCTCAGCCTTGTCGCGCTGATCATCGCGGGCGGGGCGGATATGGTCTCGGTCTATATCCGCAGCTCGCTGATCCAGCTCCACACCCCCGATGCGATGCGCGGGCGCGTGGGGGCGGTCAGCCAGCTCACCATTTCCGCGTCGAACGAGCTCGGCGAAGCCGAAAGCGGGCTGCTCGCCTCGATGCTCGGGCCGGTCGGCGCAGTGACCTTCGGCGGGGTCGCCGCAATCGTCGTTACCCTGTTATGGGCGCGGCTCTATCCCGAACTGAAGCTTGCAAAGACATTCGATCCGCCCGAAATTCCTGAAACGACCCCGCAATACGGAGCAATCCAGCCATGAAGGCCAATACGATCCTCGAGACGATCGGCAACACCCCGCACATCCGCATGCAGCGGCTGTTTCCCAATGCCGAGGTGTGGATCAAGTCCGAGCGTTCCAACCCCGGCGGGTCGATCAAGGACCGCATCGCGCTGAGCATGATCGAGGCGGCCGAGCGCGACGGGCTGCTCAAGCCCGGCGGCACGATCATCGAGCCGACCAGCGGCAACACCGGCATTGGCCTCGCGATGGTCGCGGCGGTGAAGGGCTATCGACTGATCCTCGTCATGCCCGACAGCATGAGCATCGAGCGCCGCCGGCTGATGCTGGCCTATGGCGCGACCTTCGATCTCACCCCGCGCGAAAAGGGCATGAAGGGCGCGATCGAGCGCGCGCTGGAGCTGGTGCGCGAAACCGACGGCGCGTGGATGCCGCAGCAGTTCGACAACCCCGCCAATATCGCGGTCCATGCGCGCTCCACCGCGCAGGAAATCCTCGCCGATTTCGCCGATACGCCGATCGACGCGATCATCACCGGGGTGGGCACCGGCGGGCATATCACCGGGGTGGCCGAAACGCTCAAGAAGACGTGGCCCAACCTCAAGGTCTATGCCGTCGAGCCGACCGCTTCGCCGGTGACCGACCGCTTCGCCGGTGATCAGCGGCGGCCAGCCGGGGCCGCACCCGATCCAGGGGCTCGGCGCGGGGTTCATCCCGACCAATTTGCACACCCAGTCGATCGACGGCGCAATCACCGTGGAGGCCGAAGCCGCCAAGGACATGGCGCGCCGCGCCGCCCGCGAGGAAGGGCTGCTGGTCGGCATCTCGTCCGGCGCGACGCTCGCCGCGATCGCGCAGAAGCTGGCCGACCTGCCGGCGGGGTCGCGCGTACTCGGGTTCAATTACGACACCGGCGAGCGTTACCTGTCGGTGCCGGATTTCCTGCCGGAAGCGTAACACCACCCCGTCACCCCGGCCTTGAGCCGGGGTCCATCGGGAGGCAGCCGCAGAGCAAGAGGTTCTGGCCGCAGAGCTTGCGGAACAATGGACCCCGGCTCAAGGCCGGGGTGACGGTGGGTGATGATCGTCACGCGGTAACGAACCCCGCTTGTGTCCCCGCGAAGGCGGGGACCCAGTCTGGGCTCCCGCCTTCGCGGGAGCACAAGGGAGGCTTCGGCGTCCTCACGCCGCGCGGAACATCTCCGGCGGGAGCGCCATCACCGCATCCGCCCCGCCCTCGATCTGGCGGCGCAGCGAGCCCGCTTCGGGCAGCATCCGCTCGGCGAAGAAGCGCGCGGTGACCAGCTTGGCGTCGAGGAACGCGGCATCGCCCTCACCCGCCGCCTTCAGCTCCGCCGCTGCCTTGGCCATGCGCAGCCACATCAGCCCGACCGCGACCAGCCCGGTGAGGTGCATATAGGGCACCGCGCCCGCGCCGATGTTGTTGGGGTTGGCGATATGGCTCATGAACCACATCGTCGCCGCCTGCATTTCGCCCAGCGCCTTTTCGAGCCGGCCCGCGAAATCGGCGGTCGCCGCATCGCCCTTCGCCGCCGCGCATTCGCCCGCGACCAGCGCGAAGAACGCCTGCACCGCACGGCCGCCGTTCATCGCCAGCTTGCGCCCGACGAGATCCATCGCCTGCACCCCGTTGGTGCCTTCGTAGATCATCGCGATCCGCGCATCGCGGACATATTGCTCCATCCCCCATTCCTGGATGTAGCCGTGGCCGCCATAGACCTGTTGCGCGTTGGTGGCGATCTCATAGCCCTTGTCGGTGCCGACGCCCTTGATCACCGGGGTGAGCAGCCCGATCAGGTCGCTCGCCGCCTGCCGCTCTTCCTCGGTCTCGGCATAATCCTCGAGGTCGACCTGCAGCCCGCCCCACAGGCACAAGGCGCGCAGCCCCTCGGTCCACGCCTTGGCGTGCATCAACATGCGGCGCACATCGGGGTGGACGAACAGCGGGTCCGCCTTCTCGGCCGGTTCGGCGGCGCCGGTCAGCGCGCGGCCCTGCCGGCGATCGGCGGCATATTGGACGGCATTCTGATAGGCGGTCTCGCCCACCGCCAGCCCCTGCAAGCCCACGCCGAGCCGCGCCGCGTTCATCATGATGAACATCGCGGCGAGGCCCTTCATCTCCTCGCCGACCAGCCAGCCGGTCGCGCCGTCATAGTTCATCACGCAGGTGGCGTTGGCGTGGATGCCCATCTTATGCTCGATCGAGCCGCACGACACCGCATTGCGCGCGCCCAGCGATCCGTCTGCATTGACGAGGAATTTGGGCACCACGAACAGCGAAATGCCCTTCGAGCTATCCGGTGCGCCCGGCGTCTTGGCCAGCACGAGGTGGATGATATTCTCGGTCAGGTCATGTTCGCCGGCGGAGATGAAGATCTTGGTGCCGGTGATGCTGTACGATCCGTCCGCCTGCGGCTCCGCCTTGGTCTTGATCAGCCCCAGATCGGTCCCGCATTGCGGCTCGGTCAGGTTCATCGTCCCGCCCCATTCGCCCGACACCATCTTGGGCAGATAGGTCTGCTGCTGCTCGGGCGAGCCCTTCACGCGCAGCGCGGAGATCGCGCCGTGCGCCAGCCCCGGATACATGGCGAACGCCATGTTCGAGGACACCATGAACTCCTGAAACGCGGTGCCGACGACATGCGGCATATCCTGCCCGCCGAATTCTTCCGGCGCGGACAGCGTGCCCCAGCCGGATTCGACGAACTTGGCATAGGCGTCCTTGAAGCCCTTGGGGGTCGTCACCGACCCGTCCGGGTGCCGCGTGCAGCCTTCCTGATCGCCCGACTGGTTGAGCGGGAACAGCACCTCGGCGACGAACCGACCGCCCTCTTCCAGCACCGCATCCACCGTATCCGGGGTCGCCGCGGCGAAGCCGGGAAGGTTGGTGTAATTGTTGAGCTTGACGATATGGTCGAGCACGAAACGCGTGTCGCGGACGGGCGGCGTATATTGCGGCATGAATCAGGCTTCCTTGGTTGCGCCGGTTTCGAGCAGGACGACGAAATCGCCCAGTTCCGCGATCGCGGCGTCGATATCTTTCTTCTGCGCGTCGAGCGCCGCGATGCGTGCGCGACAACGCTCGATGGTGACGGCGCGTTGCGTATGGCGGCCGTCGCCGAGATCGTAGAGGTCGATCATCTCGCGGATCTCCGCGAGGCTGAACCCGACGCGCTTGCCACGCAGGATCCACGCCAGCCGCGCGCGATCGCGATGCGAATAGATCCGCGCGGTGCCGCGCCGCTCGGGCGCGATCAGCCCCTCGTCCTCGTAGAAGCGCAAAGCGCGCGCGGTGACCTCGAATTCGGCGGCGAGATCGGTGATCGTGAAATCGTCACGATCGGGCAAAGGCGGGATCTGGGCGTAGGCGGCAACGCTCGACATGACGGGGAAGCTAGCTTCCCCTTACGTGAACGTCAACTTGCGCCAAGGAGCCAAGAGCACCGGCGTTTCCTCCGTCGCCCGTCATTCCCGCGAAGGCGGGAATCCATTGCCGCAGGTCCAGCGATAGAAGCGCAACCTCCGCGTGTATGGATCCCCGCCTTCGCGGGGATGACGGGGAGTGGTTAGCCCGCGTCGCCGCCGCACAGCGGTTTGCCGTCCGGCGCGGGGAGCGAGGCGGCTTCGGAGGCGGCGGCACTGAGCCGCTCGGCGGTGAGCGCGCTGAGCGAAGCGCGGCCGGTGCACAATTGCTCGCACGCCTCGGGCAGCACCGGCGGGAAGGTCAGTTTGCCGCCGTCGAGCGTTGCTTCGAAATGGCATCCCCCGCCGAGCGCCACGTTGAGCTTGCCCGTCCCCTTGGCGGTGCCGCGCGCGATGCAATGATGCCCGTCGCCATAATCGACGCTCGCGCCGATGCGATAATCGCGCGCCGCACGAAGGATGCAGACATGATCGCTCTCCGAGGCGAACACCCCGACCGGATCGATCTTCGCCGGATCGCTCACCATGCCGCTGGCGATCGCCGCGCGTTCGAGCCGCGCACCGGCGCCGGTCTGCTGAGGCGCCGGCGCGTGCGATGGGCCGCACGCGGCGAGCAATCCCAACAGCGCCAGCGCGGCTCGCCTCAATCGACGCGCTCCAGCCCGTCGTCTGCGATGCGGCGGTAGAAGCAGCTCACCGCGCCGGTGTGGCAGGGGGGGCCGGCGGCGTCGGCGATCACCCACAGGGCATCCTGATCGCAATCGACCCTAATCTCCGCGACGCGCAGCACGTTGCCCGAGGTCTCGCCCTTCTTCCACAGCCGCCCGCGGCTGCGCGACCAGAAGGTCGCCTCGCCGCTCGCCTGCGTCGCGGCAAGCGCCGCGGCATTCATATGCGCGACCATCAGCACCGCGCCGCTCGTCCGATCGGTGACCACCGCCGTGACGAGCCCGTTGGCATCATATTTCGGATCGAGGGCCAGGCCCGATTCGCGTGCATCGCTCATGCCGGTGCGTCTAGCGCGGCGGGGGCAAAATATGAACCGTTCGCCCTGAGCTTGTCGAAGGGCTGCACTTCTTCGGGGCAAGAAATGTGCAGGGCTTCGACAAGCTCAGGGCGAACGGCGGAGAGGTGGCACCTCACTTGGTGACGACAGGCCCCCAAAAACGAAACGGGGCGACCCGCAGGCCGCCCCGTCTCTAACTTCGCGTAAGCGAAACCGCTCAGTGCGTGCGGCTCAGCCCGGCGATCGTGCGATCGACCAGCGCCTTGTCGGCGGTCGCGCCGTGGCGCTCGGCGATCAGCGCACCGGCCGCCTTGGCCGCCGCATCGGCGGTCTTGGCGCGGACCTCGGCGATCGCGGCGCGCTCGGCAGCGGCGATCTTGTCCTCGGCCATCTTGGCGCGGCGCTGCACCAGCTCGGCGGCATCGGCCTTGGCCTGGGCGATCACCGCCTCGGCCTCATGCTCGGCCTGCGTCGCCATTTCGGCGGCGTTCTTTTCGGCGTCGGCGATCTTGCGCGCATATTCGTCGCGCAGCGCCTCGGCCTCGGAACGCAGCTGCTTGGCTTCGTCGAGCTGCTTGCGGATATCGGCGATCTGGCGATCGAGCATCGCGCCGATCGCGCGGATGCCGCCCTTCCAGATCACGATTGCGATCAGCACCGCCATCGCGATCGACACCCAGACGGTGCTGTTCAGCACACCGAACAGCGCCGGATCGGCGGCATGTTCCGCGCCACCCTCGACTGCGGCGCCAGCGACTTCGGCGGCCTGCGAAAGAAGAAGAAGATCAGCCATGCGTCATCGCCGTCTTCACGGCCCCCTTCGCCTCGTCCAGCGACACCGACGCACCGGAGACGCGCGAGACGATCTCCTGCGCGGCTTCGGCGGCGACCGCCTCGATCTCGGTCAGCGCTCGATCGGTGGCCGCACGGACCTCCGCCTCGCCGGCAGCGACCTTCGCCGCCTGCTCGTCATGCGCCGCATGAAGCGTCGCCTCGGTCGCCTTGGCGGCACGCGAGCGGGCTTCGGCGACCAGCGCCTGCGCCTTTTCGCGGTTGG
>APMI01001452.1_pt1 | contig 13190 bp, 10 predicted proteins | sample 667938 | NCBI WGS metagenome assembly APMI01 (sample SAMN01084076, study PRJNA167559) | wastewater metagenome | biome: Wastewater | place: Denmark: Ejby Moelle, Odense | collected 2011-11-28 | reverse complement strand
GGCCGTTTTGGGCCAATGCTGCAGCTTGGCGCCACCGAGGGCGACGAAAAACCACAGTTTGCACCCATGCCGCGCGGCACCCGCATCGATTCCGTCACGGTCGAGCAAGCCCTCGAGGCCTTCAAACTCCCGCGGGTTGTCGGCCAAACTCCCGACGGCCAGGACGTCCGCGCCAATGTCGGCCGTTTTGGCCCCTACATTCAGATCGGCAAATTATTCGTCTCGATCCGCGATCACGACCCACGCGACATCGATCTGGCCACGGCGCTCGAGCTCTACCAGGCCAAGCTCACCAGCGAAGCCGAGAAAAACATTGCCGACTTTGGCGACGGCATCAAGGTGCTCAACGGCCGTTTTGGCCCCTACATTACCAACGGCAAAACCAATGCCAAAATCCCCAAAGACACCGATCCTACCTCTGTCACACACGACCAAGCCAAGCAGCTGCTTGCCGATGCACCAGCCAAAAAACGCCGCATCCCCCGCAAAAAATCGAAATAATTATTTACCATAAGCGTCTACTATGTGATATAATTAGGTTTATAGACATTTTGTTTGACATTATAGAAAATTTGTTCTATAATGTTACAAAAGCTTATTAACACAATCTAAATCTTTCAGGTGAGGCAGAGAGGATATTCCCCAACTAATGGACGACCAAGCGCAAACTGACATGGCCAGTAGCCTAAAGACGGCAGTCAGCGAAATCCTAAGTGTGATCAACCAAGAACGTGAGCGAGAGATCATCACGCGCCGTTTTGGCTTGTTTGACCGCCGCGAAACCCTCGAGCAGATTGGTGAGCTCCTCGGCATCACCCGCGAACGCGTTCGTCAGCTCGAAAAAGCCATCCTGACTCGCCTCAAAACCTCTGCCGAAGCTGGCAAGATTCCCGCGCTGCACGATGTCGAGCGTACCCTTATCCGCGACCTGTCCGCCAATGGCCGCATCGGCCGTATCACCGAAGTCACCAACCGCCTCGTCGACGGGCAGGGCACACCTCACTCTCGCTCACATATCGCATTTGTCGGCGAGCTATCGCCTCGTTTGGTTATCATCACCGAAAACGACAACTACCACCACGCCATTGCCATCGCCGAACACGGTGACGAAAAATCCTACCGCGGCCGCATCGACGACGTCGTCAAAACAATCAAAAAGCACGCCCAGCCGCTTAGCCTCACCGACCTCGACGCCCAGCTCAACCACGAGCACCCCTCGCACGTCGCCGCTCACGCTAGCGCCAGCAAGCTGCTCGCGCACCTCGACGACACCTGGGGCCTCGCCAAATGGCCCACCGTCAACCCCAAGAATATCCGCGACAAAATCTATGTCATCCTCGCCGCCAATGGCAAGCCAATGCACTTTAGCGACATCGCGAGCGCCATCAAAGACAGCGACTTCAAACGCAAAGACGTCACCACCCAAGCCATCCACAACGAACTCATCAAAGACAAGCGTTTCGTCCTCATTGGCCGTGGCATCTACGCCCTCGACAGCTGGGGCTTCGCCAAGGGCACCGTCAGCGACATCATCGTCGACGTACTCAAGCAAGCCGGCCAGCCGCTCCACCGCGACGAAATCGTCAAGCGCGTCCTCGAGAGCCGCCAAGTCAAAGAAACGACAATTCTGCTCAACCTGCAGTCCAAGCCAGAGTTCAAACGCGTCGCCAAAGCCACCTACGAACTCGCCAACAAGTAATAGCGGCTCCAGCCGCATAATTAACTGGGGTTTGGGGTGATCTGCAGCCGCCGGAGACGAGCTTGACGCTAATTCCTGGGGTAGCGAGCACGAGCTCTGCTCCGCGCGCAGCCACCCAAAGAATTAGTGGCAAGTGAGACGCCGTGAGGTGAAGCCCACCCCATAGTTTTGCTTCTTTTGCGCCAAAAGAAGGGGAGTTACTGCCTCGCAGTAAAAGAGTGCAGTTTTTTTATTTTTTAGCAAAAAAGAGCCTTATTAACAGAGGTACCCAATTCCGCTCACCCTTGCAATTTATCACCACCTGTGGTATAATGAAAATTACTAATTATGACAGTTATCGCCTGGCTCATCAACCTATTGCTCCAGTGGTACGTATGGCTTCCCATCGTTATCCTCCTCATATACCTGACTTGGCGCAATTATCAGCAGGTCGATGCGGTCAAGTCCCTCGACAGCGTGCTGCTGGTGCTCGAAATCCCTCGGGCCAATGATAAATCCGAGCTAGCCGCCGAGCAACTATTCGCCAGCCTGCATGGCATCCTGCGTGACAAGAAAGAGCTCAAAGAGAACGGGGGAATGCAAGAGCATTTGAGCTTCGAGATTGCCTCGGTCGGCGGCATGATTCGGTTTTATGCCTGGGTGCCGCGCGCGCTGCAAAGCTTTGTCGAGGGGCAAATCTATGCCCAGTATCCTACCGTGCAGATCCACGCCGCCGAGGAAGATTACGTCACCCACGAGCGCAACCACTCTGTAGTCTACACCTCAGAGATCATCCCCGTCGAAAAAGAATTCTTGCCGATCAAGACCTTCCAAAGCTTCGAAGTTGACCCACTCGCCGGCATCACCGGCACGCTGGCCAAGCTCGAAGATACCGACGAAGAAATCTGGATCCAAATCCTGGTGCGCCCGATCGCCGACGACTGGCACAAAATGTCTGACGCCTGGATCAAATCCGTCAAAAACGGCAGCTCGTCGCTATTTGCTGGTTTTGGCGGCACCGCCTGGATAGGGCAGCTTATCGAAGCCCTCTGGAAACCGCCCGAAGCGGGCGTAGGCGGTACTGTCACTGTCAAAGAAATCTCTGAGCGCGACAAAACCCGCATCTCTGAGGCCGAGAAAAAAGCCACCAAGCTTGGCTACCAGGTCAAAATCCGCCTCGCCTACCTGGGCGAGAGCCAAACCAACGCGCGGCTGCGTATGCAAGCAATCGTCGGCACGTTTAAACAATTCAATTCGACCAACCTCAATGGTTTTAAGATGTCTAACGACAGTTTCCGCAAGGAAGACCTCGCCAAATATAAATCGCGCCTGTTTGCCGATAGGGGATTTATCCTCAATATCGAGGAGCTAGCCAGCGCTTACCACCTGCCGCACACCAACGTTGAGACCCCAAACATCGTCTGGGCCAGCAACAAAACAGCCGAGCCACCGGCCAAGCTACCGCTCATCACTGGTGATCCTGCTATCGACGAGAATATTTCGGCCTTTGGGCTGACAAATTTTCGCGGCATTAATCACCAATTCGGCATGCTGCGCACCGACCGTTCGCGTCATGTCTATATCATCGGCCAAACAGGGGCAGGGAAGTCGGGCACGCTCGAGCTATTTGCGCTGAGTGATATTTTTCATAACCAAGGCTACGCTATCATCGACCCGCACGGTGACTTCGCGGTCGACAATATGCGATTCATCCCTGGCAGTCGTCTGCAAGACGTCGTCTACTTCAACCCCGCCGACACCGCCTATCCGCTCGGCTTTAACCCTCTCGAGGTCACTGATCCCGCCCACAAAACCAACATCAGCTCCGAAGTCATCGGTGTGCTCAAGCGCATGTTCGGTGAGAGTTGGGGCCCGCGGCTCGAATATATCCTGCGCTACACTATCCTCGCGCTCCTTGATCGCCCCAACACCACCATGCTCGACATTACCCGCATGCTCACCGACAAAAAATTCCGCAAAGATACCCTAAGCTACTGCACCGACACCGTCGTGCTACAGTTCTGGAACGTCGAGTTCGCCAGCTGGACCGAGAAATTCCAGGCCGAAGCTATCGCGCCGGTGCTCAACAAGGTCGGCGCCTTTACGGCCAACCCCGTCATCCGCAACATCATCGGTCAGCCAAAGAGTACGTTTAATATTCGCCAAATCATGGACGAGGGCAAAATCCTCGTCGTCAACCTGTCGAAGGGTCTGATCGGCGAAGACAATGCCAGCATCCTCGGCGCATTCCTAGTCACCAAAATCCAGCTTGCCGCCATGAGCCGCAGCGACATCCCCGATATCCGCGATCGCCGCCCATTCTACCTCTATGTCGACGAGTTCCAAAACTTCGCAACCGATTCGTTCGCAACCATCCTGTCAGAGGCCCGCAAATACGGCCTCAACCTCACCGTCGCCAACCAGTACATCAGCCAGATGACCGACAGCGTGCGCGACGCCGTGTTTGGCAACGTCGGCACGATGATTAGCTTCCGCGTCTCGGCCGACGATGCGCCGATCCTATCCAAGCAGTTCGAGCCGCAGTTTGAGCCGCAAGACCTGTTGCAGATGCATAACCGCCACTTCATTATCAATATGGTCATTAATGGCGAAAAAGCCCCAGCATTTAGCGCCACTACCCTAACGCTGCCCGAGGCTCAGATAGATAATACGGGCCGCATCATCGAGCATACTCGGCTCAACTACAGCCGCCCCCGTGCCGAAGTCGAGCGCGAAATCGCAGATGCTATCCAGCCGCCGAGCAACCTGCAGCCTAGCCAAAAGCCATCTACGCCGCCACAGCAGAGCCAACCGGCTGCCAGCTCCGCCCCTAACCCCGCTAACGATAGTAGCGGTGAGCCCATGTCTGCCTCCAAAAAACGCCGTCAACGCCGCAAGCGTGCCAACGACACCGCTCCAGCAGGCGAGCAGGGAAGGCCCTCGAGCGAAACTAGCATGCCAGCCGCCGCACCAAAGTCCGAGCGGCCAGCTACTGCTACACAGACGAGCAATCATACCTCCAAGCCTGCTGCCGGCGACGAGACTATCCTATCGCTGCGCTAACCATCCGCCGCTAGCTCCCCACCCAATATATACTTCGAGTGGCTTAAGTGACCAGCATCCACCTGCCGTGCATACTATCACTGCGACAACACAATATAGAACAAAAACAGAACATTTTTCCCAAGGCTCGGCATGTATGGGTAGCAGTTAAAAAAACCCGCCGCCAAACACAGCATATCACGTGCGCGTGCCTAGCCAGCTAAAGCCCGAGCCAGCCAGGGGAAGTGCACCCAAATACCCGGGAGCAGGGTAATCCAACCACAGCACCAAACTCCAATCGAGGACCACCAACACGCCACACGCCCTTCCATGCGTCATTACAAATCTTGGGTCGCACAATGTATATTTTGCGACATTAGAATATCTATGGAAAGTTGAGTATTGATACCTCCTAGCTGGAACCGTTTTTGGCATATACCCCTATAGCGGGGCAGTTCTGCTGTTTTGGATACATGTTCGGTTGATGTTCACTGGCACTCATACGTTCCTGCCGCGCATACATACAACACACTATCCGCAGCGAGCGTACGCGAGTGCCAAAGCAAAGCCTTGTAGCATTTACTACAGCGACTATCGGCATGCCCGGCGGCTAGCTCGTGGCTGATGTCGCGGCATCCAAGTTATACACATGTCGTGAATAATATTTGACTTTTTTGCTGTTCTATTCCCCTGCTACCTTTCTACCCTATTATTTGACTTATTGCCTATTGCGTATTATAACTATGTTTTTTGATTCGTTATATAGAACATTTTTAGAACACTCCCTCGAGGCAGAGCAGTAGTCCCCTTGCCGCTTGCTACGATCGGTAGAACACTCGCCTATCAACGCGCACATCGATATACTGGGGCGTGATGGTGTGTAGCTTCAGATACTCGATGGTGCGGGCCATATCCTCGGCCTGCTCCCCTGCTGGGCGGTCGATCGAAAATTTGATCGGGCAATCATACCCGGCAACATACCCCTGAATTTGATGGGTGGTATCGGCTGGGATGACGATCTTCTCGAGCGGATAGTGCATATCGCGGGCATATCCGACCAGCTTGCCAATAAAGCCCAAAAAACGGTTGCTAGCCACAACACCGTTGGTGTCAACCCGAATGCCTGTCTGGTCTAGCACCTGGATAGGTGGCGTGGGATAATAATTGATGTCGAAGGCCACACCGCTATCATCAACGTAGCGATCGTGGCCCGACACTGCCCAGCTGGCGACCGGCTGGCGAATAGCAAGCCGGATCTCTGGCCGCGCAAACGAGCCTGGCGTAATCGCCAGCGACTTGACCTCTGGATGTGTCGCCTGCACCGTCGCCAATAGCTTTGGTTGGTTGAGCAGCGGCAGCAGACGCTCCACGGGATTGGCCGCCAGGTAGTGGTCGATCGCCTCGCGGTACATACCAGTGTCGCGCACCAGCGGCAGCGATACCAGCTGAATCGTCGGCGTCGCGATATACTGGCTCATCGTCCACCAAATACCACCACAGGCCGCCAGTATACTTACCAGCATTAGCCCCAGATGCCGCCGACGACGACGAAGCTGATGCGACTGCTGCCTAGGCGTAACAAGCGATGTATCGCCGTGATCAGCCGCCACGCCCAACCGCGGCGATGTGCTGCCCGTCAGCGTGCGATTACGCTGGAATCGATATGCCGTATCAGCGTCGAGCGCCAGGCGCTCACGAACTACATCGTCACTCAAACGACGACGTGGCGTAGGGGTAGCTGCGCTGGTCTTGCCAAATAATTTCATACCGTGCTCTTTGCCTTATTGTAACAGAAAATGCTTATGTGGCGGCGTCGATAATCAGCTGCGCCATGTCGCGCGCTGCCGAAGGCTTGGCGAATGTCGCAAATGTCGCTGCCATGTCGCGCGCTGCAGCTGGATGCTCGACAAGTTGGCGAATTGCGCTAGCCAACGCCGCTGGGTCGTCCGCAATTGCATCATCACGCACACTTAACACTGCACCGGCAGATTCATAAACAGCAGCGTTTTTGAGCTGATGCCCACCCGTTAGATGCGCATTTGGCACCAAAATTGTCGGCTTCTTGAGCGCTGCTAACTCCAAAATCGTTGTCGCCCCCGCCCGCGCCACAACCACATCTGCGGCGCCCATAACATCAGCCATGCCGCTATCCACAAATGCTTTCAGGACAAAATGATCGCCAAGGTGAGCAGCTCGGGGCCGCAATTCAGCGTACTGATGAACTCCCGAAATCAGCACTATAGTCATCGTCGCAAGCAACTCCGGTGCGATCGCCATCACTGCATTATTCAGCCGTACAGCACCAAGCCCTCCACCGGTAACCACCACCAGCGGCCGCGCAGCATCCACACCAAGCACCGCACGTGCCGCAGCTACTTGGTCTGGCGTATACGGACGAAATTCCTCGGCAATAGGTATACCGACATACACCGTGCGGCTGGTCGGGTACGGATAATGCTCGAGCGGTGCACCAGTCGCAATCGTCGTCGCCCAGCGTGCCAAAATACGATTAGTCAACCCAGGATGTGCATCGGAGTCATGAATAACCAATGGAATACGCAGCCAGTGCGCCGCAAGGCCAATCGGCAAACATACGTATCCACCCTTCGTAAACACCACATCGGGGCGCCAAATGATGAGCTTTGCGACACTCTGCATTATGCCGCAGACAATCAGCACGCCGTCGCGTACATTCGGCCAAAATACTGCCCGCGTCGTAAAGTGTTGTATTTTTGACAAATGATAGTAGCGGCGAAACTTGCCAGATACCACCGTGTCCATGCGAATATCGAGCCCAGATTTGTCCAGCAAGCTGCGCGCCGCATTGCCAAAGCTGCGATCGCACCAAAACCGTACCTCGGCATCACGTTCGCGTCGCTTCAACTCATGCAGAACGGCGACGACGGGCGTCACGTGTCCGCCCGAGCCCCCGCCCGCTGCCAGAATACGCATACTGCACCTCCTTTTTGTCATTACTATACGATGTATATCTCGAAATTTGAAATACCAGCCCGAGTGCTGCGGCCATAAATACCATGCTCGTGCCGCCAAAGCTCAGTAGCGGCAACGTAATGCCTGTCAGCGGAAAGATACCGATCATTGACGCAATATTGAGGATAATATGCGAGCCTAGCCAGCCAAATACCCCAGCGGCGACAAGCTTCATCCAAGTGTCACTACTGCGGTCGCTCACCTTGAGTAGCCTCATCAATAGCCCGCAAAAAAGCGCAATGATTGCCACGAGCCCAACAAATCCAAACGTCTCGCCCATAATTGCAAATACCGAATCGTTGATTGATTCGGGTAAATACCCTGTCGCCTGGATGCTATTGCCAATTCCGACACCCAGCAGACCGCCGGTACCGATGGCAATCTTGGCCTGCGTAATATGATAACTCTCTGCATCTGCCGTGGTCACACTTGCCGAATCTCCCTCGAGAAACGTCGCTAGCCGCTCCATACGATGCGGCGCGGTCAGTGTCAGGCCCGCTCCTACCACCAGCAGCGCCACCAGCAATCTGACCCCCCACTGCCAGCTTATGCCCGCTACCATCAGCATCACCGCCACCAGGGATACTAGCGTGAGTCCCGTGCCCATATCTTTTTGGAGTACCACCGTACACAACATGCCCGCCGCAAGCACCAACAACAACGGCAAAATCGTCCGCCCAAAATCGTTGATCAGCCCCTGTTCGCTGCGCCGGCTCAAAAACCCTGCCGCATATAGTAGCGTCCCAAATTTCAATAGCTCCGCCGGCTGCAGCCCACCAAGCGCTCCAAAATCAAACCATCGACACGCACCATTGGTACATTGCACAAATGGCGCATCCAGCAGCCCTGCCATAAATAGCAGCGCCGATAGCCCAAGCCCTACAATCAATACAGCGTCTGCATACCGCCGGGCAAACACAAATGGAAGTATCGCAAACGCGGCAAACGCCGCCACTGCAAGCGCCAGGCTCATCGCTTGCTTCAGCACAAAATATGTATCACTAAATGCGCCCGCACCGCTCGCCTGATTGAGCGCGTTGGCCCGCAATGTGCCAATCGCATAAATCACCACCAGCCCCAACAGCATCAACAGCCCCATGTATAATACAATCCGATAATCCGGGCGATGGCTGCGGCCAAGTGTCATACTCCAGCCGCGATGAGACCCCCACCAAGTAACCCACTTGTTCAAGAAACATTACCCCCGCCGAGCGCCATCATGATGCCCACAAATGCCGCCACGCAGGCGATAACCCAAAAACGCATCGTCACTTTTACCTCTGGCCATCCGCTCGCCTCGAGGTGGTGGTGGATTGGTGCCGATATAAATACCTTGCGGTGGAATAGTCGCTTACTCGTGATCTGGATCAGGCTCGACCCGGCTTCTACCACAAACAGCACGCCGATGACCGGAAGCAAAAAGAGCGAATTGGTGAGCATCGCCACTACACCAAGGCTTGTTCCCAGCGCAAAGCTTCCGACATCCCCCATAAAGAACCGTGCAGGATAAATATTAAACCACAGGTAACTCAGCAGTGCACCCACCACAGTGAAACAGAAGCCAGACAGCATGACATGCCCCTGCAGGAGTGCAATAACGCCAAACGATCCAAATGCGATCGCCAGCAAACCGCCGGCCAGCCCATCTAGCCCGTCACTAATATTGACGGCGTTGCCTGTCGCCACCACTGCAAAGGCAAATAACGGCACAATCCACGCCCCTATCACCCAGTTGCCAATATAGGGCAAGTGCACCGAATTATATCCAAGTTTGACAAAGAAAAACCACCCTAACCCCAGTCCGAGCAACGTAATCAGCAGGAACTTCACGCTCGAACGCATCCCCGCCACACCCTCGCCGCTCCCACGAATATTGATGATATCGTCGATCAACCCCACTACCCCACCGCCAATCAGCGCCGCAAGCGGTAGCCACGTCTGGGCGCGATCCAGATTGAATCCTAGGGTTACAAAGCCAATCGATACCACCGTAATGATTCCCGCCATCGTTGGGATATGCCGTGTAAATTTTTTGGCATGGAGCTTGGTAAATATCTGAAGTAACTCACCAGTCGTGCTAGTGTGGCGCTGTTGTTTCCAAAATTTATATCGATACGCAAAAAACGTATAGATCGGCGTCAACATCATCGCCAGCAAAAACGCCCCAACGCTCAGTAGAAATGTCCCGGTTAGTTCGTGTGCGAAGTTTTGTAGTACAGTCATATCCCTATTATCTATCCTTTTGGCTGAAGCTTCAAGTAATCAATCATCCAATTTGAAATATCAGTGAACACCGGCAACGCATCTGCGCCCCCCTGAAGGTTCTTGTCTTTGCCCCATAGCTTAACCATAATTGTATACCGTGGTGTCGGATCGCCCCCGTAGCCCAAGTAGGTCGCAATCGTCTGCGTGTCAGAATAACTACCGTCAGGTTTCAGAGTTTGCGAGGTACCAGTCTTGCCGCCAATATTATAGCCTTTTTTGTCGTGGCCTGCATAGAATTCGGTCCGGGCATCATGTACCATCTGCCGAATAGTTGCGGCGGTCTCGGGCTTAATCACCCCTGTAATCGGCGGCTGATCAGCCTGTGACTTCAGTCGTCCATCTGTAATTGTCCCGGCCAAAATCGTCGGGTGGTAGTAGGTGCCGCCATTCATGAGCATATTAAATGCGCTGCACACCTGTATCATCGTGGGGTTCATGCCCTGCCCAAACGTCATCGTCGCATACTGCACAGCGTTGCCATTGGGGCTATCGGGTGATAGCAGCAGGCCATCGGCTTCATTTGCCAGCTCGATGCCAGTTGCTTGGGCAAAATGATATTTGTTGTAATAATAGTCGTACATTGTCTGGCGCGCCTGATAGGTGATGTTTTGCCCGTCACCAAGGCGCTCGAGTACCGTCACCATGCCTGTATTGAACGACCAATTAAGGGCGTCCTGAATGGTGATGATGCCGGTTTTGCGACCGATCGATGCATTTTTAATTGTACGATCCGCCACCTGGATATAGTCGGTGTTATTGTAGGTGCTCGCCGGCGTAATCACTCCCTTATCAAGCCCAATCGTCACCGTAAATGGCTTGATAACCGACCCCGCCTCATACGGCATAGAGATGATAGGATTATTAAATAACGCAGCATCAGTTACCCTACCGTATTCCGCCGGGTTATAGCCAGGTAGATTTGCCATGGCGAGCACGTGACCGGTCTGCGGATCCATCACCAACACGCTACCATTGGTTGCGCCGCTTTTTTCCATGCCTCGCTGCAACGCTTGCTCGGCATAGCTTTGGATGTTAGTATCGAGCGTCAGTGCCAGCGTATCCCAGCACCGATGCAGCCAGCTGTCCCTCGGGGTAGACGCGCTGAGTTTCTTTTTGCAGGCCGACACCAAGAAGATTCTCTTTTTTTAGATCAGATGCTTGCTGCGGCGTGAGGTTTTTGGCCACAATCTGATAACGGCTTGGTTTGGCCGCGATGAGGCTATCAATTTTTGCAAATGTCTTGTCGCCAGCAATGCGACGAATAGTGCTCGACGTCACTCGTGGGTTGCCCACCACTGCTGGGTCCACAAATACCGTGTAGATATTCTCATTCATCACTAAACGTACCGGTACGCCGTCGTTCATGGCATAGATCTCGCCGCGATCAGCAACAATTTTGTCTTGGCCAAGATACTCCCGCCGCGCCTCTGCCATAAAATGATCGTGCTGCACAATCTGCAGCCAAAACAGCCGCCCAATAAACACCGCCATAATGATCACGACCATGATGGCGAGTTTTTCGTTGCGGCTGCCAGCCAAAAAATGCAGATTCATAAATACTATTCGCTTAGGTAGTGCGTTTCGGATGGTGTGGACATTGTTTTGGCCACACTACTCGACTGCACCGTTTGCAGCGCTGTCAGACGTGCGTTCTCTACCTCTAGATCAGTCTTTTGTGTAGTGAGTTCGGCGATTTTTGCATCAACGCTTGCGGCAGTATAGTCGTAGCCAGTTGCCCGTGTCGCCTGTGTTAAGTATATCAAACCAAGCACAGTAATCATAAGTGCAACAAGCACTGTATGCGTAACGGGGCCGAGTTTGACAGCCGAGGCAAATCGCGTAGTGTTCTGATTACGACCGTACGAAGCGGCGCGTCTCGATGTGAATTGAGCGGTACGTGTATTGTTAGACATTGTGGTGGAATGTTTTTTGATTATTGTTTATGTTTTGGTGCTAGGCACCCGGGCGGCGATAGTCACACTGTGGCGCCTATCGTACCACCCGGGGCACTAAGGGCAATTACTTAACGCGAACGAGCACCTTGGTCTCGACTGATGCGTTTTGTACTGGGATGTGGATTGGCATGGTGTGTTGCCTCCTCCATTGTTGTTTATTTTTTCACTGCGACCCGCAGCTTGGCGCTACGTGCACGCGGATTGTGAACATCATAAGTGGCTCCGTCGATTGGCTTACGCGTCAGTATCTGCAGCTCGGCTTCGTAGCCAGCCTGGGATTGTTCGGCAAAATATCGTTTCACCATACGATCCTCGAGGCTATGAAAGCTAATAACACCGACTCGTCCGCCTGGTCGCAGCAGCTGAGTCATCAGCGGCAAGACCTGTTCGACTTGTCGAAGCTCGTCATTGACTGCAATACGCAGCCCCTGAAATGTGCGTGTCGCCGGGTGGGTTCGTTGCCACCTGCCGACATGAGCGCCGAGTATCACGTCACGAAGCTCCCCTGTTGTGTGGAGTGGCCTAGCGCTGATAATCGCGTCGACATATCGCCGCGCGACACCGGCAGGTTCCTCGCCATACTCACTAATAATCCGCACTAGTTCATCGCGACGCAGCGTATTGACCAATCGCTCGGCCGTCAGCTGGTTGCGATGATCCATCCTCATATCGAGGGGGCCATCGTGAGTAAAGGAAAATCCTCGGCTCGCAATATCGAGCTGCGGTGACGACACCCCCAAGTCAATGAGAATCAGGCTAAATTGCGTGCCCTGGCTTACTAATTGCCTGGCCGCAGCCAAAAAATCAGTATGCACAAGGCGAGCGCCTTGGGTAGAAAACCGCTCCAACGTGCGAATCGCACATTCGTCGCGGTCTACCAAGACAGATTCAGCGTAATTCGTGGTAATGCCAAGAATCGCATCTGCATGCCCGCCATACCCAGCCGTGAGGTCGAGATAGTTCTCCCCCAATTTAGGATCAAGCAGCTGCAGCACCGATTCGAGCAATACCGGAACATGAAGTGGTGGATGTTCTTTTATACTCATATCGTTCATTCTAGCATATATGCGAGAACCAACGCTCCCCTGGCTAGGCCAGAGGCTCGAGATCACCTAACTGATGACAAATTGGGAATGTTTGTGTTCGCAAAGGGTGTTTGTGTTTGTATATAAGTTGTCCAGAGGTACGCTATAAAGGGTTCTAGAGCAGAACTCATGTCCCAGCCGTACATCTGGCCTGAGAGACTTATGTGTGAGGTC
>APMI01065967.1_pt1 | contig 13193 bp, 14 predicted proteins | sample 667938 | NCBI WGS metagenome assembly APMI01 (sample SAMN01084076, study PRJNA167559) | wastewater metagenome | biome: Wastewater | place: Denmark: Ejby Moelle, Odense | collected 2011-11-28 | reverse complement strand
CGGGCGCGGGCGCGACGACATCGCCGCCCGCGATTGTGGGCGAAAGCGGGGCATGAGCGGTCGGACCGGTTGCGGCGACCGCAACGATCACGGCGCCCGCGACCGGCAGAGCAAGCGTTCGGATGAGATGTCGGGCTGTCATCGGCTGGATGGCGGGCTCCCGGTTGCTATGCCAAGGTCATCCTAGACCGCGACAATGAAAGCATGGTTAACAATTGGTTAGGCTGCGGGCGCCCTCGAGGCTGGCGCAATCGTTCATGCTTGCCGCAAACGCGTGGCAAGACTATGGTGCCGCGCTCTTTGGCCGGTTTGGCCTGCACAATCATCACGGAGACTGTCTGATCATGTTGAGAGGCTCGCTGACCGCGCTTGTCACGCCCTTCCAAAAGAGCGGCGCGTTTGACGAGAAAGCCTTTCGCGCCTTTGTCGACTGGCAGATCGACGAAGGCACCAGCGGGCTTGTGCCGGTCGGCACGACCGGCGAGTCGCCGACGCTGTCGCATGACGAACACCATGCGGTGGTGAAGGCCTGTATCGACCAGGCAAAGGGCAGGGTGCCGGTGGTTGCCGGCGCCGGCTCGAACAATACCGAGGAAGCCGTCAGCCTGGCCCGCCACGCCGAAAAGGCCGGGGCAGACGCGGTCCTCGTCGTGACGCCATATTACAACAAGCCGACCCAGCGCGGCATGTATCTTCACTTCGCCACCATCGCCAAGGCGACCAGCCTGCCGATCATCATCTACAACATTCCGCCGCGTTCGGTGATCGACATGTCGCCCGAGACGATGGGAAGACTGGCCAGCGATTTCAAGAACATCGTCGGCGTCAAGGACGCGACCGGAAAAGTCGAGCGCGTCTCCGAACAGCGGCTGACCTGCGGCGCGGATTTTGTCCAGCTGTCGGGCGAGGATGCGTCGGCGCTCGGCTTCAACGCCCATGGCGGCGTCGGCTGCATCTCGGTCACCTCCAATGTCGCGCCTCGGCTTTGCGCCGAGTTCCAGGCGGCGACGTTGGCCCACGATCATGAAAAGGCGCTGGCGTTGCAGGATCGGCTGATGCCGCTGCACAAGGCGATCTTCATCGAGGCGGGTGTGACCGGCGCAAAATATGCGCTTGGCCGGCTTGGCCGCATGGGAACGACGGTGCGCTCGCCGCTGATCGACATCGAGGCTTCGACCGCCGAGAAGATCGACGCGGCGCTGACCTCGGTGGGGCTTGTGAACTAGGGCAACGGTCCCCAGTTACGCTGCGCCATGGCTGCCCCATCGAAAAAGTCGGACCCCAACAACAAGGTCGCCGCGGAAAACCGCAAGGCGAGGTTTTCGTATGAGGTTCTGGATACGCTCGAGACCGGCCTGGTCCTGACCGGGACCGAGGTGAAGTCGTTGCGGCTGGGGCACGCCAACATCCAGGAATCCTACGCGTCCGTCGAAGGTGGCGAGTTGTGGCTGATCAACTCGTATCTGCCCGAATATCTGCAGGGAAACCGTTTCAACCACGAGCCGCGCCGCCGCCGCAAGCTGTTGACCAGCAAGCGCGAACGGGCGCGCCTGTCGCAGGCGGTCGAACGCGAGGGCATGACGCTGGTGCCGCTCAAAATCTATTTCAACGATCGTGGACGGGCGAAGATGCTGCTTGCCGTGGCGCGCGGCAAGAAGCTGCATGACAAGCGCGAGACCGAGAAACAGCGCGACTGGAACCGCGAAAAGGGCCGACTGCTGAAGCACGGCGGCTGAGACCGTCGCTTGCCCTCAGGCGAGGTCCTGCCTGACCCGCTGAAACACCGCCTCAAACATCGCCGGCGTCAAGACGCCGGTATTGGTGTTGTAGCGCGAGCAGTGATAGCTCGGAAAAACCGACAGATCGCCGATCCGGTAGTGGGCGCCGTGCTTGAACGGGTGTTGCGCCAGCCTGACGCCCAGCGCCTTGATCGTCGACTGATGCGCGATCGCCCCCAGCGTGACGATGGCGGCGAGGTTTGCAAAGCGGCCGATCGTCGGCGTCAGAAATTGCCTGCAGGTGTTGATTTCGGCGGGCACGGGCTTGTTTTCGGGCGGGACGCAGCGCACCGCATTGGTGATGGCCGAACCGATCAGCTCGACGCCGTCGTCGGGACGGGCGTCGTAGAGGCCGCGCGAGAACCCGAATTTCTGCAATGTCGCGTAAAGCAGGTCGCCGGCGAAGTCGCCGGTGAAGGGCCGTCCCGTCCGGTTCGCACCGCGAACCCCCGGCGCCAGGCCGATAATCAGCAGGCGGACGTCGTCGCTGCCCCCTGGCGGCATGAAAGTGGGCACCGGCCCGTTGAACCAGTGCGGCTCGCGCGAGCGCCAGCCGCCAATGAAACCGTTCAGGCGAGGGCACAGCGCGCAGTCGTGAACCGGCTCGGCCGGTGCGGCCGGAGAAACAGAAACGTTCAGCATCGCCGCATCATAGGCGGTCCTGGCGCGTATGGAACCGGCGGATGGCCGCAGGTCGGCGCTCAGGTCGGCTCGATGTCGATCTGCTCGACGCGCCGGGGGCGTTCGGTGATTTCGCGTCCGACATCGGCGCGCAGGCTCGCCAGATCGAGGAAATGGTCGGACTGGCGGCGCAGATCGTCGGAAATCATCGGCGGTTGCGTCGACAGGGTCGAGACGATGGTCACTTTCCGCCCCTTGCGCTGCAGCGCCTCGACAACGGAGCGGAAATCGCCGTCGCCGGAAAAGATCACATAGTGGTCGACATGTTCGGCGAGTTCCAGCGCGTCGATCGCCAGCTCGATGTCCATATTGCCCTTGACCTTGCGGCGGCCGACGGAATCGGTGAACTCGCGCGCCGGCTTCGTCACCACCTTGTAGCCATTGTAATCGAGCCAGTCGATCAGCGGCCGGATCGACGAATATTCCTGATCCTCGAGGATGGCGGTGTAATAATTGGCGCGCAGCAGGTAGCCGCGCTTCTGGAAATAGGCCAGAAGCTTGCGATAATCGATGTCAAAGCCGAGCTGCCGCGAAGTTGCATACAAATTCGCACCATCGATAAAAAGTGCAATTTTTTCGCGCGAATCGAACATCCGCAGCTCCTGCCAGTCTGTCAAAACTAAAAACTGCGGCGATTCGAATCTCAACCACCGGTGAAACGTCGATCTCAATTACGTTCCGCACTAACGATGCGTCAATAGTAGCTTAGTTTGCATTTTAACTACAACTCGGCAAGTCAAGAACTGTTGCTCCCTGACCTGCCGCCTGCATTTCGGCCCACGCGCTTGAGCCTTGTTTTTCGTGCCTGAAACGGATATGGACGCCGCTAAATCTCCGAAAGTCTGTTGGTAGAAAGGGGCGCAAATGGCCCGTGTGACCGTTGAAGATTGCATCGACAAGGTCGATAACCGCTTTGAACTCGTTCTGTTGGCAGGACATCGCGCCCGTCAGATCAGCCAAGGCGCCATGATTACCGTTGATCGCGACAATGACAAGAACCCCGTCGTCGCTTTGCGCGAGATCGCCGACGAAACCCTGTCGCCCGAAGACCTCAAGGAAGCCCTGATCCACTCGTTGCAGAAGCATGTCGAGGTCGACGAGCCGGAGGCTGAGGCGCCCGAGCAGATCGACAAGGTCGCGGCCCAGGACAGCGCCGTCGCCGCCAGCGACGACGACGACCAGGTCACCTTCGACCGCATGTCGGAAGAGGACCTGCTCGCCGGCATCGAGGGTCTGGTCGCGCCCGAGAAGAGCGACGACTTCTAAGACTGCCCGAGACATCGTGCCGCTTTTGTTGCGGTGCTTTCATGTTATTGATTCCATGCGTCGCGCCCACTGCGCGGCGCATGTTTCATTTTGGGGAACCGTCACGCGATGATGCGTCAATACGAGCTTGTCGAGCGGGTTCAACGCTACAAGCCCGACGTCAATGAAGCGCTGCTGAACAAGGCATATGTCTATGCCATGCAGAAGCACGGCCATCAGCGCAGGGCTTCGGGCGATCCCTATTTCTCGCATCCCCTCGAAGTGGCGGCGATCCTGACCGACATGCATCTCGACGAGGCGACCATCGCGGTCGCCCTTTTGCACGACACGATCGAGGACACCACCGCCACCCGCTCCGAAATCGACGAAGTGTTCGGTCCCGACATCGGCAAGCTGGTCGATGGGCTGACCAAGCTGAAGCGTCTCGACCTGGTGTCGAAAAAGGCGGAGCAGGCCGAGAACCTGCGTAAACTGCTGATCGCCATTTCCGAGGATGTGCGCGTGCTGCTGGTGAAGCTGGCCGACCGGCTGCACAACATGCGCACGCTCAACCACGTGCCGGAAGCCAAGCGCCAGCGCATCGCCGAGGAGACCATGGACATCTATGCGCCGCTTGCCGGGCGCATGGGTATGCAGGACATGCGCGAGGAGCTCGAGGACCTGGCGTTCCGCTCCCTCAATCCGGAAGCCTACAAGACGGTGACGGCTCGCCTCGAGGCCTATGCCGAGCGGAGCAAGCCGATTGTCGCCGGCATCGAGACGGCCCTGTCGACGATGTTTGCCGAGCGCAACATCAAGGCCACCGTCAAGGGACGGATGAAGAAGCCCTGGTCGATCTTCCGCAAGATGGAAGCGAAGGCGCTGTCCTTCGAACAATTGTCCGACATTATCGGCTTCAGGGTGTTCGTCGAGACCGTCGACGACTGCTACCGCGCGCTCGGGGCCATCCACACCACCTGGCAGATGGTGCCGGGCAGGTTCAAGGACTATATCTCGATCCCCAAGCAGAACGATTACCGGTCGCTGCACACGACGATCCTGGGACCGTCGAAGCAGCGCGTCGAGCTTCAGATTCGCACCCGGCAGATGAACGAGGTCGCCGAATACGGCGTCGCCGCGCACGCCATCTACAAGGACGGGGTCAAGAATGGCGGCGCGGCGCCAGTCGCGGTGTCCCGGGAGACCAACGCCTATTCCTGGCTGCGGCGCACCATCGAATCCCTCTCGGACGGCGACAATCCGGAGGATTTTCTCGAAAACACCAAGCTGGAGCTTTTCCAGGACCAGGTGTTTGCGTTTACCCCCAAGGGCATGCTGATCGCGCTGCCGCGCGGCGCCACGCCGATCGACTTCGCCTATGCGGTGCACACGTCCGTCGGCGATTCCTGCGTCGGCGCCAAGGTGAACGGACGCGTCATGCCGCTGATGACCGAATTGCAGAACGGCGACGAGGTCGAGATCATCCGTTCCAAGGAGCCGCAGACGCCGCCGGCGGCGTGGGAGACCATCGTCGTCACCGGCAAGGCGCGCTCGGCGATCCGCCGCGCCACAAAAACCGCGATCCGCAAACAATATTCCGGCCTCGGCCAGCGCATGCTGGAACGCGCGTTCGAGCGCGCCGCAAAGAAATATACGCGCGAGGCGCTGTCGAACGTGCTGCCGAGGCTGGCCAGGCGCGACGTCGAGGATGTGCTGGCGGCCGTGGGACGCGGCGAACTGACGACGGTCGACGTGATGCGCGCCATCTATCCCGACGCCAAGGTGGAAAAGTCCGCGACGGCGCCGAAGCAGAAGGAAGAAGGTTGGTCGCGGCTGCGCAACGCCGCCGGCATGTTGTTCCAGGTGCCGGGCCGGGCGAGCCGCACCCGCAAGGCCAAGGACGGCGAAGTCACCAGCGGCGCGCTGCCGATCCGCGGCGTGCGCGGCGACCTGCCGGTCAAGTTCGCGCCCGAGGGCGCGGTTCCCGGCGGTTCCCGGCGACCGGATCGTCGGCATTTTGCAGCCGGGCGAGGGGATCACGATCTATCCGATCCAGTCGCCGTCGCTGACCGCGTTCGACGACCAGCCGGAAAACTGGATCGACGTGCGCTGGGACATCGGCGAAGACCGCAAGGAACGTTTTCCCGCCCGCATTGTGGTGACCGCGCTGAACGCGCCGGGTTCGCTGGCCGAGATCGCCCAGGTGATCGCCGCCAACGACGCCAACATCCATACGCTGTCGATGGTGCGCACCGCGCCAGACTACACCGAGATGCTGATCGACCTGGAAGTCTACGACATGAAGCACCTGAACAGGCTGCTGTCGCAGCTCAAGTCCAACGCCGCCGTCAGCGCCGCCAAGCGGGTCAACGGATGATCATCGGTCTCGGCAGCGACCTCGTCGACATCAGGCGCATCCAGAAGTCGATCGACCGGTTCGGCGACCGCTTCATCGACCGCATATTCACCGATGTCGAGAAGGCGAAGTCCGACCGGCTGACGAACCGCGCCGCCTCTTACGCAAAACGCTTCGCTGCCAAGGAGGCCTGTTCCAAGGCGCTGAGCACCGGGGTTGCCGGCGGCGTCTTCTGGCGCGACATGGGGGTGGTCAACGACGCGAACGGCAAGCCGATGCTGCATCTGACCGACGGCGCGGCGAGGCGGCTGGTCGCGATGACGCCGCCGGGACATGCGAGCGTAGTGCATCTGACGATCACCGACGAGTTCCCGATGGCTCAAGCGATCGTGATCATTGAGGCCCTGCCATTGCCGTGAGCCTCCGGTAGCGAACGCCGTCCAGCGCGCATTTGCGTTGCCCCGGACAAGGCAAGCAGATAAACACTGCCGCACAAATCGAGGACCAAATGAGCGTGGCTGACAAAACGGACAAGAAATCTGGCGGCTTTGGCGAGACCGTCTCGGTCATCGTCCAGGCGCTGCTGCTTGCGCTGGTGATCCGCACCTTCCTGTTCCAGCCGTTCTCGATTCCCTCCGGGTCGATGCGGCCGACACTGCTCGAGGGCGACTATCTGTTCGTCACCAAATGGGCCTATGGCTATTCGCACCACTCGTTCCCGTTTTCGCCCAATCTGTTCTCCGGCCGCATCTGGAGCGCCGAACCCGAGCGCGGCGATGTGGTGGTGTTCAAATTTCCGCCGAACCCGTCGCTCGATTACATCAAGCGGGTCGTCGGCCTTCCAGGCGACCGCATCCAGATGATCGACGGCGTGCTCAACATCAACGGCGTGCCGGTGAAGCGCGAGAAGACCGGCCAGATCGACAATCCCGACATCACCGAGGAAAACCGCCCGGTCGACGTCTATCGCGAAACCCTGCCGAACGGCGTGACCTTCGACACGCTCGACCTGTCGCCGAACGCCACCTCCGACAACACACGTGAATATACCGTGCCGGAAGGCCACTATTTCATGATGGGCGACAACCGCGACAATTCCGCCGACAGCCGTGTATTCGGCTTCGTGCCGGCTGAAAACCTGGTCGGCCGCGCCAACCTCATCTTCTTCTCGATCGGCGGCGGCTACAGCCCGCTGCAGGTGTGGATGTGGCCGACCGAGATGCGGCCGTCGCGCCTGTTCAATTTCGTCCGCTGATGGCGCTCAAACGTCCGACCGGCGAGGCGCTGGCGGCGGTTGTCGCCGACCGCACCGGCTATGTCTTTGCCGATCTGATGCTGATGCAGACCGCGCTGACCCATTCCAGCGCGCCCGGCGCCAGGGACAATAATGAGCGGCTGGAGTTTCTCGGCGACCGGGTGCTGTCGCTTGTGATCTCGGACCTGTTGCTGAGCTCCTTTCCCGACGCGCGGGAAGGCGAACTGGCGGTGCGACTGAACGCGCTGGTGCGCGGCGACACCTGCGCCGAGGTCGCCGCCGACCTGAAACTCGAGCAGATCATCCGCGCCGATTCCGCCATACGCTCGGGCACCTCGAAAGCGCGCAACGTGCTCGCTGACGCGGTCGAGGCGTTGATCGCCGCGATCTATCTGGACGGCGGCATCGAAGCGGCGAGGCGTTTCATCCTCGCCAATTGGGAGCCGAGGTCGCGCGCCATTACCGAAGTGCCGCGCGACGCCAAGACCGAGTTGCAGGAATGGGCGGTGCAGGCGACCGGAAGCCTGCCGAACTATTCGATCGTCGGGCGCGAAGGCCCCGATCACGCGCCGCAGTTCACCGTTCTGGTCGACCTGCCGGGCTATGAGCCGGTCCACGCGCGCGGCCGCTCGAAACAGGCCGCCGAACGCGCCGCGGCCCGCGCATTTCTCGATCGCGAACGTTCCGGAGCAGCCGGCCAATGACTGACGACGCAGGACCATCAGCGATGCAACCCGACGAGACGGCGACGCGCTCCGGCTTTGTCGCGCTGATCGGCGCGCCCAACGCCGGCAAGTCGACGCTGCTCAACCGGCTGGTCGGGGCGAAAGTGTCGATCGTCACCCACAAGGTGCAGACGACGCGCGCCATCGTGCGCGGCATCGTCAATCACGGCGTGGCGCAGATCGTCTTTGTCGACACGCCCGGCATCTTCAAGCCGCGCCGCAGGCTGGACACGGCGATGGTGACGACCGCCTGGGGCGGGGCGAAGGACGCCGACAAGGTGCTTGTCATCCTTGACGCCGAACGCGGGCTGAAAGGCGACGCGCTGGCGCTGATCGAAAAGCTCGGCGATGTCCGCCAGCAGAAGATCCTGGTGTTGAACAAGGTCGACCGGGTAAAGCCCGAGACGCTGCTGGCGCTGGCGGAGCGGGCCAATGAACTGGCGACCTTCGAGCGGACTTTCATGGTGTCGGCGCTGACCGGTTCGGGCTGCGAGGCGATCCTCGACTATCTGGCGCACGCCTTGCCGAACGGCCCCTGGTATTATCCGGAGGATCAGATTTCCGACTTGCCGATGCGCCAGCTCGCCGCCGAGATCACCCGCGAAAAACTCTATCTACGGCTGCATCAGGAGCTTCCCTATTCCTCCACCGTCGAGACGGAAAAATGGGAGGAGAAGCAGGACGGGTCGGTGCGCATCGAACAGGTGATCTATGTCGAGCGCGACAGTCAGAAGAAGATCGTGCTGGGCGAAAAGGGCCAGACGATCAAGGCCATCGGCGCAGCCTCGCGCAAGGAGATCGGCGACATTCTCGAGCAGAAGGTGCACCTGTTCCTATTCGTGAAGGTGCGCGAAAACTGGAGCGACGACCCCGAACGCTATCGCGAGATGGGTCTGGATTTCCCCGGGTAAGCCCGGTCGCCACTTGCTGCTTGAGTTTTGCTGTCGCCTCTGTTCAGGATTGAACAATGGAATGGCGCGATGAAGGAATCATCATTGGCGTGAGACGTCATGGCGAAACCAGCGCCATCGTCGAGGTGATGACGCGCGCCCACGGACGCCATCTTGGCCTGGTGCGCGGCGGCCGCTCGCGCAAGATGCAGCCGATGCTGCAGCCGGGCAACCGGCTCGACCTGATCTGGCGCGCCCGGCTCGACGAACATCTGGGAACCTTCCAGGCCGAACCGATTGAGCTGAACGCGGCGCGGCTGTTCGACACGGCGACCGCCGTCTACGGCCTGCAGACGGTCGCGGCGCATCTGCGCCTGCTGCCCGAGCGCGATCCGCATCCGGCGCTGTTCGAAACGCTGGCGCTGGTGCTGAGCCATCTGGAGGATTCGCGCGCGGCCGGCGAACTGGTGGTGCGCTTCGAACTGATGCTGCTCGACGAACTCGGCTTTGGGCTGGACCTTTCCTGCTGCGCGGCGACGGGTTCGCGCGACGGCCTTGTCTATGTGTCGCCGAAATCCGGCCGGGCGGTGTCGGCCGAGGCCGGCCGCCCCTGGCACGACCAGATGCTGCCGCTGCCGGCGTTTCTCGACCGCCGCCACGGCGTCAGCGCCGACCTGGCGGCCTACGAACAGGCCTACCGGCTGACCGGGTATTTTTTCGGCAGGCACGTCTACGAACCGCGCGGCATGGCGCCGCCCGAGGCGCGGGCCGGATTTGTCGCGGCGCTGCGCCGCGCGATGTCATGAGATCGGGGAACTTGCATGAATGAAGTCGAACTGTTTCCGGGTTACGTCGCCACGCGCGGCGTCGGCGCTCTGCCGCGCGACGAATTGCTCAACCATACCGGGCTGGAGATGCTGCAGATGATGATCGACGGCCATTACCCGGCGCCGCCGATCTCGCAGCGGATGAATTTCGTGCTGACGCGCGTCGGCCATGGCGTCGCCGAGTTCCGCGGCCTGCCAGGCGCCCGGCACCTCAATCCGCTCGGTTCGGTGCATGGCGGCTGGGCGGCGACGATCCTCGATTCGGCGCTCGGCTGCTGCGTCCACACACTGATGTCGAAAGGCGAGGGCTATTCGACGGTGGAGTTCAACGTCAAGCTGATGCGGCCGATCACCGTCAACACCGGCGAGGTCGTGTGCGAAGGGCGCGTGGTGCAGCGCGGCCGCACCATCGCGTTTTCGGAAGCGACGCTGAAGGACAAGGACGGCAAGCTGCTGGCGACGGGCACAGAAACCTGCTCGATCTTCCCGATCGAGCGCCTGGCTGGATAATTCTTGGTCGGGTGGGCTGCAAACGGCGACGCCCGCGTGTCCGGTGCGCGTGAACCGGTCACGCGGCGCCAGACATCGGCAGATGAGCAGGCGAGCCCGAATTGATCGTCAGGATGTGTCGAAATAGGGCGTGCGGACGCGCGCAATGTCGAACGCCGGCATGAGCGTAGTGAAATGGCGAGCGACTTGACGCGAGATGGTTGCAAGCACGCGGTCGCGCTCAGGCGGCGCGAGCTGTTCGATGTAGTCGACGATCATCTGAAGCGTTTGCGCCAGTTCACCCAGCGCGTAGGCGAAATTCATCAGATCGTCGGCGCTGTCGCTTGTTTGCGAAAAATCGAGATCGGAAAAATCCGGATGTAAGCCGATGTCGTGGGCGACGTCCGTGATCAGCCGGCTGACCGGTTTGAGGACGATGGCGAACATCCAGCACAGCGTGCGGCGGACTATGCGGGAACGCTTGGTGGAGCGTTGGGCGAGGGTGGACAAAGAGAACAGCATAGCGACGATGCGGTGAAGCATCTGCATGTTCTCTTCCATCTCCCGCTTCATCGCCGCGTTCCAGTCCATCGGACCCTCGCTTCTACATGGCGGCTATTATCGGGACGGTTTTCGACACAGAGGATACAATTTTGGTCCAGCCGACGGATTGCCAGAAATTATGCTAAGATATCAGAATGTTATGCAAAGTATGGCGGCGCAGGACAGCGGAACTGTCCTCCGGTCAGGCGATTCCATCCAGCCATGAAGCGGCCTATTCGGCCGCCGCCGGAACCGGACGGTCGACGGCTGATTCCCTGATCGGCCAGTGGACGATGGCCGCAAACAGGCCGAGCGCGACGCCGAGCCACCATACCGTGTCGTAGCTGCCGTAGAGGTCGTAGAGATAGCCGCCGAGCCACACGCCCAGGAACGAGCCGATCTGGTGCGACAGGAAGACGATGCCGCCGAGCATGCCGAGATGGCGAGTGCCGAACATGATGGCGACCAGCCCGTTGGTCGGCGGCACCGTCGACAGCCACAGCAGGCCCATCAGGATGGCGAAGACGATGACAGAGGTCGGCGACTGCGGCAGCAGGATGAAGGCGGCGATCAGCACGGCGCGGCCGAGATAGATATAGGAGAGGAATTTTGGCTTCGAATAACGCTGGCCGATATAGCCCGAGGCGAGCGAGCCGATAATGTTGAAGAAGCCGATCAGCGCCAGCGCGATCACCGCGTAGCGGGCGTCGATGCCGATGTCGGAAATGTAGGCGGGGAAGTGGGCGGTGATGAACGCCACCTGGAAGCCACAGACGAAAAACCCGGCGGTGAGCAAGAGATAGCTTTGGTGGCCGAACGCCTCGCGCAGCGCCTGCCCGACCGTCTGCTCGAAGGCGGCCAGGCCGGCCCTGCCGTCGCGGGCGCTGCCGCGCAGCGCCAGCGCTAGGAACGGGATCGCCAGCATCATCGCCGCCATGTAGAGCAGCGCATCGAACCAGCCGACGGCGCTGATCAGCCCCTGGCCGAGCGGCGCGAAGACGAACATGCCGAACGACCCGGCGGCGGTGCCGATGCCGAATGCCAGGCTGCGTTGCTCGGGCGTCACCGCGCGGGCGAAGGCGGCGAGCACGATGCCGAACGATCCGGCGGCGACGCCAAGGCCGACGAGAACGCCGCCGGACAGGTAGAACATGCCCGGCGTCGTCGAATAGGCCATCAGCACCAGGCCGGCGGTGTAGAGGACGCCCGACAGGGCCAGGACGCGCGCGGTCCCAAAGCGGTCGGCCAGCGCTCCGAACACCGGCGTGCCGATTCCCCAGGCGAGGTTCTGGAAGGCCATGGCGAGGCCGAAGGTGGTGCGGTCCCAGCCCTTTTCGGCGAGCATCGGAAGCTGGAAGAAACCCATCGCCGAGCGCGGGCCGAAGGTGAGCGCCGCGATCAGGCAGCCGCAGACGATGATGAGCCACGGCATGGCCGGCGAGGCGGGCCGGGCGGTTGGAACGGCGGTCACGGACGACTCCCGAAAACGGTGTTGTATATGCACATTAGATGGTTTCGAGCTTCCGTCCAATGATTAGAAATGAGACGAGGATCAAGTTCGTTGATGTCACGCGGTGCTGCGGCGGCGAGGGCCGGGTATTTCAGCGGAGCTTGTCGAGCGCCGCGACATGTCTTTCGAACTGCGCCTGCGTCGATCTGGCCGGGCGCGGCGCAAGCTGCAGTTGGTCGACCGAAAAACCGCTCGGGCGGCCAAAAAAACGCGATGCTTCGGTCGTGCTGAAGCCGGCGAGTTCGGTCGCCTCGAAATAGGCGGCGATCCGGTCAGCCCGCTTGATCAGTTTGGTCGTCGTCGCGGGCAAGTCGGCCGGCAGGCCGAAGCGCAGATGGATGGCGCGTTGCAACCGCTTCTCGACCTCCTTGTAGCCGCCGCCGACCACAGCCTTGAACGGCGAGATCATGTCGCCGATGACATATTCGGGTGCGTCGTGCAGCAGCGCGGCGAGGCGCAATTGACCGGACGCGGCGGGTTCGAGCCGCGCGATAATAGCCTCGACCAGCAGCGAGTGCTGGGCCACCGAAAAGGCGTGGTCGCCATGGGTCTGGCCGTTCCAGCGGGCGACGCGCGCCAGGCCGTGGGCGATGTCGGACAGTTCGACGTCGAGCGGCGAGGGGTCGAGCAGGTCGAGCCGGCGGCCCGACAACATGCGCTGCCAGGCGCGCGGCGGGGCGGAAGCCTTGTCCGGCATCAGGCGTGTCCGCCGGCATCGGCGGCGCTGGCGTCGGCTGCAAGCACGAAGCGCGCGCCGCGCGGGATCGACAGCCGCAGAGGCGTGTCCGCGGCCAGGATCGGGACGCCATTGTCGAGCGCGTCCTTGACCCGGTCGATGCGCACGATGGCGAGGCCGGCGTCGACTTCAACCGTGCCGAGCGCGCCGATCGAGCG
>APMI01047105.1_pt1 | contig 13194 bp, 4 predicted proteins | sample 667938 | NCBI WGS metagenome assembly APMI01 (sample SAMN01084076, study PRJNA167559) | wastewater metagenome | biome: Wastewater | place: Denmark: Ejby Moelle, Odense | collected 2011-11-28 | reverse complement strand
AAATAGCTTCAATAAACTTTAGCTCAAGAAGTAACACAATGACATCCCATCGGCTGCCTTACCGGGACTACACAAGTACAAGAATTAATAATTTTACAATTAAAAAGAAGTATAGGAATTTGGCCAAACTAGTGCCAGATAAACTGGAGCCTTGGAACTCAGAGACTATTTGGCCTTAAGAATCTAACTTTTGATATATTTTTCCAGTTATTTACACTCAATAATTTAACTTTTATGTATATTTAAAATATGTATCATATGTATTGTCGGTTGATCAAAAATCAAAACCGGGATTGCGAGCTTTAGGGCTGCGTCCTTGCTCAGAATAAATGTCAAATTCATTCCCTCCAAGCATGCTTATAAGGTTCTTCTCAAACCTATAAACTTTGCTTTCGTGCTCGAGTACTTTGATAACATGGTTCTTCTCCTCTTCACTTGTAATTCCTCCAGTCGATGCATTCTTATATATGGTCTGCACTTGAACTCGTCCTCCAGTTCCAGCTCCATTGAATGGTGCAGGCCCGTCAGCATCTCCTCTATAGCCATCTGCTCCTCCTCCAAATCCAGCTTCACTTCGGTATCCAGCAGCTCTGGATGGTTCACCACCACGAGGTTGCTATCGTGCTGATCTTCTTGCATCCCTGAGTTCTTCTTCAAGAGATTCGATCTTTCTGACTTGACCATTGTACTCACCATCTTTTCTCTTGAGTTGTTCTGTAATTCTTCTGATTTCACTCTATTTTTCGGAAACAGCCTTTTCAAGAGCACTTAAATCTGCTCTCATTCTAGAAACGTCTCTCTTGTCACCTTAAGCTTGTTCAACTTGAGTTTAAAGACTAGAAACTGAGCTTTGAAGTTGTTCATTAGCGTATTTAAGAGTTGAAATAATTGATCCTGCTTTTTTAATTTTGTCTTCCAATTCTTCAATTACTTGTCTGTATTCACTGACTTCACCTTACAAGCTTTTTAGTTTTGCTGTCAATTATTTGTTCTCATTGTAAACTTGAGCAATTGTTCTCTCATTTGAAGAAGTCTTTCTTCTTTAATCGTCGTAAAGCCTTTTCATTTCGCCTAGCTATTGTTATTGAAGGTTGCTCTTTCTTCCAAGGTCGTTAACAGCTTTTTCAAGATTCTTGCTTTGTAGTTCGAGATCTTTAGCATATCTTTTAGCTTTATCCAGTTAACTTTGACCACCTTTTAGCTTTTCTCTGTAATCATTGGCTTAGGTCTACATATCTCTAATCTTTCGATTGTAGCTGTTCATCTCTGCCATTGTTTGTCTTCTCTCATTTTCCATTTCTTATTTCAGTCTCTGGATTTCTTCCAAAGTAAGTTCAGATTTTCTTTGCGCAGCTATCATTTTCTTATAATTTTCACCTGCTTCCATAACTCTCTTTTGTAATTCGTTTTATAAATCTTTAATCTTTTTCTCATCAATCATGCTCTTTCTTCTTTATTCAGCTAAGGCTTGCTCAAGATCGCGAATGTTACTATCTCTTCTTAAGAATTCATTCTCAGCTTGGTCAAGTTTTTGTTGTTTTTCTTTCAAAATTGACTCAAATTGTCTGATTCTATTTTGATCAGCTGTGCTTTTTCTTCTCTCATTTTCAAGTTCATCCTTCAAAAAGTCGATTTCATTCTCAGTAAGTTTAATTTTTTAAGCAGCTTTATAGAACTCATCTTGCTTTTTATTGGCTTCATCAACTTTCTTTTTCAATTATTTTTCAAGCTTGTTAATAGTTGCTTAGTCAACCATACTTTTCTTTCTCTACTTATCAATTTCATCTTTCAATGCTCGGATTTCGCTCTCGAGAGAAGTATTTCTGGCTTTTTCACCATCAATTATTTTTAGCTTTTCTGCAATCAAATACTCAAGTTTTTTAATAGTATTTTCATCGGCATTACTCTTTCTTCTTTCTTTCTCAAGTTCGTCTCTAAGGAACTTAATTTATTGGTCATCTTGCTCGCTTTTTCTTTATAACTCTTTAACTTTTTTGTTTGCGTCATTAGCTTGTTTAATTCTTTGTGATAGAACTCCTTAAAGTTATTTAATTTTACCTTCATCGACCATACTTTTTCTTCTTTCCTCATCAAGCATGTCTTTGAGCTCCTTAATATCATCATCATCTTTCTTTCTTCTCTTCTCATTATTATCAATAAGTTTCATTTTTTCAGCAAGAATCTGTTCCAATTTTTGAATAGTTGCTTCATCAACTGAACTTTTCTTTCTCTCTTTTTCAATCTCTTCCTTGAGGAGTAGAATTTATTTATCATCTTCAGCTTTCTTTCTTGTGAGCTCTCCTAAAAAGTAAACTTTTTCATTTAGTGCTCTTTCAAGGTTCATGGCTCTTTGTTAATCCATTGTACTTTTTCTTCTTTCTGCTTCAAGTTCATCAGCTAGCATTCTGATTTTATCTTCAGTTTTTTTAGTGTTTTCTCCTAAGATTTGCTCGAGTTTCTTTATCTTTTGTTCATCAGCAAGTGATTTTCTTCTCTCATTATCAATTTAATTTTTGAGGAACAGTAGTTATTTTTCGTTCAAATTGCTCTTTCTGGTCAACTCATCGATAATTCCCTTTAATTTTTTCTCTTTTTATACAACATCCTTCTACATTTGTCTAATTAAATTTTCATTTTAAATTTTTTATTGCTCAGTTTCTTCTAAAAACTTCTTAAGCTCTTCCTTTTATTTCTTTGCCTTGTCAAGATTTCTTATAATTGTTTATTGATCAAGCATAGTCTTTCTTCTTTCTTCATCTCTTTCATCGTTAATTTTTCTGATCATTGCTTAATAATTTAAGCTCTTGTCACCTTAAGCCTTGATTCTTTGCTCAAGTTTCTTCTTTTGCTATTCTAATGACTGTAATTTTTTGCTGAAGCCTTGTTCTTGAACTTGAGTTCTTCTTCTTTCTTGCTCAATTTCATCCTTGATTTTTTCAAGCTCAGCTTGATTGAAATCACTTTGTCTCGCTAAATCTCTGATGACTCGATCGGCTTTATCATTATCAGCTTTCAATTTTTGTACTAGACTAGCTTTCTCTCTTAAATTTTCTTCATCGGCTCTAATTTTTTAAATCAATTATTGATTTTCGTTTTCAATCTTTTTAGTTTTACGTTCAGCAATTTCTTCAACAGCTTTCTTCTTCTCTTTTTGAATTTGTAGCTCTCGAAGAATTTCTTTTAATTTTTATTAGTTTTACTGATTTCTCTGTCCAAGTTATTGGCTTGCTCTTTCGGCATTTTGTTTTCTCAGCGCTTACTCTTTAACTGCACGTTAATACTCCTTTATTTTTTGGGTGGCATATTGTTCCATACCAACTGATTTTCTTTTCTCTGCTTCAAGTTAATCTTTAAGCTTTTCAAGTTCTTGCTCGCTAATGCCTCTGCTAGCAAGTTCCCTGTTCTTGACCAATAATTACTCACTCGATTTCTTCATAGTATCCAATAAATAAAAGGCTTTTTCATTTTCTTTTTTCAGAGACTGAATTTACTCTCTTTGTTCATCATCTTTTCTTCTAAAATTTTGCAGCTCTTCATTGAGTCTCTGAATTTGTCTATCAGAATTCCTTTTTTGTTCAAGCAAGTCATCGAGAGCGATTTTGTGATCCTGAATTCTTTTCAATTAATTCTTGAGTCCGTAATTTTAGTCTTCGGTTTTTTCAAGTTAATCTCCGATGTCTTCAAAGATTTGATCTAAGTTTTATCTCAAACCGATAAGCCTGTTGATAATGGTGTTAGATCTAGCATCATTTTGGCCCATGATGTCTTGCAGGAATGGGAATAGGTTTTCGATCTTCGTAATAAGCTCAACCTTTCTCTTCGATTAAATGCTAGCCGTCATACGTTCAGGAGCAGGCATACCAACCCCACTTGATGCTCCACCGAACCCGTAGTTCTTGGATCTATAGAGCTGATCGTTAGTGAAATTGGTGGTGATGCCGGAGGGTGCGAATTTGTTGGGAGTCGCCATAAATTTTCACAGTAAATATATTATAAATCACTCTAGAATCAGCCACATATATACTAAAGATCAGTATTCTTTCTGATTGTCCCAAAAATGTTTCCCTTATCTTTATTTCAATCATGAAACAATTATGTTCGATTAACTATGAAGATTCTTATTGTATGAGAGACACAATTTCCAGTTTAAGACGATTATCAATATATTGATAGAACGAATTTGATATTTTTGTTAACTGAATTCAATAATGATAGTTACAATAGTTTCAAATTATGACAAGTTTGGGCATATCTTTAGTAAAATAAATAAAAAATATAAAAATATGTTAAATTTTATGATCATAATAATATGAATTAACTTTATTAATATATAATATTCATTTGACATAGGCTGTAATAAGTTAATGAATAATCGTCTTCCACCTTTAAACTCTAGTCAATCAGTCGACAAAAAGCCAAATAATTACTCGAATTTATTAAGCCTTCCAAGAGAACCCCGAATGCAGCTAAAAACAAGTTCACAAGGAACTGATCATAGTCAACTAAACGACACATTCATAAAACTGAATACAAGCGGCAGTATTCAATCAAAAATATAATAATAGCAGCCATTAAACAGCGCTATTCAAAAAGGTACATCTTATAATAAATAAGGTAAAGGCTCACATAATGGAAATATCCCTTTGAGCAAAAGTAATAATAATTTTAAGAAACAAGATCGTGAAGCTGTGAGCAGTATTATTTCGGCTGTCGGGTTCGATGCTACTTAGGATTTTGGATTTGAGGAATATGTTGGGTTTTAAGAGTATAGTATGTTTTGTCTGCCGTAGTCTTCGGATATTCCTAATAATATTTTTCATTGAAGTACATAAGTAAAATTGCGGCTCTCGGCTGCATAAAATTTTTGATCTTTTTTTTTCCATAAAAAGTATATTTATCATCATTATTTCTAAAAAGTATTTCTGGATGGCATAATAATTATTATTAGAGAAATGCTAAGCAAAATCTCAAAATAGTTGGAGAAGTACCCTCAAACAGGCGAATCCCGTTCAGACAAAGTTCATGTACAAGGCCTACACAACATAAAAGGCTAAATAATCCGATCAGCAGTTATGATTGACTAAGGCGATATGGATTAATTGATCGAAATGGTGAAAAATTAAGTCCGTGTGTTTTACCCTGCAAACATCGCTAACAATTTAATAAAATAGCAGCTTTCTGGACTAATTTAGAGAAAATTGGCTAGAGACAGAGTTTATTTGATCGCTAAAGACAGCGCAGGTTCGATGCAATATTTTGTATTGCTGAAGAAACCGGTGAAAGTATCAGGGAAGAACCAGCTAATTGTGGCCACATACAAGTATAAAGTAAACTACTCGATACCAAATGACATGTATATCAAGAACTACACATACAGCAGCTATTCAAAAGGTTGGTTTGGCAGTAGCTCATCAACATATATATGTGTGGATTCCGCTGAATGGCATGCTAGAGGACTCACTCAGGAAGATATTAAAATATTGTGTTACTATGCCGATATTTTAGAATTAGAGTTTGATAAACTTACACCCAATGACATTTTGTGATTCGTATATATCTATGTTAGCAAAAATTAGTATTATTTTAGACTAATACTATCTTTCGATTATTTGATATGATGCTCTATGATTTATTAATAATAATTGAGCGTTTATTATAGTATAGATAGCAGTATTAGGTTAATAATATTGGCATAGTGGTATGTCACTACGCGAGAACTTATTGGAACCCTACTCTTCTATCGAATCCTATAACCCTTACTAAAATCCGCCCAGCATATAGCGAGCACTGGACCACCAGAAGGCTAATAAAGTAGGTTTAGATCCATAATAAGATAATGACAATATCAAACTGTGCATCTGTTGTGGCAATGTGATTTAGAAGAAGTAAATACCTATAAACTGTCAAGATTAAGATCTGCTATTTTTAGGAGTTGGGTATCCGCTATACTTTAAATTAGGCAAATATTTTGGTATAATACTAGCTTTTGTATTTGTAGTATCAGGCAGTGGATTCTTTCTACTCGCTAATATGAACTGCCAACAAAACTGCATGTACTTTCTGTCGATACCGGTCATAAACTACGATTAAACCGGACACAAAGCAAGTCGTATCCCAGATTTCATTCATTTGATAATTTCAGTGTTGATATTGGCGTTGTGCTTAGTCGTGCGCACCAGAATATAAAATTAAGTGTTCTTTCTGTAGTAAAAAGTAGTATCTCCTGAACAATATACTATCATCATTCAGAACTTGCCGTAATAAACTACATAGGAACAGATATCGGATTGGAGTAAGTTGAAATTTGGAGTCAAACCTATTGTTGTTAATTTTGCGTATAATTTGAGTGAATTGCAGGATGCGTTCTAGCAGAGAAAGCTTATGACTGTTCGGCTTAATCGTTTACAAATTAAGAAAGATTAGGCTGTAAAAATTAACTAAGAAACTACTAAGAATTTGATGTCTGAATACATTGATGATCTCACATAGAAAATAAGAAAATACGACTTGATAATAGATCATTACAAACACGAGAACATAAACTGTCGCAAAATCGGCACAGCATTTCTTACTTACCAATAACAAAAATCTCAAAACTAAATCTGTTCTAAATACTCCTCAACATTTTACTGGTTAATATACCATCGCATACTTCGCATCGCTCTCCCGCATTTCTACCGCTCATCATCATTAAATCTAAAATATAACAACTAAGACATTGTCTTACATAATGCACCCGCTCCCCGATAAATAATATGGTAAAATTTATCGTTCTCCTATGGCAGATATATTCTAACCGAACTTGTCGGCATTGCTGCCATGATTGTACTGCTTGTTATTGCTTTTAAAGTGCAGCTTAAAGTTGGCGAGTGGCAGTATTAATTCAGAAAATAAGAGATCAAAGAGGAAATTAAATAACATGGCAGTGGCATATTTGATCTTATTTAGTCTATGTCCATGGCATTGATGATCATGTTAGTGAATTTGTTGCTCAGATAACTGATCAAAGCATTCGTAAACTTCAAAAAACATTACTCATACTCTCGATATTAATCATCATTCTGCTTCTACTACTCACTGATGTCAATATTCAACACTTGCTTCATGATATACATTGTGCATCTCCGCCATGATCCCCATCCTAATCAAAAACTGCCTTAACTATCTCCACACTCTCGTGACAGCTTACTAATATACGATATCCACCTATTACTATTATTCAACTCCTTATTCGACCCAGTATACAAACTAGCAAACCCATTCATGTGGTTCCGAGTACTATGGCGCCGTCATATCTCATCCCTACCCGCTTAAAGAAACCCCTACACTCAATCCTACGTAAATGAACTATACTAATAATACTAAATATCAAACGTAGACAATTATCAGTATATTTGGCGAGTACTTATAGTTACTGTCTGGTTTGCACATGCTGCACCTCTGGGAGTGCTGGTTGCTATGGGTGGATATGCGGTTGATTATTGGGTTACGAAGGTTATGCTGTTGAGGATGTATAAACGGCCGGAAAATATATCGAAGAGAATTGCAGTACCTATGATCAAAGCTTTACCTTTTATACCATTTGTATATCTATGTGGAGTGCTGTAATTTATTTATAAAGTATCAGATTCACAAGGATTATTCTCATTCATGCTAGACTTCTTCGATTACGTAGTAGTAATATTAATAGTATTATGCATAATCGCTAGCTATTATTTCCTAAAACCGCCACCTCAGCACACTCCCTCAACAAACCGCTACGATTAAATCTAAATAATGTTCTAATCAAATTACGACACTTAAAACCCGATGTACAAACTCAAAAATGATGTTAAGTATGCGGTGTATAAATAACTAAAGAAATCAGCATTAAAGGCTACGAATAATCGGGATACTAAAAATATATTTAATTAGTTAATGTCATTGAATAATAAAAATTAAGGTAGTTCTTCGGGTCGGCAGAATTAAATACTTAAGATTAAGAGAAAAAAGTTGAAGAAATTGCAGACTATTTAAATATAGCTGACTCAAGCTAAATAGAATAATCAATTATGGAGAACACAGAGTTTTCAAAGAAAGTCATCATCATCATAATCATCCGAAGATTGAGTACTTGTCTCTATATTGATAACATTATATAAAAATTAGAGACTAAATAAATTGCAAATGATTGCTTATAATATCATATTTATTATTACTTACTTGTACAAAAATGGATGGCGGCGAAGAACAATAAAGCAATAGTCATCCTCAACATACTCCAGCTTTCCATAGATATCATAAAATATTGAAGATGATGGAAATTAAAGATAACTACTAACTTATTGCCGATATGTTTGCAGATTAAGGCAAATTTAAAGAATCTGATCAAGCAAAATATGAAACATCAGAGAAAAAGAAGGAGTTCTTTGCGAGTGAGCGGAAGAAAATATTATTTGCATGTGTTTTTCAGCTGAATACTTAATATACTTAGTTCGATTAATTCACTATGGCTTTTTATAATTGGCTGAATTTACCAACTACGAAATTTCCAATTCAGAGAAAATAAGTTGAAGCATATGTTCGACAAAGAAAAAATCCAGATGTAGACAAGTAAAAATAAAAGTAAAAAGATATCGAAAGATAGAAATAAAGGCTTAGATAGATTGAGAGACAGAAACAAATGTTAAAAGAGAAGTAAACTCAAGATCAGATGCAGCGATAAAGGCAAAGAGTTTAAGAATTAGCAAGGAGATAAAAATAGAAATAAAAATAAAAAGAAAGAATTAGAGCAGAATTATAGAGAAAGAAACAGCAACAACAGAGTTAACAAAGAAAATCACAGCAGCAATACTCAGGATAAAAGATGGTGGATTAGAGCTCAGCCTCAAAAAACCAAGCTTACCGTCAAATTCAATAACGAAGCCCTGCTCAACCCCGCCCAATGCAGCCAATGACCCCAACATCATACCCGCGTATAGCACAGCAACAACCAGGAAACCCATTGCCAATATCTCATCTCCCTATAACCCAACAACCGCAACCGCAGTCTCAGCAGATAAACCCAACAAGCCGCGTGATCGCACGTTCCCCTAACCCGCAATCGACAAGCAACCAGAGATACTAGACATAAAGTGGTATGAATAGAAACCGCAATGATGCTTACCATTTTAGCAAACCTTAAATTTCACGTTAAGACCAAATAAAGAAAATACTTAATAAAATCAGTTAGTGCTATGAGTATCCGGAGAAAAGGTACAAGACTCAGGCTGATATCAAACTGGATTTGGATTATCTCAGGAGGCTTTAAGATGTAGAACGAGGAAATAACAGCGAAAGAGGAGGCAGAACGGATAGGAAATGACTCAACAATTTAATTAATTATTTATAACATGTTTTAATTTGTTTGATATCTACATATCTTTAATTAAAATTACTTTATGATAAATCTAGATATGTATTTGATACTCTTAACAATAATAAATAGTATCTTACATTTTATAAATGATTCCGACCTCGACATTAACAATAAAATGGACATTCCCTTTCTATAAATACATAAAAACAGAATAAATTGCATCTTTTGAAAAATTTGAAGAGCAAGTAAACTAGTTCTTAAAGGTATATGAGTACAAGGTCATTCCATTGATGAGATAGGGTGAAAAATGTTACAAAATATAGAAACCAGCATATAAATAGAAGATAAAGCAAAAATTTAAAAATCTTTAAGCTCATAAAACTGAATTGCAAAATGACTAATCTTGGTCTAGTCTCACATCGAGTAAAAAGGACAGAAAAGCATCTTTCACAAAAAAATAAGATATTTTAATGGAGTTCAGATATAAGTAAGAGCACGAACAGACAATGAAAATACAAGAACATTGTAAATTATTGGAGAAGACTTACAAATAAATAACTGATAAAATGGAAATGGCATAAAAATATTAGACATACTTCAATCATTTACGCCACATAAAATACGAAAACAAAGCGCAATGTGACAATGACATGGTAACCATGAAAATATATTTTCTAGTGTCTGAGCCACTCGTTCGTATAGCTGAATCGAAAGTCGATGGATAAGTTAAACATCTTTCTATTATGAGGTAATCGATTAAAATTCATGAACACATGCAGAAAATCAAGCAACTACATGAAAAAAATCGAAGCATTAATTTAAAATTTTAGAAAGTTTATATCAGTCATGAAAAACTTCTTTAGCTTGCTTTAAAATTAGAGAAATAACCTGAAAAAGATGTTGACTTAATTGTTCTTCAAGTCTATACTTAATTATATGAACAAAATAATTAATTTTATGTATGTTTGTAGTCGTAAAATTCAATTGGCTTACAAAATAGAAATGTAACATTGAATATTTTGTTTGAAGTATTAAACAAAATTTCTAAATTACACTGCATTGTGCTTGTTGGACCAAATATGAGAAAAATAAAATAAAAATAATTGGAGAGCAAAAATTTAAGTAATGAACTTAAACCTGAAATTGAACCAACGCTTAAGAAGGCTTCTTCTAATAGTTTCAAAAATTCATCATTGTCAAAATTGAAGAAGAAATAATGGCACATGGAGGCTCAAGTTCCAATAGTGGTAGTAGGCGTATTCGACGCAGAAAAGGACATATTTTTCACTAAAGTATTCATGTAAGTATTCTACAGTAATCTTTTCAATAGGCATACAGTTTCCTAATGCTGCGAATAGACAAACAAATAATTAAAAAAAGTAACATCTGCTTTGAAGTAAAATAATAACATTGCTGAATGTTGCTGCATGCATGGGGAAAGAATGAACCCTTGCAATTGGAATGAACTTGAATAAAGAATCGGGCTTTATACTGTAATTTAATTATTATTTAGATTCATAAAATATTCAGCCATCAAAATTATAAAGATTATTCAGACAAGCTATCTAATGACAATTATTCAAAGGAAATTGTTAAGTTAGTTTTAAATATAGAACACCCAGATACAACGTATTCGTCTAAAAGCAAAGAATTAGCATTCAAATGCGAAGATGATGCAGGTATTCATAGAAACAATAGGTGTACCGGAGACTTTTTAAAATATAATATAAAAACGGATTCTAATTTATTACCAAAACGTGAAAAAACTATTTGGGAATTTGGTAAGTTGTTAACATAAAAAATATAAGATAATCGTTATTCTAGATTTAGACCTTTAGTTTTATATAATTTGATAACCAAAATTTTAATGAAAAATACTCTCAACATTATTATTATCAAGGGGTGTTCGAAATCTGGAAAAACTTAGTTTATTACACTTGCTGAATGCTATGTATCAAGTCGCACCAATAGAATTAAATTTAGGCGATTCCGGGATTGGCTGAAAATTTATAGAGAAAATAAATCAATATAAGCAGTTAAATAAATTATGACAGATGTTTTTGAGCAAAATTAGTAAAAATCGAAAATTATTCCTTAAAAATTAGTGCTATCAGTTGGAAAAGTATATTATGAAGTTTAAGAATAATATGAACATTTTCTAGCTCAAATTATTGGCTGTTAATAAATAGTAAAATATAACATTGTCATACTTTCAGCCTTGGGCGATTCTCAAAATATTCACAACGAAAAAGTATAAAAATATGTTACAAAATTTACCATTCCCTCCATTAAGGATTCATAAATGAAATACCTAATTTTAAGAGACTAATAAACGCAATTAAAGAAAGATCCTTAAGATATTTATATTTTAAATCAAATCATAAAATAATTTAGATTTAATGTCGACGGTTAAACGAATATTAGAAGTCAAATTCATTATTCAAGCTTCTGTAAATAGTTACGATCAATTATTGAAGTTATCAAAAGTAAAAAAATTGAAACGTAATAAGAAATGCAAAAAGCAACAAGCGAATAAATGAAAAAATATATCAATAAAACAAAAACTGCATTAGATGAGCTCAAATATAGTAACAAACAAATAGCAATGGAAATGAGTAATGTTTAATGTACATCACTAGAAAAATGTAGTTAAGTTTGGGCAGATTTTGGATTTTTTTGTAGCTTTCGATAAGGATTTTTCTTGTGCGATTTTAATAAACCCATTGCTTTATTGGATTTAAATCTATTTCAATAGATTTCAAAAAAATAATAGTTTTATCAAATCAGACTGTATAGAATTAGTACAAACAACAAAGAGAGACAAAGCGTAAGATAATAAAAGAGTTACTCTATCAGGCCATAAATGCAATGTTTTTATTATTTTAATGAAAAAAAGAAATTGTTTAGGCAACGTAAAATAAATTATTTTTTCAATTTCTATTACCTTGTGTACAAAGTAATAAGAAAGTCTAAAGACAAATTCTCAAAATTGCATGAACGTATTTTTGAAAATTATGGTATATTTATGTATGACTTCTAAGAAGATCTTTAATCAGTTATTAGCTTGGACAAATCTCGAAAGGAAATGCTTGACCCTTAATATTTACAGAATATTATTTCAGATGATGGAACGGAATAGAGAAATTTTATTTATAACACAGTCGTATAAAAACATATCTACATATTTATCGAGTTCTTAAAGGAAATTAATGGAGATTGGAAAGAGCAAAAGTATGAAACTCTGGCATAAGAGTAAAAAAGTTTATTGTTAATAATTTAAATGGCCTCAATTTGTCATAGAAACTTAGATCATGTTTTAGGCAGCAAAAAACAATAACTTAACGAACAAATAAAAAAATTCGTAGCCATGAACTAACAATCAACAAAAGATCTAGTTGTTATCTCATTGGCCCAAACTTGTGCAATAATCGACTATCAAAATTTGTTAAATGTCTAAAATATGATAAAAAACAGTCAAAATTGGGGTTATAAGGATATTATGAGAATTTTAGCTAATTTGCAATTGTACTAAATTAATAAGCGATAAATTTAAAACAAAATTAAGTATATGAATGTTTTTTTGTCGACAGAGAATCTAAAAATATAGGATAAAGAGGAAGAATTGAATAAATTTGCCAAGTAAATCTAAATTAATATGACAGACACGATACAAAGGATTAAATTTAGTATAGAGAAAATTCAACTCCTCGAATAAATTCGATCAAGACATTATTAATGCATCTTAGATATCATATTGACTAAAATACTGATCAAATTTAAATTTTTCAATAACTTAGAAGAATAAAACAGCATATTCAACTCATAATAATTAATTAAAATTCTTAAATAAATAACAG
>APMI01080923.1_pt1 | contig 13202 bp, 7 predicted proteins | sample 667938 | NCBI WGS metagenome assembly APMI01 (sample SAMN01084076, study PRJNA167559) | wastewater metagenome | biome: Wastewater | place: Denmark: Ejby Moelle, Odense | collected 2011-11-28 | reverse complement strand
GGTCAAGGTATTGCCGGAACTATGATTTCTTGGTTTTTGCACAAAGCAGGAAAAGAGTTTATAGTGGTTGATAGCGGCACGCAAAATAGTCCATCCCAAACGGCGGCGGGATTCATCAATCCTGTTACGGGACGGCGAGTAGTTACTGTTTGGTTAGACGATATTATTATTCCCTTTGCTGAAAAAACTTATACCGAGTTAGGTGATTTTTTAGACATAACCGCTATCAAAAAAACATCCATTGTAGATTTTTTCCCTAACCCTTTTATGAAAGACAGCTTTCAAAAAAAAATCAATCAGGGAGCCAGCTATATAAACTTAGTAATGGATGAGCAATATCTTAAAGAATGTTTTAATTATGAATTTGGTGCAGGTATTATCCATCCAGCATATATGGTGCAATTGCAAACGATTATACCGCATTGGCATCATTTCTTACTATCCTCCAAGAAGATAATCAATACTGTTTTTGATTTTACAAAATTGGTAATTCGTCCTGATAAAATAGTTTATGGCGATATAGAAGCGGATCTAATTATTTTTTGTGATGGTGTTCAGGGTTTTCAAAATCCATATTTTTCATTATTGCCATTTGCATTGAATAAAGGTGAAGCACTTATCATTGAAGCAAAGGATATTCCCGACAATCTCATTTATAAAAAATCGATGGCTATCGTGCCATTTAAGGAAAAAGGCATTTTTTGGGTGGGATCCAATTATATTTGGGATTTTGAAGATGCCCACCCTACAGAAACGTTCAAACAATTTACTAAACAAACCTTGCAATCCTGGCTGAAAGTACCGTATAAAATTTTAGATCATAAAGCTGCTATTCGGCCGGCAACAGTGGAGCGCCGCCCTTTTATTGGTTTTCATCCAATTCATAAAAATGTAGGTATTTTAAATGGATTGGGTACAAAAGGTTGTTCTTTAGCACCCTACTTTGCAGATCAACTGGTACAATATATTTTTTACAAAACCCCTTTAGAAAAAGAAGCGGATGTTACACGGTATGCCAACATTCTTTCAAAAACCGCTCTGAACAAATAAAAAGCTATCGCCTATTTTAGTGATTCTGTATGTGTTTGAGTAGTAAATAGATTGGTTATTTTTAAAACGATAAATTTTCTACTTCGCCTACTTAAACCTTAACAACACTCCCTACTTATGGCAAAGAGCATCAACCCTGCAACTATAATAAAGATTCATGGTCAAAAATTACCATCAAATGCTATCCAATCTAATGTAACTGATGCGTATTTTTCTTTAGAAGAATCATATGCCATTAGCACCACCAGATCGGAAGGAAACGAACAACTGATTACATTATCTCCCGATGATTATGTACAACTGGTTTTTGAAGACGCTACAACTTGGTTTGGCAATCGAAATACATTGGCCGATTTATTTCCAGAGATTAATATAAAATCCAGATCGGCAGATACGCCAGAGCTACCTAATACTATTATTACAGATGATGGATCAAGAAGCATTGTAAGTCAGTTAGCATTAAAACTACTGAACAAGTTTACCAAAAAAGTGGTGGATGGAGAGGTTACAAAGATCGCCGAAAAGCTACAGAAAAAATCGCTGGAAGGCCGCAGTGGCTTATACTCTGTTGATGAAAACTTTGACATACAAAAGTTTAAAAATATTGAAGAAAGCAAGCCGGTGCTTTTATTGCTACATGGTACTGCATCTTCTACCAAAGGCTCCTTTTCAGAACTGAAGCAAGGAAATATTTGGAAAGAATTCTTAACGGTTTATGGTACTAATATTATAGCATTTGAACACGAAACGCTTACCAAAAGCCCGCTACAAAATGTTTCAGAACTTATAACACAACTACCTGCTAATATTAAAATTGATATACTTTCTCATTCTCGTGGTGGTTTAGTAGGCGACACTTTGGTTCGATTTGTAAACAATCCCGAAGGATTTTTGGATGCAAGTATTGAACTTTTTAATGAAGAAGGACGAAAAGACGACTTACAATACATTGATGTTATTCAAAAAATAATAGCATCAAAAAAAATAAACATCAACAGGTTTGTTCGGGTGGCTTGTCCGGCAAGAGGTACCTCATTGTTGGGCAATCGTGTAGATATTTTTATAAATGTGCTCATTAATCTCATCAATATTTCTAACCCAATTTTGCTTCCCATTATTGAAGAATTGAAAGCCCTAATTAGTCAGGTACTGGAAACAAAAAATGATGTTAGTGTACTTCCTGGCCTGGAAGCTATGAATCCATCGTCGGTATTTCTAAAAGCACTAAATACTGTTGGTAGCTACGAAAACGAAAAGCCAGAAGGGATAAATAACATGCTATTGGTAGTTTCAGGTAGTAGTAAGTTTAGCTTTAGTTTAAATGGATTAAAAGTTTTGCTTACCAAGTTTTTTTTCAACTGGGATTTAAACGATTTGGTAGTGGATACTACATCGATGTACCAGGGTGCCAGGCGAAAAGATGCTATTCAATATTTTTTTGATGAAGGTAATAACGTAAATCACTTCAATTATTTTACTAATAAAAAAACACAAGATGCCATTTTATTAGCACTCACTTCCGCATCAGAACGCATTTCTACTTTCAAAGAAATGGAAATAGAAAATTACAACGTATTGAGCCGTGGTATTTTTGGTCTTGAAGGTGGTAAGTTGGATATTGCAAAAGCAACGGGCAAACGACCTATAGTACTACTACTACCCGGTATTATGGGTTCATTTCTTGAAAAAGATAGCAAGCCATTATGGATCAATTATCTTTCATTCGCTTTTGGTGGCCTTACGAAGCTAAAAATAGAAAATACAGACATCAAAGCAAGTGGTGTTATTAAAACTGCATACAAAGATCTGGTAGAATATCTTACTGCATTTTATGATATAGAAATTTTTCCTTTTGATTGGCGCCATCCCATTTCAGATGCCGGCACCTCACTGAATATGCGTATTCTGGAATTACAGCAATTAAAACAACCCATTTCTATTGTTGGACACTCGATGGGTGGATTAGTGATTAGAGATATGGCCATCAACTATCCCGACACATGGAATTGGTTAAACACCCAACCCTCCTTCCGTACAATTCTTTTAGGCACCCCCTGGTTAGGATCTTACAGAATACCGCATGTGTTAAGTGGCTTAGACGCTATTATTAAACAATTAGACACGATCGATTTTATACATTCTCGTGGTAAGCTGATAGATATGTTTTCGAAGTTTCCGGGACTGTTAGGTTTGCTTCCCATCCGAAATAGCGATATAGACTTTAGTAATAAACAAGAATGGGAAGTGTTTGCCGCAGCCACAGGACTAAAATGGAGCATCCCCAACGATAACTTGCTATCAGAATTTGCACAATTCAGAAATAATGTCAATTCCAAGCTGGATCAACTAAATCATGAAAACATTATTTATGTTGCCGGAAAAGATGATCAAACAGTGAGTGGTTATACCATCGAAAATGGACAATTGCTATTTAAAACTACCGATGAGGGAGACCAAAGCGTAACCTGGGAAACCGGTATTCCCAAAAGCATAAATCGGCAAACCTCATTGTACTATACCACTGCCACTCATGGTGGTCTTTCTGTTAAAAAATATTTATTTCAAGGAATTAAAGAATTGCTCGAAAAGGGTACAACCGAATCTACTGAATTTAGCCGTATCCCCTTACCTACAAGTTCAAAACAACGTGGGTTTGCAAAAGAATCTTTTAATTTTGAAATTAACGAAAAAAGTATCGAAACCAATCTTCTGGGATTAGGGGTAGATGCTGTTATAGATGAAACAAATGCCCCTATCCTTAAAGTATCTGTTAGCAAAGGGGATATGATTTATGCCACCTATCCGGTAATGTTAGGGCATTTTACTAATGATGGCATTTATGGAGCCGAAATAGTTGCTAATAAATATTTAAATAATATTCCTGCCTTAAAACATTCTTTAGGTATTTACCCCGGCTCCATTGGCACACACACTTTTTTCAAAAGCAATAAGTCCCTGTTCAAAGGTTCCATTGTTGTTGGATTAGGGCAAGCCGAAAATCTCAATAGTTACCAATTATCCAAGACAATTGAAACAGCAGTAGCAGATTATTTACTTACGTTTTGTAAAAATACTACCAGCAAAAACAGGCAAAAAACTAAAATCGGTTTATCCTCCTTGATCATTGGTGCCGGATATGGTGGCATGGCAATAGAAAGCTCGTGCCGAGCCGTAATGCAAGGTGTAATAAACGCCAACGATAAAGTACAAAAACTTACCGGTATTGACGATCTGTACGTAGATGAATTAGAATTTATAGAATTGTTTGAAGACAAAGCCATCACCCTATTTTACAGTCTTGCCAATTTCATAAATGGCAATAGCGATGGGATGAATATTTTTTGGAAAGACAAAAAAATAAAAAACCTGTTTGGTGCCAGAAAGCGCCTGTTTGTGGACAATAACGTTTCTTGGTGGCAGCGGCTAAGTGTAATTGTGAAAGATGACGATTACTCCAAAAATATGAATAATAAAACGCTATCCTATTATTCTAGCACTAACAATGCCAGAGAAGAGAGAAAGGAAATGCACCATAACCTCCCCCTAATAGAAGCTTTATTGGATGATATTTCGATAAAAAAGAATTGGTCGTTTGACAAAGCAAAAGCTATCTTCGAATTGCTAATTCCAACAGATTTTAAAGAAAACATACGTCGAAACTCACCTATCCTGTGGGTGTTAGACAAGTTTACAGCATCCTTCCCATGGGAACTATTACAAACAGGAACTGCTGCCGAAAAACCATTGTGTGTTACTGCCGGCATGATTCGTCAATTGGCTACTTCCGATTACAGACCAAACAATCCTGTAAAAACAAACAACGCGCTTGTAATAGGCGATCCCAATTTGAATGACTTTTCAAAAGCAGGACAGTTGCCTGGTGCCGCTAAAGAAGCACAACGAATTTTTGATAAACTAAAGAGTGCTAAAGAATTGAAATTAGAAGACCCGATGATAAAAAGTAGCAGCGATGAAATACTCACTGCCCTTTTCAAACAAGATTATAAAATTCTGCATATTGCAGGGCATGGCTTTTTTGATGAAAAGAATCCTGCATCTTGCGGCGTGCTTATTGGCAAGATGAAGGACAGCGACGAACCCATGTTCCTTACACCGCACCATATCAATCAACTGCCATCTACTCCCGAATTTGTTTTTATCAATTGCTGTTTCCTTGGTAGAATAAATCCTTATGCCGAGCAATATTCTGCCAATAGATTTAAACTGGCGGCCAACATTGGTACGCAGCTAATTGAGAATGGAGTAAAAGCCGTTATTGTTGCCGGATGGGAAGTAGATGATACCGCTGCACTTGAATTTGCAGAAACTTTTTATGCAAAAATGTTAGCCGGATACAATTTTGGTGATGCTGTATTGGATGCCAGAAAGGTGGTACATAAAAAATTTAATTATACCAATACATGGGGGGCTTTCCAATGTTATGGACAACAGCATTATTCTTTTGATTTAAAGCATAACGACACGAATACTACCAAATCGTATCCAATTGCACAGGAAGCCGAAAATGATCTTGATAATTTACTCAGCAAAAGCGAGGTTGTTTTTTATGAGCCAGATCTTTTATTGGAAGATCTTAAAATTATTTCTAAAGCGATTCAAGATGCCAAGTTCGATAGTGCAGAGCTTCAGGAAAAAGAAGCACAGGCCTATGCCGAACTTAACGACTATAATACTGCCATAACGCTTTATGACAAGTTATTTCAAAATGAAAGTGCCAAGTTCAACGTAAGTGCATTGGAAAACTACCAGAACATGGTAATTTATAAGGAAACTGAAAACTATTTTGCTGATCCGTCTGGATATAGCAATAATCTAAAAGCAATCCAATCCAGTATTGCCAACTTATTTTATTTATTAAAAATTTGCGAAACAGGGCATCGGCTTGCTTTGTTGGGTAGTGCACATAAGCGCAAAGCACTGGTATTACCTGCCGATAAAAAGAATGAAAAAGAGAAAGTGGCTGCCATGGAAATTGCTGCCAATTTTTATAGACTTGCTTATGAAAAGTTGCAAGATTCATACAGCTTTTCCAATTGGATCATTCAAGAATTTTTTATAATAAAGAAGAACAAGGAAAAATGGGGTCAATCAGTTACAAGAGGCACATATCAATACAAGCTTCCCACCATGCAGCAAATAGAAAAAATACTATTGCAAATAGAAAAGAATATTAACGCCAATGATGAGGCCCAAGGTTTTTGGGATATTACAGAAACTGTGGATACCAGCCTGTGTAGGTTCATATTAAGCACTAATGATAAAAACTTCAATATTCTTGCTCAAACTTTAGAACATATATGGGCAATTGCCGGCTCCAAAAATAAGCAGCAAAAGCAAATTACCAATCTAAAAATTATTGCCAAATACGCAAATTATGTAGGTATAGCACCCATCGAAAAGAAGATTGGAGCATTTGTAAAAGATCGATGATCCTATTAATTGATTATTGAATATATAATGAGACATCACCTAATCAGTGCTTTTTTTGAGTAATGCAGCAAACATGGTATCGGATTTTTTTAGATACCCTTTGATAAGTGTTTGTGATACAAGGCGCATTCCCATTTTTAATAAATGATCTACTTGCATTTCGTTTTCCTTTCTAAAAACAGAACAAGTAATGTAGAGAAGATGGCCTTCGGGCTTTAGATAATCTATTATGTTAGATAAAATAGAGGTCTGACGTTTTGCATATTCATCTATCCTACTTTCTTCAAAAAAGTACAATTGCTCAGGAGTTCTGGCCCATGTGCCGCTGCCGCTGCAAGGTACATCGGCAATAATTATATCAAAACGCTTATTGGGCGAATCCGTTGCAGCATCTGCCGCAGAGCAATTATAGTTGGTAATTCCTGCTTCGGCAAAACGTTTTTTTAAATTTGAAATTATAGAGGGTCTTATGTCCGAAACGGTTAGCTGTACATTGCTAAGCAGATCTTTTACCATAATAGATTTTCCACCGCTTGCCGCACAGCAGTCCCAAATTGAAAGAATAGACTTCGCATTTGTTATTTGAGTCCGATAAGTTTGTAACAATTGTCCCGTTTTTTGAGAACTTAAATCTTGCACTACTGCTTCCTTATTTATTGAAATAACCTCTTCAATGTTACGATTATTGTTTAATCGGATAGCATCCCCCTCCTCTGAAAAAGGAATACCAACCGTTTTGAGCTTTTCTGCTACCGTCTTATTAAATCCAGGTCGAACACGCAAAAATAGGTCTGGTTGTGTAAGATGAGATTGCTCAAAATCGTTTTGATCTATATTTTCGCTTAGCTGGTTTTTGTAAGGGAAAATACCCTGTGCCAATTGTTCTGGCAACTGATGTTCTTCAATTTGCCATTTCCATTCACTGGTTAATTCTTTTGCAGAAAGTTGAAGTCCTTTTAAAATTTTTTCTTCAACAGAAAGCTCAGGAAACGATTTCCCTAATCTGTAATAAGCATAACAAAGCTCAGAAATTTGCTTTCGATCCTTACTTCCAAACTTTTTGTGTTGAGAAAAATAGTTTTTTATATAATGTGCAAAGGGCGTTTCTCCTTTGTATGATTGGATAATGAGTACCGCACTATTTAAATGAGAAAAAGATCGTTTAAAACTGGGCAATGATGATGACATAATATAGTGTCTTAAAAAAAGTTGGTTCGTGTTATTCACACGAACCAGTAAAATGATAACAATAAAAATGAGTTATTTACAATTCCAATAATGCTTTTACAGGATCCTTTTGTACAAGCAACAAGGTTGGATTTTCTAAAAGTTCTTTTACACGTACTAAAAAACTAACCGACTCTCGCCCATCAATGATTCGATGGTCATAGCTTAATGCAACATACATCATTGGGCGAATAACCACTTGTCCATCAATTGCTACCGGCCTTTGGATAATATTGTGCATCCCTAAAATAGCACTTTGAGGAATATTGATAATAGGCGTACTTAGCATAGAACCAAATACTCCTCCGTTGGTAATGGTGAATGTACCTCCAGTAAGATCATCGGCGGTAAGTTTACTATCGCGTGCTTTAGTAGCAAGCTCTATTACCTTTTTTTCTATATCCGCCATGCTGAGGCTCTCTACATTTCTGATAACAGGAACCGTTAACCCGCGAGGAGTACTAACGGCAATGCTGATATCGGCATAATCATGATACAGTAATTGGTCTCCATCAATATAAGCATTTACGGTGGGCCATTCAGAAAGAGCAATAGAGCAGGCTTTTGCAAAAAAGCTCATAAAGCCTAAGCCCACACCATGAGTTTCTTTAAACTTATTTTTATATGTATTTCTAATATCCATGATGGGCTGCATATCCACTTCGTTGAAGGTGGTAAGCATCGCCGTAGTGTTTTTAGCCTCTACCAGCCTTCGGCTAATAGTTTTGCGAAGGTTGCTCATTTTTTCAACTCGCTTATTGCGTCCAAATAACTGGCTACCGTCAAACGATTTTTTCCCAGCATTTGCTAAAGCCGATAAAACATCTTCTTTGATTATTTTGCCCGAAAACCCAGAAGGTACTACGGATTTTGGATCTACTTTTTTATCTGCGATAATGGCGGATGCTACGGGAGTAGCTTTAACATCCAATGCTGGCATTTGGGGCACATCGAGCTTTGCTGCTGTCTTGGTATCTGCCTTCTCCGTTTGAACGAGAGCCGGCTTTCCTGTGGCTTCTTTTATAATGGCTATTGAATCACCAATTTTTAGCGTATCGCCTTCGGCAACCAAAGTTTCAACAATTCCAGATAACTCGGCATTTACTTCAAAGGTTGCTTTCTCACTTTCTAATTCGGCAATTACCTCGTCTCTGCTTACATACTCTCCAGTTTTTTTTACCCATTTTAGTAAGGTTACTTCGCTTATGGACTCGCCAACGGTGGGAATTTTCACTGCAATTTCTTTTCCTGTTAGTTTCAAGGTTGCGGCCTCTTCAACAACAGATTCGCCTTTTATGGGAGTGCTGGTTTCTATAGCACTTGTCTCTGCTTTTGATTCAGGTTTTGCAGCAGTATCGTCTATTGTTGCAATCACATCTCCAATGTTTATAGAATCGCCTTCCTGCACACTCGTAGTGAGTAGCCCGGCTTTTTCAGCATTTACTTCAAATGTTGCCTTTTCACTTTCCAACTCGGCAATTACTTCGTCTCGTTGTACATAGTCGCCCGTTTTTTTTACCCATTTTAACAATGTTACTTCACTTATCGATTCGCCCACGGTAGGCACTTTTATATCCACAGCCATAAAATAAACGATTTTGTAATTAGGTGAGCAAATTACGCAAAAATGACAATAACAAACCATTGTTATTTCACAAAAATTAAGGAGCAATTGAAAAATTGCTAATTTCTACGTTACTTCATAAACAAATTGGGAAAATAATACAAGTGTTAATTACAATAGTTAGCACCTTTTGGGGGAATATATAATTTTGGAGCGCATCATATTGTTCAATTGTAACATAATTTGAGCTGAAGCATTTCACTTAAAATAAAAAAGAACCTCTCTGTCAATTTGTTGAAGTTGTATCCCTGTACATTATTCTATACAACTGAAAACTATTTTGATTTTTCAGACAAATGTGCCAATCTTGATTTGGATTTATTAAATACATTTCTACCCAAATCTACACCACTACGTTTGGCTTTTTGTTCGTCTTCTGGCAAATGTATAAAGTCCCTACAATCCTGGCTACAGCAGCCTTCAAATTCTTTTGCACAATCATCGCATTGAATAAATAATAAATGGCAGGCATCATTTGTACAGTTTACATGTGTATCGGCCGGTTTTCCACATTGGTGACAATGAGCTATAATCTCATCCGTAACCCGCTCGCCTAATCGTTGGTCAAAAACAAAATTTTTTCCATGAAATTTATTTTCCAACCCACTTTCTTTTACCTTATTTACATAATTTATGATACCGCCTTCTAAATGGAACACATTCTTAAACCCCTTGTGCAACATATAGGCTGATGCTTTTTCGCAACGGATGCCACCGGTACAATACATTATAATATTTTTATCTTTATGCTCTTGCATCATCTCTACGGCCATTGGCAATTGTTCCCTGAACGTATCGCTCGGTATTTCAATTGCATTTTCAAAATGACCTACTTCATACTCATAATGATTGCGCATATCGATAACGATTGTTTCCAAATCGGCAGTTAGTTTATTGAAAGTAGCGGCATCGGCATATTTTCCTTTAGTCTCCATACTGAATACTGGATCCTCAATACCATCAGCTACTATCTTGTTTCGAACTTTTATATCTAATACATAAAACGATTTGCCATCATCGTCCACAGCAATATTTAATCGCAAATTGTTTAATGCAGGATCAGCACCGTATAAAATATTTTTAAATGAGTTCACACTTTCGGTAGGGACACTAATCTGCGCATTAATTCCTTCTTCTGCAATATAAATCCTACCTAATACGCCCAGCGAAGAAAAACTACGATACAGGTCGTTTCGAAACTGTACAGTTTCCCGAATTTTAAAATAGCAATAAAAAGAAATAGTAGTTCTAAGAGTGTTGTCTTGTAAAATGCGCTCTTTGAGTTCCATTCTGGAAACCCGATTGTGTAATGCCATAATATTTGAAATTTGATTCCGCCTGGCGGAAAATTAAAATAATTGGGCAGTTGCACGCTGCACCAAATTTCAGGCTGCAAAAGTACAAATAATCAAACATCAAAAGTCGATGATTTTTATCACACGCTATTCATTGCAATCTCACTCAATTGCATCTACCTTTGCGGCACATTTTTATGCAGGATACTCTAAGTAGCAGTAGTAGAATGTATCGTGTGTTAGTAAAATGATAAAACAAGATATATGATTAGACAATGTGCTATAATATTTGGATGCCTGGCTCTTGGCGAACTGATAGCTTATGTTATCCCTTTCAAAATCCCTTCCAGTATTATTGGAATGTTATTACTTACATTGTTCCTTAAAACAGGATGGATTAAACTTTCCTGGGTGAAGGATGTTGCAGCTTTTTTAACTACCAATATTGCCTTTTTCTTTGTGCCAGCTGGCGTTGCCGTGATGCTTCATTTTGACATTTTAAAAGAATCGGCGGTTACCATTATTGTTGCTTCGGTAATAAGTACTATACTTACATTGGCTGCTACATGATGGGCACACCAATTTTTTAGAAATAAAATGGGTCAGGCAAAGGCGAATAAGCAAGCATCCGAAAAAAACAATTAAACCCATCAATCGTTAACCACCGTTACAAACTATTTCACTTATTATTATATACTGATGAAAGATTTTCTTAATAGCCCAATTTTCGTTATTGCCTTTACTTTTTCGATATACTATGGTGCACAGGTATTACAGAAAAGAACTAATAAAATAATTTTAAATCCAATTTTGGTATCGATTGTTATTATTATTGGAGCATTGAAGCTCATGGGCATCAGCTTTGAAAGCTATCACGAGGGATGCAAAATGATCGAGTTTTTATTAAAGCCGGCTGTAGTAGCAATGGGAGTACCTCTGTATCACCAACTGGAAAAAATAAAGAAACAAACTGTTGCTATTGTTGTATCTCAGGCTGTTGGCTGCATTGTAAGTATTGTGAGTGTTGTATTGGTTGCCAGACTTATGGGTGCTTCAAAAGAAGTGGTACTTTCTTTAGCGCCAAAATCTGTAACCACACCTATTGCAATTGAAGTATCTAGCGCAATAGGGGGTATTCCTGCATTAACAGCATCTATTGTTATTTTCGTAGGTATCTTTGGATCTATATTTGGCTATGCCATTATGAAATATACGCGAGTAAAAAATCCGGTTTCTCAGGGACTATCTATGGGAACCGCAGCACATGCTATTGGCACTTCCCGATCCATTGAAATTAGCCCCCGATTTGGAGCATTTTCCAGTTTAGGATTAATCATGAATGGTGTTTTAACTGCAATATTAGCTCCTTATGTGGTACAACTTGTATATAGTGTTTTTTAAGGGAGATCATCTTTGGGGTCTTAAATAAGATGCACTCAATGCCGCAAATCCACCTACAAATCCACCTACCAAAGAGCCTATTGTAATTAGCAGAATGGGATATGCACCAATACCCAGCAGCTCCCCTACTCTATTTGCCAAAATGCTGCCATTTGCTACATTTATAAAAGCGGCAGCGATTGCCCACATCAAGAAGATTCCTAAAAACCCCGAAAGAAAAGCATAAAAGGGCTTTTGGGGTTGTAACAATAAAACTACAAAAGCAACAATAGCAATACTCCACCATGGAGTATGTAACCCCACTACAAAAGAAAGGATTGCAATAATAATAGTTGATATTAGAAATTTCATCGTGTTTATATTTAGCTAATCGATATGGTTACAAAAAATCCAAAATGCCTTTTGTCTGTTTGGGTTAAGTTCCAGAAAAGGACATTACCCATTTTACGTTTTTGCTTTGAACCTCATTCGGTTTCATCATCCATAAACGATAATATTTTCCGGCAACCCAGTCATCCACACCGTTGTCATAAAACTTACTACCTGGATTACCGCTTTGTCCTCCTGGATAAACTCCGTAAGCTTCAGTAGTAGTAGAAAGCTGCACAATCATCCGCCAACTGGGACCGTGGCTTTTTTTAATTGCATTGATTACGTTTCCGGCACCGCCCACCCACAAATGGGTTCGGGCAAATGACGGCAGGTTGTTCTTTAATAAATGAAAAACGGCTGGATCTTTAAACTTTGCCCATTCTAATTTCCCTTCCTTTTCAGCGTCAAAAAGTTTTTCTGATGCTTCGTTTAATGATTGTGTAACCTGAAAAGAGAGTGTTTCTATTTTCGATGTAGCCTTATTATCTACAAAGCCCATGGCTGTGGTATCGGTTGCTAAAAGCTCTAATAAAGTTTGAGCATCGGGAAACTGTGCGGAACTACCAGCTTTGCTTAACTCATCTGACCATATATTTTTTTGTAAGCTGTCTATCCAGCACTGATAAATGGTTTGCCCTTTTGATCCCGGATCTGCCAATAGATTCCATTCTTTGATAAGGGTATAATATTTTTTTGCTTTTGGCAAAAGAGCGGCTTCGTTTGTATGTGCAAGAAATATAGATAATAAGTTTTTAGCTTGCAAGTTGTAATAATTATTTTGC
>APMI01019635.1_pt1 | contig 13203 bp, 6 predicted proteins | sample 667938 | NCBI WGS metagenome assembly APMI01 (sample SAMN01084076, study PRJNA167559) | wastewater metagenome | biome: Wastewater | place: Denmark: Ejby Moelle, Odense | collected 2011-11-28 | reverse complement strand
TTGTGTTCGACTGGTTACTACCTACTTAGTGGAGGCTGTGTCTCACAATGTCCTGACAATCACCCCATTATATCAAATAGGTAGTGTTTGGGTTGTTCATAATAGTGTGCAACATGTTCAGGTACCCCTACTAATTGCACATCATGTACTGTATTCTACTTCAAATATACTTACACATGTGTCAAATAGTGCCCATTAACATATTACTCAAATGTGGTGACTTACTAATGCCAGGATGGTCTGTCCACCCGCATAGTATTCTTCCCAGTGTTAATAACAGCAATAGTAATAATATTCTTCTTATTAATTATAAAAATATTCACCCGTTCTACTTCATTCATAACAGCAGTATCTGCTTTCATGAGTCCTTTATAATTGGCTATCTGGTGCTACATTCTGTCTATGATGTTTGCCACTTATAAGTAACCTGATATCAATTATGTTATACCCACTGTTTTACTCATTATTGCTATTGTTGGATATGTTGTACTTGCTGTTGTGTTTTTTATTGTTAATAGGAAGAAAATGGCATAAGATTAACTAGCTGTGCAATGGGCTAATAATAATCTCAATAATACTATCGCCAAAATTGTTAAAGCTATATCATTAGTAGCAGGATGTCGATTTTTTAGAATACTCTATTCCAGAATATTCAATAGTATTCATTTCTCAGTAGCATACAGGAATAAATCTAACGTATTCACAGTCGCAACAATATTCACATTGTCATTCCTAATGTTCAGTTAAATACCCGCAATAGTAGGCTGTTGGGCTCTGGTCTATAATAAAACCCTCAAAGATCAGACATTCTACACAGCCATTGAAGCATTAATTGTGACAGTCATTGCCATTCTGTTCAGTCTCATGGATATTTATAAAAGTGACGATTACTTTGATTAAAGCTAATTCTGTAAAATGAAGAAATATGTGGAAAAAGTTAAAGATTTCTCATCCATGAATAAACTTTAATAAGGGTTTGAGATATCACATGAAGAGGGATCCGTTGATGCTGAGAGATTTGTTAGTACCAGTGGAGGCAAGTTCTTCTACACTAAACAAAAACCAGAAGATATCAAAGATGATCCTAAAGCTGATACCAAAGACTAGTTCTATTTTGAAGATAACGAGGGATTATAAGCTGCATCTCAAGCTACTGATGCTGTGGGTGGCAATTATGGTAAAAAGAAAGGCAAAAAAATTAATATATTTGCACCAATTGCTGAGTAAGAAGCAGAGTATTACGAAAACTAAAAATATCCTCTGGGAGATATAAAAACATAGAAATAGCTATAGTAACTGCGAAAGGTGAATAAATCATAGGCTTCTGATGGCGAGTAGCCAAGCGAAGACAAACTAAAAAGAAGGTAATAACTAGGGCCTGAATAAGGATTTGATGACACAAAATCTCTTATAAATGAACGAGAAAGAAAACACAAATGGAACAAAATTATGGATAAGAGAATGGAGATAGCTTAGAAAATATTCAACAGGCATCCACCTAATCTAGAGCAGATCGATGAGCCTATGATGTAAGATCAAGACGAAGGAGATAATTAAGAGAGCACAGCTAAAATTATTAGACATTTAGATTACGATGATCCGAACTATAACACGTTAGGAGGCACATAATCCCAGTTCAACACTTCCAAACGCAAGAAAAAGAAAAGAAAATACAGAGCCAATCGATAACTGGAGGAGATATACTTGCAGAGACTCACGGACAAAAAGAAAAGTCGTGCCGATATGTTTGCCTCTGATAAGTCCTTCAAGTATGATTTTTGATATTATATATTTAATATGCAATTTAATAACTGACTATTGGATACTGAGCAAAAATTTAAATATATATAATATCACTCGGGGCATTGAACAACTGCCACCTTTTACTAAGCCTATTTGCATTCTTTGGCATCAGCGTTACTGGTGCTGCTGCTTGTGTCACTGGATTAGCTTGTTCTAAGAGTGCTTCTTATCGCATGAATTTAATCTTCTAGTTCTCGGTTTATTTGAATCTAGGCCAAGTTTGCGAATTATGTCTTAGATCGCTCCTGCTTGAAGAACGATTTGATCTCCTCTTATTTCTATTTCCGAACTTTTGCACTGACCTTTTTTAGTCGAGCCTGCATTTATTTTTTATAGTCGTTCATACTTAACATTTCACCTAAAAACCAAGGATGTTTCTTCACTCCAGCTAGGTCTATTCTTGTTTTAGGGTTAGGGTCGAAAAGTCTTTGAATTAAATCTAAATTAGATAGTGAATTACCTTTGAACTAATTGGTAGGGTTGCAGTGCCCAGCGAATATTTTCCAAAAAGCTTCGTAGTTCCCTTCAGCAATAACGCTATAATGTTTATCTTTGTGATTTGATGATTTAAAAGGTTCTGCCTTCATAACCATCTCGAAAAGCACGTAGCCGCATGCGAAGAGATCAACTTAATCTCCATGATATACTCCTTTTTGAGACTGATTTGTGAGTTCGGGTGCGTTGTTTTTTACTGACCCAATGGGTTAAGAACTGTCTAGGTCAATCTTGTTATGCTCGTAGTCGATAAAGTAGCTTGAACAACCAAAATCAGCTAATTTCAAGTTCATGTGCTCATCGATCAGGATATTTTCTGTCTTGATATCCCGGTGAGCTATTCTAGAACCATGCATAAACTCGACAGCGTGGATGAGCTGCCGAAACAAGGAACGAGCTAGTTTTTAAGTAAAAACTTAGGATTATTTAAGAATTCGGTGCAACTAGCCATTATTAGCAATTTTCATAACATAATACATCACGTGGCGGGCAGTACCATCCGGGAAGCGGGACAGGCCGCCAACTTAGAAATCGATGATTTTAATAATGTTGCGGTGTTTTGATTTCGCGCACATTTTAATCTCGTTGAGGAAAAGTTTTAACGATTTGGTATCGTATTGCTTCACTTTGGACTCCTAGCTGTCACGCTCGTTCATGATTTTTATTGCTACTCTGCTCTGAGTTCCCATCTCGATCGCCATTCTCACCCTACATGAATCTATGCGTACTTTGAGAAGCGACCCGTTCCGAGCTTATACAATACTTTATATTTGCCGTCGATGACTGGGCAGTTCTCTAGATATTCGGGTGGAAGCTCGCGAACTATGTTCATTTTTGTCTAATAATTATAATAATTTCTTTTGCTGATAGACGACTCAATAATCCCATCGATTATATCTTGGGATCTGTACCCTCTCAAATCGACATATGGATTTGTGCATCAGAATGCTCACACTTTCCTCAATTTCAATCACTAAAAATGGAAACTAGGTGAAATGAAGTAGGATTTAATTTAAACTATGCTGGCTAAAAGTTACGTTAATTTTTATTGTGTTAATTCAAATTTAAAATGAGCTTTAAATACAGCTTGAGTAATCATTAATTAAGTATCATATTGAAAGTGTAATTCCACGTTTTACGAACTAGTCTAAACGAGTTTTGACGTTTCTGCGATTTATTTTATTTAATGACAGAGTTATATTACGCAGCTATCCCAAGTCGAAATTTTACATCATCTCTAGTGTCTTCTCAGTGAGTGCATTCTGTCCTAGATTGATGCTTGTGACTTTAGCATTGTAGCAAGCATTCAACAGTTACTTAACTACGTCATCAGATATCTTATTGCGTACAAGCTTTAAATTTCTTAATTTATTCGTGCGTTCAATGTACTAACATAGTGCGAGTACATTTTGATCACCTAACTCTGCTCCTCCAAAATCAATGACTTCACATTTGTCTGCTTTTAAGTCCTAGAACACTTGTTTATATTTTTCTGGAATGTCGATCTTTCTTCGCTTTCTGTTGTCGACTGAGCCTAGAATCTCTCTAGAATTGAAGTCTGACACTGATTTTTGTCTATTACTTTTGCTTCTTTGCAATTTCTATCCACGTTATTCTTTAATATATGTCTATTCTAACTGGTTATTATGTTGAATGCTTTCAGCTATGGCAACCTCAGGAATCTTAATTCCAATCATATAACCAGATCTATTTTCGATTTCAGGTTTCAAGTAGATTTATTTGCGGTAGTGCGAGTCATCTAGATCGTTTCGCGATGAAATTTCATCAATTAAGATATCATCTTCGTTTTTCTTGGATATACCTGAAACATTGGAATCCTTCAAATTGGCACATGGAGTTCCTTCTTTCTTTTCAAGACTGCCAGCAAATGTGCAATATTATTCTATAGTTTTATCAATTTCATCGTTTAATACAGTAGTCAATTTGGCAGTTTATGCATCAATTCTGTTTTTAATTACGTTCTAGGAAGATGTATACTCCAAGAATAGGTACTCGCCTCTTTTTAACATGAAACTTTCTGATGATTTTTAGTCTAAGTACCGTAGTGATTCAAGCACATTTCTAAATTCGTACGCGCCTTGAGTAACTGTTCCTAGAGTCTCTACTTCTTTATACCACTAATTTTTCTTGCTTTCGAGTTATTGAATCGACACTTCCTTCATCAAGTATTACTTTCTCAATTTTATTTAATTATCTAGTCGAGCAAGAGCATTTTTCTATGCTTTTTTTACTTTATCGATCAGCTTGGTGAAAGCTTGCTTGATGTTTTTAATCTAGTTATTTTTCTGATTTTTAAAACAATCGTCAATATAATCACTAATTATTGTTTAGTTAAGACTATCTTACTTCTATTTCAGCTTTTCGAACACTTCGAGTGCTTGTTCAGTCTATGCGGTTAGTGCATTGAGAAACTCATAGTAATTTTTAATAGCATGGCCTCTATGCTCGCCAAAGAGTGCACAATTGGCACAAATCAGACTACCATCGCTACAGCAAATAATGTCTGCAGGTTTGGAGTGCAGCAAGCACATCTCATACTACTTTTTGGGGCTTGCTTACTTCATGATAATTGGTTTTTGCTTTTTAGGAGACTAAACTGGTTTTTATAACAAGTCAAGCAGTTAATGATTAAGTTCGAACCCTTTGGCTGTGAATTTACGAAAATCGATCCTCTTCTGGTCGATTGCGCACTCTACATAAGAGGGAACATACTGGTTGCTATGGGTAAGCACGAGTCACATATGCTATGACTGCAATTCTTTAGTTTCTTAGGAGGATTCGCAAAAGTATATGTTTGGCGACAACTGGGACACTGAGTGCTATTCATAATTAACTGAATCTATTTTTCAAGTTTATTATTAATAATTCAATTAATAGTATATTTGCTTATTCAATATAAAAAGCAGTTCACTTCGTTAAACAATTAAATATGTAAATATTCTCATCTAAATCATTAAAGTATTGCTAAATTTAGAATTTACTTTTGATAAATTTCATCTTTGTTCATTTTAATATGACACAAGGAACGAATCAATTAATTTGTAAATAAAGCAAATATAATATTATCGGAAAATCAATGCAATTTGCTGGAACTCCTAATTTTCGAGCCGCAAGTCCTAGCCTTGGGATCTCTCTACCGAGGTCAGTCTCATCGCAGCCGTATGGAGCACCTATAACTCGCCCTAATGGAATTGGATATTCGAATAATGTAAACTTTGGTAGTCCGATGCCAAGAGGTGCTCCAATAATGCCAACTGGAATACCTTACCCATCAGTTGGCCCATACTCAATCCCTTTCGCAATACCTCAGGGTCCACCTCGAATTCAATCCCCTTATGGAGGCGCAGGATTACCTATGCAGTACCCAGGCATTTCGTTAGGCCCTCCACCTGCGCTTCCTGGCATGTATCGAGGATTGCCTTTTGGTGTTCCCTTGAACATCGGATCCAAAGATCACTTAGTCCCCTCTTATGTGGGATATCAGAAACTAAATCCTTCAGAATACCCTCGAAGCAAACCCAACATCGACACTACAATATAAGAGGCAACTGTGTACTGTGTGATCTGCCAAGATGAATACCTAGTCAGTGCACAGGCATAACATTTAAAAAGGCATCAACGGCAAAATAATGACACGCCAAAAATAAAGAAACTGCTCAAATAGTATAAATAAGATCATGTGGAACCTCAGGTCAGACCAATCGTATAACCTTAATAGTACAATATTCAATACAATCCGAATCAATTTGTTTTAGAACAAGTCGTTAATTATGCCACACCTTAAGTTCGCGTGCCGCCTCCTCCTCAACCGAGACCCAGATCAGAATTTGGAATAGGCACAAAAGATTCTCCATATGATCAAGGTGGATCTACAACACCCATTCATCAGGCTCAGTTGAGTTCAGCTAATGTTCTTGCGCCCGACCAAAGTTTCGATCTTGGTATTCCATCAACAGTGCATCAGCCAGTCCCAGTCAGACTCACAAACGATGGATAGTAAGTATCATATGTGGACCCCAATATGTATCAAGGTGGTAGAACAATCCGAGATAGTCAGTTAAATCCTAATCAACCTTCTACAATTCTGCCACCCCCTGCCAATGACGTCAGGTACACACGAGACACTTTTATAAGCGATGAGCCTTCTCCTTTGCTAAAGCCTGTGTCTCCGCTGTACAATCGCGAGACTATTCAAAGTCAATAGTTCAGAGGATCTCAAATACCAAGTGATCTGCAAAACTATGACGGAAATTTTGGTAATCAGTCCGGCACAGGTGTGACTTACAGAAGAAGTGAAGTCCCAGTTTCATCAGCAGACAAATCTAAAGTATCAGCCAATAGATTATCTGCTATGAGTTCCATCAAATAATAATCCTAACAACGCAATGTAATTAAATTTTAATATAGACAACTTCACAAGCAAATAATGAGGACATTGGTCAATGGATAAATAACCAGCCTGCCCCAAGCTCATCCACAAGCCTAAGACCACCACCCAACACTGCTGCATCATTTTATGAGCAATAGCTGAATCAAAATCGCGCAACAGGTGGGCCAGGGTACAATAAAGGAATATACGCTAATGAGACATTATTAAACGTACATCTTAATTTATGCAGGAATTTGACTTGATAGGCCCTCAATCGCAAAAGATCATTCCAAGATAGGCAAAGTCAGTCACTATGAGTCAACCTCCAAGCTCAACTCCTAGCCCTCTTGTAAATAGTGGTAGCTTTAATAACAATTTGGCAGGAACAGCAACTCAAGGAACTCCAGTCAACTATAGTGTTAACGTAAATCCGAATGTAGCAGGCGTAACTACAAATCCTAGTTCTACTCCATCACCTGCTCCTGCTACGAATCTGTCAGGCAGTGGTGACTTAAGCAAGGACATTCCAATTTCTGCCATTATTCAAAAGAGCTTAGGTGGTTGAGCTCTTTCTCCTCTGATCATATTATGTTAAGATTATAAACTATAAAATTGTTATTAAATATTCCACGTCAATGAAACAAGCTCTGATACTAATACTGGCACTGGCACTGCTTACTCAAGCCAACTAAGAATAACAATACGAACAAGGAGAACCATAGCTTGAGGCCAGGCTCAGACAGGAGGGATCAATGAAGCAGACTGCTTGCTTAGTGCTATCTCGATATCACACTAACAGCCATAAGCAAACAGTTGAAGAGGTCATCTCTAGTTTGGCACCCAGTGACCAACAGGCTTATATTAACAAACTATACACAGTAGCCGTTGAGAAGTGCTTCCCTTCCATATCCATATAATAGGCACAGCAGGTATACTTTCTCTCTAAAATAGTTCTTCATTGAACAGAACAGTAACTTCGACCCAACCTCGATGTTCTACTTATTGGATGGGATTGATTATCCCTCGATTGCCAACAATATGGAATTGACGCCTAACCAGAAGAATATTCTTAAGTTTATTAAAAAATTTGACTAGGAAATGTAGGTCCGTAAAGAATAAAGAGAAGCTTAACAGGGTTCGTAAGAAGATGACATAAATTCAATGGGGCTTTTCGGATTACCATTTGGACATTTCAATAGTTTAGCTGGATATGCATATATTATTGTGTTACTAGTTATCGTAATTGGCGGCTTTGTATGGGGATTCATGCAGCTAAATAACAGTTCACTCCCTAAAAATAACAAGAAGAAAAACAAGAAACATAAACAATAGAAAAGTTAATGATTTGCTTTATCTTATTACTCACACTTTTATTTTATTCAATATTAGTTAAAACAAATAAATTAAAGTAATAATTCTCAAACTAGTAATAAGCATTTGAACTCAGTATTTTTATTTTGTGGTGTATTTTCGTCGAAGGATCGAATTGTAAATATTTTATAATTATTGTATCGCTATCGAGTAGGACAAATCATTATATACAGTTTGCAGTAGCAGACTTCAATAATATTAAAAATCATGCTGGAGTTACCCTTCTCTGTAATCACATTGCTATTCTTCTCGCTTTCGACTTCTAAACTGGATCGATGTTTCTACCTTTCGCTTATCTTGAACATACTGCATCTATCCCTATACTCACTAATTGTGGTGCCACTGATGATGGCTCTAATCCGTAAGAAATCACTCGCCAATCTAAAGCGATAGTACTTGAAAACTGTGGTAATCTCATCCTGTCGCATGGGTGTGTTTTGCTGTGGAATACTGGCTCTATCACTGTTTTGTCTCTATGCCATGATCGTCGAGCTATTCGTGTGGGATAATTACGGATACTTGTTCACTGTATTCTGTCTAGTATGCAGCTCTCTTACTACAGTTGCTAATTATGTAAAGGTCAAGTACGACTGCTCTCTATTTTTTGCAGTAGAGACTTACAAATTCTTCTGTCTTGCCGTTTCAAGTATAATGTTCGGTATATCTGCTCATGAGGCCAGACTTTCAGCTGAGATTTTGGGCATGGGATGGGCATACTTCGTCTACCGTTCTAAACAAAGCCTCCCTCGAGAAATTGTTTATTATTTGATACTTTTTGTCGATGTTGTAATACTTCTTACTGCAATTATGGTCATCGGCTCTTCTCAGACTATGAACCGTGATGATCACTAAACAAAGAGCAAGCTCACTCTTATATTTTCAGTCACATTCTTCGCTCTATTGTTCTCCATGGAGATTTACGAGTTTATTCAACTGTATCGAAATTTTGGTAGATACGCCAGTGAGCATGCCGTTAAACAGGTAGACATAACTGAAGTGTACTTAAAGTTGCAATAACTGCAAAAAAACAAATCTAAAGCCATCAACATGGATAACCCAGAATAATAAAGATAGTGTTCAATATGTTTGGAAAATATTAAAGACAAGCCAGCCAAGGGTGAAGAGCTAATATTACCATGTGGGCATGTTTATCACTCAGGCTGCCTTGAACAATGGGTATAAATTAATCAAACTTGTCCCATGTGCCGCCAGCATTTACTAACAGACAATCAAGAATCAATATCGATATGACATATTTAAAGTGATTATTTATTTTTGTTATCTTTATTTATTAAATGAGTATTTAGGTATAAATTAGTTAAATTAAAGGACAAGCACACAGAAATCATAATATTTCTTATTTTGATTTAGTCTGATTCTGATGATTTTGAGACAGTCGCCTGTTGTGTTTTAAGAAAACTTGATTGTACTATTTACTGCTCTACTTTTGCCTGTAGTATCCACCGATGCGTGGCGACTAGTACCTGGTTGGGAAAATGCTTGTAAATTTTATTTCACCAAGTTTACCCTCGTATTGTTTGATGTCCTTGTCGCAACACAGGCAAGTCCATCCTTTTTTGGCCGCTGTACTTTCATTGTTCTACTAAGATTGTACAAGATTCTTTTGCATGTGCTAAACATATATTGATATTTATTTAACTCTCTCCTCAAAATAATGCATGCCTTTCTTCAAACTCTACCAATCACATTTCTTCTAAAGTGTAACTTTAATAATATCAACTTCTTTAGCGAAATCCTGCCTGACTGTGAGTAAATCTTCTTTCATGCTCTGCATTTTTAGTGTTATTTTGTTAACTTTCTTCTTCAATGCATTCATCTCATTTTATAAATCGATAATTTTACCTCCCTATATCTGCCCAGATGAGAAAGAAGTGGGTCCTGCTGCCCCTACATTAGTGTCTGATTTGTTGGTATATGAGTAAAATTTCATTTGGTTGCTTAATTTTTATACTGACTCCTGTGTTTATGTGATTTGATTAACTATCTATTTGATTTTCTCATTGTAAGACTCGTTCATATTTCGCATAAATTGCTCATACTCAGCTGACTTTGTTTGTGAACGTGATATTTGTGAAAAAGCTTATTATATGCGGTCAGATACCTCTTTGTGTCTATTTGCTGCTTTTTCATGTTTTTAGTTGTTTATTTGTGATTCATTTAGCATTTATTACTTGATTTGTTTTATTGATGATTATAAAGCAGCTATTTTTAGCTCTATAAACGGATTAACATCAGCTTATTCGATCTCCACTTATTGATTCGACTATTTTGTATTTATTTTGCCATTCTTATTTACTACTATTTTAGATGTAACTGGCTTCTTGCGGCTTAAGACACTAACTAAATTGTTAAATTATTCAGAGCCAACTGCATCATTAGTTTTTCTTTCAAGTTTCGCTAAAGCAAGTTTAATCTCAGCTTTGTAGTCTTAGAAATCTGCTTTAAGTAATAGTTATGGCAAGTAATTTGATATTTATTGAATCTTCTACATAATGAGCTAATTGAACTGATTTGAAGCACTGTTCCCATTATTGGCTGCACCTCCCATCGATATCTTCATGAGTTGTGCCTACTTTTTTAACTTATACTCAGATAATTCGCTTCTAAACTTTTCGACAATGAACTCAAGTTTCTTGATTTAGTTCTCCTTTTTGGTCACAATATCAGCATTTTTATCGAGCTAATTATAGATCTGATTCATCTTCTTCGAGAAAGTACTATTTTCCTTAATAGCAGCCAGTTACATTCTCTCCAGTCTCTCATTCATTTCCAATATTTTGTTCTCAATCATTGACATAAAAGAGCCATTTTATTTGTCATTATTATTGTCATTAATATTGTTATTATTGTTATTATTACTTTCAATCTATGCTTTTGGCTAGGCGCTGTCGTTTTACTATTGAACTTTAGCTGAAACTGACTGTTTTGCAACCTACTGTGTTGGTAAAATTTTCACTGAATTACTCTATTTATTTGTTGATAATTTTTTAGGTTTTGCTATTGGAGACTGCTATGACATTAAATTCTTCGAAAGGTTACCAATCAGATTTTGCTCAGAACGCTTCACTTATTTTATCTACTCATCCTTATTGTTTTATTTAACATCTTTAGCTTATGAATTTAGTGCAATTTATGTAATTTTCTACACTTAACTATCTTAATTAGCTATAAATTTAGTCTCATTTTTATTATTGATACTGTCGTGCCCTAAATCAGCAGCTTCCTCGTGCGATAGTCCAGAATAATTCAAAGACCCATTTTGATTAATATTTCTATTCGATGCACGACTATTTTTACGTGAGTTGTCCTCATACTGATGCGTTTATTATTTGACTAGCAATTGAATTTTCAATATTTCAATCTATCTACTCTGTTTGTTTATCAGATCGTATATTATTGTGAAGTTTGATTTTATTGACTAAGTGAAGAATGCGAAATCTATTGAGAAATCCAATTTAAGAGGGTTGCTTTGGGTTAGAATCTCTTTGCTCATAATAAAATTAAAATATAAATTGTATATTTTTGATTAAATCGAGTAATAAGTCAATGTTGAATTAAAATTCATATAAAATAACACAATTGCACTTAACACTAAGGTTTAATTAAATTTATATTCTTGAAATATTAAGATATTTTATTAAAAATATTTGTTCATTTAGGCATCAGCTTTCTTGATGTCTAAATATTTTATTTTTAATTTATAGGCTAATGAGCTTTTTATTATTGATATTAAGATATGGCTTATTTCTAATTGTATTGAACGTTAAATCTTTTAGTTATTGCAGGATTGGCGTCTTCATATGTAAGTTCGAATTTCTTATTTTCAATCTTTTCGCTGTAAGTTTTCTATTTTGGGTCAGATTTAACTTGAATAAAACACTTTTAAAATATTCGATCCCAGGGCATAAAATAGAAGACTCCTCCCAGAACAATGTTAGTAATACATACTATAAGTATTACATTATCAACTTGCCTATCAAGTATTTTGGCTATCAGAATCTAAATAAGTAAATTGGCAACACCTATGTGCATGATAACCACGGGCAGAGAATTGATAAAAGTAAGTGAAAGATTTAACCCAGTATACGGTGGAATCGAGTATATTTAGTGGAACAACATACGCTCAGTTACGAAATAAAAGGCAAAGATAATTGGACCAATTATTATACATACGGGCGCTATGGTCCCGAATACAAAAGAACACCAAAACACTTGAACCAACTGAGAGTATTTGCTTTCTATGCTGAGGAACGACCCTAAAAATTTTTTATTGGCTTCATGTTGAGTCCAGCGATGTATTCCTCGCTTAAATAAAATTTTTGTTATTGCTCTGCATATTTTCTTATAAATTATTAAACCATAAATAAAGTAGTTAATTAAGAAGTACAATTGAGATTATACAAAGGCTTGTGGAAAATTAGCGTAGGCCACCCCTTACAAGGTACTTTTATACTGAATTATGAAAGGGACAATAAATAGAAACAGACCCATATTAATAGTTTAATGAAACACCATTAACTTTATCATTTAACTTCCCATGTTTGTGGCAGTGTCAAGTTTTTGAAAAGAAATCGATAATTACAATAATATTTGAATGATACTGCTAAATATAATATTTCCAATCACTATAAATATGATAGCTGTTTGATCGCTTAGTTTTTGATTTGCTACGTTAATGAAGTAGGAAACAGTTGCGCTGATAGCTAAGATTAGTATGGCAAGTAAAGTGAAAACTATTTTATATATGATTCTTAAATTTTAAGATTACACTAAGTTCTGCCACAAGATATCAGATGGTTCAGGAGCTCTACTTACTGAAACATTTTTACCCAAAATAGTGAACTGTGATTTTGTGGCAATAAATGGGAAATAATATTTTATAATTTTGTCACAAAATCCAGTTTTTACGATAGTAGAAATTTGATCATTAGCTTAAATTTTATTAAAGACAACTATTACTGTTTAAGCTCGCTCTTTTGGACTTCTTATTTTACCCAAAGTAAATTATTAGACATTTTCACTCTTAATAGCATCTTGAAATCTATTTCTCTCGCGTTAAAAGTCTTATAGTGTTTAATCCATATTGAAAAAATGAATTATTTTCTATACTTTTAAAAATTATA
>APMI01003976.1_pt1 | contig 13204 bp, 10 predicted proteins | sample 667938 | NCBI WGS metagenome assembly APMI01 (sample SAMN01084076, study PRJNA167559) | wastewater metagenome | biome: Wastewater | place: Denmark: Ejby Moelle, Odense | collected 2011-11-28 | reverse complement strand
CCCCGCCCCCCGCCTCGTCCGGCTCGCCGTCGGGCGCGACGATCTCGCTCGGCTCCAACCGTGCGAGCAGCCCGGCGAGGTCGCCCTCCTGCGCCTCGAACACCCGGAAGGCGCCCGTCGAGATGTCGAGCGCGGCGACGCCGTATAAAAACTTCGCGTCCGCTCCGCGCGCCCGCGCCACGGCGACAAGCAGATTGGCGCGCGCGGGCTCAAGCAGCCGGTCCTCTGTGAGCGTGCCGGGCGTCACCAGCCGCACCACGTCGCGCTTCACGACGGATTTCGCGCCGCGCTTCCTGGCTTCGGCAGGGTCTTCGAGCTGCTCGCACACCGCCACCCGATGTCCCAGCGCGATCAGGCGATGCAGGTAGTCCTCGGCGCGCTCGACCGGCACGCCGCACATGGGAATATCCTCGCCCTCATGCCTGCCGCGCTTGGTGAGCGCGATGCCGAGCGCGCGGCTGGCGATCTCCGCGTCATCGAAGAACAATTCGAAGAAGTCGCCCATCCGGTAGAACAGGAGGCAACCGGGGTTGGCCGCCTTGATCTCGATATATTGCGCCATCATCGGCGTCGGGCGCGCCGGATCGGTCCGGGCGGCGCCGGAAGGGGCAGGGGAGAGGGCGGACATCGCCGCCAGCCGGAGAGGGCGGACATCGCCGCCAGCCTAGCGAAGCGGGGCGCCCGGCGCGAGGCCGCCGCGGCGGTTTTCGACAGGCGCTGGATGGAGCGGAGACCAAAACGCGGCATTTCGCGGAAAATACGGTTGTGGCCCCGCGCGGTCCTTGTCGCCCTGCCGACCGGCGGTCTATTCAGGCTGCTCGACGAAAAAACGGGGGTGACCCCGAGGGGGAGCGTCAGCATGTCCGAGGGCCCGACGAAGCGCAACCGACCGACCATCACCGACCAGGAGGCGCTGACCTTCCATTCTTCCGGACGCCCCGGCAAGCTCGCCGTCATCGCCACCAAGCCGATGGCGACGCAGCGCGATCTTTCGCTCGCCTATTCGCCCGGCGTCGCCGTGCCGGTGAAGGCCATCGCCGAAGATCCCTCCCGCGCCTTCGATTACACCACGCGCGGCAACATGGTCGCCGTCATCTCCAACGGCACGGCCATCCTCGGCCTTGGCGATCTGGGCGCGCTCGCCTCCAAGCCCGTGATGGAGGGCAAGGCGGCGCTGTTCAAGCGCTTCGCCGACGTCGATTCGATCGACCTTGAGGTCGACACCAAGGACCCCGACGCGTTCATCGCCTCGGTGCGTTATCTCGGCCCCTCCTTCGGCGGCATCAACCTTGAGGACATCAAGGCTCCCGAATGCTTCGTCATCGAGGAGAAGCTCAAGGAGCTGATGGACATCCCCGTTTTCCATGACGACCAGCATGGCACCGCGATCATCGCGGCGGCGGGCATCGTCAACGCGATGAAGCTGACGAACCGCGACCTCAAGACCACGCGCCTTGTGTGCAACGGCGCGGGCGCGGCGGGCATCGCCTGCATGGATCTGCTCAAGGCGATGGGCTTTGCGCCCGAGAACATCATGCTCTGCGACACCAAGGGCGTGGTCTGGCGCGGCCGCACGGAGGGCATGAACCAGTGGAAGTCGGCCCATGCGGTCGAAACGCCGCTGCGCACGCTGGCCGAGGCGATCGACGGCGCCGACATCTTCTTCGGCCTGTCGGCCAAGGGCGCGCTGAGCCAGGACATGGTGAAGTCCATGGCCCCGCACCCGATCATCTTCGCCCTCGCCAATCCCGACCCCGAGATCACGCCCGAGGACGCGCACGCCGTGCGCGACGACGCCATCGTCGCCACCGGCCGCTCGGACTATCCCAATCAGGTCAACAACGTTCTGGGCTTCCCCTACATCTTCCGCGGCGCGCTCGACGTGCGCGCGACGACGATCAACATGGAGATGAAGATCGCCGCCGTCCACGCGCTCGCCGAACTCGCGCGCGAGGACGTGCCGGACGAGGTGGCCGTCGCCTATCAGGGCGCGCGCCCGCGCTTTGGCCGCGACTACATCATCCCGGTGCCTTTCGATCCGCGTCTCATCCATGTCGTGCCGCCGGCCATCGCGAAGGCGGCGATGGAGACGGGCGTCGCGCGTCGTCCGATCGTCGACATGGAGGAATACAAGGCGAACCTGAATGCCCGCCGCGACCCCGTCGCGGGCGCGTTGCAGCGCATCGTCGAACGTGTGCGCCGTTATCCCAAGCGCGTCGTCTTCACCGAAGGCGAAGAGGAGCAGGTGGTGCGCGCCGCCGTCTCCTTCGCCCATCAAGGCCTTGGCACGGCGGTTCTGGTGGGACGCGAGGAGCGCATCCGCGCCTCCGCGAAAAACGCCGGCCTTGAACTGGACGAGCATATCGAAATCACCAACGCCGCCCTGTCGGGCCGCAACGCGATCTACACGCAGCTTCTCTACGAGCGCCTCCAGCGCAAGGGCTACCTGCTGCGCGACTGCCAGCGCATGATCAACAACGACCGCAACTATTTCGCCGCCGCGATGGTGTCGCAGGGCGACGCCGACGCGATGGTGACCGGCGTCACCCGCAATTTCGCGACCTGCATCAACGAAGTGCGCGCGGTCCTTGATCCCAAGCCCGGCCATCGCCTGATGGGCGTGTCCCTGGTGCTGTCGCGCGGGCGCCCGGTCGTCGTCGCCGACACCTCGATCACCGAGATGCCCTCCGGCGCCGACCTGGCGGAGATCGCCATCGGCGCGGCGGGCGTCGCGCGGCGCCTGGGCTACGAGCCGCGCGTCGCCATGCTCTCCTTCTCGACCTTCGGTCAGCCGCCCGGCGACCGATCGCAGAAGATTCAGGACGCGGTGCGCATCCTCGACGGCAAGCGCCTCGATTTCGAATATGACGGCGACATGGCGCCCGAAGTCGCGCTCGATCGCGCGGTGATGGCGCAATACCCCTTCTGCCGCCTCACCGACGTCGCCAACGTGCTGGTGATGCCCGCCATTCACTCCGCCGCGATCTCGACGCGCCTGTTGCAGACGCTGGGCGGGGCCACCGTGATCGGCCCGCTGCTGGTGGGCTTCGACAAGCCCGTGCAGGTCGTCCCGCTGGGCGCGCGCGACGCCGACATCGTCAATATGGCGACGCTGGCGGCCTATAACATCGGCGGCTGAACGCGCGGTCCCACTCAAAAGAAAACCCGGCGGGCCGCGCGGCCGCCGGGTTTTTTGTCGCGCCGGGGCGCGGCGTCAGACCGTCACCTGCGCGCCCAGTTCGACCACGCGGTCGGACGGGATCGAGAAGAAGTCCGTCGCGTTGGCCGCCTGTTTCGACATCGAGATGTAGAGGTGGTCCTGCCAGAGCGGCATGCCGGAATTCGCCGACGGCTTGATCGAGCGCCGCCCGAGGAAGAACGACGTCGTCATGATGTCGAGCTTGACGCCCTGCTTGCGCATGAGCGCGAGCGCGGCGGGGATGCGCGGGTTCTGCATGAAGCCGTAATGCAGCGTCGCGACGGTGAAATCAGGCGACACCTTGCGGATTTCGAACCGCTCGGAATCGGGCACGCGCGGACGCGTCTCGGTGAGCACGTTCATGATGACGACGCGCTCATGCAGAACCTTGTTGTGCTTGATGTTGTGCATCAAGGCCGCTGGCGCGACGTCCACGTCGCCGGTCAGGAACACCGCGACGCCGGGAACGCGCGTGGGCTTGCTCTTCTCCAGCATACGCACGAGATCGGCGAGCGGGATCGAGTCGCGATGGGTCTTCTGCGCCAGCAACGCCGTGCCCCGCACCCATGTCCACATCGACACGATGAGGCCGGCGCCCAGCATCAGCGGCACCCAGCCGCCATCCGGGATCTTGAGCAGGTTGGCGACGAGGAACGCGCCTTCGATGATAAGGAATCCCCCCACGAAGACCGCCGCCAGAGGCAGCGACCAGCGCCACAGATGCCTGACCACGTAGAAGGCGAGGCAGGAATCCACCACCATCGAGGCCGTGACCGCGACGCCATAGGCGGAGGCGAGCGCGCTCGACGACTTGAACATCACGACGAGAATCATGACGCCGATCAGCAGCATGTTGTTGACGCGCGGAATGTAGATCTGGCCCGAATGGGCGTCTGACGTGTGCTGAATTTCAAGACGCGGCAGCAGGCCAAGCTGGATCGCCTGGCGCGCCAGCGAAAACGCGCCGGTGATCGTCGCCTGGCTGGCGATGACGGTCGCGAGCGTCGCCAGAATGACCAGCGGCAGCTTCGCCCAGTCCGGCGCGAGCATGAAAAACGGATTTTCGACCGCCTGGGGATGCTTGAGGATCAGCGCGCCCTGTCCGTAATAATTCAGCAGCAGGCAGGGCAGGATCAGCCCGATCCATGCGGCGCGGATCGGCGTCTTGCCGAAATGGCCCATATCCGCGTAAAGCGCCTCGGCGCCGGTGACCGCCAGAAACACGCTGCCCATCACCACAAAGCCGACGATGCCGTGGCTGAACACGAATTTCAGCCCATGCCAGGGGTTCAGCGCGTTAAGGATGTCGGGCGAATCGCCGATATGGCTGAGCCCAAGCACGCCCAGCGCGAGAAACCACACCACCATGATCGGCCCGAAAAACGATGCGACCCGATGCGTCCCGTGGCTCTGCGCAGCGAATAATCCGACGATGATCGCCAGCGTGATCGGCACGACGTAATGTTCAAGGCCCGGCGCCACGACGTTGAGGCCCTCGACCGCAGACAGCACCGAAATCGCCGGCGTGATCAGCGCGTCGCCGGCGAACAGCGCCGCGCCCGTGACGCCCAGAAAGAAGATCGTGGTCGAACGCCGCCCCATCGCGCGCTGCGCCAGCGCCATTAGCGAAAGCGTGCCGCCTTCGCCGTTATTGTCGGCCTGCATCAGATAGATGACATATTTGATCGTCACGATGAGGATCAGAACCCAGGTCAGCAGCGAGATGACGCCATAGACCTCCGCCGTGCCGATGCCGGTCGGCTTGGCGTGAAGGAGAGACTCCTTCAGCGCGTAGAGCGGGCTGGTGCCGATGTCGCCATAGACGACCCCGATCGCGCCCAGCGTCAGCGCCGCCACGCCCGATTTTGCGCCATGGTCGTGATGACCGTCCCCATGCGCGCTGGGCGGCGGCGTCGTCGCGGCGGGCGGCCCCGTGGCTGCGGGCGGGGGCGGAGGGGCGCTGGCGGCCTGCGGAGTGTCAGACAAACGGCTTCCTCACAGAATCGTGATCGACATCGCGATCGTCATGGCGCGCTACCCTCGCCTCGGCCCGCGGCCGCGACGCACTCTGCCGCGCCTGCAGACGGAAGGAAAGGTTGCGCGCGCCCCGCGGGCTTCATACCTGAGGGGCGTGCGGCGTCAATTTCTTATGCGCCGCGAAGCCCGGAGCCGCGCTTGGATCCCGCACTGAATTCCCACGCTTCGAATGGCGTCTGGCACGCCACGACGATTCTGATGGTCCGCAAGGGCGCGAAAATCGTCATGGGCGGCGATGGCCAGGTCTCGATGGGGCCGACCGTCATCAAACACAACGCCCGCAAGGTGCGTCGCCTCGCCAAGGGCGCGGTGATCGCGGGATTCGCCGGCGCCACCGCCGACGCCTTCGCGCTGTTCGAGCGGCTGGAGCAGAAACTGGAGGCCCATCCCGGCCAACTGGCCCGCGCCTGCGTCGAAATGGCCAAGGATTGGAGGACCGATCGCTATCTGCGCCGGCTTGAGGCGATGATGCTGGTCACCGACGGCGAGGTCGGCCTCGTCCTGTCCGGCAATGGCGACGTGCTGGAGCCGCAGGGCGACGAGAACGGCTGGGCGATCGCCATCGGCTCGGGCGGCAATTTCGCCCTTGCGGCGGCGCGCGCGCTGATGCCGTTCGATCTTGCCGCCGAAGACGTGGTCCGCCGCGCGATGGCGGTCGCCGCCGACATTTGCGTCTACACCAACAATAATCTCGTCATGGACGCCATTGATGCGCCGCGCTGACCCGTCATCGGCTCGCCGCCGTGCTCTGTCCGACGCCGTCGGGTCCGACGCCGTCGCCGCAGGCGCGATCGACGCGGAAAGCGCCGAAAAGCTGGCGCGCTTCTGGGAGGAGCGCGAGGGCGCGCTCGGGGTTGAGGACGAGCCCGTGCGCCTCGTCGCCGGTTTCAACGATATGTTCGTCCTGTTCGCTATCCTCATGAGCTTCTTCGGCGTCATGCACTACGCCAATGGGCTATCGTTTATCGTCGTCCCGGCGCTGGCCTGGGGGCTGTCGGAAATCTTCGCCCGGCGCCGGCGCATGGCGCTTCCCAGCATCGTGCTTACGCTCGCCTTCGTCTCTCCGGGCATAGTCGTCCGCGGCATGCCCGATCTCGGGCTGGCGATTCTGAACGTTCCTCAGTCCGGCCTTTTGGGCGCAGGGCTCGCGGCCCTTTATTATTGGCGCTTCCGCGTGCCCATCGCCGTCACCTTCGGCGCGGTCCTGCTGACGTATTCGGCGATTTCGCAGGTTCCCGCAGGTTCCGTCGGGATCGCCCGGCTCGTCGGCGGCCTTGTGATCTTCACGATCGCGATGTGGCGCGACATGCGTGATCCTCGCCGTGTGACGCTCGACGCTGACATCGCGTTCTGGCTGCATCTGGCCGCCGCGCCGATGATCGTGCATTCGGTCATGGGCCTGGTCGGCTCGGACTGGGATCATCTCGCGATGGGTCAGACCTTGTTGTTCTGGCCTGTGGTGATCGCCATCTGGTTCGTCGGCGTCGTGATCGACCGGCGTTCGCTGATTGTTTCGTCGGCGGTCTATGTCATCGCTGCGCTGGCCAGCGTCGTCGGCTTCGATGGAGTGCGCGCTTCTGGATTTTTTACGGCGCTGCTGTTCACCGGCGCGATCCTGCTCGCGCTCAGCGTGTGGTGGCGGCCCATCCGCGCGTCTGTTCTTTCGATCCTTCCGGCCGGAACGCTCCGGTCGCGGCTTCCTCCTGCCGATGGCGTGTAAATGACCGACTTCTCGCCCCGCGAAATCGTCTCCGAGCTAGATCGCCACATCGTCGGGCAATTGCCCGCCAAGCGCGCCGTGGCGATCGCCCTGCGCAACCGCTGGCGCCGCCTTCGCCTCGAAGGGGCGATGCGCGAAGAGGTGTTGCCGAAAAACATCCTGATGATCGGCCCGACCGGCTGCGGCAAGACCGAGATCGCGCGACGCCTCGCCAAGCTCGCCGACGCGCCGTTCCTCAAGGTGGAGGCGACGAAGTTCACCGAGGTCGGCTATGTCGGCCGCGACGTCGAGCAGATCATCCGCGATCTTGTCGAGGTCGCGATTTCGCTGGTGAAGGCGCGAAAGCGCAAGGGCCTTGAGCCCAAGGCGCAACTGCGCGCCGAGGATCGCGTGCTCGACGCCCTCGTCGGCCCCGCCTCGCAGCCTTCGACGCGCGACAGTTTCCGCCGCAGGCTGCGCGCCGGCGAACTCGACGACAAGGAGATCGAGATCGAGCTGACGCCCGCCGCCGGCGCTCCGATGCTGGAGTTGCCCAACATGCCCGGCGCCATCGGCGCGATCAATCTGGGCGATCTTCTCGGGCGCGCCCGCCCCAGGACGCGCCGCCTCACCGTGCGCGAGGCGCATGAGCCGGTGATGGCCGAGGAGATCGAGAAGCTGCTCGATCAGGACCAGATCGTGCAGGAGGCGATCCGCGACGTCGAGAACAACGGCATCGTCTTTCTCGACGAGATCGACAAGATCTGCGCCCGCGAGGGCCGCGACGGCGGCGTGTCGCGCGAGGGCGTGCAGCGCGACCTTCTGCCGCTGATCGAAGGCACCTCCGTCGCCACCAAGCACGGCGCGGTCAAGACCGACCACATCCTGTTCATCGCCTCGGGCGCGTTCCACGTCTCGCGCCCTTCCGATCTGTTGCCGGAGCTGCAGGGCCGCCTGCCGATCCGCGTCGAACTCGCCTCGCTGACGGAAGACGATTTCCGCCGCATCCTGTCGGACACCGAAGCGAGCCTGCTCAAGCAGTATGTCGCGCTGCTGGCGACCGAAGGCGTCAATCTCGCCTTCACGCCCGACGCCGTGGAGGCGATCGCGCGCATCGCGGTGCGCGTCAATTCGAGCGTGGAGAACATCGGCGCGCGGCGCTTGCAGACGGTGATGGAGCGCATTCTCGACGACATTTCCTTCACTGCGCCCGACCGCGACGGCGAGGCGGTCGTGATCGACGGGGAGCATGTCGCCCGTCATCTCGGCGAACTGGCGCAGAACGTCGATCTGAGCCGTTTCGTGCTGTGAGGGGCGCGGGTCTTGCGCCTGCGCGCCGGCTTGGGCCATAAGTCCGGCCGACATTGACGCAGATGATGGACCTCACGAGATGGCCGCTGAACCCGCGCCCGCGCAAGCGGCCCCGACGCAGAACGCCGCCCGCAAGGAGCTGGTGTTCTCCGGCGTGCAGCCGACCGGCAATCTGCACCTTGGCAATTATCTCGGCGCGATCCGCAACTTCGTCGCGCTTCAGGAAACATACGACTGCATCTATTGCGTCGTGGATTTGCACGCGATCACCCAGCCCGCCGACGTCTGGGGCGGGTCCGAAGGTCTGGTGAAGGCGACGCGCGAGGTCACCGCCGCCTTTCTGGCCGCCGGCATCGATCCGAAGAAGCACATCGTCTTCAACCAGAGCCGCGTGCCCGAACATGCTGAACTGGCCTGGGTCTTCAACTGCGTCGCGCGTTTGGGCTGGCTCAACCGCATGACCCAGTTCAAGGAGAAGGCCGGCAAGGATCGCGAGAACGCCTCCATCGGCCTGTATGATTATCCCGTGCTGATGGCGGCCGACATTCTGGTCTATCGCGCCACGCATGTGCCGGTCGGCGACGACCAGAAGCAGCATCTGGAGCTGGCGCGCGACATCGCGCAGAAGTTCAACAACGATTTCTCCGCCGACATCGCGCGCCTTGGAGCGGACCCGGTCTTCTTCCCCTTGCCCGAGCCGATCATCCAGGGCCCGGCGACGCGCGTCATGAGCCTGCGCGACGGCTCCAAGAAGATGTCGAAATCCGATCCGTCCGATTATTCGCGCATCAACCTGTCCGACGACGCCGACGCGATTCGCACGAAGGTGAAAAAAGCCAAGACCGATCCCGAGCCTTTGCCCTCCGAGATCGAGGGGCTCAAGGGCCGGCCGGAAGCCGACAATCTCGTCGGCATCTTCGCCGCGCTCGAAGGCACGGGCGCCGACGACGTGCTGCGCCGTTTCGGCGGCGGCCAGTTCTCGACCTTCAAGAACGCGCTGGTCGATCTGGCGGTCGACAGGCTCGGCCCCGTGGGCGCCGAGATGAAGCGGATCACAGCCGATCGCGCCTATATCGACGAGGTGCTGGCCGACGGCGGCCGCCGCGCGGGCGAGCTGGCGCGCAAGACCATGAACGACGTCAAGGACATCGTCGGCTTCCTGCGCTGAGGCGCGCGGCGCGCTTGCGTCCGCGCCCGGCCTTTGACAGCATCGCGCCAGCGTTCCATCGCCGGAGGCAGGATGACCGGGGTCAAGCGTCGCTCCTACGAGCAGGGGCATCGTCCCAAATGGCTCGTCTTCGCGGATGACACGCCCGAATGCGACAGCGCCGTGCAATTCGCCGCCCCGCTCGTCGCGGTGATTCAGCCCGACAATTTCGGTTCCTGGCTCGGCGTCGGCGACCGCATCCGCGCCGAGGCGCAGGAAGAGGCCGAGGTCGTGCTGGAGAAGCGGGCCAATCACGCCCGTTCCGTCAGCGGCCTTGAGCCGGACAAATATGTGCGCGAGGGCGCGCGCCTGGCTGAAATCGTCAAGCTCATCGACGAAGACGAGGACATCTCCTATTTCGTCGTCGCCGCCGGCGTCGGCGCCGACGGGCCGGGGCCGCTTTTGTCGGCGCTCGCCGACCGCCTCGACGATTTTCCCATTCCCATCGTCATCGTGCCGGGCGGTCTGACCGAGTCCGAGATCGACGCGATGAGCTGACGGCGCCCCGAACGCCGTTCAGCGCGACGATCACGCGCGCGCCACGGGCGTTTCAGGCTGGCCATGCCTATATGTGAACCGTCCCTCTATGATAGAAGGCGCCCGCCGCTTCGACGCGGCGACCCGCCCGACCTTGAACCGGAGCGCCTCATGTTCATCCAGACCGAATCGACTCCCAACCCCGCGACGTTGAAGTTCCTGCCCGGCCGCACCGTGCTGGCCGACGGCGCGATGGAGATCACCGACGCCGACTCCGCCGGCGTCTCGCCGCTGGCGCGCGCGCTGTTCGCCATCGACGGCGTGACCGGCGTGATGTTCGGCGACGATTTCATCTCCGTCACCAAGCGTGAAGGCGAGTGGCAGCATCTCAAGCCCGCGATCCTGGGCGCGATCATGGAGCATTACGTCTCCGGCCTGCCGCTGCTCGAAAATCCGGGCGCGGCGCAGGGCGGGGCCGAAGAGTTTTTCGATCCCAAGGACGCCGCCACCGTCGAGGCGATCAAGGAGCTGCTCGACACCCGCGTGCGCCCCGCCGTGGCGGGCGACGGCGGCGACATCGCCTTCCGCGGCTTCAAGGACGGCGTCGTCTATCTCGCCATGAAGGGCGCCTGCTCGGGCTGTCCGTCCTCCACCGCCACGCTCAAGCACGGCATCCAGAATCTGTTGCGCCACTTCCTGCCGGACGTGCGCGAGGTCGAGCAGGTCTGAGCGCGCAAAGGCGAGGCGGCGCCGTGAAGATCGTGATCGTGCGCGATGTTCACGGCGCGCCCGCCGCTGCGTCCGATCCGCTGAAGCGGCGCTGCGGGCGCAAGGCCGGGGTCGCGATCCTGCGCACGGGCCGCCTCTGATCGCGCGCGCGCCCGATCAGACCGCCAGCTTCGCGCGCACCAAAGCCAGCACGCGCGGATCACGAAAATCCTCGACCGTGAGCGAAACGCCGATCTGCATCAATGCCTGCGCCCCCTCGCCATGCGCGATGCCGATCGTCGTCAATCCTGCGCCGACCGCCGCGCTCGCTCCCGTTCTGGAATCCTCGAACGCGACCGCGCGCGCGGCGTCCGCGCCGAGCGCCTTGAGGCCGGCGAGATAGGGAAACGGATCGGGCTTGGCCCGCTCCACCGCATCGCCCGAGACGATCGCCTGAAACCTGTCGGTGAGGCCGAACGCCTTCAACAGCGCATCGGCGTTGGCGCGCGGCGCATTGGTGACGAGCGCGACGCCCACATCATGCGCGCGCGCGAAGTCGATCAGATCGACGACGCCCGCCTTCGGCGTCAGCGCCCCCGCCGCGCGTTTGCGAAACAGCGCCTCTTTCTCCTCGAACAGACGCGCGGCCTCGGCCTCGTCCATCTTGGGGAAAAAGCGCCTGGCGATGTCGGCGTTCAGCGAGCCGACGATATGGGCGTTGAACGCGGCCATGTCGAGCGTGACGCCAAGACCCGCGAACATCTCGCGCATGACGATGAAATGCAGGTCGTCGTCATCCGTCAGGGTGCCGTCGAGGTCGAAAAGCAGGGCGGGTTTCATGTGCTGTCTCACATTGTCGCGCCGATGGTCCACGGCACGAACTCGGCGTCACCATAGCCGAACGCTTCGGATTTTGTGCGCTCTCCGGAGGCGACGCGGAGCATGAGATCGAAAATCTCGCGCCCCTTCTCCTCCAGCGTGACGCCTGAAAGCACGTCGCCGCAGTTCACGTCCATATCGTCCACCATCTTCTCGTACATCGGCGTGTTGGTGGCGAGCTTGATCGAGGGCGTCGGCTTGCAGCCATAGGCCGAACCGCGCCCTGTGGTGAAGGCGAGGAGGTTGGCGCCGCCCGCCACTTGCCCCGTCGCCGCGACAGGATCGTAGCCGGGCGTGTCCATGAACACGAAACCCTTGGCGGTGACGGGCTCGGCGTATTCATAAACGCCGGTCATGGTCGTCGAGCCGCCCTTGGCGGCCGCGCCGAGCGATTTTTCGAGGATGGTCGTCAAGCCGCCCGCCTTGTTGCCGGGCGAGGGATTGTTGTTCATCTGCATCTTGTTGGCGGCGGTGTACTCCTCCCACCACTTGATGCGCGCGACCAGCTTCTCGCCGATCTCGCGGCTCGCCGCGCGCCGCGTCAGCAGATGCTCCGCGCCATATATCTCGGGCGTCTCGGAGAGGATCGCCGTGCCGCCGTGGCGCACGAGAAGATCGACCGCGCGGCCCAGCGCCGGATTGGCGGTGATGCCCGAATAGCCGTCCGATCCCCCGCATTGCAGCGCCAGCATCAGCTCGGAGGCGCGGCAGGTCGTTCGCGTCGCGCGGTTGGCGATCGGCAGCATCTCGGCGATGGCGGCGACGCCCTTCTCGACGGTCTTGCGCGTGCCGCCGACCTCCTGAATCGTCATGGTGCGGAAGGTGTCGGAGTCTTCGACGCCATACGCCTCTTTCCAGCGCGGAATCTGGAAGCCTTCGCACCCGAGCCCCACCATCACCACGCCCGCCACGTTCGGGTTCGTCGCGTAGCCCCATTGCGTGCGCTTGAGGACGTCGTAGCCCTCGCCCTTCACGTCGAGCGCGCAGCCCCCGCCATGCACCAGCGGAATGACGCCGTCGACATTGGGATAAGCGGCCAGCACGCCCGAGCGTTCGATCTCCTGCGCCATGAAGCGCGCGACCGAGGCCGAGCAGTTCACGCTGGTGAGGATCGCGACGTAATTGCGCGTGCCGACCTTGCCGTCGGCGCGGCGATAGCCCTGAAAGGTCGCCTGCTCGTCCAGCGGCAGGACCATCTCGTTGCGCGCGCCTTCCGCGAAGCGGTAGTCGCGCGCGAAATCCCCCATCGCGACATTGTGTTCATGCGCCCATTCGCCGGGCGAGACGTCGCGCGTGGCGAAGCCGATGATCTGGCCGAACTTCACGACAGGCTCGCCGGAGCCGATCGCGACCGCCGCCATCTTGTGGCCGCGCGGCACCCGTTCGCGCGCGGCGACGCCGTCGACCGTAAAGCCCTGCGGCAGGGTGTCGACCGCCACGATGACATTGTCGGAAGGATCGAGGCGCAGCGTGCGCGGGGTTTGGGACATAAGCGAAACTCCTGACCTCAGGCCGCGAACAGTTCGGGCCGGTCGCTGAAAACAAGTTCGATCGCCGTGGCGGAGGTGTTCAGATGCGAGCGCATGGCCTGGCGCGCGCGCGAACCCTCGCCCGTGGCGAGCGCCTCGGCGATGGCGAGATGCTCGGCGTAGGCCAGCGACAGCCGCCCGCGCGGCGCGAGCAGCAG
>APMI01015501.1_pt1 | contig 13213 bp, 14 predicted proteins | sample 667938 | NCBI WGS metagenome assembly APMI01 (sample SAMN01084076, study PRJNA167559) | wastewater metagenome | biome: Wastewater | place: Denmark: Ejby Moelle, Odense | collected 2011-11-28 | reverse complement strand
CCATCGTCGCCGCGTGGATAAGCGCCGAAATTGGGGTCGGGCCCTCCATCGAGTCGGGCAGCCAAACGTGCAGCGGCACCTGTGCGGATTTACCCATCGCACCGATGAATAGACAGATACAAATCACCGACATCAACAGCCAGGAGCTGCCGGGCAAAAGCTCGACGGTCTGCGGAGCCAACGCCGGAATCTTTGCAAACACTTCTGCGTAATTCAGCGAGCCCGTATAGGCGGCGATTAAACCGATACCAAGCAAAAAGCCGAAGTCGCCGACGCGATTGACCAAGAACGCCTTCAAATTGGCATAAATGGCGGTCGGCTTCGTGTACCAAAAGCCGATCAACAGATACGAGACGAGACCGACCGCCTCCCAACCGAAGAATAGCTGAACGAAGTTATTGCTCATGACAAGCATGAGCATCGAGAACGTGAACAGCGAAATGTAGCCAAAGAAGCGCTGATAACCAGGATCATCGTGCATGTAGCCAATGGTGTAGACGTGCACCATCAGCGACACGAAGGTCACGACCAGCATCATCATGACCGTGAGCTTGTCGATCAGGAAACCCACTTCGAACCGAAGATCACCTGCCGTTGCCCACGTGTAAAGGGCGCCGTCAAAGATATTGCCAGCCTGAACGTCCTGGAAAATCAAAAGAGAGGCAACAAAGGCAACCGCTACGCCAAGAATCGTCACCACGTGCGAAGCCGTCCGACCAATGGCTCGACCGAAGAGTCCAGCCAAAACTGCACCCACAAGCGGCGCTAACGGCACGAGTAAGTAGAGCTTTTGCATGTCCGTCATTGTTGTAGGCCTCAACCCTTCAGACTGTCGAGGTCGTCGACATGAATCGTGCGCATGTTACGGAACATCGCCACCAGAATAGCCAGACCGATCGCCGCCTCGGCAGCAGCAACCGTCAGGATGAAGAATACGAATAGCTGGCCCGAACGGTCGCCAAGGAACGACGAGAACGCGATGAAGTTCATATTCACAGCGAGCAGCATCAATTCGATCGACATCAGCAAAATGATCAGATTCTTCCGATTAAGAAAAATCCCGACAACGCTGATCGCAAACAGGACCGCGCTTAGCGTAAGGACATGGGACAGCGAGAGCATTGTTTCCCCTGGGCCGAATCTATCTTGCCGTATTAATCGTTTGTGTCAGCCGGCATCGATACGATGCGGATGCGGTCTTCGCGCTTCACGGCGATCTGCTTGGCTGGATCAATCGCCTTGTTACCCGGCCGGCTGCGCAGCGTCAAAGAAATCGCCGCAATCATTGCCACGAGCAGAATGAATGACGCGAGCTCGAACGGATACACAAAATCAGTGAACATCAACCATGCAAGAGACTTGGTGTTGCTGTACGGACCGGCAGCCTCAGCGGGCATCGGCATCGCATCGACACCAAACCACTTTCCGCCGACGACCACCGCCATCTCAACCACCAACACCGCCGCAATCACCAAACCCAACGGCAGATAACTCCAGAAACCCTGCCGTATGCGTTCGAGGTTGATGTCGAGCATCATCACAACGAACAAGAAGAGCACCATTACGGCGCCGACATAAACGAGCACCAATGCAATGGCAAGGAACTCTGCGCGCAAAACCATCCAAATCCCTGCGGCATTGAAAAACGCCAAGACTAGATAGAGTGCTGCATGTACCGGATTGCGCGAGGTAATGACGCGTAGCCCGGCCACGACCATTACCGCTGCAAACATGTAGAAGAGAAAAGTCGAAAATTCCATAAGTCAGCTTCCCGAGAACTCAACAAGAGCTAACGGTACTTGGCCTCCTCTGCGCGATCCTTGGCAATCTGCGACTCGTAACGATCGCCGACAGCAAGCAGCATCTGCTTCGTGTAGTAGAGATCGCCGCGCTTCTCGCCGTGATAGTCGAACACACGAGTCTCCACAATCGCATCGACCGGGCACGCTTCTTCGCAAAATCCGCAGAAGATACATTTGGTCAAATCGATATCGTAACGTGTCGTCCGACGCGTACCGTCGTCTCGTTGGTCCGACTCGATCGTGATCGCCATAGCCGGACAAACGGCCTCGCAAAGCTTACATGCGATGCACCGCTCTTCCCCGTTCGGATAGCGCCGTAAGGCGTGTAGGCCACGGAAGCGCGCGCTTTGAGGCGTACGCTCTTCCGGATACTGGATCGTGATTTTCCGAAGAAAGAAGTGGCGTCCGGTGACGGAGAGGCCCTTCACCAGCTCTTTCAAGAGCAGGCTGACAAACAAATCCTTAACGGCGCCCATCGCCAGTTACCTCCAGATCGACCAAGGCGACATCATCCAGATCCCGACAAGAAGGATCCATGCGAGCGTAAGCGGAATGAAAACCTTCCAGCCAAGACGCATGATCTGGTCATAGCGGAACCGTGGAAACGTGGCCCGAAACCAGAGGAACAGGAAAAGGACAAAACCGATCTTCAACACCAGCCACGGGAAACCATCCGGGATGAACCCGACCGGCGACAACCACCCACCCAGGAAGAAGACCGACGTCAAAGCTGACACCAAAATCATGTTCGCGTATTCAGCCAGGAAGAACAGCGCGAATGCCATGCCCGAATACTCGACCATATGGCCAGCGACAATTTCCGACTCACCCTCGACGACGTCGAATGGTGCGCGATTCGTCTCCGCGATACCCGAAATCAGATAGACCACGAAGAGAGGAAGCAACGGCAACCAGTTCCAGCTGAGGAAGCCCAAGCCATGACTGGCAAAAACACCTTTGCTCTGACCGATCACGATCTCGGACAGGTTGAGCGAACCAGCCACCATGAGAACCCCGACCAAGGAGAATCCCATTGCGAGTTCATAGGAAACCATCTGAGCGGTTGCGCGTATCCCTCCGAGGAACGCGTATTTCGAATTGGACGCCCAGCCGGCAATAATCACCCCGTACACCCCAACCGAGGTGATGGACATCAGGTAGAGCATTCCCGCGTCGATGTTGGCCAAAACCAGATTCGGCGCAAAAGGCACCACAGCCCACGCAGCAAGGGCCGGCGCCATAACCATCATCGGACCGATCACAAACAGCGCCTTACTCGCGCTGCTCGGAACGATGATTTCCTTAAACATCAGCTTCAACGCGTCGGCAATTGGCTGTAGCCAACCTTTTGGCCCCACCCGGTTCGGCCCAATTCGAACCTGCATGTAGCCAATCACCTTCCGCTCAGCAAACGTGAGATAGGCAACACTGAGGATCAATGGCAGAACGATCGCCACGATCTTGACCAAAGTCCAAACGACCGGCCAAAGCGGCCCAAAAAGTGCGGCAACGGGTTGCAGCAGCGCTTCCATCAGGCACGCTCCACGGTGAGTTCGCCAAACATAGCGCCCAAGGCAACAGTTTCCGGGCGAGCCGCTGCGACACGCACACAGTCATCTGCGACAGCATCATCCCTTTTTGCGGGAATAACGATCGCGCCAGACGTCGACGACACTTTTACCGAACTACCGTCAGCGACACCAAGCTTAGCCAATGTCGCTGCAGACATCCGGGCGACAGGCGCTGCAGCATCACGTGTGCGCTGCAATGAAGGTGCGCGCCGAACAAGCACGTCAGCGGAATAGATCGGAACATCCGACACACGTTGCAACCCAGACGCTGATGAAACGTTTACATCCGGAGTTCCAACCAATTCATTTGTCAAAGGTGGCGCCATACGCAAAGCGTCATCGCGAACAGCCTCAGAGCTCTCGTACTCGAAACCGTCAAGACCCAGCGCTCCACCCAAAACACGGAGAACCTTCCAGCCCGGTCGAGTCTCACCAAGAGGTTTGACAGCGGCGTTGAAGCTCTGGACCGCGCCCTCGCAGTTCACATAGGTGCCGGAGGTTTCCGAGAATGGCGCAAGCGGCAACATGAGATCTGCCACACCCTCAACTGCGGATCGGAACGCCGTAAGGGCAATCACCGTCTCAGCACCACTAAGCGCGGCAGTAGCGAGCGCGCCGTGCGCAAAATCGAGCGCCGGCTCGACCCCGACCAAGACTACAGCCTTGAGCGGATCTGCAAGCATCGTTCCAACATTGTGCGTGGTGCTCAACGAGCCAGTCTGATAACCGCCGACGGTATTCGTTGCCTCACCGAGGAATCCCAACTTGGCACCACATAGTCTTTCGATTTCAACACCGATCGCCCAGATGGCGCCGAACGCAGGATGCTGGACAACCGCATTGCCGAGGAAGAGTGCCGCCCGCTCTCCACCGCACAAGCTTTCTGCGATGGCAACCGCATCAAACGGCAGGCTCGAATCAACCTTGGCCATGACCGACTCGCCAAGCGTCGTGCCCTTCTTACGTGCGATAGCGGCGGCAACATTTGCCAATGCGCCGACCATCGCGTCCGGAGCGACGATCGCCGCATGCGCGAGTTTGAACAGTGGGTCATCGATCGCCGATGCGATGACGGATACCTCGGCTCCGCGCTTTGCCGCCTGTCGCAAACGTTGGGTAAGCAGCGGATGATCCTTGCGAAGCGTGCTACCAAGCACCAGCACGCGGTCCAGTTGCGAAACATCCCGTATGGGCATGCCGAGCCACGGCGTTCCGCTCCGAACGCCATCCGCAGAGAAATCCGACTGCCGAAGGCGGAAATCCACCTTATCCGAACCCATCGCACGAACAAGTCGTTGGGTCAGGAACATTTCCTCAAGTGTCGAGTGAGGCGAAACAAACGCGCCAAATGCCGCCGCACCATGGTCGGCGACAACGCCCTGGATGGCTTTGGTGGCGTAGTTCAGCGCGTCTTGCCATGAAATCTCGATCCACTTCCCGTCCTGCTTAACCATGGGCTTCGTCAAGCGGTCTTCAGCGTTCAGGGCCTCGTACGAGAAGCGGTCTTTGTCTGACAGCCAGCATTCGTTGATGGCTTCGTTTTCGAGCGGGAGAACCCGCATCACACGGTCGTGCTTCACTTGCACAACGAGATTCGCGCCTAGCGAATCGTGCGGACTCACCGAACGACGACGCGACATCTCCCACGTTCTCGCGGAAAAGCGGAACGGCTTGGAGGTCAATGCGCCCACGGGGCAAAGGTCGATCGAGTTGCCGGACAATTCTGAGTCAACAGTGCGATCGACAAAGGCCATGATCTCAGAGCGTTCGCCACGATTCGCAACACCAAGCTCCATGATCCCGGCAATCTCTTGACCGAAACGCACACAACGCGTGCAGTGAATGCAGCGTGTCATGTCAGTCGAAATCAGCGGCCCTAGATTCTTGTTTACGACGACACGCTTCTCTTCTTGATATCGGGAAGTGTTACCGCCATACCCGACAGCGAGATCCTGCAGCTGACATTCGCCGCCTTGATCGCAGATCGGACAATCCAGCGGGTGATTGATCAACAGAAACTCCATCACGCCCTTCTGAGCCTTGACGGCCTTATCAGAATGGGTCGTGACTTTCATGCCGTTCGTTACTGGCGTCGCGCAGGCGGGAAGAGGTTTTGGCGCCTTTTCAACGTCAACCAGACACATGCGGCAATTCGCCGCAATCGACAGTTTCTTGTGATAACAAAAATGTGGGATGTAAGTACCAACTTTATTGGCAGCATCCATTACGGTGCTGCCGTCAGCCACTTCAACCTTTTTGCCGTCGATTTCGATCTCTAGCATGTTCAGCCTACGTAGATCTTGCTGCCTTCACGCTGAAGCTCAACAGGCACCAGACAGCGCTTGTTGTCAACGTGATACTGGAACTCGCTACGGAAATGCTTGATGAAACTCTTGACCGGCATAGCAGCCGCATCACCTAGCGCGCAAATAGTCCGACCCATGATGTTGTCGGAAACGCTGTCGAGCAAATCGATATCTTCTTGCCGACCTTGACCGTGTTCAATTCGATGAATGACGCGGTAAAGCCATCCGGTTCCTTCCCGGCACGGCGTGCATTGGCCACACGACTCTTCGTGATAGAAGTACGACAAGCGCTCCAGCGCCTTGACCATGCAAGTGCTTTCGTCCATCACGATAACCGCGCCGGATCCAAGCATGGAGCCCGCTTTCGCAATACAGTCGTAATCCATCGTCGAGTCCATCATGATGGATGCCGGCAGCACCGGTGCTGACGAGCCACCGGGAATCACAGCCTTAAGCCTACGACCGCCGCGCATGCCCCCCGCCATCTCCAACAATTCCGGGAATGGGGTACCGAGCGGAACTTCATAGTTGCCAGGACGATTTACATGACCGGAAACCGAAAACAACTTGGTGCCACCGTTGTTTGGTTTCCCCAATGCAAGGAACGCCTCGCCGCCGTTATTAATGATGTACGGAATCGACGCAAAGGTCTCGGTGTTATTAATCGTCGTCGGCTTGCCGTAGAGCCCGAAGCTTGCAGGGAACGGCGGCTTGAATCGCGGCTGTCCTTTCTTGCCTTCGATTGACTCAAGCAATGCGGTCTCTTCTCCGCAGATGTAAGCGCCGTATCCATGATGCGCAAACAAGTCAAAAGAAAACGACGATCCAAGAATATTCTCGCCGAGGAATCCGGCCTCACGAGCTTCAGCAAGAGCCGCCTCGAAACGCTCGTAGATCTCGAATATCTCACCGTGGATGTAGTTATATCCGCGTTCGCAGCCCATCGCGAACCCGGCAATGATCATGCCCTCGATGACCATATGCGGGTTATAGCGTAGAAGATCGCGGTCTTTGAACGTACCAGGTTCGCCTTCGTCCGAATTGCAGCAAACATACTTCGCACCAGGAAACTGGCGCGGCATGAAACTCCACTTCAGCCCCGTCGGGAAACCGGCACCGCCACGCCCCCGAAGCGCGGACTTCTTGACCTCAGCGATGACCACATCTGGAGTGATGCCTTCGCTGATGATCTTTTTCAATGCTGCATAGCCCCCGCGCTTGAGATAGTGCGAAAGGCTCCAAGTGTTGTCGCCATCGAGACCGGCAAGGAGAAACGCCTTTTCACTCATTTGCGCAGCTCGCTGATGAGTTGATCCATCTGCGTCTCGGTCATACGGCAGCACATCCGATGGTTATTCACAAGCAAAACCGGCGCGTCGCCACAAGCCCCCATGCATTCACCCTCTTTCAGGGTGAACTGGCCATCCGGCGTCGTCTGATTGAATTCGATCCCAAGCTTGTGCTTGAGATACTCACCCGCATCGGCGCCACCAGAAAGCGCACACGGCAAATTGGTGCAGACCGTCAGTTTGTGCTTGCCGACCGGCTGAAGGTCATACATGTTGTAGAAACTGGCAACTTCGTACGCGGCCATCGCTGGCATGCCAAGATAGGCGGCCACGTACTCGATCGTTTCAGCGGCGAGCCAGCCCTTTTCCTGCTGGGCGATGCGCAACGCAGCCATTACCGCCGACTGTTTCTGGTCCGCGGGATACTTGGCGACTTCTTGGTCGATCTTGCCTAATGATTCCGAGTTCAACATGACTCGTTCATCTCTCTTCTGAACGTCGGACTGCAGTTAACGGTCGATCTCGCCGAACACGATATCCATCGTGCCAATAATCGCGACAACGTCCGCAATCATGTGGCCACGGGCAATAGCATCCATCGCGGCCAAATGCGCGAATCCCGGCGCGCGAAGCTTCACACGGTAAGGCTTGTTTGCACCGTCGGAAATCGCATACACCCCAAACTCCCCCTTCGGATGTTCAACAGCGGCATACGCTTCGCCCTCTGGAACATGCATCCCTTCGGTGAAAAGTTTGAAGTGGTGAATCAACTCCTCCATGTTCTCCTTCATGGCCGAACGAGAGGGAGGTGCAACTTTATGGTTATCGCAAATCACCGGACCCGGATTCTTGCGCAACCAGTCAATACATTGCCGAATAATTCGGTTGGACTGCCGCATCTCCTCCATGCGAACGAGGTAGCGATCGTAGCAGTCGCCATTCACACCGACCGGAATGTCGAAATCAACACGGTCGTAAACCTCGTAAGGCTGCTTCTTGCGCAAATCCCATTCGACGCCCGACCCACGCAGCATTGCCCCGGTGAACCCATGAGCCAGCGCCTCTTCCGGCGACACCACGCCGATCCCGACGGTGCGTTGCTTCCAGATGCGATTATCCGTCAGCAGCGTCTCATACTCGTCGACATAACCAGGGAAACGACGCGTGAAGTCATCCAGAAAGTCGAGTAAAGATCCTTGTCTGGCTTCGTTCAACTGCGCGACCGTTGCCGCATTGCGATACTTCGACACCTCGTATTTGGGCATCTGGTCCGGCAAATCACGATAAACGCCGCCGGGCCTGTAGTACGCCGCGTGCATACGAGCACCCGATACCGCCTCGTAGGCGTCCATCAGATCTTCGCGTTCGCGGAATGTATAGAGAACCATCGTCATCGCACCAATATCCAGTGCGTGCGTGCCGATGTTCAGGAGGTGATTCAGGATGCGCGTAATCTCATCGAACATCACTCGGATGTATTGAGCGCGGAGCGGCACTTCCAAGCCGAGCAATCGTTCAATGGACATGCAATAAGCATGTTCATTGCACATCATCGAGACATAGTCCAGCCGATCCATGTACGGAACAGACTGGATCCAGGTGCGCGTCTCAGCGAGCTTCTCGGTGCCGCGGTGAAGCAAGCCGATATGCGGATCGGCGCGCTCTACAACCTCGCCATCCAGCTCGAGAACCAGACGCAAAACACCGTGAGCGGCGGGGTGCTGCGGCCCGAAATTGATTGTGTAATTACGAATCTCAGCCATGCCCAACCTGCCCGTAGGTTTCTTCGCGAACGATTCGTGGCGTCACTTCACGCGGTTCAATAGTGACGGGTTGATAGACCACTCGCCCCTGTTCCGCGTCATAGCGCATTTCGACAAAGCCAGAAATCGGGAAATCCTTGCGGAATGGATGCCCGACGAAACCGTAGTCAGTCAGGATTCGACGCAGATCAGGATGCCCCTCAAACATCAGGCCAAACAGATCGAACGCTTCACGCTCAAACCAGTTCGCACTTGGCCAAACGCCAACTACTGACGCTAACACTGGGAATTCGGCAGATTCCGCAAACACCCGCAGACGCAAACGCCAGTTATTCCGCACCGACAGCAAATGAGAGACGCCGGCAAACCGTGCCACAGACGACGAACGCGTCGAGTGCGTTGAGTAATCAACGCCACACAAATCGATCAGCTGTTCAAACCCAAGACTCGGGTCATCTCTCAACGCAAACGCCACAGCAAGGTAGTCCTTCGCGGAAACCTCAATGGTCACCTCTCCGCGATCGCAGACGATTGTCTGGATCCGCGGACCGAGGACAGCATGTAGCGCCTCTTGCAGTTTTTCGAGCTTTGCACTCATGAGGGCTCTTTGCCTTATCGAGCGATCGTGTTGGTTCTCTTGATCTTGTTCTGCAACTGGATGATCCCGTACAGAAGCGCCTCAGCGGTCGGAGGACAGCCAGGAACGTAAACGTCCACCGGCACAATACGATCACATCCCCGGACAACCGAATAGGAATAGTGGTAGTAGCCGCCACCGTTGGCACACGACCCCATCGAAATCACCCAACGCGGCTCGGCCATCTGGTCATAGACTTTGCGAAGGGCTGGCGCCATCTTGTTGCAGAGCGTTCCAGCAACGATCATGACATCAGACTGACGAGGGCTCGGTCGGAATACAACCCCAAAACGATCAAGGTCGTAACGCGAGCACCCCGCGTGGATCATTTCGACGGCACAACACGCAAGACCGAAGGTCATTGGCCACAGTGAGCCCGTTCGCGTCCAATTCAGAACGCTATCCAAGGTCGTGGTAACAAAACCCTCGCGGAATACACCTTCAACACTCATTGCGTCCCCCAACGCCTCGCCCTAACGCGAAACGTACGGTTATTCCCAGTCCAGCGCGCCGCGCTTGCGCACGTAGATATAGCCAACAATCAAGACACCCAGAAACACAAGCATCTCGAAGAAGCCAAATAGACGAATCGACTCGTTGCCCGCAATTTCCTTGAGAATTGATGCCCAAGGAATCAGAAAGGCAACCTCGATATCAAAGAGGATGAAAAGAATTGCAATCAGGTAATAACGCACATCAAATTTGATGCGCGCATCCTCGAACGCCTCAAAGCCACACTCATAGGGAGAGAGCTTTTCTGGCTCGGGATTGTGGCGCCCAAGAATGCGCCCAGCGAGCAGCATCACGCCGCCTACCGCAATACCGACAAGGATGAAAATCAATACCGGGAAATAGTTCTCGAGCATGATCGTAGAGTCGGGAATTGCATCAGATGGAGAAACGCCCGCTTACGCGGGCGTTTCGAATTATTGGTGCCGACGGTGAGACTCGAACTCACACGGCTTGCGCCACCACCCCCTCAAGATGGCGTGTCTACCAATTTCACCACGTCGGCACGCTTACAACAGAAAAGAATTATATATAAACAATTCAGCCTTGCCAAGAATTTCTTTACTTCGGAATCTCTTGGGCCGCACCCGGGGCACTCGCAGGTTTCTCGGCCGTTGCCGGCTGCGATTGCACTGCTGGCGCGCCCTCCATGACACTCTTTGCGGGGCCAGCGCGATGGCTTGCCAAGTAGGTCAGCGCCAAACTCGTGACGAAGAAGACCGTAGCCAAGACCGCGGTCGTTCGGCTCAGAAAATTCGCCGAACCCGACGCACCAAAAAGACTGCCAGATGCGCCACCGCCAAATGACGCACCCATGTCCGCGCCTTTGCCGTGCTGCACCAACACCAAGCCGATCACTGCAACGCCCACGAGAACGTGAACCGTCAGGACAAGGCCGAAGAATATTCCGCTCACGCGATACCCCAGTTTAATTACTACAAAACCCGGCAGTGTAGTCCAGCCTCGCGCCAGGCACAAGCCACGCCCTACTCCAACGCTTGGCGAACCGTCTCGGCAAGCCGTTGGGCGACCGCTTCAACCTGCGTGGGGTCTTCGCCCTCAACCATTACGCGAAGCAGCGGTTCGGTTCCGGACGCGCGAAGCAAGACGCGGCCGCGGTCACCGAGCTCCAGCTCTGCCGCGGTTACCGCATCCTGAATGCTCCGATCGGATTTCCAGTCAAAGCCGCCGGCGGTTCGGACGTTCACAAGCCGCTGAGGAAAGAACTTGAGCGCACCACAGGCGTCGGCAAGGGTCTCGCCCGCATCGCGCAACGCTGCAAGGACCTGCAAGGCGGCAACAATACCGTCGCCGGTGGAGTGGCGGTCCAGGCAGATGATATGGCCCGAATTCTCGCCACCTAACTTCCATCCGCGCTGCTCGAGCAACTCAAGCACATAGCGGTCACCAACCTTGGCGCGCACGAATTCAACGCCTAGCGCCTCGATCGCGCGCTGAAATCCAAGGTTGCTCATCAACGTACCAACGACGCCAGGCAGTCGGCCCTGAGCCTTCTGCATGCGAGCGATTACATAGATCAACATATCGCCGTCATAGATGCGACCGGCGCGGTCCACCATCATGAGGCGATCGCCATCGCCATCGAGCGAGATACCGATATCAGCGCCTTGCGCCAAGGTAAAAGCGCGGATCGCCTCAGGGACGGTGGCACCTACCTGATCGTTGATGTTGAAGCCATTAGGCTCCTTGCCGATCGCAACGACCTCTGCACCGAGTTCATGAAATACACGTGGCGCAATGTGATACGCGGCGCCATGAGCACAATCCACAGCAATCTTCAGACCACGCAGATCAAGGTCATTCGGAAACGTGCTCTTGCAGAATTCAATATACCGGCCGGCTGCATCATCGATACGGCGCGCACGCCCCATGGATGCGGAATCCGCACAACCAATTGGCTGATCGAGCCGCTCCTCAATGGCGGTTTCTGTCGCGTCCGGAAGTTTGGCGCCGCGCGCCGAGAAGAACTTAATACCGTTGTCGTAATAAGGGTTATGTGAGGCGGATATCACGACCCCTGCATCAAGACGAAGCGCCCGCGTCAAATACGCGACCCCAGGGGTAGGAATCGGTCCAGCCAACACCACGTCAACACCAGCCGCAGCGAAGCCGGCCTCCAAAGCGGCCTCAAGCATATAGCCGGAGACGCGAGTATCCTTGCCAATCAGCACCGTTGGCCGCTCATGCCCGCGTGTCCCCTGCTGTTCGGCACACAGTGTTCGACCCGCCGCGTACCCCAGTCGCATCACAAAGTCAGGCGTGATCGGAGCATTGCCTACACGTCCCCGCACTCCATCCGTGCCGAAATACTTGCGCGCCATTGCAGTCTCCGTATTGTTTCGCAGGTCAATGAATAGGCTAGCCGTTGGCCTCAAGCCCAAGTTCACGCCAAAGATTTAGCGCAGCCGCCGTCTCAGCAACGTCGTGGACCCGCAAGATCGCAGCGCCGCGAGCGGCCGCCGCCACAGCAGCTACCGCGCTCGCCGTGGCACGTTGATCGACCGGAAAGCCGGTGAGTTGCCCGAGCATCGTCTTGCGCGAGACACCAACAAGGACAGGCCTTATCGCTCGAAACGATTCGAGCGCGCGGAATAGCGCCAGATTGTGTTCGAGTGTCTTGCCAAAGCCAAAGCCCGGGTCAACGACAATACGATTCTGGTCAATACCTGATTCTCGAAGCGCATCGAACCGATCGCTCAAGAACGCATACACCTCGCCGACGACATCGGCGTAGACCGGTGATGTCTGCATACTTCTCGGTTGGCCCTGCATGTGCATGACGCACACGGCGCAGTTGCTTTCGGCAATCGCGTCGATCGCCCCCGGCTCGCGCAACCCGTTGATGTCATTGATCATGGACGCGCCAGCTCTGATTACAGCATGCATGACCGACGGTTTAACCGTATCGACCGAGACTGGACAGCCGAGGGTTGCGAGGGCCTCGACAACAGGCACAACCCGGGCCAACTCCTCGTCGACCGACACTCCCAAAGACCCAGGACGGGACGATTCGCCACCAACATCCAGAATGTGAGCCCCGGCATCAATCGCGCGCTTTGCCTTGTCGACGAGCGCATCCAGCCGACCCGCCAGCCCGTCGCCGCTGAAGGAGTCTGGCGTCGCATTGATAATCGCCATCACCAGCGGACGCGCGAGGGATAAGCGATAGGATCCGAGACGTATTTCGTTCATGCAAAAACGAAGGGCCGGCTTAGCCGGCCCTTTTCACTGTGGAATTCTTCTTAGGCAGGAGCCGTTGCGCTAGGTGTCGAATCGGCAGGACCATCGGACACCGGGGGTTTCGGCTGCCCACT
>APMI01010305.1_pt1 | contig 13215 bp, 12 predicted proteins | sample 667938 | NCBI WGS metagenome assembly APMI01 (sample SAMN01084076, study PRJNA167559) | wastewater metagenome | biome: Wastewater | place: Denmark: Ejby Moelle, Odense | collected 2011-11-28 | reverse complement strand
GCGTATAGCATTGTCAGCCGTCATCAGGCAGGTTGTATGGGCAGGCATGTATGAGCGACCGTGACGCACTGGCCCGCATGCTGCCGAAGTTTGATCTTGGTCAGGTTGTGGCAACACCAGCGGCCATTGTCGCTATCGAGTTTGCTCACGCTTCGGCTATCGAACTGGTACAGCGGCATGTTACCGGTGATTGGGGAGACCTGTCGGCGGAGGACAAAGAGCTGAATGAGAGAGCAATCGAAAAGGCCGAACGCATCTTGTCGGCTTACACGCTCCCTGATGGAGAACGCCTGTATATCATTACCGAGTGGGATCGTTCGGTGACCACAATTTTACTGGTCTCCGAATATTTAGCCCACTCGTGGAGGGAGTAGAACAAACTACTCCCTCCTTTTTTCGTTGCGAACAAATGCAGATTATTGCGGCTCTTCACAGCAGGGAACCTATCGATATGCCAACTGGGTTGAGTAGAGGACATCTATACAGGGGTTATTGTTATGGGGTTTCAGGAGAAGCTTGTTCGCCCAGCAGCAGCCAAGTACACGAAACACCCAGAGCGCGCATCAGGGCGAGCATCTCCGAGGCACGCAGCAGCGCATCTCCGATCTCAATGCGGCTATATCGTGCTCGCGAAACATACACCCGCTCCAGTTCCATCCGTGCCCGCACCTGCTCCTGAGTTAACCCCAAATGATCACGGTGGTCGCGAATACGCGCCCCCATGGCGCGGGCGAGCGCCTGTTCGTAGGCGGTATATTCTTCGGGTATATCCTGGCTTCGTTTGGGCATCTGGCACTCCTATGCCTAGCATCGCACAAACGAAAGCCGTTATGTCTTATATATAAGAATCCATGCTATAATGACTCTCATCTTTAAGATCAACAGGGATGATCCTGCTTTCTAGGATTACGAGGATTCTTGCCGCAGGAGGAAGAGCATGAGCAAGAAACACGACTGGATGGACTATACAAACCTCGCTGCGAATCTTGCACAGGCTAATCGACTGGCGGAAATTCAACAAGAGTTAGCGAGGCTCCAACAGGCAGAAGCAAACAAGCAGCGTCAGGTAGAGATTGAAGATAAACTCAGGCAGTTCATTTTTGACTGGGAACAAAAGATAGATTTCTCCTTATCAGGCTCTACGGCGACAGCACCAAAGGCCACGTTCATTGCTGCCAAATTGATAGACCGTATCTTCGATAATGCCGGTGTTGATCCAGCATCGTTTCAACAATTTGCTGACAAAGACCGGGTGAAGCAAGTGCAGTCTAAACTGTGGGGTGTAATCGTAAACTGTCGCCAACAGTTAGATACCAGCGAACAAGAAGAGGCGGTGGCCTGCGCTAAATTCATCGAAGAACAGTCACTCTTAGATAGGTTCATTGTGACTCAAGGGGCACGGGAACAACTTGCAACAACAGAAGATACTTGGCGACAATTAGACGAGGCTGAAGCGAGGCGGGTTAGACCTCGAAGAATATTGGGAGGATTGCTAGCGCTATTTGGCGTTATTTCCTGCGGAATGGGCGAAAATGTTATCAGATTTTCTTCTAAGGAGATACCACCAAACCTAATATACCTTGCTTGTACACTTGTAGGAATGGCCCTCTTGACAATTGGTTTATTTTTAATTCTCTCATATAAACCGCGAGAACTTCACACGAAACTTAAGGCGCAAAGGCAACTATTAAAAGCTCAAATACCCTCCCAAGATGAACTTAAGAAGCTAGTTAGCAAGTTTGGAGATGATATAAAAAGTAGTGAGTTGATAGCTATGCGCGATGACCGATCAGAAAGAATTTTTCGAGCCGTAGCATTTAACAAAAACGGAAGTTTATTACGATCGTCGCCTATCGCTATCCTTAAATCATAATATTTAGAGGGATGGGATTTCAACACAGTCTTAGTTGAAAGGAGTAGTAGGAACAGAGCCTAGGGCAGGAGCCATGCCCCCAGAGCGATCAGACTGGCGATTAGTATGAGCATCAAACACTTCCTTAGTTCAGGCCGAATGAAAGTGTGAGCCAAGGTACCTGCTGCAAGAACATACATGCAATATCGCGCTACCTGACGGCCCCCAGGGTTGTACCACAAGATGATGATTCCAATCGTCATGGTAAGATACGAGAGTACGTCTACCGCCCGACGTTCTGCTGGACTCATCTCCTTCATTACCTGACGCCAATCCTCCATGATGACTCCTTTACTGCTCGCACGCTCACGAGCTATCTAAAGACTGCTTTTCGTCTGATGATAAGTGCGTCCAACTTCTGTTTTAACAAATCGCCAAATGAGGCTTCAAAGTGGAAAATTGAATGAGTATCCTCTGAACCAAACAAAAGAATTGTCGTCTGCCCTGCTTTGTCTTCAACCTCTTTGACCGCACCTTTTGCAAAGCCAGACATTGAAACAGCGATGCCTCTCACGCCCGCACGATTACCAAGCTTGCCAAAAAGCTCACGAATAACAGGCGCACCAACCGGCTTGCCCAGCCACTTACATTCAACCACATAATATATATGGTCTTTGTAAAGTACAACGTCCATCTCCTCATTTGTTGTTCGGGCACCTTCCTGTTGTTCCCACCCTTCCACTCCGACTTGGCGCGCAAACAGCCTCTGAAATTCGCGGCCACGTGCCTGTGGTAGCATCTTTGACAGATCCTCAAACTCTTGGATGACGGCGTTCTTTCTCCGCCACTTTGCAACAGACTCCAGACCTGATTGATTGATGCGAAAAACGCCGCCACCTTTGGCCTCTATGACATGGCAATCCGTCAATAACAGAAGGTTCGGGCGAACTACAGAAAGATCCACGCCAATGTCTGTAGCTATCTGCTCGTATAGGCGACCGTGGTGATAGCGTTCTGCTTCATGCGCTTTCGCAAGATAATCGAGAATTTTTGTTCGCGCTTGCTGATTCGTTTGTGCCAGTTCAGCCTCTACGATGCTGTTGTCTTCGGCGGAGAAGATACCGTGCGGGGTAATTTTGTAATGCCGCCCTGCGGCATGAGGCGCTATCAATCCTTGGTCATGCAGGCGATCCACTACCTGCTCAAATATTTGCGGGTCAGCACCAAGCGCAGTCTGGATATCATCCAGTCCGACACTGCTCTCGCCGGAGAAATAGGTCATATACGTTGCCTGACGAATGGCTTTCTCGATGTCTGCTGGTTGCATGGGAAGCCCTGTAATTCATTAGGAACGCATCTTGAAAGGATTTAGCAATGGTGCTAAACAAGAAGGACTGTACTACCGACGGACTGAGTTCAGAAGTGCCTAATGCCCAACCCACGTGCCATCTTTGTCGTAGTTGATTGACTTTGACCAACCAGCCGCATTCCAAATCGCATCGAAGGAAGGCCGAAGCACTGCGCCAGCGTCACTGTTCATATCTTCAATGAGGATGTCAGGCAGTATTAGCTCGTTTCGATCGATAGGGTTTTGCTCACTGGAGAAGACACGAGAGCGATCAACTGCCATCGTATAGCCTGCTACCCCCAGCAGACTGAGCATGATGATGACAGGAGGTGTTACACCAAGTCTACTCTGAATAGCCAGAAAACGGGGTAATGATTCTATCAACGCCTTCTCGTACGCAACGCTTGGGATAAACGGGGCTCTACTTTCCTCCGGACGCAGCAATAAGGTTTCGACAGCTTCGATGCTGCCGTTGCGGAAGATTTGCAAATACGTCAGTGCTGATGACGTTCTTGAATCCGACGAATAGGTGAGCAGGCCATCAAAGTTATGCCGGTAATTCCATCCACTTGCATACATAGGGGAGAGCTGTCCGGTATCATTGGCGAGCGCTGCAACATTGAAGTGCGCGGTCGGATCGAACGCTCCAATAGGCACAAGGTGCAATACGATCTTGGCCGTCTTCTCCATTGGAACCGGTGTCTCGCCGGCGATGATCTTCCCAAGTCGTTCAGTACGGAAGCCTCTAATACGCTCCGTGAGTGTTTCAGACAGAGTGAATGACGAGCGCAGTTCCGCAATGTCGAGTGAATATTTACCCGCTGAGTTGCGCGAGTAAAACCGCCAGTGACCCTGAAAATCCACGACGTGGGGCTGTGCCCAACTTCGAGGAATGTTAATGACGATCGCTACGCCCGAGGGCTGCCATGGAATAGCGCGCACGGAAATGGCAGGAATGCGAGGAGCAATACCATCACGGAGCATATTTTCGAGCCGCAAGATTTCGGCGTCCGGATCGATGCCCTGGATACCTCGCAGTTCGACGGCCACCCCTGCATCTTCTCTCATACCAAAGACGAGGTGCCCACCGCTGGCGTTCGCAAACGAAGAAACGTCAGCCAGAAATTCCTTTTTGTCGTCACGTGAGTTGCCCGGGAGAATTTCCTTATAGTCAATTGTCTTGCCTTCAGGTACAGCGTCGGTAATGAGCGCTTGCAGATCAGCAGTGGTAATAGAGTCGAGCGGTTTTTCGAGTGCCATAGGAACTCCGGTAATGATAATGCCGAATGAGCCAGACGCCTCGTGGCTCATATGTTCGATATTCTATCATAGCACTTGTTTTCGTGTTGTTGTTCATGCGATGTTTTTCTATTATCAAAGTATCGTAGGGCGCGAGTCCCATCCAGTTAGGTGAACCTCTTACGCGAGAGGGCCGCAGATGTGAGCCGCCTGTTTTGAGTCATACTCAGGAATCTCTACCATATTTATTAATAATATATTCAGGACAAATGTTCAATAGAGATGAATAAACTTCAACAAAACCGTTGTCAAAATGTAATGGTATATTGATTGATACAAGGCGCTATCGCTGATATAGTTTGAGGCATGGCTTATTTATGGTTACCGCAACTAGGAGGACAATCATGGGGATTCTAGACAAGTTATTAGGACCACCCCCAGCGCAGATTCGGCAAGCACTGATCGACAAACAGAGAGCAGACGAGACACTAGAGGAGGCTAAGCAATACTACAGCGGCGAGACTCGTTCTGAGCAATTGAAGACTTTTCAAACTATCAAAGACAACGCACAAAAGTGCGATGCAAAGTATCAAAGATTAGCAGGTCATAAGCACGGAAAATGATACCATGTTAGAGACGGGGTGGCAGCGGATAGCGCCGCCCCGTCACCATAATCACCAATCCCCTCCACAGTGCCCGACGACTGAGCGCTGGTCACTGCGCCGTCGTCGCGTAGTAGTCCTTTCCGAGACCCTCCATTTTGTCAAAAATGCTTTTAGCGAGAGGCTATACATATCATGCCTACTCAAGAAGAAATTGCTCACCAGCAGATATTGTTAATTGAATACCGTCGTACGCTAGCTCATTATGTTATGCAAAAAGCCATGCTTGGGGAGGCTTATATTCCTCCGGGCGTTTCTCATGGTATCCGGGAAGCACGCGACAATATTCGCCTAATCAAGAGCACTCTTCGTGGCTGGGGTGTCCTTGCCGATGATGATCCTGCTGATGAACTATCGCCTTCACAGTTTACATATCCAGATGAGCAAATATGTAAATCATTCATTGAGGAAAAAAGACGAGGATTCGTAGGTCGTCAGTTTGTCTTCGATGCAGTCACACAATTCACTAATTCCTCCCCAAGAGGATATTTTCGCATTATTGGAGAGCCAGGAATCGGCAAATCCGCGCTAGCAGCACATATGATTAACACGAGTAGTTGTATTCATCATTTTAACATATCCGCTCAAGGAACAGGTCAATTTGATCGCTTCGCGAGAAATATTTACCCTCAGATTATTGCTAAATACAAATTAAACCATCATATATTATCAGAAGAATCTGCCCGCAATCCAGGATTACTGGCTCGTCTCCTCCACGAAGCTGCTCAAAAGTTACAATCCTCTGAAAAGCTTATTATTGTTGTTGATGCTTTGGATGAAGTAGACAGCAGTGACATCCCACAAGGTGCTAACACTCTTTATCTGCCGCCAATATTGCCAAATGGCGTTTATGTTATATGCACAATGCGCAAAAACGATCCAAACGTCATCTTGCATGTTGAATGCGAGCATGATGCAAAAGAAATCAGACAGGATGATCCTGAAAACATAGCCGATATTCGTCATTATATTGAACTCTCAACAAAAGGACGAAATATACAGCAATACATCGCTTCTCAAGGTATTAATGATACTATGTTTATTGAACACTTAACAAGGAAAAGTCAGGGAAACTTTCTCTACTTGCGTTATATTTTACCAGCGATTGAAAACGGAGCATACAAAGACCTGAAACTAGAGGCACTTCCTGAAGGGCTTTCAGATCATTATGATCGATATTGGAAGCGAATGAAAGGACTAGCCGGAGATGATTGGTTTAGATACAAGCTTCCAATCATAATGGCATTGACGGTCAAAGACGAGCCAATATCCATTGAATTAATCGCAGATTTTTCACGAGTACAGGAACGGTCACGTATCCGTGCTACACTTCAAGAGTGGGAGCAATTTCTTTACCCAGAGCAAGTTAGATACGAAGGATCTGTTCAGACTCGATATCGCTTATATCATTCGACATTTTGTGAGTTTATTGCCGAAAAGGAAGAAATTAAAGACGAGAAAATTGATAGTAGAAGGGTGATAGAAACTATTGCGAATGATGATTGGAGGGAATTATTTGGTGACAAGTAATTTTTTTGATCGCTTACAAGCGCTATCCCCTGAAAAGCGATTTGATAAGTTAACATGTTTTCCTGATCGACTGGCAAAGGTCAACCAAGTAGATCGCCTACATTACTTGCTGCGTGAAGAGGTCAATAGCAATTCTCATGGTATAGAGAATATTAAAAATGCTTGGTATGAAGCCAAGAGGCAAATTAGGGATACTGAAGGCTACTCAAACAATATACGATTAGCGCGGAGTTTAAGCGAAAAGGCCGGTGTAGATGAGCGGCATCAAAATTCCGGGAAACAAATTGGATTGCTGTATCGCTATGCACTTATTTTCACTTCTCTTAACAGTTTGTCAATGAATATTCCCCCTGATTTACTCTTAGTAGCGACAAGAAATAGCGTATTGTCGCCATTAGAAGCTTTGACGATCATCCAACAGTTATCAGATGATGAGCAGAAAGCAAAAATGCTAATCGGTTTAATACCAGATTTGGATGTCTCACTATTGGATCAATCCATTGGAATTATACAACGCATAACTAACGTAAGGCATCGAGTTACAGCCCTGACACAATCAGCATATTACTTTTCCCTCTCTGAGAAGCTGCTTGAGCAGGTATTCAATGTTGTTCTGGAGTTGCCTGACACAGGCAGGGATGGGCTAGAATGCCCCCTAATAAAGGGATTGGTAGGAATCGCTCCGTATCTCAAAGAATCACAATTGAAAGAAGCTTTAATCATTGCACGGCGGTTGGACGATCGCTATTACAAAGATGGAGAAGAGGCATTAGTTGGATTGTTACCACGGCTTGCTCAACTTGATAAGCCAGATATAGCGCTGACGCTGATACAAGAAAAAAATTGGTACACTGATGGGGCACAAGAACGTGTTCTTGGAGATATAATCCCAAGCCTACCCGAGAGGTTGTTGTCAGAAGCATGTGCGATGGTGCCGAGACTGCGAGATCTAGACGCGAAACAACGAGTGCTAGGACAGCTTGCATTGCGGTTCGCCAAGCAGAGATGGTTTCAACAGGCACTCGCGACTGCTCAAGAAATCACGAGCGACTTTAACCGATGTAAACTGTTAGCAGAGTTGTCGCTACATTTACCTGAGCCATGGCAAAGTGAAGCACTTCAACAAGTATCAATAGCAGCGCAGCGGGCTGTGGAAACGATCCACGAGACTCTGAAATATAGTTTTAAAGGGGAGTGTGCATTAGCAATTGCGGAATTAGTGCCATATCTACCTGAATCTCAGCACGATGCGGCAGTTCAAAAAATTCTGAAGGAGATTGAATTTATCCAAGAGAACCCGGTATACATGAGGACAAAAGTCCTTATTGAATTGGCATCACTTCTACCCACTTCGCAGGTGCACCATATACTTGCAGCAGTCCAGGGCAGCAAGTATACGTTTGATCGGATAGCGGTACTGGAGGCGATAGCACCTCGTTTGCCTGAACACCTCTTTCCAGCGGCACGAGCCCTGATAAAACCCTTAGCAAAAAACGTAGACAGCCACGCGGCGGTAATAATAGCGATATCTCCCTGTCTTTGTAAACAATCGCTCCAGCATATACTGGAGGCACTCAGTAAACCGGAACTACCACTGCGCCGCATATTAGCCTCAGCCCCTTGGACATTACCAGGGAAAAGTAGTGCCGGCAAAAGCATCTCTCCACCATTAGCTCTCGTGGTACGTCTCTATAGTGAGGCAACCAAAGCATTTGTTTTAAGAGCCATTGCCCTATATATTCCTGAAGACTCATTACCACAGGCTCTTGAAACAGCAAAGAAGATCAAGAATGCAGAAGATCGAGTACAAGTGTTAATGGCACTGATGCCACGACTGCACAACAAGTTAGATTGTCTTAATCAGGTGGTTTCTGCGATAAATGACATTAATTCCGACAATAAACGTATTCAAACAATGATAGAACTTATCTTAAGTGTGCCTCAGTCTCTCCAGGCCGATGCGCTTCGAAAAATGCTACCCACGATTCAGTTAATTGATGATGAGGAGCAATGGGTGCAGTCATTGGCTGAATTGACACCATACCTCCCCATATCTCTGCGTCGCCAGAAGATTGAGCAGGTAATAAGGGGAGTGCGAGCAATATTGACTGAGGATGAATATTGTCGAGCCATGAAATTGTTGCTGCCGCTTCTGGGTTCGCAGGGCGACCATCGTCAAGCACTTGCAATAGTACAAAAAGTACAGAGTAATGACTTCCAGGCAGAAGCGTTGACCGGCATCGCACTCTCTCTTTCCCAACAAGGCGACTCTGTGCAAGCATTAGATGTGGCGCAGACAATAGGAAGTTCCCAGGCCAAGGCATTGGTTCTTGCTGAATTGGTATCGTTCCTGCCTGAACCGCAACGAACTACAATAGCCCAGCAAGTAGTGACTATAGTTCAGGAAATGGGTTGGCGGCGAGAGACATGGGCCATAATGCAGAAGCTAGCGCCTGACTTGGCTGAACTATTAATAGAGCAGGAGTTGGGAAAAGTACAGGCGCTGGTGGAAATGCGGGCGAGGAATTTTGCTTATGGGGACGAGGATCTACGGCTGAGTGAACTAATACCATACTTATCCAAACGGCTCCTACCTGAAGCTCTCAAGATCGCGCGGAACGTTCCGAGCAATCGCCGCGATGCCATTCTCATAGCATTAGCGCCACGGCTTGCCGAAGAAGGGTATCCTCAGGTCGCAATCGATGCAGCACAAAAGATCGAGTCCGAACACGAGCGCGTTAAGGTATTAGCACTACTTGTCCCATGCTTGCCTGATAGACTCCGCGAAGACATGCTTCCATCAGTTCTGGCCGGAGCACAGGCGATAACGCATAAGAGACACCAGGTAGTAGCACTAGCGGCATTAGTTCCCTATTTCTCAGAACCACTCCAGAGCGAGATCTTTCAGTATGTGCTTTCAGCGCGAATAGGAGACCAGGAATATGTGGTCGCGCTTGCAAAAATGGCGAAGTGCTTGTCCCCAACACAGCGAGAACACGTTTTTGAACTGGCGATGCATGCAGCACTTAGGATTTCATCCCCTAATGGACGAGCCAGCGCTTTTGATCAACTAGCTGAACTTGCATCTTTGGAAGCACGGGGGGAGTCACTTTGGCAAGCAATGCTAGCAGTGTGGGAAATTCGTGATGCACCTAAGGTCTATCTTACCAATCAGTTGGAGCAGTTGGCATGCCATTTAGCGCAATTGCCATATCCTATACTATACCCTCTTTGGTGTAAAATGCTGGATCATTTTGCTAAAGGCACACGTCAAGAACTGCTCAATAAAACTCGAATACTGGTGCCGATTATGGTAGCACTCGGTGGGGCTGAAGCGGTAACAGAGGCGTTCTGTGCCGTCCATGACATAGGTCGTTGGTGGCCTTCCAGATCATCTAGAAGAACAAATGAAGCGGCACGCAAAGCAATGCGGACAATAATACAACACCGCTGCTCATATCTTGATGAGGCGAATCCATGACATTTCCGTATGAGTCACAGCAAATACTTGCCCATGATACCTCTCCTACAAACTCGTCTGCTCCATTAGCCTGTGCGTATTCTCCTCACCCATGTGTACATAGATTTGGGTTGTATTCAGGTTGGCATGGCCGAGCCAGTCTTTGAGCTTGTATGGGCTCACACCGCTTTTAGCTTTATGGGTGGCGAACGTATGGCGGAAGGTATGCGGACTTGCCTTTTTGGTTAAACCCGACTGCTGCGAGTAATGAGCAACCAGCTTCTGTACGCCTCGCTCACCGATCGGCTCGCCATAGCGGTTCAAGAAGAGATGTTCCGGGTAATTGTCGCCACGGATCGCCAGGTAGTTCTTGATCGCTTTCAAGGCTTTCTGCTCCAGCGGTATAGTACGCGCCGCTTTCCCCTTGCCCTCTCTGACATGCAGCTCCCGCGCGGTGAAGTCAATGTCGTTTATGCTCAGGTTGACCAGCTCTGAGACCCGGACACCGCTCTGGAGGAACACTTGGAAAATCGCATAGTCACGGACGTTGCCGCCGGCCAGCGATAGGAAAGAGTTGTACTCACCACGCTGTAAGAAATCGCGGCTCCGCTTTTCCCTCTTGGGCGTCTCGATTCCATCTGCCGGTGACTTGGCGATCAGCTCATGATTGAGCAGGTAGCGGAAGTACTCGCGTACAGCCGCCAGTTTGCGCGCCCGTGACTTCCCGGTTAATCCATGTCGGCTCAAAAAGGTGAGATACTCAGTAATATCGGCCTTCTCGATGCGGTCGGGACTGGTCGCGGCCAGGTTGTTCTGTTTGAGCCAGATGATGAACTGATAGAGGTCGATGCGGTACGCCTTGAGCGTGGCCTCACTGCGGTTCTTCCCTTCTAAGGCGCGCAGGAACGCTTTGAGGCTTTCTTCTAACCTGATGTTGGGTTGAGATTGGTAAGTGGATTGCATAGGATTTGGTGTTGCATTGATAATATTTCCATACTACCGATGGGCAGCTTATAGAACAAGGGCGGTACCCTCTCAAAATATGGTTCGGATAACGTATAGTTTACACCGTTATCCCGAACCAATACAAGTACATCTTACGCTTGAGTTCAAATAAGTGGTACACATAAGAGGCATTATCCGAACTTGAGCACAAAATAGTGTTGCACTTGAATTTGATTATGCTATCTGAGATAATTGCGCTATATGCAAACAATAACTATTGGCGCATTTGAAGCGCGGAGGAATTTTGGAAAGCTCTTAACTGATGTTGGATATAAGGGGGCAAGTATTGTCGTGGAAAAGAATGGTGAGAAGCTCGTAGCAATTGTGCCAATTGAAGTACTACAGTCCTGGAAACAGAACCGGAAAGAATTATTCGATACAATGCGCCAGATGCAGAAAGAAGCAAACCTTTCACCAGAAGAGGCTGACAAGCTTGCTGCCGAAGCAGTGCGTGTTACCCGTTCTCAACAGGAGCGGTGAGAATTGTCATTGATACGAATGTTGTGATAAGTGCCGCCCTCTCGCACTCCGGTAGTCCTGCACAGATTATGTCCTTATGGGAAGCTGAGGTATTCGAGGTGCTTATCTCCAAACCAATCCTCGCAGAATATCACCGCGTTTTCCGCTATCCCCATCTACACTTCTCTCCGGAGAATATAACCAAGAGTTTACGCCATATTCGGCATGCCGCTGTGCTAATCGAGCAGGTCGAAGAGTTACCTGCAATCTCAGCCGACCCTCACGACGACAAGTTTCTAGCCTGTGCAGGCGCTGGAGGAGCATCCTATATTGTTAGCGGCGATGAACACCTGTTGGTTCTTAAGGAATACAGGGGCATACCAATTCTCTCACCGGGTCTTTTTCTGGCAGCGCTCCACGAGAGAGAGCTTCAGAGATAACATCTCTATCAGAAGGACGGAGCGCCAGTCTTAGGGGCATTCTTTGGAAAAGACAGTTATATAAGGCTCTTCGGGACTTGCCGTGGGAAACAGACGTTCTGGTACCGCATTAGAAAGCCAAATTCGCGTATCGCTAGGCATTCGATTCAGGCCAAAATCGGGGAAAACTCTTTTGCGCTCTCTGATGCTGAATAGCCGCCAAAGCTCCCACGGCAAGTCCTGGAGACCCGGACTTAGCTCGCGAGGTGCGTGAATACCACATCCCCGACTTCACCCGCTGGAAAAAATCATGACTCGTTCGAGCGCGCCTTTACTCGGTTACTCAAGGATCTACAGGCAACTGAGGCGCCACCAATTCCACGACAACCAGCGCCAATACAACAGCCGAAGGCGAATGACGCCGACGATCCTCTATCACCACAGGCACAGCGGCGACATCTCCGCGAGATCATCGGCAAAAAGACTCGCCGCCTGCGCCACCTCGAAGAACGCGAAGCGATCCAGGGCATTGCTACTGATCCCAAAGATCACATCGAGATCACTGATCTGCGCCGGGAGATAGCTGAATTGGAGGAGAGGCTGAAGAGGTTGAGGGCTTAGCTTCTATTGTGTAGCGAAGTCCTCCTCGAAGTATCGCTGCTCTTCTAGTCTGATATATCGCAACCTAAATACTTACTTCGGCTTTGTCTGATCATAGCAATCTTGTTGCCGGACATCTCCAGTAGGCCCAATAGAGCCTGAAAGTGTATTACAATAATAAATGTGAATATAACCATTGCCACCAGCGCCACCAGCAAAACGTCCTGTGCCTCCGCTTGGCGGAGTGAGTTGCGGCGCACCGCTTGCAGTCATTTTATTGACACCCAGATTTCCGGTGCCAACTCGAATATATATCTGTCCACCGCCTCCTGACCCTGCGGTGACCCGTCGGTTTGTGCCATCATCATACATCACACCAGATGCCTGCTGACCTTGCGCTGTAATTTGCCCAGATATTATCAGATTGTTAGCAAAAATATAGATCAAACCTCCACCGCGCCCAGATTGGGAAAACCCGGTGCCGGGATTGATGCTTGTTGCACCACCACCACCGCCACCGCCAAAAAACATGGTCGCTCCATCCGGCGCACCTTGTCCAATGCCGCCTAGGCCCCAAATGCTGCCGCCGACGTGATCGCCATCAACACCGTTGCTGTATCCGCCACCACCTCCACCACCGC
>APMI01016083.1_pt1 | contig 13217 bp, 14 predicted proteins | sample 667938 | NCBI WGS metagenome assembly APMI01 (sample SAMN01084076, study PRJNA167559) | wastewater metagenome | biome: Wastewater | place: Denmark: Ejby Moelle, Odense | collected 2011-11-28 | reverse complement strand
CCCAGATCATTACCGTCCGCACCGCCTTTGGTGCGGTCAAGCTGCGGCTGCCGTCCGGCCGCGCGGTTGCAACCGGCGGCCAGGTCGGCCTTGGCCTCGACCCTCGCCGCATCACGCTGTTCGATGCCGCGACCGGCCAGGCCTTGCGCTCGGCCGCCAATGAAAAGGTGCTGTCACATGGCTGAGATCGAACTGCGCCACGTCACCCGCCGTTTTGCCACCACCGCGCTGGACGATGTATCGCTGACGGTGCCGGATGGGAGCTTCGTCGTCCTCCTTGGCCCCACCGGCGCGGGCAAGACCACGCTGTTGCGCATGGTCTCGGGGCTGGATCGGCCCGATCAGGGGCAGGTGTTGATCGGCGGGCGCGAGGTGACGGCCCTTAGCCCGGCAGAGCGCAATGTGGCGATGGTGTTTCAGCAATACTCGCTTTACCCGCATATGAGTGTGCGTGAAAACCTTGCCTTCCCGCTGAAATCGCCGCTGCTCAAGACGCCGCCCGACCAGATCGCGGCCAAGGTGCAGGCTGTGGCCGAAACCCTGCGCATCGCGCACAAACTGGATAACAAGGCCACCGCCCTTTCGGGGGGCGAGATGCAGCGCGTTTCCATCGGGCGGGCGCTGGTGCGCCAGCCGACGGTCTATCTGATGGATGAACCGCTGTCCTCGCTGGACGCCAAACTGCGCGCGGAGTTGCGGGTGGAGTTGAAGCGCATCCAGTCCGACCTTGGCGCGACTTTCCTGTATGTCACCCACGACCAGATCGAGGCGATGACCATGGCCACCCATATCGGCGTTCTGGACCACGGCCGCCTCGTGCAGTTCGGCACCCCGCGCGAGGTTTATGAAAACCCGGTTTCCCTTTATGCCGCCAGCCGCCTTGGCCAGCCGCGCATCAACCTGTTGCCAGCGGACCTTTTCGGCGGTGCGCCCGCCGGGGCCACGACCATCGGCCTGCGCCCCGAGCAGATCGAGCAGGGCACGGGCGAAGACAGCCTTGTCCGCCGGATCGAGCATCTGGGTGACCAGACCCGCCTGCACCTGACCTTCCGGTCGCATGACCTTGTGACGGTGACCGAGGCGCATAGCCCCTTGCGCCCCGGTGACATCTTGCCCATCCGCCCCAAGGCCCCGTTTTACTTCGACGCCTCTGGCGCTCGGCTGATCTGAGAGGACGACATGACCCAGTTCATCAACAAACGCGAAGACATCGTGGCCGAGGCGATCGACGGGCTGGTGGCAGCCTCGGGTGGCAGGCTGGCGCGGCTGGACGGTTATCCGCATATCCGGGTTGTCGTGCGGACGGACTGGGACCGCTCGAAAGTCGCGCTGGTCTCGGGCGGCGGGGCGGGGCATGAACCGGCCCATGCCGGGTTTGTGGGGCAGGGGATGCTGACGGCTGCGGTGTGCGGCGATGTCTTTGCCTCGCCATCGGTGGATGCGGTGCTGGCGGGGATACTGGCGGTGACGGGGGCGGCGGGGTGCCTGCTGATCGTCAAGAACTACACCGGAGACCGGCTGAACTTTGGCCTTGCCGCCGAGCGCGCCCGCGCCTTTGGCCTGAATGTGCGTGTGGTGATCGTCGATGACGATGTGGCGCTGCCCGACCAGCCGCAAGCACGCGGCGTGGCCGGAACGCTGTTTGTCCACAAGATCGCGGGCGCGCTGGCCGAGGCCGGGGCCGATCTTGCGACCGTCGCCGCCGCCGCCGAACGGGTGATCGCGGGCACGCGGTCTATTGGCATGTCGCTGGATACCTGCACCGTACCCGGCGCCCCGAAGGAAGACCGTATCCCGCGTGGCAAGGCGGAACTGGGCCTTGGCATTCATGGTGAGGCCGGGGTGGAGCAGGTCGATTACCGCGATGCGCGCGGCGCTGTGGCCATGGTCGCCGAAAAGCTGGCACCGCACATGGCGCCGGATGTGCGTCATGCGGTTCTGGTGAACAATCTGGGCGGGGCTTCGGTGCTGGAAATGTCGGTGCTGCTGTATGAGCTGACCCGGTCTTCGATTGCCGACCGCATCGGTCATGTGGTCGGGCCTGCCTGTCTGATGACCTCGCTGGATATGCGGGGCTTTTCCGTTTCGGTCTATCCGGCGGATGAGAGCGAGCTTCAGGCCCTTGCAGCACCTGTCGCCCCCTCTGCCTGGCCCGGCCTGCACGCCCTCGCACCAGCTGAGGTGCGCGCCTTGCCCGACGGGTTGAAACCCATCCGCCCCGTGCCTTCGGCCCACGCCGCAACACGCGATTTCCTGACGCGCTGCTGCGAGATTCTGATCGCAGCAGAGGCCGACCTGAACCATCTGGATGCCAAGGCGGGCGATGGCGACACCGGCTCGACGCTGGCGGGTGCTGCGCGGGCGCTGATTGCGGCGATGGACCAGTTGCCGCTGGCAGATCACACCCAGCTTTTCCGCGCGATCGGGCTGGAACTTAGCCAGACGATGGGTGGTTCATCGGGTGTGCTGCTGGCGATCTTCTTTTCGGCGGCGGGTGATGCGACCTCTTCCGGCACCTCGATGACCGAGGCGCTGAAGGCGGGTTTGCAACGGATGCAGGAGATCGGCGGCGCGCATCCGGGCGACCGCACCATGGTGGATGCCCTTTACCCCGCGCTGGAGGCGCTGGCCACGGGCGGTCTTGCCGCCGCCGCCCACGCCGCCCGTACGGGAGCAGACCTGACCGCCGGAATGACGCGGGCCAAGGCGGGCCGGTCGGCCTATATCAATGCGGCGCAACTGACCGGCCATACCGACCCCGGTGCCGAAGCGGTGGCGCGTCTGTTCGAACATCTGGCAGGGCAGGCGGCGCTGCCCGAATGACGGCTTTGCTTGCCTGCCCCCCTGCCGCCCCGTAAGGCTGGGGGAAGAACAGGGGGCCCAAGATGAGCGACGTTGCCGAAGACATAGCCGAACGCAAGCGCGGGTCCGGGGCGCGGATCGTCTATGATCTGCTGCGCGAGGAAATCCTTGACCTGACGCTGCCCCCCGGCACGCCGATTGACGAGATCACCCTGGCCGAGCGCCTTTCGATGTCGCGCACGCCGGTGCGCGAGGCGCTGGCGCGGCTGTCGGGCGAGGGGCTGGTGACGGCGCTGACCAACCGCACCACGGTGGTTGCGCCGATCGACTTTGCCAACCTCAATGCCTTTTTTGACGCGCTGACGTTGATGTACCGCGTCACCACCCGCCTTGCCGCCGAGTTTCATGGCCCCGACGATCTGCCGCGCATCCGTGCATTGGAAGCAGCCTATGCCAGCTCGGTTCAGTCCGGCGATCAGGCGCGCATGATTGCCGACAACCGCGATTTTCATATGGAAGTCGCGGTGGCCGGGCGTAACCCCTATTACACCCAGCTTTTTTCACGCCTGCTGGATGAGGGGCGTCGCATCCTGCGCCTGTATTATTACCCCGATTTCGAACCGCGCCAGCCGCATCCCTATGTGGTCGAGCATGAGGCCATCATCGCCGCTATCGCCGCGCGCGATGTGGCCTTGTGCGACCGGCTGGCCAAGGCCCATGCCGACCAGATCGTCCGCCAGATCCAGGACCGCATCGCTCGCGACGGGCGACAGCATCCAGAGCTTTAGATTCTTGTCGACAAATATAATGCAAGATTTATAGTGACCCCAAATTCGGACCTGGCCAGATGGAGGCACCCATGAACCCCGCGATCTTTACCGGCACGGTTCCCGCGCTGATGACCCCTTGCAAGCCCGACCGCTCGCCCGATTTCGACAAGCTGGTCGAAAAGGCCCGCGAGTTGATCGGTCTGGGCATGTCGGCGGTGGTCTATTGCGGCTCGATGGGCGACTGGCCGCTTTTGACCACCGAACAGCGGATGGAGGGGGTGGAGCGTCTGGTGAAGGCGGGCATCAAGGTGATCGTTGGCACAGGTGCTGTGAACACCGCGACCGCCGTGGCGATTGCCGCTCATGCACAGAAAGTCGGCGCGCATGGCCTGATGATGATCCCGCGCCTTCTGTCACGCGGCACTGTGGTTGCGGCGCAAAAGGCCCACTTCAAGGCGGTTTTGTCGGCCGCGCCCAAGCTGCCTGCCGTGATCTACAACAGCCCCTATTATGGCTATTCGACCAAGGCTGACCTGTTTTTCCAGATCCGTGCCGAACACCCCAACCTTGTCGGCTTCAAGGAATTCGGCGGCTTTGCCGATCTGTCCTATGCGGGCGAGGCAATCACCAGCGGGTCGGATGACATCAAGCTGATGATCGGCGTCGATACCGCGGTGTTCCATGGCTATGTCAACTGCAATGCCGATGGCGCGATCACCGGCATCGGTAACGTCTTCCCGGTCGAGGTCTTGCACCTGACGCGGCTGTGCAAGGCGGCTGTTGCGGGCGATGCCACCGCCCGGCGGCTGGCCTATGAGCTGGATACCGCAATGCAGGTGCTGTCAGAGGTCGATGCCGGCCCCGATCTGGTGCTGTTCTTCAAACACATGCTCGTGCTGAAGGGCGACGATGCCTATAGGCTGCATTTCAACGAAAGCGACGCACTGTCGCCCAGCCAGCAGGGCTTTGTCGAAAAGCAGTTCGCGCTGTTCACCGCCTGGTATGCCGACTGGTCGGCGGCGCTCGAGCCGCGCCATGCCTGACATGGCGGGGGGGGGGCCTGACATGGCGGGTGTGGTCGTCATCGGTGCAGGGGTCATCGGCCTGTCGGCGGCGCTGGCCGCGCAGGCGCGGGGCCTGTCTGTCACGGTGCTTGACCGCGATGGCCCCGCTGCCGGGGCCTCGGCCGGGAACGCCGGGGCCTTTGCCTTTACCGACATTCGGCCCCTTGCCTCGCCGGGTATCTTGCGCAAGGCGCCGCGCTGGCTGCTGGACCCGCTGGGGCCGTTGTCGGTGCCGCCTGCCTATGCGCTGAAGATAGCACCTTGGATGTATCGCTTCTGGCGGGCCTGTTCACCCCGTGCCGTCGCCGCCTCAACCGCCGCGCAAACGGCGCTGATGGATCTTTCCAGGGCGGAGCTGGAGCCGTTTCTGGCCGCGACCGGCACTCTGCCGATGCTGGAAAAACGCGGGAACCTGCAAGTTTATGAGGGCGAGGCAGAGTTTCGCGCCAGCCTGCCCGGATGGCAGGCGCGTGCCGATCACGGCATTTCCTTTCAGCATATGACAGCAGCAGAGATGGCTGCGCTGCAACCGGGCCTGTCGCCGCGGTTCACCCATGGCACCTTCACGCCCGGCTGGTATTCCATCGCCGACCCCAAACTTTACACCCTTGCCCTTGCCGAGAGGTTTCGGGCGCAGGGCGGCGCGATCCTGCGGGCCGAGGTCATGGCCCTGTCTCCCCTGTCCGATGGCGTGCGCATCCGTCACACCGGCGGCACGCTGGATGCGGAAAAGGTCGTGCTGGCGGCAGGGGCCTTTTCGCACCGTATCGCCGCAACGCTGGCAGAGCGCATCCCGCTGGAGACCGAGCGCGGTTATAACACCACCCTGCCGCCAAGTGCCCTTGACCTGCGTTGCCAGATCACCTTTGGCGGCCATGGCTTTGTGATCAGCCGCCTGTCCACCGGCATCCGCGTTGGGGGCGCTGTGGAACTGGGCGGGCTGTCACTGCCCCCGAATTACAAGCGGTCAGACGCGATGCTGCGCAAGGCCAAGGCCTTCCTGCCTGGCCTGAAGACCGAAGGTGGCACGCAATGGATGGGCTTTCGCCCCTCGCTTCCCGACAGCCTGCCCGCCATCGGCCTCTCGCGTGCTTCGCCCCGCGTGATATATGCTTTCGGGCACGGCCACCTTGGCCTGACCCAATCCAGTGGAACTGCGCGGCTGGTGGCCGATCTTCTGACCGCCCGCCCGCCCGCCATCGACCTGACCCCCTTCAGCCCGCAAAGGTTCTGACCCATGGCCACCCATACGTTTTCCTGCATCGACGGCCATACCTGCGGCAACCCGGTGCGTCTCGTCTCTGGCGGCGGCCCACGGCTGGAGGGCGCCAACATGCTGGAACGCCGCGCCCATTTCCTGCGTGAGTTCGACTGGATCCGCACCGGCCTGATGTTTGAACCGCGCGGCCATGACATGATGTCGGGCAGCATCCTTTACCCGCCCACGCGCCCCGATTGCGATGTGGCTGTGCTGTTCATCGAAACCTCTGGCTGCTTGCCGATGTGCGGCCATGGCACCATCGGCACAATCACCATGGGCATCGAGAACGGCCTGATCACGCCGCGCGAACCGGGCAAGCTGTCGATCGACGCGCCTGCGGGCAAGGTGGACATCACCTATGTCCAGAACGGCCGCTATGTCGATGAAGTGCGTCTGACCAACGTCCCCGGTTTCCTTTACGCCGAAGGGTTGACCGCCGAGGTCGAAGGTCTGGGCGAGGTGGTGGTGGATGTGGCCTATGGCGGCAACTTCTATGCCATCGTCGAGCCGCAGAAGGCCTTCCACGACATGGCCGACCATACGGCGGGCGAGCTGATCGGCTGGTCGCCGAAACTGCGCGCGGCACTGAACGCGAAGTATGAGTTCGTTCACCCCGAACACCCGGCGATCAACGGCCTTTCCCATATCCTGTGGACCGGCAAGCCCACGGTTGCAGGTGCCCATGCCCGCAACGCCGTGTTCTATGGCGACAAGGCGATTGACCGCAGCCCCTGCGGCACCGGCACCTCTGCCCGCATGGCGCAACTGGCGGCCAAGGGCAAACTGGCGGTGGGGGATGAATTCACCCACGAATCCATCATTGGCAGCCTGTTCAAGGGCCGGGTCGAGGCGGCAACCACGGTTGCCGACCGTCCCGCCATCATTCCCTCGGTCGCGGGTTGGGCGCGGATGACCGGCTATAACACCATCTTCATTGATGACCGCGATCCCTTTGCCCATGGCTTCGTCGTGCGCTGACTGGTGCGTCAACACTTGCCACCGCGGCGGCCCTGAGGCTCTATCAACGCACTGTTCGCGGAGGTGACCCATGGATACATTCGAGGCTATCGAAGCCGAGGTCGCCCGCATCGGCGATGTCGCACCCGCAGGATATTTCCTGGCCCTGCGCATTCGTGGCACCGCGCCGCTGATGGCGTTCAAGACCTATCCGCAGGCTTGGGTCGATCGCTATATGGAAAACGGCTACCTTCTGCGCGATCCCATCACCACCTGGTCGATGACGATCGGCGGCACCATCCGGTGGAGTTCTCCCTTGCTGGTCGATCCGTTCCGCGTCCTGAAGCAGGCGGCGGAATACGGTCTGACCTATGGTGCTTCGGTTGCACACGGGCCTATTGGCGCCCTGACAATCTGTTCGTTCGGTCGATCCGACCGCGAACTGACCAATGCCGAGATTGCCGAGGTCAAGCAGTTGGTCATCGGCCTGCATGACCGCACTGCACTGCCAAAAGCCCTCGACGATGGCCAGAAGGAAATACTTGCCGCGATGGCGCAGGGCGTTTCGGCCGAAGCCATGGCGGCAAAGCGGGGGCTGCCAGAGGATGCGGTGCGTGCCCGGTTCACCCAGCTTCATGAGATGCTGTTTGCCAAGACCCCGGATGAGGCTGTTCGCCGGGCCAAGGAGTACAAGCTGATTTAGCGGATAGCCTTGCAGGGCGATCTGGTCGCGCGCTGTCCCTGAGGACGGGCTCCTGCGGCAATGCAAAGCCGTTTGTCCTAAGGGGCGCTCGCAGCAAGTTAACCGGGCCTCATCAATGCTCCATCAACCGATAAGGGCGGCCGCGGCGGGCCGGGGCCGTTATCAGCCGCCCTGTCAGGCTCGGTCGATCCTGACCTGATAGCAATTGTTGCGGGCAGACCGGACATGGACATAGGCGATGGCCGGATCGGTCAGCAGTACCTCTGCCCGGGTTGCGATGCCGGGCGTGGCGATCACGCCACCTGTGCCGTAAACGATGCGGTCATTCGTGCCATAGCCGCGCAGGATGTATTCCGGCGAGGCGAGGATTTCGGGCAGGCCTTCGCCGCCGCCTGCCTCGCAGGGGGCGGCGCAAAGAAAGATCGGCCCCAGTTCGGCATAGGGCTGCAACGCGGGGAAGGGCCGGTGCGCCAGAACCAGCACCTCCTTGCCTTGCGGGATCATCCGCAGGCAGTGACGGCACGGATAGCCATCGCCATCAGACAGCCGCCGTTCGGGCACCTGCCCGTTGGCATCGGGGCCGCCCGCCTGATAGGCGCGCACGGTTTTGGTTGGAATGGGAGTGAAACGGATCATTCTGGCCTCCTGCTTTGGGCCAGAATGACAACGGGCCGCCCGCGCGGCGACCCGGAGCTTGCGCAATCAGGCCGGATCGACCAGCCGACCCAGCACCCGCCCGCCCAGAATGTGCAGGTGGTAATGCGGCACCTCCTGCATCCCGTCGCGGCCCGCATTGGTAATGCCGCGATAGCCCACTTCGCCCGACAGGCCCAGATCGGCGATGACCCTGGCGACGGTGCGGTGGAAATCGACGATCTCTTCCGCGCTGGCCTCGGCCGCGAAATGGTCAAGGTTCACATAGGCGCCCTTGGGGATAGCCAGCACATGCACCGGCGCATGGGGACGGATGTCGTGGAACACCAGCGTATGGGCGGTTTCCAACACGGTCTTGTTGGGAATTTCGCCGCGCAGGATGCGGGCAAAGATGTTCTGGGGGTCGTAGGTATAGGCCATGTCTCAGTCCACAAAGAGGTAATGGGTGCCCGCGATCTCGCGCGCCTTTTCAACCGGAATATCAAGGAATTCGGCCAGCGGCATGGTGTTTTCGTCCACACTGGCCGATTGGCGGATGCGGTAGGTGTTGGCGAATCCGACATCGCGGATGCGGTCGCTTTCGAACTTTACGTCATAGCGGATGGTCGGCAGCAGCCGGTCGATGGTTTCCTTGGGCGTCCGCTCGCCGGCCAGACCGACGCGCTTGGCGTGGCCCAGCAGATATTCGTCGGTAAAGTCGCACTCGACCTCCAACAGCCGCACCTTGGCCTTGTCGTTGTAGAAATCCTGCATCAGGTCGATGTTGGCCGGGTCGATGCAAAAGATCAGCCGGTCGGTCTGCCAGTAGTCGTACAGCATCCGTACCAGTGCCCGGCGATGGCGCGTCCGCTTTTCCAGCGTGGACTGGATGCCGCCCAGATCGGGCAGGGGGGTCGAGGCCTCGTTGAACAGGTAATCCAGCGCCGGCATGTTGGTGACCTGACGTACCCGCTCGACCAGCCTTTTGGCGACGTGCCATTTCTTGCAGGTGACCATCATCAGCGTGCGTTCGCGCCCCAATGAACTTTCGGCTTCCCAGAACCGCGGCGCAAAGCGGCGGCCCAGTCGGCCCCGGTCCACCAGAAACCGGAACAGGCTGCGCCCTTCGTTCGAAATTTCGAACTGCACGCCCTTGGCTGCATAAAGCTTGCCCAGCCGTTCCTTCAGCTCTTTGGCCTCGGCGCTGATCTTGCGGGCGAACAGGTAATCCTGGCTAAGCAACAGGTCGTAGTGGTCGTTGTAAAACGTCACCGGCATCCCGTAATCGGTGAACATCAGGAAGGTCAGGGTGCGGGTGCTGATCTGGTGTTCTGGCACCAGGTGGCGGACCAGCGTCTGAAAGAAGGTCTCGTCAGGGATCCAGGTGGTCTGAAAGAACCGCACCACATCGCGCCGCTTGCGGACAAACTCCAGCAGGGTTTCAATCGTCTGGCGGCGCAGGCACCACCACTGGCTGCCGATCTGGATTGCCAGATCCGCAGGCACTTTTCGCGACAGCCCCAGCCGTTTTTGCCAGTCCATCGAGGCATAGAAAAGGGCCTTGCGGTTTCTTTCGTTGAACCAGTGGCGATAGATCAGCCGTTCTTCCTTGATGCCGGTCTTGATCCAGTCAGAGTTGAAGAAGTCGAAACTTTCGATGAAATCGACCTCGTTGCGGTCAAGGAAGGCATGGGCGAATTCGGCCGATTTGATCGCCATGCAATCGCCCGACAGCATGTAGAAGTGGGTGGCATGGGGAAACGCCTCGACGGCCGCCTCAATGGCGTTCAGCGTGGCGCGGACCAGGCTCCACTCTCCCCAGCCGCATTTGACCCTTTTGTGCGCGAAGGTCACGGCCGGGTTGCCTTCAAGCCCGGCGCGAATGCGCTCATACGCCTCGCGCGGGGCGCGCGCGTCGAAGTGGATCGAGATGAAGTCCCCCGCCGCCGTCAGGCGCTGCGCCTGGGCGATGATGCCATCGGCATCCTTGTGGCACAGAAGGATATAGGCGATTCTTGCCATGGCACCGACAGTAGGGCACAGAACGGGTGACTGTTTCCCTAATTTGTGCGGACAGACATTGTAAAGAAAGAGTTTCTTTGCTTTTTTGTGCCCGTCTGACCGGGCCGGACGCAAAACGGTGGTCGAAGTGGAGTGACTGATGGGGTTTCCCGGCACCTGGATGACGGAAAGTGAAAGTGTGGTCTATCGCGTGGTGCCGAAATGCGCCTGCTCGACCATCGGGCAGATCATGTTCTACTCCGATCACGGCACGTTCTTTGATGGCGACATCCACGATGCGCAGGCCGGTATGCACAAATGGGCGATAGAGGCCAGCCAGCCCCTTATCGAGGCCAATGTGAAGGGCCACAAGTCGCTGGCCTTTACCTGTGTGCGCAACCCCTATGCGCGCATCCTGTCCAGCTTTTTCGACAAGATCTGCGGCGTGCAAAGGAACGGCAAACGCTATCGCGGCAATCTGGTCCCGATGCTGGTGCAACGCTATGGGGTCGAGGTTGGCGGGCCGGACGGCAAGGACGATTTCGACCAGATCGCCAGTTTCCGCCGGTTCCTGCTGTTCGCGCGTGACACCATCCGGTTCCGCAAGCCGATGGAGCCGGACATCCACTGGTCGGCCATGTCGGGCCATATCAGCACCTTCATCGTGAATGGCGGGCGCTATGACCAGATTTTCTTTACCGAGAAATTCGATGAGGGCATGGCCAAGGTCCTGAAAAAGATCAAGACCGCGCACAAGATCGACCTCAAGAAGATCCCACGCTTCAACGAAAGCGAAGGGCATGGGCCCAAGCGGCTGCACAAGGTCAGCGAGTATTTCGATGACCTGTCACGCCATCTGGTCTGGGAAATCTACAAGAAGGATTTCCAGCTTTTCAAATACGACTTCGATGACCCCGACAACAAGATGCCACTGGCCGAGGTCGATCTGGACGAGGTGCATCGCAAGCTGGGCGATTAGGCGCGGTGCGTGACTTTACGCACCATCCCCCACCTTCAGCACGATCTTCCCGATATGGCCGCTGCTTTCCATCCGCCAATGCGCGGCGGGGGCGTCTGTCAGGGGAAATTCGCTATCGACGATGACCCTGAAGGCGCCTTGGGCAATCATCGGCCAGACGTGGCGTTCGACCTCTGCCGCGATGCGCGCCTTGGCCTGGTCCGATTGCGGGCGCAGCGTTGACCCGGTGATGGTCAGGCGGCGCATCATCACCTCGGCAAAGTTCAGCTCCACCTTCGGGCCTTGCAGAAAGGCGATCTGCACCAGGCGCCCGTCATCGGCCAGTGCCTTGACGTTGCGCGGCAGGTAAGAACCGCCCACCATATCAAGGATCAGGTTGGCGCCGCCCGCCTCTTTGACGATGGCGGCAAAATCCTCGTCCCGGTAATTGATGCCGCGCTCGGCCCCGATCGCCTCGCAGGCACGGGCCTTTTCCGGGCTGCCAGCGGTGGCGAATACCCGGGCGCCAAGGGCGCGTGCAATCTGGATAGCTGTGGTGCCGATGCCGGAGGTGCCGCCGTGCACCAGAAACCGCTCACCCGCCTTCAGCCCGCCGCGCATGACCATGTTCGACCAGACGGTGAAACAGGTTTCGGGCAGGCATGCGGCTTCGCGCAGCGACAGGCCGGGGGGGATTGGCAGGGCGTGCGCCTCATGGCAGGCGGCATATTCGGCATAGGCCCCGCCGGGGAACAGGGCGCAAACCTTGTCGCCTACCTTCCAGCGGGTGACACCGGGGCCAACCTCCACCACCGTTCCCGCACCCTCCAGCCCTGGCAGGGGCGAGGCGCTTGAGGGCGGCGCATAATGGCCCGCGCGTTGCAGGGCATCGGGGCGGTTCACGCCCGCATAGGCCAGCCGCACGATGATCTGGCCATGGCCAGGCACAGGCACGGGCACCGAGACGGGTTGCAGCACGTCAGGCGCGCCAGGTTCGCTGATCTCGATGGCCAGCATGGAATCGGAAAGCTGCATGGTGTCCTCAGTGGCCGGGCAGGTCGGTGGTGTCGCGGGGCGGGCGGACCGCCCCCAGCAGGCGCAAGGAGCCACGGGCAAGCACCCGGCCCAGCGGGTTGTCACGGAGTGCCGCCTTGGCTTTTTCAAACTGCATCACATTGTCGATCCGGCGGTTCAGAAAATCACGGGTGGCCTGCCCGTCTTCTGACGTGTCGCCCAGCCAGAACAGAACGGTAGAGCCATAGACCGCCGACAGGCTGGCGCGTTTGGTGTACCAGTTGAGGTCGGCCGAGGTATCGCCCAACGCGCGCCAGATGGCGTCGGCGGTGCCCCAGATCAGGCCCGCACCCTCGACGGCATGTTGGGGCAGGGCGAAAAGGGCAGAGCCGCGACGCACCAGCTCCCGGTTCGCGCCTTCCAGCCGGAACAGCACAGCTTGGGCGATCCGGTCGCGAAAGCGCAGGGCGGTCAGATCGGTGGCGGCCAGCCGGTCAATCATCGCGGCATCGCCCGCCTTGTGGTAGGCCACCGCCAGATCCAGCCCACCCCTCGGAAAAATGGCGCGGGCCACCGTATCGCTCTGGCCCGAATCGGCGATTGCTGCGTCCAGGGTCTGGTTGGTCCAGCCATCAAAGGGAACATGGGGCAATGCTGCCGCCAAAAGCCGTTCTTTTGCCTGATCCATTCCGATTCCGTCCTGCATGGCCCGCACCCCTTGCCTGATGTAGACAAGTGGTCCCAGCTTTGCTATGGCCCGCCTGCCTGCACTTTATCGTGCAACTCTAGCTTAGGAAGGTGGTGACAACCACATGCAGGTCAGCGTTCGTGACAATAACGTCGAACAGGCCCTTCGGGCCCTGAAGAAAAAGCTTCAGCGTGAAGGCGTGTTTCGGGAAATGAAGCTCAAGCAACATTTCGAGAAGCCGTCGGTCAAGAAGGCGCGTGAACAGGCCGAGGCGGTCCGCCGTGCTCGCAAGCTCGCTCGCAAGAAGGCTCAACGCGAAGGCGCAATCTAAGGCGTTAAGCGACACTGGGGCCGCGAGGCCCATCC
>APMI01008566.1_pt1 | contig 13219 bp, 9 predicted proteins | sample 667938 | NCBI WGS metagenome assembly APMI01 (sample SAMN01084076, study PRJNA167559) | wastewater metagenome | biome: Wastewater | place: Denmark: Ejby Moelle, Odense | collected 2011-11-28 | reverse complement strand
TTTGCAAGCACAAGCGTGACTTCAAAGAGGTGCGCAGCAGGCTGGATGGCCTGGATGGTGTAATGGACGGAGCAGGACATGGGGATGCACATGACTGGAATACGAGGAAACGCCGATTCTACCTGCCCCCCCGTCAGACTGCCGACTGCCTCATTTTTAGGCAGAAGCACAAAACCCTTACAGTTGAAGGCTTTGGCGCCCGCCCCCACAGTTTGTCCACACCCTTGCCCACCCTTGATGGGGGTAAGTGGCGGGTTTTGCACAGCTTCGGTGCGCTGCACCATTTTGAGGCAGACGTTATTTTTTACGTAAAATCATGGGTATGCTGCATTGCCACACAGCTTATCCACAACTTATCCCCGGTTTTGTGTGCATAGGTAAAAGTTATTGAAATCGCTCTTCAAACAGGATTGCTCTATTTTTAGGCGGTCCCAAAAAACCCTTATGTGTCCGTTACATGACAGCCTCCCCCACAGTTTGTCCACAGCCTTGCCCACCCTGAATGTGGGTTTTTCAAGGCGCTAAACGAGCTCAGGGGATAAAGGGAAGATCGATCAGATCGCTGCGCGCAACCCCGGCCGTCATCTGCCGGCACAGTGCGATGAATTCCCGCATGCCGGCAGTTACATACTTGCGTTTGTGGGTGACAAACTGGAACTGTCGACGCAGGTCCAGTTCCGGCGTCTCCACCGCGACCAGACTGCCGCGCCGGAAAGCTTCACGCAATGCCAGGCGCGAAATGCAGCCGATGCCGAGGCCGCTTTCGACCGTGCGCTTGATGGCTTCCGTGTGCTCCAGCTCGAGCCGGACCTTCAATTCACCAGTGAAATGGCGCAGCGCCTGATCGAAGGTCTCCCGGGTACCCGAGCCACTTTCCCTCAGGATCCAGTCCTGCCGGGCCAGTTCCTCGAGACTGGCCTGGCCGGCCCTGGCGAGGGGATGTTCCGGCGCACAGAACACCACCAGCTCATCCTCCACCCACGGTTCGACAAGCAGATCGGGATGGCGGCAGCTGCCTTCGATCAATCCCAGGTCCAGTTCGTAATGGGACAGCTGATGAACGATGGTGGCCGAGTTATGCACCGTCAGCTTCACTTGCGCACTCGGGTGGCGGCGCAGGAAGTCGGCTGCAATCAGCGTGGCCAGATAGTTGCCGACGGTCAGCGTGGCGCCGATCTGCAGAGGGCCGAAGTCGGTCTGGCGAGCCAGCAGTGACTCGATCTCGCGAGCGTGTTCAATCAGTTGCACCGCGTGGGGCAGCACTACCTGACCCTGTTCGTTGAGCCGCAGGGCCTTGCCGATGCGATCAAAGAGCTGGGTGTTGAACTGGCGTTCCAACTCTCCCAGGGCCGTGCTGGCCGCCGACTGCGACAAGGCCAGTTCACCGGCTGCGCGTGAAACGCTTTCGTGGCGAGCCACGGCAACAAAGATCTCAAGCTGGCGAAGGGTGTATTTCATATTTACAAAACAGAATATATATATCAATACAATCCATTTTACAGATTTATTCAGCTCGCTAAACTGACACCATCCAAGCAAACCAAGCAGGCGCCACCATGAGCAAACTGAGTACCCAGACCGTCCTCTCCGTCCGTCACTGGAATGATTCCCTGTTCAGTTTCAAGGTCACCCGCGACGCCGGGCTGCGCTTCGAGAATGGCCAGTTCGTGATGATCGGGCTGGAAGTGGAAGGCCGGCCGCTCACCCGCGCATACAGCATCGCCAGCCCCAACTACGAAGAGCACCTGGAGTTTTTCAGCATCAAGGTGCAGAACGGCCCGCTCACCTCGCGCCTGCAACACCTGCAGCCGGGCGATCCGATCGTGGTCAGCAAGAAGCCTACCGGCACCCTGGTCCTGCACGACTTGCTGCCTGGCCGCAACCTCTATCTGTTCTCCACCGGCACGGGTCTGGCACCCTTCATGAGTGTCATCCAGGATCCGGAAACCTACGAACGCTTCGAGAAGGTGGTGCTGCTCCACGGGGTGCGCTACGTGTCCGAGCTGGCTTACAGCGACTTCATCGAGCAAGCCCTGCCGGAGAACGAATTTTTCGGCGAGGAAGTCCGCAACAAGCTGCTCTACTACCCCACGGTGACCCGTGAGGAGTTCCGCAACCAGGGCCGCGTGACGGATCTGATCACGACCGGCAAATTCTTCGAGGACACCGGCTTGCCGCCCCTCGACCCGGCACTCGACCGGGCCATGATCTGCGGCAGTCCGGCCATGCTGGACGACACCTGCAAGATGCTCGACGCGCGCGGCTTCAAGATATCCCCGCACATCGGTGCCCCGGGCGACTACGTGATCGAACGGGCCTTTGTGGAAAAGTGATCAGCGTCCGGTGGGTTCGGCCAGCCGGCTGATCATCTTGCGCACCGCCGTCATTTGCGGGGCGTTCTTCGTGGCGTAATCCGGCGAGCTGTAACCCCACCAGTCCCAGCAGCCCTTCGGGTTGAAAAGCCAGCGGAAAGAACCGGCAGCGATGCCGTTGCGAACAACCGTCTGAGGGTAAAGCACAATCAGCCGGTTGCTCTCAGCCCAGGCGTTGTAGCCGGCGCCCTCGACAAAGCGGTGGCCGATCTGGTCTTCGCTCTGCCGGCAACCATGGAACGCCACGTGCACCTGGCAGCCACCGGTCCTGCACCGGTCCGGAACGTAGGCAAAGCCCTGCTCGGCGAGGCTCACATCCGATGGCAGGCCGGTGATGAAGGGGCGTTGATCGAAGGCGATCAGGGACGCCGACTTGCCGGCTGTCTTCGGTTTGAGTGGCCCCAGCAAATGCGTCAACAGCTCACGGGACGCGTCGAAATCACCACATCGGTTGATGTAGGGCGGCTCCGAGGTGTTGCAGGCATTCGGCTTGCTGTCCGACACCGAAATCATCGCGTGGCCTGCATCTGGCAAGGTCACCAACTGGATCGCCGAAGCCGGCATCCATTGCTGGTAGAAAGCCACCAGCGCGTCCACCACTGGCCGTTCGACGGTGTGATCGGCGTCGCCCGTGAGCACCCACACCTTGTCGTCGGCCAGGCCCGACGGCGGGTCAATCAGACCCAGGCGCGCGCGGGATTCCATGCGCGGCTTTACTTGCTCGGGCGCAGGAGCCGGCGCCCAGCTCTTCGGCGCCATGCAACTGGTGAGCGCCCGCCAGGTGCTGCCTTCAGCACAATCATAGGGGCCCGCAGCGATTACGCCAGCGCCTTTGACCAGCGTCGAATACGCCACCTGGAACTGCACTGCCATATAGCCTCCCGACGAAATGCCGGACACCGTCACCGCATCGCCCCTAGCAGCAGGCGCCTGACAGGCTGATGACCAACAAAGCGGGAATCGTCTTCAGTTTCATTTCATCGTTCCGATCAGATGCAGCACGACGCCACCGCCTGCTGCCAGACCAAGCGCGCCAAAAGCCAGCGCACCAACCGTAAAGCCGCCGGCACGTCTGGCCGGATCCTTCGCGTAGGCAATGGCGTACCAGATCCGCCCGAGCAACCACACGCCGCCCAAGCCGGCAGCCACCCCATCGCCGACGTAAACGGCACAAATCCACAGACACGGCAGCATCATCACCGCCCACTCCAGAGTGTTCATCTGGACGCGGTAGAGGCGCTCGAAGACAGGATGACCATTAACTGCCGGCGCCTGCACACCATACTTGTGGCGGCCCTTGCCGACGGCAAAGCCGGTAGCAAACATCAAAAGCACAATCAGCAGCGTAACCCCGGCGGTGAGGGGAGAAGAAGACAACATGGCAGGAACGTTTTCGGAGATCAGGGGGCCATAGCTTACCGGGCTATCGTGCACCGCACACAAAATCTCCCATCGACTTCCAACCGCCCTCGCCCCATGCCGACTCATCCCGCCCGCGCCCTGCTCCACCTTCTCCGCCCGTACCGCCGCCGGGTATTCATCGCGGCCATCGCGCTGATCATCGCCGCCGCTGCCATGCTGGCGGTCGGCCAAGGCCTGCGGGCCGTGATCGACAAAGGTTTTTCGGCCGGCGATCCGGCCTGGCTGGACCGCGCCCTGGCAGCCATGTTCGGCGTCATCGCGCTGCTTGCCGCGGCCACCTACCTGCGCTTCTACAACGTATCGTGGCTTGGTGAGCGGGTGACGGCTGACATCCGGCGGCGGGTGTTCGATCATCTGCTCAACCTGCCGCCTGCGTGGTTCGAGGCCGGACGCACCGGCGAGGTCATCTCGCGCCTCACCTCTGACACCACGCAAATCGAAAACGTTGTCGGCTCGAGCCTCTCTATCGCCCTGCGCAACGGCCTGCTGCTGATTGGCGGACTGGTGATGCTGTTCACCACCAGCCTGAAACTCACCCTGCTGACCCTCGCCGGCGTACCCCTGGTGGTGACGCCGATCATCCTGTTCGGGCGCAAGGTGCGAAAGCTTGCCCGCGAGAGCCAGGACCGGGTTGCAGAACTCGGCAACCGCATCGACGAAACCATCCACGAAATCCGTATTGTTCAGGCCTACGGCCATGAAAACGCCGACCGGCGCGAGTTTGGCGGACTGGTCGAAGCCAGCTTCGCCACCGCCCGCGAGCGCGTGGCCAATCGGGCAAAGCTGGTGGCAGCCGTGATGGTGCTGGTCTTTGGCGCCATCGCCTTCATCCTGTGGGTTGGCGGCCACGACGTGCTGGCCGGCAAGCTCACGGCGGGGGAGCTGTCGGCTTTCGTGTTCTACGCGGCAATCGTGGCCGGCAGTGTCGGCGCGCTATCTGAAGTGTGGGGCGAGTTGCAGCGCGCTGCCGGCGCCACCGAGAGGCTGATGGAGATCCTCGCCTCGCGGCCCGCGATTCTTGCACCGGCCGTTCCGCAGCCCTTCCCGGAACCGTCCCGTGGCGAGATCGTGCTCGATCAGGTCCGCTTCCACTACCCCACCCGGCAGGACGTACCGGCCCTGGATGACTTCTGCCTGACCGTGAATCCCGGGGAAACCGTCGCCCTCGTCGGCCCGTCCGGCTCGGGCAAGAGCACCGTCTTCCAGCTCCTGTTGCGCTTTTACGACCCCGAGGCCGGCGTTCTGCGCATCGATGGCGTGCCGCTGCAGAATGCCGACCCGCTGGCCCTGCGGCAACGGATAGCGCTGGTGTCCCAGGAGGCGGTGATCTTTGCAGGCAGCGTGGCCGACAATGTACGCTACGCCAGACCGGAGGCCAGCCTCGACGAAGTGCGTGCTGCCTGTGCAGCGGCCTTTGCCGATGAATTCATCGACAAGCTCCCCGAAGGCTACGCAACGGACCTCGGAGAGCGCGGTGTGCGCCTCTCGGGTGGCCAGCGCCAGCGCATTGCAATCGCCCGGGCCATTCTCGCCGACCGCCCGATCCTGTTGCTCGACGAGGCCACCTCGGCGCTCGATGCGGAAAGCGAGCGCATGGTCCAGACTGCCCTCGACGGTCTCATGCGCCAGCGCACCACGGTGGTCATCGCTCACCGCCTCGCCACCGTACAGAAAGCCGACCGCATCGTCGTCATGGAGAACGGGCGCATCGCGCAGCAGGGCAGCCACGCCGAGCTGATTGCCAGCGACGGCCTTTACGCCCGCCTCGCCCGGCTCCAGTTCGTCGCATGAACCTAGTATTCGGCCGCGCTCGGGAGGCCTTGCAGCAGCGGCAGTTCCATGTCTGGCAAGGCTAACGATAGACAGGATGCTGGCGGCACAAGGCCACCACCTGCTCTCGCGTCCGCGCTGTCACCTGGTCCAGCTGGCCGGCTTCCAATGCGTCCAGCACGTCGCACAGCCAGCCAGCGAGTTGTTCGCACTCGGCCACGCCGAAACCGCGCGTCGTCACGGCCGGCGTGCCAATGCGCAGTCCTGAGGTTGTGAAGGGCGAGCGCGGATCGTTGGGCACCGAATTCTTGTTTGCCGTAATGAAGGCATCGCTCAGAGCCGCGTCCGCCTCCTTGCCAGTGTAGGGTCTGGCGGAGAGATCGATCAGCATCAGATGATTGTCAGTGCCTCCGGATACGATCTTGTAGCCGCGCAGCCGGAGCACCTCCACCATGGCGCGGGCGTTGCTCACCACCTGCTGCTGGTAGATCTTGAATCCGGGCTGTAGCGCCTCCTTGAAGGCCACCGCTTTGGCGGCAATGACATGCATCAACGGGCCGCCCTGGGTACCCGGAAAGACAGCCGAATCGAGCTTCCTGTAGAAATCCTGATCCTGCCCCCTGGACAGGATGATTCCCCCGCGCGGACCGCGAAGGGTCTTGTGGGTGGTGCTGGTCACTACGTGGGCGTATGGCAGCGGGTTCGGATATTCGCCGGCGGCGACCAGACCGGCGACATGGGCCATGTCCACCCACAAGACGGCCTCCACCTTGTCGGCAATGGCGCGCATACGCGCCCAGTCCTTGTAGCGTGAATAGGCCGAAAAGCCGCCGATCAGCATCCTGGGGCGGGTTCTCAGCGCAATGCGCTCCATCTCGTCGTAGTCGATCAGCCCCGTTGCGGGATCGAGGCCGTAGGGCACGATCTTGTAGTGCCGGCCGGAAAAGTTGGACGGATTGCCATGAGTCAGGTGGCCGCCCTGCGCCAGGTTCATGCCCATCACGGTGTCGCCCGGGTCAAGCAAGGCCAGGAACACCGCTGCATTGGCCTGCGCGCCGGAGTGAGGCTGAACATTGGCATAGTCGCAGTCGAACAGTCTCTTGACCCGATCGATGGCCAGGCGCTCCGCCACATCTACGTTCTCGCAACCGCTGTAGTAGCGCTTGCCGGGATAGCCCTCCGCGTATTTGTTGGCGAACACGGAGTTCTGGATGGCCATCACCAGAGGACTGGCATAGTTCTCGGAGGCGATCAGTTCGGCATGGTCTTCCTGGCGGCGCTCTTCGTTGCGCACGGCTTCGGCCAGTTCCGGGTCAAAACCCGAGAGGGTCCGGGATGCGTCATACATACGGTTTTGTCCTGAAGGAATCGTTAGCGATTATTTGAAGCTGCGCGGGCGCATCCATGACCAGACTCGCCATGTGCCGCGAGTTGCTCAAGCGGGCCAAGGTGAGGCTGCATCGCTCGCTGCCCTTGCGCCCGCTGCGGCCACCGGCCATTGAGTACTGCGTAGGCCACCAGACCAATCACAAGCCCCCAGAACGCACCACCGATTCCAAGCATCGTGATGTTCGCGGCGGCAGCCAGGAAGGTGATCAACGAGGCTTCACGGGCCTTCGCATCGGCCATCGCGCTGGCAAGACTGCCCCCGATAGTACCCAGCAGCGCCAGACCCGCCAGGGTGGTAATGAAGGTCGCCGGGAAGGCCATGAAGACTGCCGCCAGTGTCACGCCGAAAACGCCGACGAGGATATAGAAGATGCCCGCGGCGATACCGGCGACCCAACGCTTCGACGGGTCTTCGTGCGCGTCCCTGCCAGTGCAGATTGCTGCCGTGATTGCAGCAATGTTGAAGGCGTGCGAGCCGAAAGGCGCCATCAACAGCGACCCCAGGCCGGTGACGGTGACGATCGGATTCGCGCTGATCCTGAAACCATCATTGCGCAGCACCAGAATGCCGGGCATGTACTGACCGGTCAGCGTGATCAGGAAGAGCGGCAGGGCCACGCTCAGCAAGGCATTGAGCGAGAAAACCGGCATCGTGAAAACCGGACCGGCCAGCTGCAAGCGCAAACCGGGGAGATCGACACGCTCCTGGATAAGCAAAAAGGCCAGCCCCAGCAGCAGGATGCCCACCACCGCATAGCGCGCTGAAAAACGCTTGAGCACCACATAGGCGACGATCAGCAAACCCGCCAGCGCTGGGTCGATGCTCATGCCGCGAAAGGCGCCAATGCCGAACTGCAGCAGAATGCCGGCCAGCAGCCCGGCGGCCACACCCGGCGGAATCAGCCGAATGACCTTCTCGAAGTAACCCGACAGGCCGAGCGCCACAAATGCAGCTGCCGAGATCACGTACGCGCCCACCGCTTCTGCATAGGGCATGCTTCCCAGTGCGGTAACGAGAAACGCTGCGGCCGGTGTGGACCAGGCCGTTATGACAGGCTCCCGGGCGATCCAGCTCAGGAAGATCCCCGTCACCCCCACGCCAATCGAAATCGACCATACCCACGACGCTGTCAGCTCCGGAGTCAGGCCAGCCACCTTGGCCGCCTGGAAGACCAGGATAAAGGTGCCGCCATAGTTGACGATGACCGAGATCAGGCCCGCCACGACGGGATGGGTGAGATCGTGCAAACGAACGGACGACGATGAGCTGACAAATGACATGGCCTGAATGCGACTCCTGAAAGCAATTTGATTGACCTGACTGAGAAGCCGTTTTATATCGTTAAAATGGATGGATGTTCCCAGCCAATTTTCGATGGATGTACAGGCCAATTGTTCAAACATGCCCAACTTGAATCGGTCAAAGCCTGGGTCGGCGACCCGGCGCATGGCGCCCTGCCCTTGCATGCGCGGGTCCAGCGGGCGATCCGTCAGCTGATCCTCGATGGCGTACTCGACATGGGCAGGCCATTGCCCGCCTCACGTACGTTAGCCAAATCACTGGGTGTTTCCCGCGATACCGTGGAGGCGGCGTACAGCCAGTTGCATGCGGAAGGTTTCATCGAGCGACGCGTGGGTAGCGGCAGTTTCGTCTCCGAGCGGGCGAAACACCTGCCGAGGCGTGCAGCAACTCAGCGCGCAGAGTCTCCTGTGGAAACGCTGCGCCTCAGTCGGCGCGGCAGCGCGATCTTCCAGGGTGGCGGCGTGCGCGACTTCCTGACGCCGCGCCCGTTCGCGCCTGGCGTACCCGAAACACGCGGCTTTCCGCTACAGATCTGGGAGCGGCTGCAACGGCAAGTGTTGAAGGAATACGGCACATCGGCGTTACTGCACAGTCCGCCACAGGGCATGGAGCCGCTGCGGCGTGCCATCGCGGATTACGTCAATCTCGAACGCGGTGCACGCGCAACGCCCGAACGCGTACTGGTGCTGACGAGTTCCCAGCAAGCGCTGACCCTATGCGCCACGGTACTGCTTGATGTCGGCGACCGGATATTCATCGAAGATCCGGTGTACCACGGGGCGCGTAAAGCATTCGACGCGGCCGGCCTGGAGTGTGTCCCCATACCAATGGATAACGACGGCATTCTGGTGGCGCATCTGGGCAATGCCGCTCAGCCAGCCAAAGCCGTGTACCTGACCCCTTCGCATCAATTTCCGACCGGAGCGACGCTGGCGCTGGACCGACGCCTGGCCGTCATCGAATGGGCACGGCAGCAGCAGGCCTGGATCATTGAGGACGACTACGACAGCGAATTCCACTATGCCGGCAAACCGACTGCTTGCGTGCAGGGGCTCGATCCGCACGAGCGGACGATCTATATCGGCACTTTCACGAAATCCCTGTTTCCCGGCCTGCGCATCGGCTATATGGTCTTGCCCCCGCCGCTTGTGGCGCCAATGACCGTGGCGCGCACCCTGCTGGACGGGCATAGTGCCCCCATCCCGCAACTGACACTGGCGCGCTTTATCGAAGGCGGGCACTTTGGCGCGCATGTGCGCACGATGCGGGCTGTTTATGCCGAACGGCGCAACGTGCTGGCGCGACTTGTTCACGAATATCTGGCCGACTTCGTTGAAGCTCGGGTGCCAGCCGGGGGCATGCAGATGCCTTGCGTGTTCCTCTGCGACATTCCCGAGCGCGAAGTCGTGGACGCCGCGCGTAATGCCGGGGTCGATCTGCTCGGACTGACCGCGCTACACGCATCGAGCCGACACAAGGCCGGTTTCCTCATGGGATTTGCTGCCCATGCTCCAGGCGAACTGGAAATCGCCGTCAAGAAACTCGTCAGCATTTTTAACGCTCTGAATCGTCGAACCCCCTGATCGTGGCCCCGACCTTCTCAATGACTTGTTCCAGCTGCATACAAAACACCCGGCGCCATCGCGTTCACTTTTTTCCCTGAATCGCGCTGCGCCGTCTTTCCAGACCCAGCCTTGCCTGCTGGATGACAACGAACAGGATGTTCAGCTGGTCTGCCTCCGGCGCACGCGCTTTACTCAATGCTCTGACAACCATCTCGTCGATTTCCGATTCGAATCGACTCAGGGCTTCCGCGTCGGCACCACTCTGCTCGCGCATGATACGGATAAGCCTGTCGATGTCGTTTCGCCAGTCATCCACGGCGCGCCGCCGCCACACGCCGAGCAACCATACAAAGCCCGAGCCGGAAATGCCCAGGATGATCGAAGCCATGTAAAAAATACCTGTGGCGCTGTCCACCAGCGAAGTTTGCTCGCCATTGAAAAACGCCGCAGCACCCGGGTGGATCGGCAAGCCGGATCCGTCCTCGCTGTCCGGGGCCTCAATCTGCATGGCCAGACGTGAAGTAGACAGGAGCCTGGCCTTGGCGAGCGACAGCATCCGGGCGATTTCTCCCGCGGCAAAATCAGGCAGCGAATATCTGCCCACCAAGCGGTAAGTGACGGCAAGCGTGCCCAGCGTTTCCTCCGGCTGGGGTGACACGCCACCAAAGGCACCGGCCTCGATCTCGTCGGGCTCGGTGCCCGGGATTGTCCTTGCCAAAGCCTCTGCGTTCTTCGCACCAATCAGTTCCGGCACCCTTTTTGTTGCATGGGAGATGGCCGCGATCACCTTGGCAATCGGCCCCGGACCGGGAGGCCCGAGAACAAGCACCCCTGCCACCTGCTTTCTGGCCACTGCCTGACCGATTTCATCCAGTGACAAGAACTGTCTGCGTACCAGTTGGGGGGAAAGGCTGTGAAAACCCAGCACCGCATCCAGCAAGCGCTCGAGGCTTTCGTCCTGCTCGGCCGAGGCCTCCCTGAACAAGGCCACGGTCTTGCCGGCCAAGCCTTGGAAGTTTTCGATGCCGGATTTTGCGGGAACAATCAGCACCAGATTGTCGCGTCGAAAAATGGCGATGGTTGATCCATTTTTCGGCATCGCTATGTCACTACGCACCACCGCCAGATCACTCTTGCCGTCCTCCAGCGCTCTGGCACTCGCCGCCATGCTTTCGGTCTTGATGCGTTCCAGTTGAACGAGTGGCCGCTCTTCAGCAAGGATCTGCGTGATGGTGGTCAGAAACTTCCCCACCCCCTCCAGCGCGGGGCCGGTAGCAACCTTGAGAGGCAGCCGCACATGCCCCCCCTTGAACACCATGATCGACAGACCACCTATCGCAAGGGCCAGAATCAGGACCGGAAACACGTAGCGGGCCCGCGTTGATAAGAAAAAGAACAGCCGCCGAATTGATCTGCTCATGAACGAATTCCGGAAAGGGCTTTCATCGGGGATCAAAGAGGCAAGGTTCGATTGGCCATAGTGTCGACGATCTTGGCGACTGATGCCACGGCTGTCGGTCAGTAGTGCGGTTTGCTGCCGTAATCACCTTTGCCATGAACGACCCGGGCCCATGCCGCGATAGAATGCCGCGCTGCTCTTGCTCTTTTGCACCCGCTTGCCCTTGCTTGTGGCGCATTCTGATTTGAGCCATTCCGCCCCATGCATCGGGTCGACACTGCAACCTGCGCGACAATCGGCAAGAGCCTGAAAACCAACGCTTATGAGGAATACATGGCACAGTACGTAATGAGTATGCTGCGCGTCAGCAAGGTTGTTCCGCCCAAGCGGCAGATCATTAAAGACATCTCGCTGTCCTTCTTCCCCGGCGCCAAGATCGGTCTGCTCGGCCTCAACGGCTCCGGCAAATCTACCGTCCTGCGCATCATGGCCGGCGTCGAAAAAGAGTACGACGGTGAAGTCCAGTGGCAGCCCAACATGTCCATCGGCTACCTGCCCCAGGAGCCCCAGCTGGACGCCGACAAGAGCGTTCGCGAAGAAGTGGAGTCGGGCCTTGGTGAAGTAATGGAAGCCAAGAACAAGCTCGAAGAGGTATACGCCGCCTACGCCGAGCCCGACGCCGACTTCGACAAGCTGGCCGAACTGCAGGCCAAGTACGAGAACATCATCTCCACCAGTGGCGCCGACATCGAGACCCAGCTCGAAATTGCCGCCGACGCGCTGCGCCTGCCGCCCTGGGACGCCAAGATCGGCCCCTTGTCCGGCGGTGAAAAGCGTCGCGTGGCCCTGTGCAAGCTGCTGTTGTCGCGCCCCGACATGCTGTTGCTCGACGAGCCCACCAACCACCTCGACGCTGAATCTGTCGAATGGCTGGAACAGTTCCTGGTGCGCTTCCCGGGCACCGTGGTGGCCGTCACCCACGACCGTTACTTCCTCGACAATGCTGCCGAATGGATTCTTGAGCTCGACCGCGGGCACGGCATCCCCTGGAAGGGCAACTATTCCAGTTGGCTGGAGCAGAAGGAAGCCCGCCTGGAGCAGGAGTCCAAGCAGGAAGGCGCCCGCATGAAGGCCATGAAGCAGGAGCTGGAATGGGTGCGCTCCAACCCCAAGGCCCGCCAGGCCAAGAGCAAGGCCCGCCTGTCGCGCTACGAAGAAATGTCGAGCGTGGAATACCAGAAGCGCAACGAAACACAGGAAATATTCATTCCCGTCGGCGAGCGCCTGGGCGACAAGGTCATCGAGTTCACCGACGTGTCCAAGGGTTTCGGCGACAAGCTGCTGATGGACAAGGTCAACTTCAGCATTCCGGCCGGTGCCATCGTCGGCATCATCGGTCCCAACGGCGCCGGTAAATCGACCCTGTTCAAGATGATCACCGGCCAGGACAAGCCGGACTCGGGCGATGTGGTGATCGGACCCACGGTCAAGATCGCCTACGTGGACCAGTCCCGCGACTGCCTCGACGGCACCAAGACGGTGTTCGATGAACTGGCTGGTGGCGCCGACATCCTGACCATCGGCAAGTACGAAATGCCCAGCCGCGCCTACATCGGCCGCTTCAACTTCAAGGGCGGCGACCAGCAGAAGCTCGTCGGCAACCTGTCCGGTGGCGAACGCGGCCGTCTGCACCTGGCCAAGACGCTGATGGACGGCGGCAACGTCCTGTTGCTCGACGAACCGTCAAACGACCTGGACGTCGAAACCCTCCGCGCTCTCGAAGACGCCCTGCTCGAATTCGCCGGCTGTGCGCTGATCATCTCCCACGATCGCTGGTTCCTCGACCGCATCTGTACCCACATCCTGGCCGCCGAAGGCGACTCGCAATGGACTTTCTTCGCGGGTAACTACCAGGAATACGAGGACGACAAGAAGAAACGTCTGGGTGAAGAAGGCGCCAAGCCGAAGCGCATCCGCTACCGGCCGATCGCCCGCTGAT
>APMI01018791.1_pt1 | contig 13223 bp, 11 predicted proteins | sample 667938 | NCBI WGS metagenome assembly APMI01 (sample SAMN01084076, study PRJNA167559) | wastewater metagenome | biome: Wastewater | place: Denmark: Ejby Moelle, Odense | collected 2011-11-28 | reverse complement strand
CTACCCTATTTCTAAACTTCCTGTTTCGATGCTGTGAATTCACTGCACGTCATTACAAGTGATGTATAGTGCAGGAGATATATGGATGATAATATGTGAAATATTCTTCGTTGGTCGCCAACGCAACTTCTACCAATACGTTTCACACGTTTTGCATGAAGCTTGCGTATTGGTAGGCGAGGATATATGATCTAATAGTCCGTTTTTATAGTATCGAAAGGAAAAACCCATGCAACCACGCGAAATCCAGGTTTCACGCTTCTATCTCAAGCGCGACGAAACCGATGTCCGGCAGGTACTCGGCATGTCGGGAGGGCAAATCTTCTGGCAAGGCTACGATTACCGCACTGGTAAGCCGCTTACGAACTTCTCGTGCAGCCTGGAATACTTTGCACAGTGGGCTGGACGGGAGTTGACCGAGGAAGAGCAAGGGCGTATGCAGAGCGATGCGGCGCTGGAAACACTGCGCAACAGGGAAGAGAAGTTGATCGAGATGGCACTGATGACAGCAACGCTCGACCAGCTTCGTACCGAGATCGCACGGCGCGAAGCGTTGATCCAACCATCAGAAATGTAGATGGTTTGTAGCCACCGCTACTGATTGTGGTGTTCACGACACAACACAAAGGCCCTTGGTCGCAATGCCAAGGGCCTTCTCACGTTTTTGCGATTTCAAGCAAATCTTAGAATTGCCGATGACAATGCTTACAAAACGTTGCGTCTTTACGCACGAAGCCTTGACACACTGAACATATCCAAGTTTCGTGGCGACCTTGTGGTGGCCCTTGCAGAATAGAAGCGCGTGTTGGGCCGCGTGCAGCAATTTCTGCCGCCTGTTTCTGTGCAAGTTCTTCTTCGATGTGCGTCGCTTGTTCAATATCAGCAGCGCTTTTCGTCTCATCACCGTTTAAACGGTATGCTTCTGCGCGCAATCGGTAATGCTCGGCAGACGGCTTTAATGCTACGACCCGCGAGAAGTCGGCAATTGCGTGTTGATAGTCATTCATGGAGGCATAAATTTGACCTCGCATCTTGCGGTTTATCTCATCGCCAGGGTTAAGCTCAACTGCGCGATTCAGATTAGTGAGCGCTAAATCATAATCTTCAATTCGTGCAAGGGCAATACCCAGCCAATAATACCCATAATCTTGGTCAGGCTGTAATTGTGTGATACGCGTAAAATCACGGATAGCATTTGCCAATTGATTGCTATCAAGAAAGCTGCGTCCTCGGCAAAGAAATATCTCGGCTTGAGCTGGATCTAACTCTGCTGCTTTTGAAAAATCTCGGATAGCGTCACTGAAACGCTGTGCGGCCATGTGTGCATATCCACGCGTCGCATGTGCATTTGCTTCTTTTGGAAACATTTGAACTAGTCGCTCTGCCTGCTTCATTGCCTCTTGATCGTTGCCATTGTCAGCAGCCTGAATCGCACTTTGCATCACACGCTCGCCGTTTGATTGTTTGATGCTGCGGCTTGCTCCGACAAGCAAGCCAAGTGCTATGCCAATACCTGCGCCTACGTCTTCGGCTGTGGTATCTTTTTTTATAACGGTTTTAGTGCCGCCAGTCCAAATGTCTGCTTCTTCTTTGACAACATATTTGTTTGCCATCTTCTGCCTCCTGTACATATTCGAAACATCATATGCGAAAGAGGTTGCAGAGAAACACAGTTGAACGACGCGTTCCAACTGCGAAGGAGAGTAAGCAGTGTTGAGGTTTTTTGTACTGTAAAATAAATTGTACTATTCCAGCGCAGCGTAGTCAAGATAGTATTGCAAACAACGTGTCTATAGTTTTGCTACTGGCACGTTGAATGAGCATATACCTGTTGGGAATTGTATCGATTTTTGGCATACATGTCTCACATGTGGATTGTGCGCTGGAATGATTGCTTTTGAATTGGGTACGTCGGCCAGTTCATCTAGCAGTGTGGAAGAACTACTGAGTATCAGCGACTCAATACCTGCTCAATAACCATCCGCGCAAAGGTCGCAGGTATGCGGAGAAGGTCGCTGCCGTAGTTCAAGCTGCCAGCCTTGAAGGCGCTTTTTGGATGCGCGGCTTTGTGTGCTTCGACATATTCAAACAGGCGAAGGTCGTGTTGCGCCCAGGCTTGCCCAAAAGCGCGGCTTTTGTTGAGCGTGTTCACCCAATAGCTCCACCGCTTGCGGTCGGGGCGTTCTTCGAGATCGGCTGCGCTTGCTTCGCGCATCGGTGTGTTGCAACGTCCGACAAAGCATAGCTTGCGATAGCCAACCGCGTAGACAAAGATAAAATCGTCCATCTTGAGCCGCTTGGATGGGCGCGCAAAGTCAAGGCGGACAACGGCTAAACCGAAATCAGCATGTTCGTCAATTGGATGACCGCTCCAGCCAATCGGCTTAACCCAACACTGATGTGTGTCTAGTTCGTCAAGGATTGGCTGTAATATTGCGTTGTCCATAGTTGCTTTCTCTATTCATTCACAAGTAAATCATCTGGCGTAACATACGGAACGGTGCTTGCAAACATCACATTTTTGGTCGCTTGTTGCGCACAATATTCTTGCGGGAAATGCCAAATATTGAACTTTGTATCGGGCCAAGTGTCATAGCATAGCGCATCCCATCCAAGCATCTGCGCCATGCATGTTAGTGGACATCACCGTGCGCGCCAAAAGCTATCGAACTACAAGTGATTGTTTGACCTTCTAGCTCAGTTACAAATAAGTTTGTTCTGTCATTTGCTGAACTATTCGTTGCTTAATTGCTTTATCTATAAGGCCTCTTACTAAACTTTCTACATTAGTATTTCTAATACGAGTATTAAATCCTAATGGCCCAAGCTCCAAAAATAATTTTCCAATAAATTCGTCTGCAAAACTGCTAGAGATAACAGGAATTCCTGCCCAATCCACGACAAGTGGTTTTTGCGTATTCGCATTTAGTAAATTTATTACTTTATTTCGAATTTGCATTCCTGATTGCCGAGTACCAAAACCTGTAGTCTCTTCTCTTAAAATTAATACCATCTCTGTTCCTGTTTCGTTTTCGTACTTAATTTCTATTATGTCTGTGGGTTGGTGAGGCGTTTGGCCAAAGCCAAGAGCTTCCTCTAAAGGAAAAGTAGTATTTATACCTAATGTTGCTGCTACTAATGTCCCGCCAAAGTATTGTTGACGTGATCTACGATATGTTTTAGAAGTTACGCCATCATGATTTTTTGATCCATCGTGAATAACTTCCAATTGTGCAGCACCTGAAGTAAGTGCAAACCATCCACGAGACCAAGTGGCGATCCGGAGAGTACCAGCCAAACCATTACCTTGTCCATAGTCTTTCCTACTTGTCACTCCAGCTTTTACTGCTTCCCCAATTGCATAAGCATCTTCTTGCATTGTGGGAAAAGCTTCCTTCATTGCTTCTAAAATTCCTCTTCCTGAATCGCCTACGGTAAAAGAAACTGTGCCTTTATCGATATTAGTCATAACTTGAACTAAACCTCCGTCTAAAGAATTTGCATGATTTAAGACGTTATCTGTTATTTCGTTTATTGACCATTCTAATCCTGCTATAACACGCCGATCTAGAGTCATTGTTCTCATTACAACATCGAGGAAATCATTTACCACTTTTTGTTGTTCTCGTGAGTCGCGGTATCTTTGTACTGCCAAATGCTTGTCGTGTATAACATCAGATTGCGGATATTTCTCTGGGCACAAGAAATGTGCCCAGTTCGTATTTACAAATAAACGACGAAGTCTGTCACTTTGAGGCAATTGTATTGTTATATTATATTGTTTATTTCTCAGTCTATCTAGACTACATAAAATAGGTATCATACCATCAGAATAAGCTCGTGATACGTGCGAAAAATCAAGATGTATTTCCTGTAAATCTTGTTCTACCAAATTATAAAGATGGGCCATATATTGCCGATGACTATGTGCATTAACAGTTTCATAAAAGGTCATAATACGACCATTTCTTTGAATTAGATTGTACATTCCAAAATACCTTTGTATATAAATTAACAAGTACGAAGATAGATCTAGCAAATAAACACTTGAATCAAATCGAATGTTGTGTTGAAAGCGTCGATCACATCCGCAGGCACAGTGACCGCGCCAATCGAATAGCACGCTGATGCGCTATCGGTACCACTTTCGTCTGCGAATACGAAGCATTCCATCAATGGCCTCGCAAGCACCTGGGCATTCAATCAGACTCGGCTGATTGGGCCACAACCTCTGGCAACGCCTTCACAAGCTTCACCGTCTCGACGCTGACGGTTACAACGCGACCAACCAAGTGCGCAATATATTCTTCGTCATCGGCGCGGTTGGGATCGCTGGTGATGCCGCTGCGCTTGTCGGTGCTGACCTGATATTGGTCGATCACCCATTCCAGCGCCGAGCGATTGCCAAGCCGGTACTCGAAGCACTCGGCGGGGATGCCTGCGAGCGTCAACGACTCATTGACCACAACGGCATCTTTGGTCGGCGTCATCTTCATTCTGGTTACGCGCCACGAGAAGGCAATATCGTTGTTCTCAATCCAGCGAAGTGGATATTCCTTCGCTTGTTCGTAGTTCAAATGCAGCTCAGCCAGCTTTGCGCCAGTATCAACAAACGTGTGGAACGCTTCGGGCGCGACGAATGGAATGCGCGGCAGCTCGCGCTTCAAGTTCTCGGCGTACCGCTCGCGGTACTGCGGGCTGTGCAGCACGGCGTAGACATAGTTAAAGATGTCGCGCTTGGTGACGGCTTCGCCGTATTGTGCCCGAAATTGTTTCAGAGACCAATCGGTGATGTTTTCGCGGCGATTGCTACCATCCTCGGCGTAGACATAGAATGGGAAGCATTGCGTACTTGCACCAGCGCCGACAATATGAAGATCGACAATAGAGTTTGTTACCAGCGTCATGAACGGCTTTTCTGATCCGACATCGGTAAGGCAAATCACTGTGTTTGCTGTTTCCGTCTGTGATGTTGGAAAGAAAAGGTAGTTTTGGTAGCGATCATCGTTCCAGAATTCATCGAAGTAGAGATGCTGTTTAGTGAATGGCCGATACATGCACTTCCGAATATGCTTTTCGTCGTACTGACTGTACAAGCGCTTGGCAAAAGATGCCTTTAAGTCACGAGTCCATTTAATACGCACATCAGTTGTATCTATAAGATCATCGATTAATGACTTATCAGTTATACGCTTTGATTGGTCTACTGCTGTGTTGTAAATATTGTTGTACTGTTTTGCCATCTCCCGAAGCTTATGTGAATCAAACGAATAGACGTACATGTCTCTATTAGTAAGCACGCCTCTCGTGTAGTTGTGAAATATACTAGCGGACTCGCCTCGCGGGGAAAGCTTTTCAGCTTTTGTACCAATAGGCGTGAAACTAGCAAAATCTTCTCGTAATCCTGCTGTTAGCCAGTTGTGGCGCTCATCAGGTAATAACTGCTTCCATTCGATTTGCGCAATGCTTCCCTTTGTAGCTAAAAAATCAAGCTTTTCAATTTTCGTCCAATCCTCTGGTGCGCGATAGTAGAACAATTTGTTTCCCTGATAGTCGCGTTTGCGAATTGCGATGTTGATACCAACACCAACTTGGATGCCAAAGACATTGTGAGTTGTCCCAGAAAGCTTAGGATTTTTGCGCACGTTGCCATGCAAATCAATGTGATAAATGGCCGAGAAATCTTGAAGCAATTGTTTACGCATCCCGTCGAAAGCAAGCTGATCAACAAACGAGTTATTGCTTACGAAGCAAACAATCCCATCTTGGCCTCGTAGCCGATCACTCGCCCATCGGAAGAAACGCACATATACATCGTAGAGCTGGTTTCGGAGCGTTGCCTTTGAGTCTTTCACATAGGTTGCGGCAAGCCGCTTATCAATAAGCGGGTACTTTCGATTCTTGTTATTATCATTTTCATTCTGTTGCCCGACGTTATACGGCGGATTGCCAATAATCACCGTAATTTCAGCGTTCTTCTGGCGCTGTACGCGCTCGGTATTTTCTTCGGCAAACAGCGAAAGCTGCTGCGACTCGGCCAAGTCCAGCGTGTCGGTGAAGCAGATGCCTTCAAACGGCTCGTATTCGCCAGTCAGTTCGTAATATGCGTGTTCGATGTTGAGCGAAGCGATGTAATAGGGCAACAGCATGATTTCATTGGCGAACAGTTCTTCGCGGTACTTGCGCTTGAGATCGCGCCGGTTCATCCGCCGCAGAATATTCACAATGAAGTTGCCCGTACCTGTGGCGGGGTCAAGAATTTTCACGCCTTCCGACGAAAGCGACAAACCAAATTCCTGCTGCAACACTTCGTCAACACTGGCGACCATGAAGTCAACAATCGGCTGCGGTGTATACACGATGCCGTGCGTGTCGGCCTGGTCTTTCGAGAAGCCTTGGAAGAAGCGCTCGTAGACCGTGTTGAGAAATGTTTGTTTTTCAGCAAAGTCGTTGATCGTTCGCGCGGCGTCTTCGATTGCCAAATAAAATGGATCGAGACGACGCAGGAAGGCATTGCGATTCCACGTCAGTGTGCGAATCACTTTTTCAATTTCATTGGCAATTGCATTGCGCCGCGTGAAGTCGGCATCATCAAACACCGTGCGGAATAAACGCTCGGTCAGTAAATGCTGCACCAGCATCTTTTCAATTGCGTCTGCGCTGATATTTGGGTCAATGCCCTGGCGGCAGATTTCGTGAAACGCTTCAAACGCTGTTTCGAAGCGTGCGTTGCGCGTCCGCTCTTCCTCAATTGTCTGCTCCACACTGCGCGCCAATTCAGGGATGCGTTCCCGAAACTCCGCAACCGCAGTATGGAATTCTTCAATCTTTTCGCCAGTGTAGTTGAAAAACAAATTGAGCAGATTCACAAGCTGGCTACGCTGCGTCAGATCAGCATCCAGCACAGGGCGATTGTTTTGGTACAACACTGCGCGGCGCGTGTCTTCGAAGATGATGTTCGTCAACGGGTAGCCGCGCCTGATCTTTGCCTGTATCTCGGCGTCGAGGTTGTCTTGTGTGTCTTTTGCTTCCCAGTAGCCACGCGGGAATTTCACATCATCGTACAGCGTGCCATCGGGCCGCTTTCGATTCGATAATGTTTGCTCAAGTACCAGCGTCCATCCTGCGGTTTTCGACAACGTATCGAGAAGTGTGCTGAACGCAAGGCGCGTTGCTTGTTCGTGCGTGACATCTTTATCGCGGTAGGTTGCCAGGGCTGCGTAATATGTATCGAGCGATTTGTGGTTCTGAACATTGATTGGCATTCTGTATCCTGCTACGCTGTTCTAACTCTGGTGGCTTCGTATGGATACCGATATTGCGTGAGATAGAGTTACATTATTCGCACATTGCATTGGGAATAATCTGCACCACGCGCAGACATCGTGAGGCGGTGCGTTGGGTGAAGTATAGCACAGAGCCTTCGCAAGCACTACTCGTAACCAAATGCGTATATTGTGACGAAACATGCCCGCGTATATATGTATATGTGACATTATTCACATACTTCAACGCGTCCAACACGTCTTGTGCAATCGCTGGTACGTCGCTTCTATCTGCCACAAGCCATTCACGCAAACGCGTAGCGACTAGGACGCGCCAAAAGCATACGCATCACCGACCATTGAAGCATACTGTATTCGCTGTCGCTGATTCCAAGGAATATTGTGTCGCTGTAATCAAACTGTAATCTTGTGTTTGAATTCTAAAAAAGGCGATTTAAGGCTTTGGGAAGAGACAAACGCCAAAATTACCAATATGCTTCTTGTGGGTCAATAGCTTGTTCGTTTTGAACATATATCATGAGAGCCATTAACTGAAGGCACCAGTGGTGATCAGATTGAACATATTTCATGAGAAGGATTGAAATGTCTCGGCAATAACTTGTTCTTTTTGAACATATATCATGAGAAGGCTTGAATTGTGTCGGCCAATGGCTTGTTCGGTATGAACATATAGTATGAGAGCCATGAATTGGCAGCGTACCGGTTCGGTGAATACCAAATGTTCTCATCGCAGCGCACGGATGTACCGTGCCTGTTTTTATTTTGATCTATTAGTATCACTACCTACCGAAAGGAGAAGACAACATGGGTGATAAAGCACACTGGCTTTATAACAACACGTATGACCAAGAGATTGAAGAGTTATTAAAACAAGGTTGCCGCGCGTGGGGAATCTACGTGAGACTCACGAATAAGTACGGCAAGCAAGTTCTCAGTCATCGTACCATTCAGCAACGGGTAAAAGACTTGAAAGAACAAAAGCGTGAAACAAGTCAGGATGATTATTCGCGTCAAGCTTCTAAACAATTATCGTAAGCTAAAAGGAGAGCTTAAATACAAAGACAAATTTCTACGCTGAAACTTAATGTCATCTTCCTGTGTCAACTCAACATTCAATGGTAGTAGCGAAAGGAGTTTTAATTATATGTCTCGCAAAAACAAAAAATATGATCGTGATCCGAATTACATGTGGGTATACGAAGTACCTGCTGAGCCAGGAACCTTATCCAAGATACGTCATCTTGTTTATAAACCAACAGGTGAAATTATAAAGACAGAGGAAGCTTGTTTCATTACTCACAGTGAGCGTCAGGGTAATATTGATTTCGTCAAACTTTATCGAGAGAACATTATAGATATTCTCCGAAAACATGAATTATCTCTCAGCACCATTGGTGTTCTGTTTATTTGTATTACATTTGTTGATTGGCAGTCGAATTTTGTTGTACATCCTGTCTCTAAAATACCACTGAGTATATCTGTGCTGGAAGAACTAACAAGAATAACACGCAAAACGTTGAGCGAACATTTGCAAATATTGAAGGAACGCGGATTTGTGTCTTTGCTTAATCATAGAAATGGAAGGAGTGATTACATTTTACTGAATACAAATATTGCGTTCAGAGGCGCAAAGATAAATGACATAAATCAAGTTCAACATTCTAATACGACAAGCTATGTGCCGTCGAAATTAATTAAGTACAGAGAAGTTGAAAAGACACAATCTGCCGCCATCAATGAAGCATAACATACCAGTGGGCGTCAAAAAAGTTATAATAATAGATAAAGAAGAACGCACCTGCGCAGATAAGCGTTTTTGGCTTGCATATGCTTCACATGCCCTATTAGAGCCTGCGTAAAATATACGCAGGATATGGGTATATTCTACGCAGGTATGTACCGAGTTGTTCACCGCAATCAAGCATGTCCATTGTGATCTTCGCTTCCACTGCTTCACACTTTTAGAAGCTCGATCCCTTCCTAATCATCAAATACAATAAAACTGGACGCGAGCAGGACAAGTGCCCATGTCCGACATGGCTGGCAGATGGGACAAGCATCTGCCGAACCACGCTGCGATTTTACCCTGTTTGTGAAATCGCTGGTATGTGTTTGTCTCTTCTCCAGCCTGTTGATGCGCGCAGTGTACATACACTGAAAATGATGAAGGGACAACTTCCATGGCGCGAGAAGTACGAGAGATCACAATAGCAGATTATTGCGCCCAATGGCACGGCAAATCTCAAGCGGCACAAATGTTTAGTGCTTGGTGGTCTGCTGAGCATGAGATTACCGACTGCGAAAAGCTTGGTCAGAAGCAACAATACCGTATCCAGCTATCCAATGGGGAATATCGAATCATTGAGGCACATGTGTGCATATTTTTGGAGCTTTATTGATCTCCATGGTGGCAATTTTATAGTTACAACGGATATTGCTGGCCGAGTAGGATAGTAAATTATTCCAAGGTAAGACAATGAAACCAAAAAATAACAGATTCGTTTTGTAACACACGAAAGTGTAGATTGGAGATATATGAAGATGGTAGAGGTGATGCCTAGCACGAATGCAACAACATCAGGAATTTTCAATAATCCTCGCATCGTATGCGCAATGTCAGAAATGGCAGATTATTTTAAGAATATTATTGCAGAGATTGAAAATCAGAAAGAAAAAGAAAGCGTTAACAATTTCTGTGTACTCGCCAACAACTGTATTCAAAAAGTAGCAGATAAAAAGGAGAAGTAACATGACACGCAAAAAAATCTTCGCAGCATACGCACGTATCAGCAACGAAGAAGAGTACGGTAATGGCTTATCTTCGCAACTTAAAGGTGTCCGTAATTATATTCGAGATATTGATGGTGTATTGCCAGAGGAATACACTTTTCAGGAAACGCACACAGGTACACTGCTTGAGCGGCCTAAACTTAACGAAATTAAGATACTGATGCGTGCAGGTAAGATCGATGGTGTTGTAGTTTATGATGCTTCACGCCTCGCACGTAAGGTAAGCACGGCTGACCTGTTGCTGGACTTATTTGAAGAAACAGGCGTCGAGCTACACATCGTTTCCTGGGATCGCGCGGTTAATCCAAAAAAGGCTCGTGACCGTCAATCATTTAATAACGAATCTGTTCAAAGCGATACGGAACGGCGTAATATTCTTGAGCGAACAAAGCGTGGAAAGTTAGATTTATTAAGTGATTGTATTCCTACCGCAGAAGGCCGCTGGCCTTTCGGGTATAGAATAGAGGGCAGGAAGCGTAACAAGCGGTACGTTCAAGTTCCGGAACAGGTCGAGGTTGTTCGGTTGATCTTCAATCTTTACGTTGTGGAGGGATTCAAAATACCAGACATTGTGAAATACTTGAATGTGCAGGGTTATCCTACGCCATCGCAAACGAACAATATGAACCAATTCAATCATGCGTGGTCAAGAAAACGCGTGTATGACATCCTGAAAAATTCTTTATATACGGGTCGATACCAATGGGGCAAGACAAAAACGATTGGCCATGCCACAGATGAAAATGGCAAGCGTAAAGCAATCACGCGCGAGTGCAAGGAAGTACCGGTATCATTTGAGCTAGAAGGCGTGCGCATTATTGACGATGAAATGTTCAATTACGTTCAGGAAAGAATTGCTAATGGGCGAACTATCCATGCAAACGAACCCAAGCATGAATATCTCATAGCGCGAAGATTGCGCTGTGCTTGCGGTTACAAGACTCAAGCCACCTGTATGCTGCCACATTATCGATACTATATCTGCCGAGGGCAGAAAGATAAAATAGTGCCAGATTGCCCAATACCTATACGCCTTCCAGCAGCGAAAGTTGATCCCCTGATATGGGCAGAGCTAGAAGCGTTCATCCGCAATCCACAATGGGAGCTTGAAAAACTTCAAGCGGCACAACAGCGGCAACAAACTACTAACGTAGATATAGCTTCTATCCTCGGCCAATTGGACAAAAAGCGCAAAGAATATCAGACGAGACTTGCAACGCTTTATGAAGATTTCCGTTTCAAAGCCTGCATTCCAGAGCAAGTCTATGAGCAGCTCAAGGCCCCGGTGGAGCGGTTGCTAGAGGAAGCCGAAGAACAGTACCGTGAATATCAAAATCGCATGGCTGAGCGCGTGCTAAGCGACCAAGACATCGCCGCCATTTGTACAGAGTGTGCAAATATAGCTGAACTGCTCGATCAGGTTATTGCGCACGAAGGCGGTTTGGCATTCAAGCATAAACGACGCGTGGTTGAGTTACTCGATGTACAGATCAAGCTAGAGGCCGATACAAAAGGCGTCAAATTCCATATCACGATACACGGCGAGGATTTGACGAATGTGATTTTAGGTTTTAGTGGTAGTGTTTCTTTATTCAAAGACAAGGGTTATCCGAAGCAGTAGTTTCTACACAACCGAATTGCAGCGCGCCTCGCCCATTGCGGCGGGGCGCGTTTGTTTTCGGCCTTTTGGCGGTTTGCCAGCTTCGCTCGGCTATGGTAGACTTGCCGTGCATTGGACGACGACAGAAAGGAGCGACAATGACATTTGCAGCGTACAATTTTGAGCTTCTCACTGTGGCAGGTGAGCGCTCGCTCTAGGTGCGCTTGGTGACCAACACATTCCTCGCGCGATTCTCGGCAGTGTCGGCGCATTCTGTTTTCTGCGTCGAACAATGATTTGACATAAAACTGCGACGGCTCGCTGTCGCTGGTTTGTGCTCCAATCGCCGCCTGTTTATTCGCAGCGATATATATTGACATGGCCACGGGTGTATTTCGGCCCCGTGGCGTTTTTATTTGAACGGCCACGGGTGTTCCACCTGTGGCCGTTGTGTTGCGCGGCCACAGGGCGACCTGTGGCTTTTGTGTTGGCGGCGCAATCGGCTGTGCAGGGAGAAACAATGAGGTCGTTTTTGCTGAAAAGACCCGGCCTGGTTTGTGGTTCTTAATAAGGAGGCGTGTTTGCGCTCGTTTCGTACACTGAATCGATACTGGCAATTACTTGCGCGCTACCTGCGCCCGCAGTGGTCGCGCATGGCGCTGCTGGCGCTGGTGCTGGGCGGCACCATCGCGGTGCAGGTCTTCACTCCCTTCGTCGCCGGCCGATTTATCGACCGCGCAATCGCTGGCGGCGCGCTCCGCGAGCTGGTGACGCTGGCGATTGTGACCATGGGGCTGGCGCTGGTGGCGCAGGGCATGGCCGTGGCCGAAACCTACCTTGCTGAGCAGGTCAGTTGGTCACTCGGCCGGCGAGCTGATCGAGCGCGCCGATGGCGATGTCGCGACGCTCGCGCGCTTCTTCTCGCGCTTTGTGATCTCGGTGTTGGGCAATGGCGCGCTGATCCTGGGCGTGCTGCTGGTGCTGCTGTTTATTGATTGGCGGGTTGGCCTCGGGCTGGGCGTGTTTGTGCTGATCGCGCTCCTTGTGATGCTGCGCATTCGCGCCGCTGCGACACCCTTGTGGGCAGCCGAACGCCAGGCCAGCGCCGAGTTCTATGGCTTTCTGGGCGATTACCTGGCCGGGCTGGAAGATGTGCGCTCCAGCGGCGCGGGCGCATTTGTGCTGCGCCGCTGCGCCGAGCTGATGCGCGCTTGGCTTCAGATCACGCGCCGGGCAGGCATGCGCGGCTATGCGCTGGTTGCCTCAAGCCACGGCTTGTTTGCACTGGGCACGGTTGCCGCCTTCGCGCTCAGCGCAATGCTATTTCGCACAGGCGCGCTGACGCTCGGCACGGTCTACCTGATCTTTCGCTACACCGACATGCTGCGCCAGCCAACCGAGCAGATCCGCAACGAAGTGCAGGATTTGCAGCAGGCCGACGCCAGCATTGGCCGGATCGAAGCGCTGCTTGCCACCGCGCCGCGCCTGCGCGACGGCCCCGGCGGCGCGCTGCCGCCTGGCCGGTTGACCGTGGAGCTGGATCATGT
>APMI01001993.1_pt1 | contig 13227 bp, 13 predicted proteins | sample 667938 | NCBI WGS metagenome assembly APMI01 (sample SAMN01084076, study PRJNA167559) | wastewater metagenome | biome: Wastewater | place: Denmark: Ejby Moelle, Odense | collected 2011-11-28 | reverse complement strand
CCGGTGACATGATGAGCGTCGCGGAAGGGCAGGCCCGCCTCGCGCACCAGCCAGTCGGCAAGGTCCGTCGCGGTGGAATAGCCGGAGCCGGCCGCCGCCTTCATGCGGTCGGCGCGGATCGTCATGTCGCGCACCATGCCGGTCATCGCGGCGATGGCAAGCTCCAGGCTCTCGGCGGCATCGAAGACCTGTTCCTTGTCTTCCTGCATATCCTTGGAATAGGCGAGCGGCAGGCCCTTCATGACCGTCAGCAGCGCGATCAGCGAACCGTTGATACGGCCGGTCTTGGCGCGCACCAGCTCGGCCGCATCGGGATTCTTCTTTTGCGGCATGATGGAGGAGCCGGTCGAGAAGGCATCCGACAGGCGGATGAAACCGAATTGCGGCGTCGACCAGATGACGATCTCCTCCGCAAGGCGCGAGAGATGAACGGAGGCGATGGCGGCGATGGAGAGGAATTCCAGCGCGAAGTCGCGATCCGAGACCGTGTCGATGGAGTTGCGCGTCGGCTCGCGGAAGCCGAGAGCCCTGGCCGTCATGTGGCGGTCGATATTGTAGCCCGTGCCGGCAAGGGCGGCGGCACCGATCGGACTTTCGTCGAGATGCTCGATGGCGTGGCGCACGCGCTGGCGGTCGCGGCCGAACATTTCCACATAGGCCATGCAATGATGGCCGAAGGTCACGGGCTGCGCCGTCTGGAGATGGGTGAAGCCCGGCATGACGGTCCCGGAATGCTCCTCCGCGCGGTCGAGGAAGGCCGATATCAGCGCGGTCAGCATCTTTTCGGTCTTCTGCAGCTCTTCCTTGACCCAGAGACGGAAGTCGAGCGCCACCTGGTCGTTGCGCGAGCGGGCTGTGTGCAGACGCCCGGCCGCGGGGCCGATCAGCGTCGCCAGCCGCGCCTCGACATTCATGTGGATGTCTTCCAGCTTACGCGAGAATTCGAAGGTTCCCGCCTCGATCTCTGACAAAATCGTGTCGAGACCGTGAACGATCTTTTCCTTATCGTCCGCCGAAATGATGCCCTGATGGGCGAGCATCTCTGCATGCGCCTTTGAGCCGCGGATGTCCTGGGCGTAAAGCTTCTTGTCGAAGCCGATGGAGGCATTTATCTCCTCCATGATCGCATCCGGTCCCGAGGCGAAGCGGCCGCCCCACATCTGGTTCGAGGATTTCGTCTCGGAAGTGCCGTCAGCCATGGGTGCCTATCCTGGAGAATGAAATGTCAGTGAAGAAGAAACTCGGCCTGCCGGCAGGAAAGCTCATCGCCATTGCCGGGCTCGCCGGACTTCTCGCCGGTGGTGCAGCGATATACGTGAAGGAAAGCATGTCTGGCAATGGCGCGGTGGCCTCCGCTGGCCCCGCCGCCTGCCCGCTCGCCGCGCAAAAGGCCGCCGCGATCACCCCGTTCTCGAAGGGCCAGGTCGCCGCCATGCGCGCTGTCGACGAACATCGCCCCCTCCCCGACCTCGTCTTCGATGGCCCGAATGGCAAGAAGAAGACCATCGCCGACTTCGCTGGCAAGACGCTGCTGGTCAATCTCTGGGCCACCTGGTGCGTGCCCTGCCGCGAGGAAATGCCGGCGCTCAACGCGCTGCAAAGGGATCTCGGCAGCGACAGGTTCGAAGTGGTGGCGATCAACATCGACACCGGCGACGACGAGAAGCCGAAAGCCTTCCTCGACGAGACGAAGGTCCATGACCTCGGCTATTACCGCGACGCCTCGATGGGCGTCTTCAACACACTGAAGAAGGAAGGTCTCGCTTTCGGCCTGCCCGTCACGCTGCTGATGGACGACAAGGGCTGCCTGATCTCGGCCATGAACGGCCCCGCCGCCTGGGACAGCGATGACGCCAAGGCCCTGATCAACGCGGCCCTGACGGCACCGAAGAGCTGAGCAATTCCAGCCGGGATGTGATGCAGCCCGGCCGGGATTGAATGAAAACAAAACCTACGCCGCGGCATAGATCCGCGGCCGGCGGATTTCGATGAAACCCGCCTCGCCCTTGCGGTGCGGGAACTCCGGCGCGGTGTCGAACTCCACCGGCTGGCCGCTGCCGGTCAATGCCAGCACGCGGCGCGAATCCGGCCGGTCGATGACACGGACGATCTTCGCCGCGATGCCCTGCCCGTCCTCGCGCCAGGTGACGTCCGCCGGACGGAACAGGATCTGCCCGCCACCATCGGCAACGTCATCGGCTTCGAAGGCGACGCCTTCGACATAGGCCTTGCCGCCGCGGATATCCGCATCAAGCCTGTTGGCATCACCCAGAAAATTCATCACGAAAGCATCGGCCGGATTGCGGCAAACCGTTTCCGGTGTGCCCTCCTGCACGATCCTGCCCTTGTTGAGGATGACGACGCGGTCGGCAAGGTCCAGCGCCTCTTCCTGGTCATGCGTGACGAAAAGCGTTGTGATGCCGAGCTCGTCATGGATTTTCCGAAGCCAGCGGCGCAGATCCCGCCGAACATTCGCATCGAGCGCGCCGAAGGGTTCGTCGAGCAGCAGCACGCGCGGATCCACGGCGAGCGCCCGGGCAAGGGCGACGCGCTGGCGCTGGCCGCCGGATATCTGGCTCGGGAAGCGATCCTTCAAGCCGCCCAGCTGCACGAGGTCGAGCAATTCCTTGACCCGCTCGGCAATCGCCTGCGGCGTGCGCTTGACCTTCGATACCTTCATGCCGAAGGCGATGTTCTCGCCCACCGTCATATGCGGGAAAAGCGCATAGTGCTGGAAGACGAAACCGACGCCGCGCTCGCGCACGGGAATATCGGTCGCGTTCTCCTCGCCGAAATAGATGGCGCCGGCATCGGCATATTCGAGACCCGCGACCATGCGCAGGATCGTCGTCTTGCCGGAACCGGAGGGACCGAGGAGGGCGACCAGTTCCCCGCTCTCGATATCGAGCGAGACGCCGTGCACGGCGCGGAAGGTCTCGAATTCCTTGACCACATTGGTAAGACGGATCTTCACGGCTTGACCTCCGGAGTGATGCTGTCGGCCCCTGCAAGGGCGGCAGGGCGCTGCACGCGGCCTGCCCCCTGCCGCTCGAGCGCCACCTTGGCGACGAGCGTGACGATGGCGAGGCCCGCGAGAATGGATGCGGCGGCAAAGGATCCGGCCGCGTTGTAGTCGTGATAGAGCAGCTCGATATGAAGCGGCAGCGTGTTGGTCTGGCCGCGAATATTGCCCGAGACGACCGAGACGGCCCCGAACTCACCCATCACGCGCGAATTGCAAAGCACGACGCCGTAGAGCAGCGCCCATTTGATGTTCGGCAGCGTGACAGAAAAGAATGTGCGCCAGCCGCTCGCCCCGAGCGATGTCGCCGCCTCTTCGAGGTCGCGGCCCTGCGCCTGCATCAGCGGGATCAGCTCACGCGCGACGAAGGGTGCGGTCACGAACATGCTGGCAAGCACGATGCCCGGCAGCGCGAAGAGGATCTTGATCTCCGCCGCCTGCAGGGCATGGCCGAACAGCCCCTGCAGACCATAGACGAAGAGATAGGAAACGCCCGCGACGATGGGCGAGACCGAGAAGGGCAACTCGATGATGACGGTGAGCAGCCGCTTGCCGGGAAAATCGTGCTTGGTGATCGCCCAGGCCGCGGCAACCCCGAAGACGGTGTTGATCGGCACCGCGATGAGCGCCGTGATCACCGTCAGCAGGATGGCATGCCGTGTGTCGGGATCAGCGATGGATTGCCCGAAATAGACGATGCCGCGCGAAAAAGCCTCCACGGCGATGACGACAAGTGGCGCGACGATCATCAGCCCGACGAGCAGCAGCACGATGGCCAGCAGCGAGCGACGGAAGACCGGGTTGTCGCCGACGCGCGGCGGCTTGCCTTTTCCACGATGCGCCATGGTCAGCCCCTCACCGTATAGCGCAAGGCCCGGGCCTGCATGAGGTTGGTGATCGCCAGCATGACGAAGGCCGTCAGCAGCATGACGGAGGCAATCGCCGCCGAGGCGGGATAGTCGTATTCCTCCAGCCGGATGAAGGCGAGGAGCGCCGTGATCTCCGTCGAGAACGGCTGGTTTCCGGCAATGAAGATGATGGCGCCGAACTCGCCGAGGCTGCGCGCGAAGGAGAGCGAGACGCCGGCGAGGATCGCGGGCGTCAGAAGCGGCAGGATGACGGTGGCGAAGATCGAGAGGTCGCTGGCGCCGAGCGTCTGCCCCGCCTCCTCCAGCGCCGGATCGAGTTCTTCCAGCACCGGCTGCACCGTGCGCACGATGAAGGGCAGGCTGGTGAAGCTCATGGCAACGATGATGCCGAGCGGCGTATAGGCGACCTTGATGCCGAGATGGGAGAGCGGCCCGCCGAACCAGCCGTTCGTGGCGAAGAGGGTAGTCAGCGCAATGCCTGCGACGGCCGTGGGCAGCGCGAAGGGCAGGTCCACCAGCGCATCGATCAGGCGGCGGCCCGGAAAGCGGTAGCGCACCAGCACCCAGGCGAGCGCCATGCCGAAGAGAAGGTTGAAGACCGTCGCCGCCAGCGCACAGAGCACCGTGACCCGATAGCTCGCAAAGGCGCGGTCGGAGGAAACGACACGCCAGTAGTCCGCCGGCCCGAGGCTTGCCGCCTTGAAGACGAGCGCGACCAGCGGCAGCACCACGATGATGGCCAGGTAGACGAGGGTTATGCCGAGCGCGAACGGCAATCCGGGCAATACACGCCGCTTCAAACGGGCGATCCTTTCTCAAGCAATTCCAGGAAAAGTGCGCGGGGTCCGGTCGGAATTGCGCGATACTTTTCATGCCATAACCGGCGGGTTTTCGCCCGCCGGTTATCAGAAACGAAGATGAATGGGATCAGCGGCTGCCGTAGATCTTCTCCAGCGTGCCGCCCTCGGAGAAGTGCTCCTCGGAAATCTTCTTCCAGCCCCCGAACACGTCGTCGACATTCACGAGGCGGATATCCGGGAACTGGTCCTTGAATTCGGCGGCGACCTTCTCGTCATGGACACGGTGGCCGAACTCGGCGGCGATCTTCTGGCCCTCCGGGCCATAGAGGAAGTCGAGGTAGGACTTTGCAAGGTCGCGGCTGCCCTTGGCGTCCGCCACCTTGTCGACGACGGCGACCGGGAACTCGGCGAGCAGCGAGACGGAGGGCACGACGCTCTGGAACTTGTCCTCGCCATACTGCTTGGCGATCGACTTGGTTTCGGCTTCGAAGGTGATGATGACGTCGCCGATCTCGCGCTCGACGAAGGTCGTCGTCGCCGCGCGGCCGCCCGTGTCGAAGACCGGCACGTTGTCGAAGATCTTGGTGACGAACTCCTCGACCTTCACCGGATCGTTGTTGAAGGCTTCCTTGGCGTAGGCGGTGGCGGCCAGATAGGTGTAGCGCGCATTGCCCGAGGTCTTCGGGTTCGGGAAGATGACCTTCACGTCGTCGCGGGCAAGGTCGGACCAGTCCTTGATGTTCTTCGGATTGCCGGCGCGCACGAGGAAGGACGGGAAGGAATAGAAGGGCGAGGCGTTGTTCGGGAACTTCTTCTGCCAGCCTTCCGCGATGAAGCCGTTCTTCACGAGGAAGTCGATATCCGTCACCTGGTTGAAGGTCACGACATCGGCCTCGAGGCCTTCCACGATGGCGCGCGCCTGCTTGGAGGTGCCGCCGTGCGACTGGTCGATGGTAACGCCCGGATGCGCCTTCACGAAGGCTTCGTTCTCGGCGGCGAAAAGCTCGCGCGCCACGTCATAGGAGGCGTTGAGCAGTTTGTCGGCGGCCTGTGCGGTGAACGGAGCGGCAAGGCCGAGAAGGGCGACGCCGAGAAGGGCGACGCCGAGAAGCAGCAAACGTTTCATCTGAAAACCCCAATGCAGAACAATTGAGGCAGACAATAACGGCGGGCCAATCGGCATCCGAGGCATGGCCTGTCATAGCTTCGATGACAGGCGGAACATTTTTCCCTGAAAGGGAAAGTTCGCGGATTCTCCGCCCGTCAGCGGGTGGGAACCGGAACCTCGCCGCGATAGTCGTAGAAGCCGCGGCCGGACTTGCGTCCGAGCCAGCCGGCCTCGACATATTTCACCAGCAGCGGGCACGGGCGATACTTGGAATCGGCCAGTCCGTCATGCAGCACCTGCATGATCGAAAGGCAGGTATCGAGACCGATGAAGTCGGCAAGCTGCAGCGGTCCCATCGGGTGGTTCGCGCCGAGCTTCATGGCCGTGTCGATGGCTTCCACCGAGCCGACGCCTTCATAAAGCGTATAGATCGCCTCATTGATCATCGGCAGCAGGATGCGGTTGACGATGAAGGCCGGGAAATCCTCCGCGACCGTGATCGTCTTGTCGAGACTGGTGACGAAGGCCTTGGCAGCGGCGAAGGTCACTTCCTCGGTCGCGATACCGCGCACCAGCTCCACCAGCTTCATCACCGGAACCGGGTTCATGAAGTGAATACCCATGAAACGCTCCGGCCGGTCAGTGGCGGAGGCAAGGCGGGTGATCGACAACGAGGACGTGTTGGTGGCGAGGATCGCTTCCGGTTTCAGCACGGAACAGACCTGGCCGTAGATCTTGCGCTTGACGGTCTCGTCTTCCGTGGCGGCCTCGATGACGAGGTCGGCATCGGAAAGGTCGTTGATATCGGCCGAGCCCTTGATCAGCGCGAGCGCCTTCTTGCGGTCCTCGTCGGACATTTTCCCGGAAGAGACCTGACGGGCGAGATTGCCGTTGATCGTGGCGAGGCCGGTTTCGGCACGCTCGGGCGACAGGTCGTAGATATGGACCTTGTAGCCGGCCATGGCCGCGACCTGCGCGATCCCGCACCCCATCTGGCCCGCACCCACAATACCGACATTCTTGATCATAGCGCTTGTCGCCTCGTTATTCGATCCGCGCCCTGGCGCGGGCAAAAAAACACCGGGCCGGTCTGACCGGCCCGGTGAAGTGATAAAGGGACGCGACGCATATTTCCAGTGAAATCATCGTCGCAAAGCCCGGCCGGAAAGCCGGATCAGAGAGCTTTCTGAAGCTCCGGGAGGATTTCGAAGAGATCGCCGACGAGGCCGTAGTCTGCGACCTGGAAGATCGGTGCCTCCTCGTCCTTGTTGATCGCCACGATCACCTTGGAGTCCTTCATGCCGGCAAGATGCTGGATCGCACCCGAGATGCCGCAGGCGATGTAGAGCTGCGGCGCGACGACCTTGCCCGTCTGCCCAACCTGCCAATCGTTCGGCGCATAGCCGGCATCGACGGCGGCGCGGGACGCGCCGACGGCGGCACCGAGCTTGTCGGCGACCGGAAGGATCACTTCCTGGAACTTCTCCGACGAACCAAGCGCACGACCGCCCGAGATGATGATCTTGGCCGAGGTCAGTTCCGGACGGTCGGACGACGACAGGGCATCCTTGACGTGGGTGGAAAGGCCCGGGTTCGCAGCAGCCGAGATGGTCTCGACCTGCGCGCTTCCGCCCTCGCCTGCGGCGGCGAAGGATGCCGTACGGACGGTGATCACCTTCTTGGCGTCCGTGGACTGAACCGTCTGGATCGCGTTGCCCGCATAGATCGGACGCTTGAACGTGTCGGCCGAGACGACCTCGACGATTTCCGAGACCTGCGCGACATCGAGCAGCGCGGCAACGCGCGGCAGCACGTTCTTGCCCACCGAGGTCGCGGCCGAGACGATGGCGTCATAGCTGCCGGCAAGCGACACGATGAGTGCGGCCAGCGGCTCTGCGAGGTTGTTGGCAAGGCTTGCGTCGTCGGCGAGCAGGACCTTCGTCACGCCCGAGAGCTTGGCAGCCTGTTCGGCCGCGGCCTTGGCATTGCTGCCGGCGACGAGCACATGCACGTCGGAGCCGATCTTCGCCGCTGCCGTCAGCGCCTTGGCGGTCTGGTCGGAAAGGTGCGCGTTGTCGTGGTCTGCCAGAAGAAGAATGGCCATTGTCGTGTTCTCCCTTTCCTGCTTACAGCACGCCGGCTTCGGTCTTGAGCTTTTCGACCAGCTCGGCGACCGACTTGACCTTGACGCCGGCCTTGCGACCCGACGGCTCCTCGGTCTTCAGCACCTTGAGGCGCGGAGCGGTGTCGACGCCGAAATCGGCCGGCGACTTCTTGTCGAGCGGCTTCTTCTTCGCCTTCATGATGTTCGGCAGCGAGGCATAACGCGGCTCGTTGAGGCGAAGGTCGGTGGTGACGACCGCCGGGAGCTTCACGTCGATGGTCTGGAGACCGCCGTCGACTTCGCGGGTGACCTGAGCAGAACCGTTGCCGATCTCGACCTTGGAGGCAAACGTCGCCTGGGCCCAGCCGAGCAGCGCCGACAGCATCTGGCCGGTCTGGTTGCTATCGTCGTCGATGGCCTGCTTGCCGACGATGACGAGGCCGGGCTGTTCGGCTTCGGCCACGCCCTTGAGGATCTTGGCGACGGCGAGCGGCTCGACGGCGTCTTCCGTCTCGACCAGCACGGCGCGGTCGGCGCCCATGGCGAGCGCGGTGCGCAGCGTCTCCTCGGCCTTGGCCGGGCCGATCGATACGACGACCACTTCCTCGGCCTTGCCCGCTTCCTTCAGCCGCAATGCCTCTTCCACGGAGATTTCGTCGAAGGGGTTCATCGACATCTTCACGTTGGCAAGCTCCACACCGGAGCCATCCGACTTCACGCGAATCTTTACGTTGTAATCAACAACCCGCTTGACGGGGACCAAGATCTTCATGGCTTCCTTCCTTCATATGCCCGCGAGGGAAAATGCGCCTTTCAGGGGCGTCCTGATTGTCGGTTGGCGACATCGATACGTGTTTTTTCCCCAAATACAATGCATCATAGGCCCTCCCCTCGTGAAAACGCAGGCGTTATAAATTACCTTTACGTTCACGTCAATTTATCGGCTTCACCGTCCCCAATGGGTCGGCGGGACGGGTGGGTTTGCCGTCGCCTGCTCCACCGGCGCCGGGCTCGCCTCCGCATGGCGCACCGCCTTCGGGGTGACAATGGTGCGGTCGAAGAGCGGCACCCCGCGCCGGCGCAGCACCAGCACGAGCAGCGAACCGGCGATGATGCCGCCGACATGGGCGCCCCACGAGACGCCGCTGTCGCCATCCACCACCAGCATGTAGAACTGCTGGCCAATCCAGAAGGCGAGCGGAATGACCGCCGGCAGCGGCAGGGGAATGCGAAAGAACACCAGCACCCAGACCCGCACCTTGGGATGCAGCAGGAAATAGGCCGCCACCACGCCCGAGATCGCGCCCGAGGCGCCGATCAGCGGCGCTTCCGATGAAGGCTGCACGAGGCCATGCACCAGCGCGCCGGCCGCAGCGCACAGGAGATAGAAGAGGAGAAAGCGGAAATGCCCGAGCGCATCCTCCACATTGTCGCCGAACACCCACAGGAACAGCATGTTTGAGGCGAGATGCATGAAATCGCCGTGCAGGAACGCGTAGGTGATATAGGTCGCATCCTCGGGCACGAGCACGAGGCTCGGCTCGAGATCGGCGAAATCGAACACGACCGCCGGGATATAGCCGAGGCCGACGACCGTCGCGTCGGAAAAGGCCTGCGTCGAGGCAAGGCCCGTCACCAGCCACACGACGACATTGATCGCGATCAGCCCGATCGTGACATATTGCACCTTGATGTATTTCAGGGCGTTCGCGTCATGCAGCGGTATGAACATAGATCCCCTTCCCGACCGGCGTATTCTCTCATCCGCTCCGGATGAAAAGGAGCTTTCGGGGAGAGCTTACCTGTTCTGCCCCGGAACCCACAATATGTCCGCGCGCCCCTTGTCGTTGACCCAGCGTGCCGCGACGAACAGGAAATCCGAGAGCCGGTTGATATAGGCGGCGGCCGCCGCCGACACCGCCTCGCCCTCGCTGTCCTGAAGCGCGACGATCGGCCGTTCGGCCCGGCGGGCAACGGTGCGCGCCAGATGCAGCGCTGCTGCTGCAGGCGTGCCGCCCGGCAAAACGAAGGAGCGCAGCGGTTCGAGATCGGCATTGAGCCTGTCGATCTCCTGCTCCAGCCGGTCGACCTGCGCCTGCACGATGCGCAGCGGCTCGTATTCGGCTTTTTCCCCGGTCTCGGGCGTCGCAAGGTCTGCGCCGAGATCGAAGAGATCGTTCTGGATGCGCATCAGCATCCCGTCGAGATCGGCATGTTCGGAAAGGTGCTGGCGCACGAGGCCGACACAGGAATTGGTCTCGTCGACCTCGCCGTAGGACTCGACCCTGAGATCGCTTTTCTTGCGGCGCGGGCCGGCGACAAGACCCGTCGTGCCGTTGTCGCCCGTGCGGGTATAGATCTTGTTGAGCTTGACCATCAGCCGCGCCCGCCGCCCGTGACCCACAGTGTCAGCATGATGAGCACGATGGCGATCGCCTGCAGCAGCACGCGCAGCTGCATCAGCTTGTTGGATGTGTTGCCGCTGCCGCCCTTGGCCATGTTGAACAGGCCGCGCACGAGCACGATGGCGACGAGGCCCATGACGAGCAGGGTCAGGAAGGTGAGGAAGGAAGACATGCCAACGATCCGCTTTGATTTCTGTCAGCTCTATTCAAATAGGGCATTTCGCGCAAAGTGCACGCTTTTTGCGGCGTGATGCCTGCGACGCCGCGCCGCGTCAGCCGAGCCGGCCGATGAAACGGTAGAAAAGCCCTGATGGCAGCAGCTTCTTCAGGAGCGCGCCCTGCTTTGCCGGCGTGGTGACGATGTAGTGCGGGCGCGGCGCCTTCGCCGTCAGCGCATGGCGCAGAACCGCGTGAACCGCCTCCGGCCCGAGCTTTCCGCGCGCCGGTTTCGATTCGCCGCGCAGCCGCTGGAGCTGCCGGCGATATTCCTCGGCATGCACGGAGTTTTCGAGGTCGATATTCTTCTCGATATGGTGAAGCGCATTGGCGGTGAAGCGCGAGGCGATCGGCCCTGGCTCGATGAGGCTGACATGCACGCCCGAGCCCTGCAGCTCCATGCGCAAGGTCAGCGACAGGCCCTCCAGCGCGAATTTGGAGGCATTGTAGGCACCGCGCCAGCGATATGGCACGATGCCGAGGATTGACGAGCACTGCACGATGCGGCCATGGCCTTGCCGGCGCATGACCGGAATGACCCGCCGCGTCAGGTCGTGCCAGCCGAACACATTTGTCTCGAACTGCATGCGCAGCACATCGACCGGGAGATCTTCCACTGCACCCGCCTGCCCATAGGCGCCGTTGTTGAACAGCGCGTCGAGCCGGCCGCCGGTGCGAGCAAGAACCGTCTCGACCAATGCCGCGATAGTCTCCGGCTTCGTATATTCCATCAGCAGCGCTTCGATGCCGTCGGCCTCGAGGCTCGCAAGGTCCTCTTGCCGCCGCACCGTGGCGAAGACACGCCAGCCTTCCGCCTTCAGTGCCCGGGCGCAATGGGCGCCGATGCCCGAGGAGCAGCCGGTGACGATAATGCTCGCGCCGGCGTGGACATGTGGAGAAGACATGGCGGTTTCCTGTACAAATTCGCCCCGGTTTCCCATATTCAACCACGACAGACAATGAGAGAGCGGCCGCACGGCGGCCACAACGAGACTGGAATTGCCGATGCCGACCGCCATCCGCACTGCCTACAAGGTCGTCTTCGATGCGATCTGGCATTTTTCCGAGGACGACGGGTGGGCCATGGCGAGCCATGTGGCGCTCTCGACGCTGCTGGCGATCTTCCCCTTCCTCATTTTCGGCACCGCGCTCGGCTCCTTCCTCGGCGCCGACCAGTTCGCCGAAACGGCCGTACATCTCATCTTCGATACCTGGCCGGAATCGATCGCCGCGCCCATCTCTCGCGAGGTTGTTGCGGTGCTGACCATTCCGCGCGGCGGCCTCCTGACGGTCTCCGTGCTCGCCGCCGCCTATTTTGCCTCCAACGGGGTGGAGGCGCTGCGCGTCTCGCTCAACCGCGCCTACCGGGTGGCGGAAACGCGCTACTGGTACGTCACGCGCCTTGCCAGTCTCGGCTTCGTCATCGCCGGGGTTCTGGCGCTTGCCGTCATCAGCATCGTGCTCGTCGCGGCCCCCCTTGCCGTGCGCGCGACCGGCGACTGGCTGCCCTGGCTCACCTATCTCTATTCCTGGGTGGAAAGCTGGGGCTTGTTCGGCACCATCCTGGTCCTGTTCATTGGCCTTCTGATCGCCCATCTCTGGCTGCCGGCCGGCCGGCGCAAGATCGCCGACGTGCTGCCGGGCATCGTGCTGACGCTCTTCGCCTGGGGCATCGGCGCCTACACCTTCGCCTCCTACCTCGCCGCGTTCTCCAGCTACGTCTCGACCTATGCCGGCCTTGCCTCGATCATGATCGCGCTGGTCTTCCTCTATATCGTCGGGGTGATCTTCATCCTTGGCGCAGAGATCAACGCGGCGTTGATGAAATACCGCGTCAAGCACCTCATCCTCGACCGGGTCAGGGGCGTGCGCAAGCAGCCGCAGATCGTCGACGATTCAATGGAAGACGAAGCCATAGCCCGCGAGCAAGGCGCGAAGGCCGGTCGGTGACATGCCCTTCTCCCTGTAAGCTTCGATGCCCGTATCCTGGTTGCTCTTGGAGAGCTTTCGCCCATCCGGTCCCGGCACCAGACCATGATGGGTATAATTGGGCGCCGGCAGGTCGAGCAGGCTTTGCAGCAACCGGTGCACGGCCGTCGCATGGAAGAGATCCTGCCCACGCACCACATCGGTGATGCCCTGTTCCGCATCGTCCAGCACCACGGCAAGATGATAGCTCGCCGGCGCATCCGGCCTCGAAAGGATGACGTCGCCCCAACGTTCCGGCCTTGCGGCAACGGTGCCCGTTTCCCTCTCCGGCCCCGAGCCTGCCTCCGACCAATCGAGCACATCGGACGCCAGCGTCCGGGCCTTGTCCATGTCGAGCCGCCAGGCATGCTGCCGCCCCTCGGCGATCCGGCGAAGCGCCTCATCCCGGTCGAGCATCCGCTCCTCCGTCGGATAAAGCGGCGCGCCATCGGGATCGCGTGGCCAGACGCCGCCGGCCGCCTCATGCGCCAAAACCCGCGCCTTCACCTCGCCACGGCTCAGGAAACCCGGATAGAGCACGCCCATCGCCTTCAGCCGCTCCAACGCCGCGCCGTAGAAGCCGAGATGCTCCGACTGGCGGCGCACCGGCCTTTCCCAATCGAGCCCCAGCCAGGCGAGATCGCGATAGATCGACGCCTCGAATTCGGGTCGCGAGCGGGCAGGATCGATGTCTTCGATGCGCAGCAGGAACCGGCCGCCACAGGCGGCCGCCCT
>APMI01050551.1_pt1 | contig 13229 bp, 10 predicted proteins | sample 667938 | NCBI WGS metagenome assembly APMI01 (sample SAMN01084076, study PRJNA167559) | wastewater metagenome | biome: Wastewater | place: Denmark: Ejby Moelle, Odense | collected 2011-11-28 | reverse complement strand
CGACCGAGGGGGGGGGCCGCCGCTTCGGTCTGCGCCACGACCTGCCCCAGGTCGGCGCCGACGGCCGGGCGGTGCTGCTGTCGCGTGGCCTGAGCGCGGCCGAGATCGACGCGCTGGTGACACAGGGCGTGCTGGCGGCATGAGCGGCCTGTCGCTGTTCGAGAAGCTCTGGCGCCAGCATCTGGTTGCCGATCTGGGCGAGGGCGCCAGCCTGATTCACATCGACCGCGTCTTCCTGCACGAGCGCACCGGCGGCGTCGCGCTGCAGGCGCTGGACGAGGCTGGCCACCGCGTGCGCCAGCCGCAGCTGGCCTTTGCGACGCTGGACCATATCGTCGACACCTTTCCCGGCCGCAACGAGCGCAGCCGCCAGGGCCAGGGCAGCCTGATGCCGGGTGGTGAGGCCTTCATCAGTACCACGCGCGAGCAGACGGCGCGCAAGCACATCCAGCTCTTCGACCTGGGGGATGCGCGCCAGGGCATCGTGCATGTGGTGTCACCGGAGCAGGGCATCGTGCTGCCCGGCGCCACCGTGGTCTGCCCCGACAGCCATACCTGCACGCAAGGCGCGCTGGGCTCGCTGGCCTGGGGCATCGGCTCGTCCGAGGCTGAGCATGCGCTGGCCACCCAGACCCTGCGTGTCGTCAAGCCCCGGTCCATGCGCGTCTTCTTTGACGGCGAGCTGCCGGCCGGCGTGACGGCCAAGGACATGATCCTGGCCCTAATCGCGCGCGACAGCGCCTCGGGTGCCCGTGGCGCGGTCGTGGAGTTCGACGGCGCTGTCGTTCGCGCCCTGAGCGTCGAGGCGCGCATGACGCTGTGCAACATGGCCGTGGAGTTCTCGGCCTTCACGGGCCTGATCGCGCCGGACCAGGCCACTCTTGACTATCTGAAGGGCCGGCCCTACGCGCCCAGTGGTGCGCTCTGGGAGCAGGCCTGCACCGCCTGGCGCGCGCTGCGCAGCGACGCCGATGCCGCGTTCGACTTCGAGACCCGGCTGGACGTCAGCACGCTCAGCCCCATGGTCACCTGGGGCACCAGCCCGCAGCATGCGGTGGGCGTGGGTGCGTGCGTGCCCGATCCGGCCGGCGCGGGTGACGCCGCCACGCGCCAGGCCATGGACAAGGCCCTGGCCTACATGGACCTGCAAGCCGGCCAGGCATTGGCCGGCCTGACTATCAACGCGGCCTTCATCGGCTCGTGCACCAACAGCCGGCTGTCGGACCTGCGCGCTGCCGCCGCTTTGCTGCAGGGCCGCAAGGTGGCGGTGGGCGTGAAGGCCATCTGCGTGCCGGGCTCCACCCAGGTCAAGCAGGCCGCCGAGGCCGAGGGGCTGCATCAGGTCTTCCTGGACGCGGGCTTCGAGTGGCGTGAGGCCGGCTGCTCGATGTGCTTCTTCGCGGGCGGTGAGAGCTTCGGTCAGCGCCAGCGCGTGATCAGCACCACCAACCGCAACTTCGAGAGCCGGCAAGGGCCGCAGACGCGCACGCATCTGGCCAGCCCGGTCACGGTGGCAGCGTCCGCCATCGCCGGCTGCATCGCCGACCCCCGCGAGCTGCGCTGAGATGGAAAAGTTCACCACCCACACCGGTGTCGCCGCTGCGCTGTTGCGCAGCAATGTGGACACCGACGCCATCATCCCGTCGCGTGAGATGAAGACCGTCTCCAAGACCGGTCTCGCCGCCGGGCTGTTCGCCGGCTGGCGCTATCTGGATGCGGTCACGCGCACGCCCAACCTCGAGTTCGTACTGAACCGGTCCGAGCAGGCCAACACATCCATCCTGCTGTCGGGCCTCAACTTCGGCTGCGGCTCCTCACGCGAGCATGCGGTCTGGGCGTTGCAGGAGTACGGCATTCGCGCCGTCGTGGCGCCCAGCTTCGGTGCCATCTTCGCGGGCAACTGCGTGCGCAACGGCATCCTGCCGGTGGTGCTCACCGAGGCCCAGATCGCAGCGCTGGCCGAGTCCGTCGCCGCCGAACCCCAGAGCCGGCTGCTGCGCGTAGATCTGGAGCAATGCACGGTGACGGATGCCGCCGGCCAGGCCTACCGCTTCGAGCTGCCCGCCAGCCAGCGCGACATGCTGCTCAAGGGTCTGGACCCGATTGCATTGACGCTGGAATCCGCCGCGCTGATCGACGCCTTCCAGGCGGCCGATCGGCAGGCCCGACCCTGGATCTACTTGGACCGAGCGCCATGCTGAATCGCCCTCACATTGAATTCGTTCAGGCGCAGATGCTGCCTTGGCGGCGCGTTCCGGTGGGGGCTGCGCGGCCCGATGCCGAGTACAAATTCCTCAGCCGCGATGCCGACACCGGTGCTTGCACCTGCCTGATCCGCTACTACCCCGGCTGGTCGCGCGAGGGGGACGAGTACCTGACGGCGACCGAAGAGTTCTACGTGCTCGAAGGCGCCATCGAGATCAACGGCCGGCGCTTCGGCACCGACCACTACGGCTATCTGCCGCGCAGCGTGCTGCGGCAATCGATGTGCGCCCCGGAAGGAGCGGTGGTGCTGACCTTCTTCGACGCCCAGCCGGACACGCGCCCAGTCGGCGCCGATACAGTGTTGAACGAGGCCGAGATGCTGCACCGCGATGTGCTGCACATGCCCTGGGACATGCGCGTCAATGACAGCAAGCTCGCGCACTTGGGAATATCCCGAAAGGACCTGCGCACCGACCCAGTGACCGGCGAACGCACCTTTCTGTCGATGATGCTGCCGCACTCCGAGCCGCCCGGCTCGCAGGGGCCGCGCGAGACCCACCCGATCGTCGAGGAGAGCTTCACGATTGCGGGCTCGCTGGTCGGCCCGCAAGGCGAGATGCACGCCGGCGCCTACTTCTGGCGCCCGCCGGGCATTCCCCATGGCCCCTTCGGCACGCGCTGGGGCTGCGTGGCGCTGATCCGATTTGTCGGTGGGCGGCACGTCAACATCTGGTCGACCGACGAAGCGCCGTTTGACTTTCACCAGCGCTACGACCCCCTGCTGCCCGACGAGCTGGCGCATCTGCGCCGTTCGCCCTGGCTGCCGGCTCGGCCCTACTGAAAGACAGCGCCGCGCCAGCGCGCCATGACGGACTGCAGGGCCAAGCGACCGCGGCGCCGTCAGCCTGCCTCGATGTCCTTGAGCCGCCGCCACAGCGTGGTGCGGCTGATGCCCAGTGCCTGCGCCGCGGCCTGGCGGTTGCCGCCAGCGGCCTGGATGGCTGCAAGGATGCGCTCATCATCCAGCGCCGCACCGTCGACGCCCTCGCCCGAGGGCAGCTCCGCCAGTTCGGGCGTCTCGCTCAGGAAGCTCTTGTAGTCAACTGCGCTGACGTCGCGCGTGCCGAGGAGGAACACCGCGAAGCGTTCCATCAGGTTGTCCATCTCGCGGATGTTGCCCGGCCAGAGGTAGCGCATCAGCAGCGGCAGCAGGGGCTGCAGCACCGGTTCCGCCGGCAGCGTGCTGCCCAGTGCTCGAAGCTTGGCCTCGAACAGCTGGCCCGCCAGCGCGGGCACGTCACCGGGCCGGTCGCGCAGCGGCGGCAGCGTCATGCGCAGGATGTTCAGACGGTAGTAGAGGTCAGCGCGGAACTGGTTCTCGGCAATGCGCAACGGCAGCGAGCGGTGTGTGGCCGCGATGACGCGCACGTCGATGGAGATGGGCGTGTTGCTGCCCAGCCTGAGCACCTCGCGCTCCTGCAGCACACGCAGCAGGCGGGTCTGCAGGGACATCGGCATGTCGCCAATCTCGTCCAGGAACAGCGTGCCGGTGTGCGCGGCCTCGAACAGCCCTGGCTTGCCGCCCTTGCGTGAGCCCGTGAAAGAGCCTTCTTCATAGCCGAACAACTCGCTCTCCAACAGCGATTCCGGGAAGGCCGCGCAGTTCAGCGCCACGAAGGGGCCGCGCTGGCGTGCGCTGGCGTTGTGGATGGCCTGTGCGAACAGCTCCTTGCCGGTACCGGTTTCGCCATCGATGAGCACCGTGGACGAGGTGCGTGCGCAGCGCTGTGCCATCGCACGGGCACGCTCCAGCGCCGGGCTGGTGCCGGTGATCAGATCGAAGGAGTAGCGTGCCGTCAGGCTGCGGGCGCGCCGCTGCGAGCGGATCGTGGTGTCTGCGCGGTGGATGGCGCCGGCGTCGCGCAGCGTAAGCATGGCGCCTGTCAGGCCGCCCCGGTCCTGGATGGCGCTGCGCGACATCAGAAAGGTGCCGCGGCTCAGGTGCACGACGACGTCAACGTCGTCGTCCTGCCCAGCCAGGATGCCGGCCAGCGATACCTCGCCCGGCAGCTCCGACAGCCGCTGGCCGATGGGGTTGACATTCTCCAGCCCGAGAATGCGCGACATCGGCAGGTTGATGGCCATGATGCGCTGCTGCGAGTCCACGGTCAGCACTGCTTCGTGCAGATGCGCGAAGGCCATATTGAGGTGCTCGAATCGATCCTCCTGGCGGATGGCGCGCTCGCCCAGCGTCACGGCCTCGTTGAGGGCACGTTCTACCGAGGCAATGCCGTGCACCAGCACGCCCTGGAGCCCTTGCTGCTCGGCTAGTGCGACGACTAGGCTGGAGCCGACGACGACCCGAACGCCGGCCTCGGCGAGCGCCTGCACCTGGTCGCTCGCCTCAGCCATGTTGCGGTAGGTGCGATGGGTCAGCTGCACGCTCAGCAGGCCGTGCAGCCAGTCCAGATCCGACAGCAACTCGTTGTGAACCACCAGCCCGATGTGGTCTGCCACCTGGCTGGCCTGTTGCAGCGCGAACAGCAGATCCACGCCGCTGAGTTCGATGCTGACGATGGGCTTGTCAACCTGGGCGCGCAGCAGGTCGGCCACCGAAGCGGGGCTGACAATGACGTCGATGCGGGTGTTGCGGTGCAACTCGTAGGCATGCAGCATCGCATCGTTGAGCGTGTATTCGTCGATGACGATGTCGGCTCGATCCTGCAGCTTGGCCTCGGCCAAGCGCACCAGGCGGGTCAGGGCGGTGTAGGCCAACACGCAGATGCGTGGGCGACGCTTTTCGGGGGAATACATGGATGCCGTGCTCGGGAGCCGGTCAGTGACGGGCTGCGCAGCCATCGTAGCGGATCGCTCCCGACGGACGCGCACTGGTTCACCTGCAGCCCCTTGTTGTCCGGACAAAATGTTGATCAAGTAGGTGCTGACCCCAGTGTCACGACGTGGCCACAGTGGGGGAAGTTACTAGCCTCAAACCCAGTTGCTTCATGAGAGCGACAACTATAGGATTCGGACATTCAAAAGTTGTACGGACAACATGATGTATAAGTCGTTGTCCAGACAGCCTTGCATCAGCGCTCATTGCCTGTCATCTGCTGGCGCCCCTCGTGCGCCGGCCCATCCACCCTTGCGAAAATTGACGGAGTTCACCATGTCGACCCTCAAGCCTCTCCTGCTGACCAGCGCGATCCTCGCGGCACTGCCCGTGCTGGCACAGACCGCCAAGTCCGAGGGCGCGTCCGCAGCTGCCAGCCCTGCAGCGAGCCCTGCCGATGAGAAGGAGGCTGCGGCGCCGGTCAACGAGTTGGGCCGCATCGTCGTCACCGCACGGCGCATTGGCGAGCGCCTGCAGGACGTGCCGCTGACGATCACGGCGCTGTCCGGTCGGGACCTCGAGGATCGCGGCATCAAGTCGGTGTCCGACCTGTCGCTGCTGACGCCCGGCCTCAGCTATACGCCCGATTTCGGGCGCAGCGGCGAGCGTCCGGTGGTGCGCGGCATCTCGGTGACGCGCAATGACGCGCCGCAGCCGGTGTCCATCTTCATCGACGGCGTCTATGTCCGTGATGGTGCCCTGAGCCTGGGCCTGGACGATGCACAGCGCGTGGAGGTGATCAAGGGCCCGCAGTCTGCGTTGTACGGTCGCTCGACCTACGCCGGCGCCATCAACTACGTGACCACCAAGCCTGGTGATCACTTTGCGGGCAAAGTTGGTGTCACGGTGGCAACGGATAGTGAACTGTCACTGTTCGGTGCGCTGACGGTGCCTGTGAAGGCGGATGTGCTGTCGATGCGGGTGCGGGTCAAGCATTCCGAGTTTGGTGGTCAGTACACAAACAAGCTGGATGGCAGCAAGCTGGGCAAAGAACGTTCGGACTCGGCCGGCCTGCAGGTCCTGCTGCGGCCGTCCCAGGATTTCGATGCCTCGCTGGCCATCGATGGATCCAGCGATCGCGACGGCCAGTTCGCGATCGCCGTGCGCCCGGTGCCGCTGCAGGCCGGCGGCGTCGTCACGTCGCAGAACGGTTCGAGCAATGTGTTCAGCGGCAGCAGCTGTGATGGCAAGCTGCTGCAGCTCGTCGGGACCGATCCCAAGACTGGCCTGCCCAGCGCCGGCGTGAAGGCCTCTCCCACCACGCTGGCCAACGGCTATCCGTGCGGCGCGGTTAGCTACGGCGGCACGAGCTTCGGCCGTGCGGTGGCCCAGCTGTCCAACTACACCGATCCGCGCACCGGCATCTCCTATGGCGACGTGAACGGCCTGAAGCGCGATATCGGCCGCGGCGCGCTGACGCTGAACTGGTACTTCGGCGACGGCTACACGCTGACCTCGCAGACGGCGTCGACGCGGCAGCGCAGCAATCTGGGTGTCGACCAGTCGTACAACGGCACGCCCATCGCGCTGGGGTCGTCCTGGCTGACTTACGACCGCGACGAGCTCGATTACAAGTCGCAGGAAATCCGCATCAGCTCGCCCACCGATGCCGATCTGAGCTGGATGCTCGGTGCCTTCTATTACGAGGAAGACTTCAAGGGCCAGACCACCTCCGTGATCAGCGGCACGTTGAGCAACCCGGCGCCGCTCAGCAACAAGCTGTCCACCAACATTCGCAACCTGGCGCCGTTCGGCCGCTTGCAGTACCAGATCAATGACGCCACCCGGCTGTCGCTGGAGGGTCGGTTCAGCGAGGAGCGCGTGAAGGTGTTTGGCACTGTCAACGGGGATCGCAGCTTCAAGGACTTCGCGCCCCGCGTCATTCTGGACTACAAACTGAACAGGGACTCGATGGTCTATGGTCAGGTCGCCAAGGGCAGCAAGAGTGGCGGCTTCAACACCACCCTCGGCATCGACCCGCAGTATTTCACCTACGACGGGGAGAAGATCACGGCCATCGAGCTGGGCAGCAAGAACCGCCTGCTAGACGGCAAGCTGCTCGCCAACGTGTCCGTGTTCAACAACGACATCACGGGCCTGCAACTCTCCAACGTCATCACCTACGTCGATGCCACCGGTGCTCAGCGCATCAACACCATCGTCAACAACGTGGGCAAGGCGCGCACGCGCGGCGTGGAGCTGGAGCTGGTGTATCAGGCCGCGCCCTGGCTTCTGCTGTCGGGCAACTATGCATACACCGACGCCAAGGCGATCTCGGGCACCGACGTGGTTCATGGCCAGAACTTCGGCGGCAACATGTCGGTCGCCGGCTTCACGCTGCCGCGCTCGCCCAAGCACTCGGCCGCGGCGTCGGCGGCCGTCGATATGCCGCTGGCGGGCACCGGCTTGCACTTCACGTCTCGCATTGACGCGACCTACCAGTCGCGCCGCTATGCGGAACTGCAGAACCTGATCTGGGCCGATGCGTTCACGCGCATTAACCTGAGCGCCGGTGTTCGCGGTGCCAACTGGCGCGTGACGGGCTTCGTGCGCAACGCCACCGACGACAACACGCCGATGAACGCGTTCCGCTACATCGACGCCGCCACCTTCCGTCGCACCGCGACCGACTTCCTGCCGCGTCTGCGTCAGTACGGCGTGTCGATGTCCTACGACTTCTGATCCAGCAGGGTTGTCGTGCGGCCCCTGTCCGGGTCGCGTGTGAAGCAAAGGCCTGATCGCGGTGCTCACCGCGCTCAGGCCTTCGTGCTTCAGTGTCGCGGCGAGCTCCGCGGTTCAGGCGCCTTCGAGCCAGACGCCCGGCGACAGCTCCTGCATGCCGGCGGCGCCCTCCATGCTCAGCCAGGCCAGGCCGTCGGGTGGCTGGCCTGCTGCGGGGCTGCTCACGAGCGGATGCAGCACCTCGTCGATCTCGAAAAGGCTGCGGCCTGCCCACTGCAGCGTCGCGACGGGCCAGGGGTGGTCCAGCTGCCGATCGAGGGCGCGACTGAGCACGGTGACACGCGTGTTGAAGCGCAGCGTGGCACGCGGCGCCAGCACGGCGCAGGCCTTCAGCGCGGCCTCGCGGTCGGGTACGGACATCACACCGATGAACAGCGGGCCCATGTCCTGCGTCGGGGGCAGCTCGTCAGACAGGGGCAGCTCGAAGGGCGGCACGGCCTGCTTCACCTGCGTCAGGTAGAGCATCTCGCCGGCCGGGCCGATGACCTGCATGGCCCGGATGGCCGGGCTGACGGCAAGATCGGCCGGCGCGCCGACGATGTCGAACCCCGAGCCCTGCAGTCGCTGGCCCAGGGCATCGACATCCCGCACCAGCACCTCCAGCGCCAACCAGCCATGGCTCAGGCGCGTGGGCCGGGGGCTGGCTACGGGTAGCTCGATCAGGCGCAGCAACGGCGCACAGCCTGCAGCGGCGAGCCAGGTGACGGTGCAGCCGATAAGGTCAGGACGCCGCCAGGCGCGCGCCTGCGCCTCATGGACGCGCTCTGAAAGCACGGGCGCGAGACCGAGCAGCCGGTAGGCCTCGATCAGTGGCGCTGCAGCGGCAACCACCAGGGTGGCGTGCTGCAGCGGACCGCAGGAACTGAGTGTCGACATGATTTTCAACTTGTACGGACAACAATTGCAGTCTATCCTGCCGAGCTAACGATTCAGCGCGAAAGATCATGATCAAAGTCAAGCGCCAGGACGCCGCAGTCTGGTTGACTCTGCAGCGTGCGGAGAAGAAGAATGCAATGACCGAGGCGATGTGGGGCCAGCTGCTGCAGGCGCTGGCCGACGTCGCCGAAGAGCACCGCAGCAGCCAGGGTCGCGCGCCGCGGGCGCTGGTCCTGGCCGGTGAGGCCGGTGCCTTCTGCGCTGGCGCCGACATCGCAGAGCTCACGCAGCTGCTGCGCGACCCCGCGGCCATGGCGGCCAACAACGCGCTGGTGGCGCGGGCGCAACTGGCGCTGGAGCAGTTGCCGCTGCCCACGCTGGCGCTCATCGACGGGCCCTGCTTCGGTGGCGGCTTCGGCCTGGCCGCCGCCTGCGACTTCCGCATCGCCAGCCAGCGCGCCAGTTTCGCGATCACGCCCGCCAGGCTGGGCCTGGTCTACAGCATCGAGGACACGCGCCGCGTTGTGCGGCTGCTGGGCGACACGCAGGCGCGCCGGCTGCTGCTGCGTGGCCAGCCTCTGGATGCCGCGACGGCGCATGACTGGGGCATGCTCGATGCGCTGGTCGATGCTGATGCGCTGCAGACCGAGGCCCAGGCCTGGCTGGCCGACATCTGCGCGCAGTCGCCGCTCTCGATGGCCGGCATCAAGGCCACGCTGGCCTATGTCGGCCACGCCGGTGTGCTGAACGAAACCCAGGTGCGTGCAGCTTTCGATGCCGCATTCGACGGCGCCGACTTCAGGGAGGGGGCGACTGCCTTCCTCGAGCGTCGCCCCGCCCGATTCCTTTGAAAACCGGAAGGTCTCCCATGAACCCACCCAACCATCGCACGCTCCGCGGCGCCATCCTCTACACCAGCGACAAGCCCGAACGTCTGGGGCAGGAGCGCGGTCGCGAGTACTTCATCATCAGCGACCAGAGCGACGGCAATCGCGTCGTCCACGCGCATTGCGAGATCGATGACGCGCCCGACGTGATCCGCGACGTGGTGCTGGCGTTGGCGCCTGACGGTCGACCGCTGGACGCCAGCGTGCGCCTGACCGTCGGCGGGCGTTTCGAGGGCACGGCCTGGATGCGCTTCGGCGAGCACAGCGCCGAATGCGAGAGCTACAACCAGCGCGACGGCCGTATCAGCCAGCGTCTGGACAAGGGGCGCCCAGTCGGGTTGGGCGCGCACCCCATCTGCGGTGATGCGCTGTTCCTGCGGGCCTACGATCTCAGCCAGGGCCCGGGCCGCGCGTTCTATCCGAACGTGATGCTGACATCGCCCGACCATCGGGGCGCCACCGGTCCGTTGCTGTTCCCGCTGGGCTTCGGCCTGGAGTTCGTCGGCCGCGAGGAGGTCGAGGTGCTGGCCGGGCGCTTCAAGGCGCTGCATTTCCGCTATGTCGACACGGCCGGCGGCATGCCCGAGGAGCATCCGCCCTACGACGTGTGGTGCACGGACGATGGCAACTACATCTTCCTGCGCGGCTGCGTCGGCGGCTATATGCAGACGCGCTATGAGCTCGTCGAGCTCAACGGGCTGCGCTGAGTCTCACGACGCTCGACGGCGGCAGCTGGCCGGCCGTCGAGGGATCCTCGGCATGGCGGTCTGCCGTGCGGACGCGCAGGTTCGTCCTGCCCGAAGGACCGGTCCACACGGGACCGGCGCCTCAGGTGCCCTCGTGCTTCAGCACCGTCGAGATGCGGAACAGGTCCCCGCGGTGCCAGGAGATGGCCACCAGGATGAGCTTGCCGCTTCGGTCGTAATAGGCGCGGTGCGCGCGCAGCGAGGGCGAGCCCTTCTTGACACCCAGCTGCGTGGCGGCCGCGCTGTCCAGAGCCACGGCCTCGAAGGTCTGTTCGATGCGGCCGAGCGTGCGCGCATCCAGCGAGGCCAGCATGACGCCCAGTGCGGTGTCGATGTTCAGCAGCTTGGTGCGGCGCCGAACCGATTGCGGCGGGAACAGCACCTGGCTCAGCGCAAACGGCCGGTGGGGCTCTTCGCGCTCCATGCGCACACCGAGCAGCTCGATGCAGGCATCGCCCTCGCGACAGTGCATCAGGTCGCTGAGCGCGGCGTCGGCCGGCAACTCACGTACCGAGAGCAGCCGCAGCCGGCTCTCCGAGCCGTACTGCATCAGATCCTCGATGCTGTCCACCGTCTGGCGGTAGCGTACCGGCGGCGTGTTGGCGATGACCAGTGAACCCGAGCCCTGACGCCGGGAAATCAATCCCGCCTGTTCCAGGATGCGTAGCGCTTCACGGATGGTGTGACGGCTCGCGTCGAGTTGATCGCACAACTCGGCCTCGGGCGGGAGTTGGCTGCCAATTGGGTATTCCTTCGCAAGGATCGCATTGGTCAGGTCGCTCGCAATCTCGCGGTACCGGGGAATCTTCTTCTGATTCATCTGTCCCTTACCCTCAAATCGACTGTTTCAGTGTATGCCATGAGGCATCCAGCGACGCCCGATGCTCGGGGGCGGCAATCGCGATGAGCGCTTTTGCGCGCGCATCGACGCCGAGGCCGCGCAGTGATGCGATGCCATGTTCGGTGACGATGTGATCGATGTCGGTGCGGGCAATGCCCACCAGCTTCTGGGAGAGTTCCGGCACGATGCGCGAGCGCCGATCGCGGCCGGCCACTGAGGTGGCAGCGATGACGGCGCACCCTGCTTCGCTGGCGCGTGCGCCGCGCACGAAGTCAACCAAGCCGCCCACGCCGCTGATCTGGCGGCCGCCGAGCATCTCGCAATTCACCTGTCCGAACAAATCTATTTCGAGCGCCGAGTTCACGGCCACGAGGTTCGGGATGGCCGCCAGCGTGGCCTGGGCATGCGTGTATTCCACGCCGGCAAACTTCACCAGCGCTGGGTCGGCCACCAGTGCGTGCAATGCAGGGCCGCCCAGGGCGACCCCGGTGCACACCGGCGGATGCGCAGCCGACGGTGGAGCTAGGGCCCCCGCGGCATGCAGCGTCACGAGGCCGTCCGACACCATGCCCGCATGCAGCCGCAGGCCCCGATGCCCGGAGAGCGCTGCCAGCACGCAGGCCTGCAAGCGCCCCAGTCCGAACTGCAGCGTGTCGCCGTCGTGCACCAGGCTGGCAACGTGGCGCGCCACCGCGTCCAGCGCCGGGTCCTCCGGTTCGGGCGGCAGCGCCGGCTGCGCCATAGCGACCTCTACCCAGGCGTGAATGCGCGCCACGGGTACGGTGGGGCCCTGGGTACGCGGCAGCAGCGGGTTCACGTGGGCCAGCACGACGGTTTCGGGCGTGCATCCCGCTAGCGCCGCAGGCGTGAAGTCTGCCGCCAGAGCCAGGCTGCACAGGCCGTCGGCATCCGGCGGCGCGACCTGCAGCATCAGCACGTCGAAGCGGCCGGGCGCGCCAAGCTGCCTAACGATCTCGCTGTAGTGCAGCGGCAGGTAGTCGACGGCGCCACGCGCCCAGCCGTCGCGCAAGTCGCGCGACAGGAAGAAGGTCGTCGCGCGGGCACCGGGGTGCAGGGCGCTGGGATCGAACCGGTTGACGCCCGGAATCCACACGCCGCAGAACTCGACGCCATCGGCCAGCGCCGGCGAATCGCTGAGCCAGCGCTGGAACAGCGGTGACTGCCCCGCGCAGCCTGGCCAATAGACGCGGCGCCCCGGTTTCAGATGGTCGGCCAGGCTTGACGGCGTGAGGTCCAGGGGCGCCCCTGAGGGGTGTGATGGCTTGTTGTTCATTGCGTGCCGAGAGATTTGACTTCTATAATTGTCCGTACAACTCTACGAAGATTAGGGCAAACGCAGACCTCATGTCCAGCTCCCCGTCTCAGGCTTACTCATTGGTGATGCGGCTTGCAGAGCTGGCGCAACAGGCCGGCGCTCACGCTGCATTGCAGCAGCGCGCTGCGCTTCATGTGCTGGACTGGCTGGGTTGTGCGGCCGCCGGCATCGACAGCGCCCAGGGGCTGGCGTTCGGCCGATGGCTGCAGCTGCAGGGTGTGGGCGAGCGTCCTACGCTGGCTGGCAGCCGCAGCGATGCCGCGGCTGCAGCGGCCTATCACGGGGCGCTTGGCAGCGTGCTTGAGATGGATGACGTCCATCGCAGCTCCATCCTGCATCCCGGCCCTGTCGTCATCCCTGCCGTGCTGGCTGCCGCGTCCGTATCCACTCGCGGCGAACAGCTGTTGGCCGGCGTGCTGGCCGGCTACGAGGCGGTGATCCGCGTGGGCCGCGCCTTGGGCCCCTCGCACTACGACCTCTGGCATTCCACGGCCACGGCCGGCTGCTTTGGTGCCGCAGCCGGTGCGGCGGTCGTCATGGGGCTGGATGTTCCCGCCACGGCCCATGCGATGGCATTGGCCGGCACGCGCGGCGGTGGTCTGTGGCAGGTGCGGCATGAGCGCAGCATGGGCAAGAGCTGGCACATGGCGGGCGCGGCGCGTGACGGCGTGGCCGCCGCGCAGCTGGCTGCCGCCGGGCTCAC
>APMI01007085.1_pt1 | contig 13230 bp, 15 predicted proteins | sample 667938 | NCBI WGS metagenome assembly APMI01 (sample SAMN01084076, study PRJNA167559) | wastewater metagenome | biome: Wastewater | place: Denmark: Ejby Moelle, Odense | collected 2011-11-28 | reverse complement strand
GACGCTAAGCGACGGTGATCCTTGACCAATTCCCGTTCCGCCCTAGTGCGGCGGACGGGCAAGGGGCGTGGGGCGCAATGGCATATCACCAAACATTCTGGCCGGTCGCGCCGGCGCTCCGGGACCTGGTCGACCATATCTGGGTGATGCGGTGCGACATGGGCCAGCTCGACGCGGCCGCCGGCGCCTTGCTGCCGCAGTTCATGTGGCAATTGACCGGGCAGCTGGGCTGGCGCCCGCGCGGGGGTGCCGAGCATCTCTGCTTCCCGGCATCGCTGCTCGGACCCACCGCGGGCTCGCACCGGATGACCGCCGACGGCCTGACGACCGTGCTCGGCGTCGGCGTCTATCCCGAAGGCTGGCAGACGTTCGTGCCGGCGACCGCGGACCAGCTCGTCGGCAAGCTGGTCGATCTCCAGCAGGTCTGGGGCGCGGACGCGCTCGAGCCCCTCGCCGAACGGCCGGAGGAACCGGATGTCGCGCTGGCGGCGCGGGTCGAAGCGCTTTTGCTGCGGCGGCTGGCGGCCGCGGAACCGTTCGAGGCGCGCGTGGCGGTCATCAGCCGCTGGATCAACGGGCCAGCTCGCAATATCGAGGATCTGGCAAACGCGCTCGGGGTGTCCGAGCGCCAGCTCGCGCGGATCGCACGGCGTGCCCATGGTCTGCCGCCGCGCCTGCTCGCCAACAAGCACCGCGTCCTGAAGGCCGCAGTAATGATCGCCGCGGGGGCGACCGACCCGAAGGATGCCTGGACCGAAGACTTCGCCGACCAGTCGCATTTCATCCGCGAGTTCCGCCGCTTCATGGGCATCACCCCGGCGGCATTTCTGAAAGAGGACGGGTGGCTGGTGCGCGGGGTCATGGCATCGCGTACGCAGATCGCATCGCCGCACCCGCTCGGGCTCGCCTGACCGGAACGGCCCGCATCCGCAAGACCGTCGCGAAGCACAGGCTGGCGCATGTCCGTTCTGTTCTATCGCGATCGTCGCTTTCCTGAATATCCAGAGGCGTTCGTGAAAAAAATCGGGGGAATTCATGCGTTACGCCTGGGCTGCACTGCTGGCGACACTTGCGACGGGGGCGTTCGCAAAAGCACCCGACGGCGCGCCGCCAGCCAAGACGGTGCCGTTTACCGAGACGGTCCAGGGCATCCGGGTCGACGATCCCTATCGCTGGATGGAAACGGGCGGTGACGATTATCAGGCCTGGCTGAAAGCGCAGGCCGCGGCTGCGAACAGCTGGCTGTCGAAGCTGCCCGCGCTGCCCGCGATGCTGAAGGACATCGAGCGCCGGTCGGGCGGCATCGAGTCCGTGGGCGCGATCGAGCGGCGTGGCACCTATGTCTTCGTCGCAAGGCGCGGCGTCGGCGCGCAGACCGCGAAGCTCATGGTGCGCGAAGGGCCGGGCGGCACCGAGCGTGTGCTGTTCGATCCCGCGTCGCTCGACACCGCGACGGTCAAGGGCAATGTGATCGGCTATTGGGAAGCCAGTCCCGACGGCGCCCATGTCTATCTCGGCGTGTCCGCTGGCGGGTCCGAGGAAGCAACGCTCAGGATCATCGAGACGACGACCGGCCGCTTCGTCGACGGCGAGGTACCGCAGGCGCTCTACAATGGCGGGACCAGCGAGATCGGCGGCATGTTCCCGCAGTGGCTGCCCGACGGATCGGGGTTCTTCTACAACCGGCTGGCCGAGGGCGCGAAGCGCGAGTCGCCCGACTATTACCTGAACTCGCGGCTGTTCCTGCACCGCATCGGGACGCCCACCGTAACCGACAGGCTGGTCGTCGCGCGCGGGATGGCGGGCGCACCCGAGATGCAGCCGGTCGAAGCGCCCGTCGCCTTCGTCTATCCGGGCAGCCGGACCGCCCTGCTGGTCTTGAGCGACGGCGTCGGCCGGTCGCTGCGCCTGCTGCGTGCACCCCTGGCCGATGTGACCGCGGGCAAGGCCCGCTGGGTGCCGGTCGGCAGCCGCGCCGACCAGATCGAAAGTGTGACCATGATCGGCGAGGACCTCTACATGGTCCGGCGCGACCGGCCGCGCGGGCGGGTCGTCGTGTTGCGCGGCGGTGCCACCGATGTGGCCGCTGCCGCCGAGGTCGTGCCCGAGGGCGAGAGCGTCATCGATACGGTGATCGGTACGGGCGACGGCGTCTATGTCGTCGGCCGCGATGCCATGGGCGCGCAACTGCGCCTGCTGACCGGCGACGGCAAGCTGGCGCCGGTTCCGCTGCCGTTCAATGGCACATCGTATATCGCGCACGGCAGCACCGCGGGCAAAGGCCTGCTGCTGAGCCTCGAGAATTATGTGACGCCGCGGACGCGGCTGCTCGTGACGGGAACCAGCGTTGTCGACACGAAGCTCGGACCGCTGCCGCCCTATCCGGTCGATGCCTATGTCGCCGAGACCGCCATCGTCACCGCGCGCGACGGGACGAAAGTCCCGGTCGATTTCGTTCGCCGGAACGATCTGGCGAAGGACGGCAAGCGCCCGGTGCTGCTCGATGCCTATGGTGCCTATGGCATCAACGGCGATCCCTATTTCAATCCGCGCATCTACGGCTTTCTCGATGCCGGCGGTATCTATGCAACCGCGAAAGTGCGCGGCGGCGGCGAATTCGGGCGCGACTGGTGGCAGGCGGGTAAGGGCGTCACCAAGCCCAATACCTGGCGCGACGCGATCGACAGCGCGCTGTGGTTCAACAACAGCGGCTGGACCTCGGGCAAGCGCATTACCTTATGGGGCACGTCGGCGGGCGGCATCATGGTCGGACGTGCGGTGACCGAACGGCCCGATCTCTGGGCGGGCGCCGTTGCCAGCGTCGGGATCCTGAACGCCATGCGCTTCGAGTTCGGGCCCAATGGCAAGACCAACATCGCCGAGTTCGGGACGGTGACCGACCCGGTGGGCGCCAAGGCGCTCTACGAGATGGACGCCTATCTGCACGTGAAGGACGGGACGGCCTACCCGCCGATGCTCGTGACCGCGGGCGCGAACGATCCGCGTGTCATCGCCTGGCAACCGGGTAAGTTCGCCGCGCGCATGCAGGCGGCGGGAACCGGCGGACCGACGGTGTTCAGCGTCGATTTCGACCAGGGGCATGGCATCGGATCGATGCGCACGCAGCTCGATCTGAAGGCCGCGCAGATCGGCGCGTTCACGCTCTGGGCGGCCGAGCAGGCAGCCGCCACCGTACCGGTATCGCCACGGCCAGCGCGCCCATAACCCGTGCACGGCGGCACAGGGGTTTGTTTTCGGGCTGCGTCGTGCAGCGCTTTTGGAACAGGGCATACGATGATCAGACCGTTTTCGATCGCGGCGCTTCTCATCCTTGCGCTGCCGGGCACACCCGCCGAGGCAAAGGGCAATGCGTGGTTCGGCACCGGGGTGCTCAAGCTGAAGGATGCCCGCGAACCGCCGGAAACCCTTGTCTACAGCGATGCCGGCGGCGGCGCGATGAAGATGGTGTCGGTCGAACAGGGAAGCGTCATCGTCACGCGCTTCGATGGCAAGCCGTCCCCCGACATCGGCACCGGAGCAGGCAAGGGCAATGCGCTTGCCATCAAGGCCCTTTCGCCGACGCGCTACAGCTGGACGTTCTTCAGGGCGGGCAAGCCGGTCGTTCGGGGCAGGAACACCCTTGCCGCCGACCGCAGGTCGTTCACCGAGCTGAGCTGGCCGCTACCCGACCCGCGCAAATTGGTGTCCCTGGTCTATGTGCGGCGATGACGCCCGACCCGTGTAGCGACAGGCATCGCCCCGCGCCGCAAGAACGGCTGCGCGTCCAGCGCTGAGACTTGCCGGCGATCTGGTGGTCCGCAGGTTCAGTGGAGCGACGCGAGCGCCTCTGCACCCGTCTTCGTTACGCCGAGCTGCCTCAGCGCGACGTCGAGCGCCTGGTCCGCGGGGACCCCGACGTCCGGCGTGACGCCGACACCCTCCCAGTCCTTGCCGGTGTCGGGATCGAAGGTGCGGCCGGTTCCGATGAACGTGGTATAGCCGCCACCGAGCTCGACGCGCTGGCCGAAATGCCCGGCGCCCAGCGTCGTCTCGCCGATCAGCGTCGCGCGGTGCGTCCGCTTGAGCGTCAGCGACAGGTGTTCGCCGGCCGATGCCGTGACGTTCGAGGTCAGCAGGATGACTTTGGCACTGGCGAGCGCGGTCTTCGGCCCGGGCAATGCATAATGGGTTTGCCGCTTCATCCCGTCGGGTCCGTCGCTCTTGATCATGGTTTCGCCGAAATCGAACGCCTGCACGCCCGGCACGACACGCTGGTCCATCACGACCAGCTGGGTGCGCACGGGATAGAGATAGGAGAAGATGACGTTCATCTCGTCGAGCCCGCCGCCATGATGATCGCGCGCATCGATGATCAGCGCCCGGGCATCCTTGTGCACGTCCATGAACGTCCTGACCGCGGCGACCTCGGCGTCGCTGCCGGTAAAGGCCCTGAACGCGATATAGGCGACGCCCGGCGCAATCCAGCCCGCGCGCGCGATCGGATCGAGGCTCGCACGCGGCTGCCCGTTTGGGGCGCGGGGCGGGGCGGCCCGCACGATCAGGTGGCCGTCGGCATTAATCGCCTTGAGGTCGGCGGTCAGTGCGGCGGCGAAGGCGGCGCGGGCGGCGAACCGGTCGTATTTCCCCGACGCGAGATTGGCGCGCAGCATCGCCGCATATCGGCGGCCGATGTCGGGAAAGACATAGAGGCTCTCGAGGTCGTTCGCGAGCGTCGTCACGGCGATACGCGCGTCGCCGGCGGAAAAGGCATCGGTGGTGTCCGCCGGCACGGGAGCGGTTGCCGGCGCGGGGGCGGCTGCGGCAGGCGACGCTGCGGTCTGGGCCACCACCGGAATCTGGGCTTGGACAGGGGTCCCGGCCTGGGCCTGGGCCGGGTCCTGGGTGGGATGTAACAGGGTGCCGGCAAGGCACAGGGCAGCGAACGATCCGGGGCGCATGGGGGGCTCCATCTGAAGACTGCCGCGCCCAATAAAGGCACTTATCCGGGAATTGCGCGCATTCTCACTGGCACTCCTGCCAAATTTTGGCACTGTAATTCGATGCTCGATAGCCTCGATCTTGCCTTGCTCAACGCCGTCCAGGCGGACGACGGGCGCACCGCCGACCAGCTCGCCCGGGACGTGGCGCTCTCGCCCTCGGCGATTGCCCGCCGCCTGCGCCGCCTGCGCGCCGATGGCTGGATCGCGCGGACGATCGCGCTGCTTCCGGCCCGGATCATCGATCGCCGCCTGCGCGCGCTCGTCTTCGTCCAGCTCAAGGAACATGCCGATCTCGCCGCCAAGCGCGCACTGACCGACGCGATCCTGGCGGCGCCGGGCGTCCTGCTGTGCCTCGAGATCAGCGGGACCTTCGATCTCGTCCTGCTGACCGACGCGTCGCACATGGCGGCCTTCAACGCCATCACCGAGGCGGTGCTCGAGCAGAGTCCGGCCGTGCAGCGCTATGAGACGAGTTTCGTGAAGCGACAGGTCAAGTTTGCGCCCGGGATCGTGCTCTCGGGAAGCGACCTGGCATGACCGGACCGGGGAGGCCCCTCGGCCTGGCGCGGCGCTATCGCGCCTGGCATAGCGGGCCGGACCAGCAGGGAGCAGGATGATGGGGTTTTCGCTTTACGAAGCCGTGGTGCCGTCCAACGTGCAGATTCTCCGCGCGGTCGATGGCCTGCTCGACAAGGCACAGGCTTTCTGCACTGCGCAGGGGATCGCCGAGGCCGAGCTCATCGAGACCCGGCTCGCGCCCGACATGCTCCCGTTCGGCTATCAGGTGAAATCCTGCGCGGTCCATTCCGCCGGCGGGATCGCGGGCGTGCGGGCGGGCCGCTTCTCGCCCGACCGGTCGCCATGGCCGACCGATTTCGCCGGGCTGCACGACGTGTTGCAAACGGCGATCGCAAGCCTCGAGGCGATCGACCGCGCGGCGTTCGACGCGCTCGCCGACACCGATACGGCCTTCGCGTTCGGAGAAACCACGCTGCCGTTCACCGGCGCGAATTTCCTGCTCTCGTTCTCGCAACCCAATTTCTATTTTCACGCGACAACGGCCTATGCGATCCTCCGCGCCCGGGGCGTGGAGCTGGGCAAGCGCGATTTCATGGGGCTGCCGCGGATCAAGCGCTGAGCGTCGTTACGCCAGGCGGCGCGCGGGATCCCGCGCCGGTATCGATCCTGCCCGTCCCGGGCGTACGGAGTGCGCGGCCCCGGTCGCTCAGTCGGCGGGAAGCAGCCGAATCCGCTCGAAGATCGCGGGGTGCATCGGCGTCTCGAATTTGCATCCGATCTCGAAGCCGGTCGTCCAGACGACATGGGCGGCAAGCGGCGCCAGCGTCGGCAATGTCAGCCAGACCCGGTCGCCGACGTTCTTGCCATGCGGCCACTCGGCCCTGAACCCGGTTCGCGACAGGTCCCGGATGTCGGCCACGATGCTCTGTCCCCCGAGCTGGCGCAGGCGCGCATGGCGGATCCGGAGATAGGCGCGTTCATCGGCCCGTCCGTCGGCGCGCCCCGGCGCCGGGCCCTGTGCCGGGCGACCGGCATCCTTTCTGTCTTGCATGCGGCAACCCAAATCTGATGTACACACGCGCCGCGCGCCTGTTGACGCTGCGGCGACGCGGCGCCGGTGCTATTGTCAAATCGATAGTTCGGCAATATCCGAAATAACGGGAGATGGGTGCGACATGACCTCGATCCAGATACCGGTTGCGGTGCAGGCGCTTTCCGCGCTTGCCCAAGGGAGCCGGCTTGCAGTGTTTCGCGCCCTCGTGCGCGCGGGACCTGACGGGCTGCCGGCGGGCGAGATTGCCCGCGAAGTCGGCGTGCTGCCCAATACGCTCTCCAGCCACATGACGATCCTTGTCCAGGCGGGTCTGGTTACGTCGCGGCGGAACGGCCGGTCGATCATCTACAGTGCGGACTTTGGCCGGATGACGAGCCTGCTGCAGTTCCTGATCGACGATTGCTGCGGCGGGAACCCCGGACTGTGCTTTCCCGACCAGGGCGCATGCGCGCCCGCCGAGAGGGCGGGCTGCGCGTGACGCCCGAAGACCGCGACACGGCCATCGATTATTATGTCGCGCGAGCGACGACCGAACGCGCGCGCGCCACGGCGGCCGGCGACCCGCATGTCGCCGCCATCCATGCCGAGCTGGCGGCACGTTACGACGAACGGGTGGCGCGGCTGCGCGCCGGTACTGACCCACCCGGGCCCGGGTCGAAGGGATCCGGCATCGTCCCATAACGAGACGGCGCATTTTCCTCCCGATATTTCGGGAACTTTCGAACTAACGCGCGGTTTCGCTGCCGTCCGGTCCTGCGAGAGATCATGGCGAATCTCGGCCGGTCAAAAGGGGTAGCTTATGCGTAAGATCATCCTTGGCCTGTCCGCCCTCTGCCTTGCAGGTGCGGCGAATGCTGCGGTCAGCATCAATTTCATGCAGGGTGCGTCGGCACTGCCGGCAGGATTCAGCGTCTTCGAAACCTTCGACGGCTATGCGAATGGCGCGCTGCTGGCCGGCGCGACCAACGCGCGGGCCTATGCCGCCCCGGTCTCCGGTATCGCGGCGCGGCCGGCGTTCAACAGCAGCGGCAATTTCGGCGCCGCGCTCGGCGGAACCCCCTCGAACTACACGGTCAGTTTCGCCGCGACCCGCGGCTTCTCCTTCGTGCTCGGCTCGCTCGACAGCTTCAACAGCTTCACCTTGCTCTATGCGAACGGGACCGAACAGACGCTCAACGGGGCCCAGATCGCACTTGGTGCCGACGCCGATGGCGACCAGGTCCAGGCGGATTCGAACGGTCGCGTCGTGTACTTGGCCCAGCCGGGCGATCCGTCGATCGTCGGCGCGCGCTTCCAGTCGGGCGGCTATTCCTTCGAGTTCGACGATCTCGCGACCCTCGCGAACAGCCCGGTTCCCGAACCGGCCAGCTGGGCAATGTTCGTCCTCGGCTTCGGCATCGCGGGACGCGCCATGCGTCGCCGCCGCCGTCTGTCGGTCCCCGCGTTCAGCTGACGGCAAGCCTCGGTCGCATGCCGGGCAGCTCCATGACCCATGGGCCGACCGTCGGTCGTCGCTGGATGGACAGCGCACGTGCCCTGCGCGAACGACGCGGCGCCATGATCGGCATGCCAATGCATCGTCTTCGCCAGACGCCGCCGGTCGCCGCGTGATCCCGGCGGCCGCAGCGATCCGCCCCGGCGATCGCACGGCCGCTCGCCATGGCTCGGTGCTGCCAATGCGCGCGCGGGGTTTTCGCTCGCGCCTCGCGACCGTGTCGCCGATGGTATCGCGATGAGCGAAGCTGCGCCACCGTCCGGGGCCGACTCGCCAAGCGAGCTGCTCGCCGCTTATGGGGCCGTGCTGCGGGCCGGTTTCCCCGTGATCGAGGAGCCCCGGCCCGACATGGTCAGGCTCATGCTCATCTTGGCGCATTGTCCCGGCGGGAACGGCGGGGGCGCCACCCAGCCATATGGCGGGAAGGGGCGGGTGCTGGCGCCGTCGGGGATCGCACGCTCGTCGCTGGCCGCCGCATTCAGGCGCCTCCCCGGTGCGCTTGGCCTGCGCTAGACGCGCAGCACCACCACTAGGCAGGAACGGGCGCTGTCGCCGGTGGCCCGGCATCGGTCTCCGTCGCTTCCGCGGCGCGCGCGACCCCAGTCACCATGTCGCTCACCATGCTGCTCACCGTGCCGGTCGCCGTCGCATCGACGAGGCGCGCTGCGAATGCGTCGGCCGCGAGCGCGTCGCGTTCGCCGATGCCCGCGTCACCCGGGCCGTCGTCTCCCCAGAAGCCTGACACGATCCGGGTGGCGGGTGCCTTCTCGCGCAGGCGCCGGATCAGGTAGCGCGCCTGGGCGATGGCATCGGCCGGATCGAGATAGCAGAGGACCAGCGTCTCCGCACCGCCGATGTCGAGCGCGGCGATCCTCCCCCGACCGGTCGCCGCATGATCGATGCGGGTCGCGGCGGATCCGTCGTGCGCGAGGATCTGGCACAGCATCGTTGCCAAGACATCGTCGAACACGCCGTTTCCGCCCACGCAGGCGAAGCGTGGTCCCGGCGGGACATCGGTCCGCGCTGGCGCCGCTGCGGCCGCAAGGGTGCCAAGCTCGTCGACGACGGTGGACACGGTCGTACCGATCGCCGAGATCCGTTCGGCATCGACGAGCCCGCGGGCCGCATCGGCGGAGGCAAGGCGCAGCGCCGGAATGGCCACGGTGTCGTAGAATTCGGCAAGCGGGCAGGTCGCGAGCATCAGTTCGGCCTGGGCGAGCGCCTCGTCGGGATTGTCGGCGACGAGCCGCTGGTAGAAACGCTCGACCGGCGTCAGCGCCGGCCGGTCGCCGAGCATGACATCGAAATATTCCAGAGCCTTCACATGCCTGCCGAGCACGACCAGGCACAGCGTCAGCGGCGTGGACATGACAAGCCCGACGGGGCCCCACAGCCAGGTCCAGAAGATTGCCGAGACCACGACCGAGGTCGGCGAGAGCCCGGTCGAATGGCCATAGATCAGCGGCTCGACCACATAGCCGAGCAGCATCTCGACGATCGCGAAGAAGCCTCCCACGAGGATGGCCGTGCCCCAGCCGGGTTCGACGGCCGCCGCGAGCGCGACCGGCGCCGCGGCCGCAAGCACCGGACCGATATAGGGAACGAAGCGAAGCAGCGCCGCGAGCACCCCCCAGAGTGCGGGCGATGGCAGGCCGAGAAACCACAGCCCGCCCGCGACGATCAGGCCGAAGCTGGCATTGACCGCGAGCTGGCTCAGGAAATAGCGGCTGAGGCGCTTGCCCGCATCGTCGAGCGCGATCGTCGTCCGGTGCAGATCCCCTGAGCCGAACACGCGGATGAACCGGTCGCGCAGATCCTCTTTCTGCACGAGAATAAAGATCGCGACGACGAGTACGATCAGTGTCGTCTCGAGCGGGCCGACCACCGGCTGGAGCAACGTCGTCATTACGCCCCAGGGGGTGGTCGGAGGCGGCGCGACCTCGACGAGCACGGGGCGGCGGGTCCCGCTGCCCGGCGCGGGGTAGAGGCTGGTGGCGTTCGGCTGGCGGCTGGGGGGCCGGTTGAGGCCGAGCGACCTGGACAGCGCGTTGATCCGCGCGACCGCCGAGCCCTGGAAGGCCTGCACCTTGGTCTCGAGCGTCCGCGCATATTTGGGGGCGCTTTCGCTGAGCGCCGCCGTCTGCGTCGCGATAAGCATGCCGACCGATCCGATGAAGCCAAGGGCTACAATGACCGTCAGCAGCACGGCCGGGACGCGCGGGACGCGCAGGCGGCGCAAGCCGTTCACGAGCGGCGAGAGAATGAACGAGAGGATGAAGGCGAGCGTGATCGGGATCAGGACGTCCTGCCCGAAATAGAGCGTGGCGACGGTCGCGGCGGCGATCGCAAGGCCGAGGATCTGGCGCAGCACGACGGCGGTGCTGGTCGGGACGGGCGCTGCGTCGCGATCGCCGGTCAGCGCATCGCGGTAGCCGGCGACCTTTCCGACCGAAACCCACCCCGCGACCGCGGATGCCTCGTTATCCAGCGCCATGACCCGCCTCCGCCCGCTCGATCAAAGACGCGGCAAAGGGGCGGCGCCAGCCGTCCCCCGCCGCACGATATTGGCCCGGGGCGCGGGCGGTCGCCGCGCGCCCCGGACGTGCTGCGTATTAGCGGACCGATCCCCGACGCACGAGATTGACGATCGCGAGCAGGACGATCGCCCCGAGGAACGAGACGCCGATCGACGTGATGTCGATCATGCCTGCCGTGATCGGCGCGCCGCCGAGCAAGGGAGTGAGGAGGAATCCCGCGAGCAGCGAGCCGACGATCCCGACCACCACGTTGAGGAACAGTCCCTGTTGCGCGTCGGTGCGCATGACGATGCTCGCGAGCCAGCCGATGATGCCGCCAACGACGAGAAGAATAACGATGCCCATAATCTCTCCCTGTCCCGCGTGATGCGGGTCATGGACGTCGTAACGAAAGTGCAACGCCTCCGTTCCGTCATGTTTCTGGGCTGGCCAACGCGCGGGAACGACCGGCGCGGATCCGACCCCTAGGCTATGTCCCGGCCTGGGACGGCGGAAGGCGAGAAAGGCATGGAACGATCGGTGCGCAGGGGCGTCTTGCCGGTGCGACACATGTGCCCATCAAGGTACTCCTGGGCTTGGCAGAAATGCCAAGCCCTTTTCGTATCGTGTGCAGCCTAGACTGCGAGCGCGGGGGCGCAAGTAGGGGCAGCGTGCTGCGGGTGTCAGGAGATTGGGGGTGTCAGCAGGGTCGGCGTGTCACCCGCCGGGCGGACCTGCGGTGGGCGGCCGGATGGGTGTTCGGTAGGATGACCATCGGCTGCGCCGTGTCCGGCACACGGTGTCGGTCCGGATCGTGGGCGTGCCTCTGGCACAAAATCGCAATCCGGCTAGCATTGCCGCCGGGGTCCGAAAAAAGGGGGTGGACATGACGGGTGTCATAGGGCCGGCGCGAGGGCAAGGGCTGGTGCCCGTCTATCTGGGGATCGCGCTCGCCGGCGCCATCATCCCCTATCTCATCATCCTTCCCTGGTTCGCGGCGCATGGACCGTCATGGACCGCATTTTTCAGCCTGCTGTTCGCGACCCGGCCGGCGGCGATGTTCTCGGTCGACGTGCTCATCTCGGCAACGGTGTTCCTCCTCTGGGCGGACATCGAGGCGCGCCGCCTCGGCATGCGAGCCCCCTGGCAACCGCTGGCCGCGATCCTCCTCGCCGGACACTGCTGCGCGTTGCCGTTGTTCCTTGCCCGCCGCGAACGCGCACTGGCCCAAATGCCTGGCGGGACGGACGAGGCGAACGCGGCGTGACCGGACCGGTACAGCGAAACGGGCGGGCGCAGCGTGACGGGGTGGACCGGGCGCGGATGGCATGACCGAAGCGGCCAAGGAGACCCACCCGTCCGGCGGCGGCAGCGCGATGGCCTTTGACGCGAGGATCGACGGGCGATGCCGGGGCTGATCTTCGGCTGGCGCACCGCGCTGCTCACCGTCGCCATCGTGCAGCTGCTGGTCATCGCCGCGGCGCTCACCCGGCCCATTGCGAACCGGCGTGCCAACCGCACGCTCGCGATCCTCCTTGTCGTCCTTGCTGGCATTCTCATGCCCTGGGCGATCGGTTTTGCGGGCTTCTACGACGCGTGGCGCTGGCTGACGTTCGCGCCGTTCGCGATCACCCTCGCCGTCGCGCCAATGCTCTGGCGGTATGTCACCGCGATCGTGGACGGGGCCTGGCCGCGTCGCGCCGGCTGGCATCTCGTGCCGCCCGCGCTGCAACTTGCCTTTCTGACATCCGGTTTCCTGCTGCCCCAAGGCGCCAAGGACCGCTGGGCCGACACCGCGATGGGGCCGTACACGATCGTCACCGATGCCGGTACGGTCGCCGGGCTGATCCTTTACGGTGTTGCCGGCCTGCGGCTGCTGCGGCGCTACCGGTTGCGCCTGGCGGCCCAGCGCAGCGACGACGCACGCTTCGCATCGCTGTGGCTGAGCCGGGCGATCGCGGCGACATTGGTGCTGCTCCCGGTCTGGGCCGGCTATGCGCTCTGGGACGCGGTCGCGCCGCTCGGCTACCGGCGGCTGATGGGACTCTATGTCGCCATCGCGGCCTTCGCCCTGTATCTCGCGATCGAGGGCTGGCGCCATGCGGCGCTCCCGTTTCCGGCGCTCGATTCCATTCCGCCCGGGCTGCCACCGGCGCGCGACTGGCGGGCGGCCGGGGAACAATGGGCGGCGCAGACCCGCGCGGGCGGCTGGGCGTCCGATCCCGGTCTCAGCCTCGCGCGGCTCGCGCGGCATCTCGGCACCAACACCTCCTATCTCTCGCGCGCGCTGAATGACGGTCTCGGCATCGGCTTCTCGGCCTTCGTCAACCAGCTTCGCAGCGAGACGGTCGCCGCTGCCCTGCGGGCGGGGGACCGGCGCGACATGCTCGACATCGCCTTCGACGCGGGCTTCGCGTCGAAGGCGAGCTTCAACCGGGCCTTCCGCACGGCCTTCGGGCAAAGCCCGAGCGCGTATCGGCGCGGCTCAAATCATGAATAAGCGTGGCCGCACAGGCTTTTGAGGCGCGGCGATGGCCGGCGCGCGGCAGCAGCGCGGCATGAACAGACGCCAGGTCCTTACCCGTCTCGGGGCGCTCGCCGCGGTTCGCGCCGCATCCCTCACACCGGCCGCCGCCGCCGCCGCCG
>APMI01001564.1_pt1 | contig 13234 bp, 13 predicted proteins | sample 667938 | NCBI WGS metagenome assembly APMI01 (sample SAMN01084076, study PRJNA167559) | wastewater metagenome | biome: Wastewater | place: Denmark: Ejby Moelle, Odense | collected 2011-11-28 | reverse complement strand
CTGATCTCGTTGGCGATCCAGATCGTTGGGACAGGGTTGCTCTCGAGGAGGCGGTTGATGAATAGCTTTCCCGGCCATTTCTGTGCCACGACACTCGACAGATTGACAACGTTTGGATCGGGGAACACATCTTCAATCTCATCGAACAATATCAGTGCAGTGCTGCATTGAAGAAAACGCTGTGAAAGCCGGAAGTACGACAGGCGGTCCGAGCCGGAGATCGAGTCCTCGCTGTCATTGCATGCTCGAACTTGATACAGGGGAATTTTGATCGCGCTGGCAAGCCAGCGGGCGTACTCCGTCTTGCCCGTTCCTGGCGGTCCGTAGATCAGCACATTAATGCCGGTGATGCCTTGCCGAAGTCCCTCTATCAAGTAGGCGTGCAGGAGTTCAGTTTCGGTGCCGAGATACTCGAAGTCATGAGCGCGCAGCGTTGGTTTTGGGCTTGGCTCAAGTACAACTTTCATCAGTGATTCAATACTGTCTGCTTCGCTGAGCAGTGCATCTTTGATCCCTCGTGGAATCTTGATGTTCACGCCTATTCGCTCCGGGCGAAGCTCCTGCGCCAGCAAGCCCGTAGCGAATAGAGTGCTACTCGGTTGCGCATACGTGGTAATCGCCTCTCGTTCTATAGAGAGTGCAATTGACATGAGCCGCACGAGTGCGTCTTTATCCATAATCACCACGCCGGACAATAGATCGGCCAGTACGAAATGGTGATCCATCAGAACAAAGAACGTCAGGATGGCTTCTTCGACGTCTGTCAGGCTGAGCAGTTTGCCTAGCATGCGGATATTGCGCTGCAGGCGCGCCGTGCGCTTTTGCATCATTGCGTCAAGGCGGGGTAATTGCTCCTTCAGAAGTTGAATCGCCGTGACTTTGGGGATGTTGCCTTCGCTGGGCGATATGCCAACAATAGCTCGAATCTCTTCCGTGTAGAGACTGTCGTTGAATACTCTGATGGGGACAACTTGCTTGTGCAGTAAGCGTGCAATGTAAAGCGCAGCGAGAGCGTCCGTGTCAGAGACGTGCACGGGCCTCACCGACGCAAAATTTGCGTTCATAGTGATCTTTCAAAAGGGGAGCGAGAAGGGGGGGCTGCGAGTGAGCGTTGCGCTCTAGAGACAGTCAAAGTCAGAATGCTTTAACAAGTGCTTCCAATATATAATACTTGACTTATTTTGTCAAGTATTATCTTGGTGTGCCTCAAGCGTTGCTGACGTAACTAAGTATTAAGTCGCTGCGTTCAGTTATACGATTGACTGTATTCTTTGCGTTATGTTAGCTTGGCTGTGTCTATAACGAAAGGAATACGAATGAGTGCTGTTGACGAACTGAAGGCCAAGCTTGCGACGCTTGATGAGCAGCTTGCGAAGCTTAATGCAGAGAGGGCGCAGGTCGAAGCCGATTTGAAAGAAGCTGAGCGTGCATTCAAACAGTCTGCGATGAATGAAATACTTGAAAAAATTAAGGCTCTTGGCATCGATAAGAGCGAGATTGCTGAAAGTCTAGGCTTGGCGGTCGCTGAGCCTAAGAAAAGAAAGGCTCGGGCAGAGAGGGGGGCTGTAGAGAAAAAAGCAAAGGGGGCGCCCAAGTATCGTAGCTCTGTCGACTCAGCTCTGACTTGGACGGGGAAGGGGCGTAAGCCAGGGTGGGTTCAAACGTACCTGGATAACGGTGGTGGCCTTGAGAACTTGTTGATTAAAGAATAAGTATATAGATTGCAATAAAGTGGCCGTCCCATCCTGGCCAAGGTTTTCCGCCTACGGAGATCGGGAACTATGGATGGGGTAACAATTCCTCTCCGGTCTTTTTCTGCGGATGAGTCGGCTGCGAGTCAGTTTGGCATTTAAACACGCGAAGGGCTCATGTCCGTTGATGCGGTTTGACTGTCGGGCACCTCGAATAACCCGAAGTTTTCAGTAAATCTCGCGGCTCAACGCTGATCGAGCCCAAATCCGGTTCAATTCCCTCAGCAATTCACAGCAGTCGCCGGCAGCAACACCCTGTTTTTGCCTCGAATCGCCACGGGCACCGGCGATTCGGCCCATTTCGGGAGTCAGAAGGCCTCGATTCCGGCCTTCTGGAGATAAACCAGCCGCTTCAAGTTGTAGCAGGCCGCCATCATCGTCATCGCAAAGTTCGCCCGCGCCTGGCCGATGGTGCACAGCAACTTGCCTCCCATCTGCTCGATAGCCCCGAACACGTGCTCGACCCGCGCGCGCGTCTTGGCGATGCGTGTGTTGCGCCGCTGCTGGCATTCAGACATGGGCTTGTTGCGCTGGCCCTTCCGCTGGATCTGATTCCGAAAGCCGTTTTCCTTCAGCCAGGCTTCCCGCTCCGCAGACGGATAGCCCCGATCGGCATAGACGTCCCGACTCGTGTTGGCGGTGTCGAACACGTTGTCGAAGTGCTGACTGTCGTGGGTGCGGGCCGTGTCGGTCTCGATCTTGCGGATGATCTTGTATCTCTTGTCGACGTTGATGGAGAGCTTGTATCTATACCGGCGAGGAACTGCAAAGCCTCCTGTATGCAACTTCGTCATCCGACGAATGTGCCCTCAGGGCACAAAGTGGCAGATCGCCAATATCAACCGAACTACAATAGCCGCCGTTCATAGGTGACTCCCAATATGTATTTACAAGCCGTAGCTATTGGCGTCTTGGCCGTTGCAAATAGCCGCCTCACTTGCGTTCAATCACCCATTCGGGTGGCGCCTGCAAACCAGCGGCTTCGCGAAACTCCAACTCGCCGGGGCGTGCACCGTTAATAGAGCGATCAAGGGCAAAGACGAGCGCGCCTACATCCAACCGTGCGGGTACGGTGGCATGTTCCGACAGCACAGGGTTCATCAGAGCCCACCCTTTGGCGTTCGGAATATGGTCTAGTCCGAAAGCGTGGCCCAACTCGTGGGTGAGTATAGGAAGCAGATTAATGCAACGCTCGTCTCTCAGGGCAACCTGCCCGTCGTTGAACTCCGGCATCGTTCTGAAGCAAGCAACATCCCGCATGTTCAAGGCAATGGTTCGCCCCTCTAATCGAGCCTTAGCTAACGTAAGAAACAGCGACCTAGCAGGGAATGTCTCATCTCCGCCAAAATTTAGCTCCACGATGAAAGTGGCCGAGTGCGGGCAACGAAGTCGCACGACTTGTGGCGGCGTCAGCAGTACGTAGCCGCCGGAACTAGTTGATGTCCGAGCACGGATGAAGGCACGGGCCGCTGGCGTCAGCAGCGCATCGTTGTCTTGAAGCGCCGCGGTCCAGATGGTCAACGCTCGTCCAAACGACGCAAGGACGTCCTCCGAAACCCGATCGAAATCAAAGCCAGTGGGCGGACGCCCCGACACCCGGACAAAGACGGAGAAGCCGTTTGTCAAGATTTTGTTGTTGAGCGGCGTGTCGTAGTCAAACGCAACGGCGAATTGCCGCGGCTCTCGGCAGGAGTCGGTGGGAAGCTCGGGCGGAGAAGGCGTCGATGCGCTTCCTGTACACCACTCCACAACTTGAATAGCAGCGACATCCTGCCGATTCCCATGCACGTCTTCCAACGCACCAAACAATCGCATGTGAAAATACTGGACAGAGAGCGTTACGGATTCGGCAAGAACCAAATCTTGCCGACCTCGGAAGCGGATACCGAGAATAGGAAATAGCCGGCCTGAGCAAGCCGTCGGCGGTGAAGGACTAGTGCGCCATTTCGCAGGATCGCACACGTTCTCAACGTCAATCAAAGCGCGCGTGGGGACTGGCACCTTTCCGGTTCCCGCACATCCCGTTCCCAAGTTCGCCACCTCAGGGAAAATGCTGATCAGGCCCGATGCTTGGGCCGCCGAGACCGAAATTTGGGCATGAGAGGCCGAACATGCGAAGAAGAGCAGAAGGCCTGTCACCCACAAACTGAATGCATTGCCTGTCATTTGATGTTACCCGGCACCTTCTTCCAATCATTCCAGCTTGTTAATAGATCGCTGGGATATCTTGAAAGCATGCGGCGTTCGCCCTCAGCCTTCAGGCGCTTGTTGTCCTCCCAGGCCTTTTGTCCCAGCTTGTCTACGGCCTGATAAATCGCCCATCGCTCGACATGGTTGACCTTTGAGTCCTCTAGCGCAAAGTTCAATATCTGATCTGCCTCCTCCTTCGGCCGAGACTGAGTCCAATACAGATAGTCGTGCACAACGGCTGCGTAGGCGTACCTCCCTTCTGGCCGCAACACTTGCCAGAATACTCTCGGAATGCTGGCGAGATCTGTAACAAAGCCCTCCGGCACCTCCACCAACTGAAAGGGCTGACCTTGATTCGGTCGCCAGAGGATTGAGCCCCCTTTAACGTAGTAATAATCCCAATCTCCAAAGGGTACTAACAGCGACAGGCTCATGGCTGCTGCCGCTCCCCGGCCCTGCTGGGCTTCACTTTCTTTACGAGCCTCGTCTTGAAGGTCAGCCATTGCACCCTCAATAAATACCTTGCGCCTCAGATTTTCAGACTCCTTTGGCTCCCGCGAGGCACAGCCCATAAAGGGCGCGGCGCACAATAAAAGTCCACCAGCGAGCACCTTGCGGCGTCGCGGACAGTTAGCTAATTTCTCCATCAAATCCCCCGTGAGCGATTGATTTAATGCTTCGCTTTGCTCGTCACGGAGTGATGCGTGCAAAGTTTCCAGCGTGTGCAAACCGAAGCAATTGCCGACTTGGATCATGACAACGAGTTTGTGCTTCGGTTCCGGATAACGCAAATAAATATTGCCAATGTCTTGAGTGTCAGCTTTGGGAGCAACTTACCTAATAGCTACTTGTGGCCAAATGGGTGAGTTGGTGTCTGAGCCGGAAAGCCGACTTTCGCCGAGATCTTGATTTTTCAATGACTGCGCTGCGGCACGTACCTCATTGAGTACAACCGGACACAAGCCGGCGGTTGAGGGTGCCATCCAATTTGAATAATCGGGGCCTCATCCGCCCCCGCTCAATGGCCTGTTTCCGGCGAGCAAATTGCCGCTGGTACTACCCCAACTCGGCCGCAACCTGCCGTTCGGACAAGTGGCGCAATGTAGCCGTTCGGCTGTTCCAATAGTATTCTTATAGCCGCTATCCATGTCCCAATCGCGAGGCAAGCCATGCCGGCCAAGTTTTGGAAAAGCGAAATTGCCGTATTGCGTGAATTGTCCGACGAAGCGTGGGAGTCCGAGCCCCATGGTGTCTTGGAGGGTTTGGTCGAAGCGTTCAGTCGCTGAGCGGAATATGGGTATAGTTCCAGGGAGCTTGCCGAATGCATTCACGAATTTCACGACGGGATTTGCTGGGAACCATACAAGTGCTTCACCGGCTTGCCCCCGTTCATTGTCATTGCCAGGGCGATAGCAGTGGGCATCATTGGTGAAACTGCGCTCTCCATCACAAGAGCACTTCGATTCGAACTTAGCATAAAGACCGGGGAAGAGTCTCGATGAACGATGCGAAACCACTGCCGAAATGCCGGCTCGCCGTAGTCAAGATCGCCAGTCGGTGCAACCTAAATTGCTCTTACTGTTACATGTACAACATGGGCGACGAGACCTATCGCGAACAGCCAAAGTTCATGAGCGACGCGGTCCTAGATGCGCTGGTTGAACGCTGCGCAACGCACTGCGCCACCCACACTATCCCAAGCTTCACGTTTGCGTTGCACGGTGGTGAGCCGCTGCTCGCCGGTATACGCCGATTCGAGCGCTTGATCGCGTACGCGCAGCGTCGCTTCGCAGCAATCGGCGTTGATGCCCGCTTCGTCGTGCAAACCAACGGGGTGCTGCTCGACGACGTGTGGTGCCGCAACCTGAAGGCCGGTGGCGTGCGTGTTGGCATCAGCATAGATGGGCCAGAGACCGTACACAACCGTCAGCGCGTCACGCACCGAGGCCGTGGCTCGTACACTGCGGTCGTGTCCGGATTCCGGTGCGCTCAGCGTCACGGTTTGAAGCCGGGGCTGCTCGTCGTCATCGACCCGACGTCGAATGCACAAGAGGCTTATGAGCACTTGAAAGCGCTCCACCCCGATCGGGTCGACTTCCTTTTGCCTGAAGGCAATCATGCGCTTCCACCGGCTGGGCTCGGCCTTGGCTCGTGCGGCACACCCTATGCAAACTGGCTACTGGAGGTGTTCGAGCGTTGGTGGGCTGAATCTGCGCCATTTCGGGTGCGTATTTTCGAGCAGATCGTCGGCGCAGCCCTTGGCGTTCCGTTCCGCTCGGATGCGTTGGGCGGCCAAGAGAATGAAGTTCTTGTGGTCGAAACTAACGGCGACATCGGTCCGGTCGACGTGCTGCGTGCGGCCTTGCCTGGCTCTTCTCGTACCGGCGTCAACGTCCTGGCGAACAGCTTGGACGAAGGGCTGCAGCAGGAGACCGTGGCGCTCTATCACGCAAGTCACTCGGCTATGTGTGCGCAGTGCCGGCGCTGTCCCGTCAATCAGATTTGCGGCGGTGGCTACCTATCGCATCGCTATGCGCGTGCAAACGGATTTGAGAATCCATCGGTTTATTGCGGCGACTTGACGGCGCTGATCGTCACGTTGCGCGAACGCGCGCTCTCAATTCTGTCGCTAACAGTGCGTGAGCAGGCCGACTTGCTATCGTTAACGTTGGCCGAAGTAGTGGCGCTGCAACGCGGTGCGTAGCTATCCGCATCAAAGCTGGACAAGGTAAACGAAGTGCGCCACCTCGTCGTGCTCGCCTTCGAACGCCTTTACCAGCGTGCAGCCCGCCGAGGCGAAAATTTGGCGCCAAGCATCGATATCCGCCGGCGGTACACCCTGTCCCGTCAAGACCTGTACGACGTCGTGGAGAAGGGCTCGGCGATAACGATGGCTGGCGCCGTCCCGGTCACGGTTTAGGCGCCCGTAGTAGTCGCCCAGTAGCAGAAATCGGTCGGGAAATGCTTGCCTGAGCTTATGCAGCCATACGCTGATTCCTCGTGATTCCGAGTCGCCGAAAAATGCGTTGGCGACGTTGAAAGCGGCAATAGCCTGTGCACCTTCTAGGGCCTCAGACCCAAGCAGCGTGGCAACGTCGAACGCATCACCTTCGCAGAACATTATACGATCCGCCAACCCCGCCGCAGCGGATGCGTGCCGCGCTGTCGCCACCGCGGCGGGGTTTGAATCTATGCCCCAGGCGCGTGCCGATGGGCACTGCGCAGCGAAGTCGAGCAATAGGCCGCCGCCTCCGCAGCCGATGTCTACGACCCTCTCGATGCCGAGTTGAGCTAAGAGTGTCAGCGGCAGATCGTTAGTAGCCCCACGGTCGCTGCCAGAGAAGGCAAGAGCATGGCGACCCCAGTTCACGCGTCGCGCCCCAACAGCCCGATCGGCGAGCACTTGCTCAAAGTCGGTGAGGCAAGGGCCAAAAGCACCGACGTACTGATCAAGCAAATGGTTTAAAAACGGCGCATCGAGGAGGTCGGAGGAGGTCTCAGACAGCGTAAAGCCAGCGCCGTTGTCCAGCAGGACGCCACAGCATCTTTTCTGCACATAAACGACGACTGCACGCAACATGACCGAGTCAAAACCCAATTCTTGTGCGACCTCGTCAACTGGACGGCCGGCACGCAATTCAATTAGCACGCCGGCCCGCTGCAGGCCCTCCAGGATCGATACCAGATAGTAGCCCTCAAGCGCACCGAAAAAATCCTGCTGCGTGTCCTTGGTCATGTGGCACCCGGTTGCGCCCAAGCCAACTTTAGTACGCCAAGATCGACGAGCATTCTTATGTCTTCGGGCATTGGTATTGCGCTGTCGGCGACCGCCGACATGGAATCCCATTCTATGTAGCGACGGGGCGTGGCAAACCGCGCCAGCCACCGCGCCGTCTCGGCGCCGAGTTCGAAAAGGCGCAGGCCCTGCGCAGTCATTAATAGGAGCTTGTCGCTTCGCGGGCCAGGGTCCCTCGGGACCGGCTCGTCGCACCCAGGCCCAGTTGGGCGCGACAGCGACGAAAGAAGCGTCGGTACGTCGTGGATATTGAGAAGCAATGCAGCTTGCTGCGACAGAACAAAAGCGTCCTCATCGTCTGAAGCCTGAGGTGCGCGCACAGTATTCGCCTCTTGAACAGGCGGCGGAGTCGTCGCACGTAGCAGGCGCGCTCGAGACGTCGAAAATCGAAGCACCGATACCGTCGGATGATCGCGCCCGAAGCGGTGTTCGACGAAGGCGAGCAAGGCCTGCATGTCGGCAACCGGATTCTCTGGCCGAACTTTCTGCAAGTAGTCGAACACCTCTTCCACGAGTTGACTCAGGCGGCCGTCGAACGGGCTTAGCAGCCAACGCATAGTATCGCGGCCAAGCTCGTACAGCGTCACCCACAGTGTAGTTACAAATACATTGCGGCATCGTGGCAAGAGGCTTGGAAAGTAATGATGATTTGGAAACAGCGTCGGAAACTCGCCGACGAGCATACGGTCTGCCGCATCGAGCATTGGGAAATTGAACTCGGAGACATGCTCGTCGAAGGCCAGGTGATCTCCAAATTCATCGATGAGGGCTGTGCCTGGTTCGGGCGTGAGTAAGTGCAATTGGCCGATGTTCAGGCCGGCAGGACGCACGTGCAGGTTCGCGACAAGGTCCAACGTTGCTTCCTGATCGGCTCGCGTTTCCTGTGGATAGCCGGCAATGAACGAAGTGATCGTGCGCAAACCTAGCCGCTCCGTGACGTCGAGCGTCGGGGCGACAAGCGCCAAGTCCAGCTTCTTGCGTGAGATGTGTTGCATGCGGTCGCTGCCGGTCTCAACGCCAAAATAGATTTGCCGGCAGCCCGCTGCCCTCATCTGCACGAGAAGGCTTTCGTCAACACAGTCCATGCGTGCTGAGCAGCTCCAAGTATAGTTTCGACTACTCACTGCGGCGCAGAATGCCTCCACCTTCGTGCGGTTCACGGTGAAGAGATCATGGTTGAGCTTGAACGACCTGAATCCGTATGTCGCGTGCAGCGTGTCCATCTCGTCAAGCAGCCGAGCAGGCGACTTCAGCCGGTACTGCCTCCCGAAGAAGGTGGCGGTCGAACAGAACGTGCAACTGAAGGGACAACCGCGTCCGGCCTCTATGCGGATCTCGTCGAGTCCGAGCTGCGTAATTGGATAGGCGTCATACGCTGGCATCGGAAGCGAATCCAGGTCTTCGAGTACGCCGGCACCGCCGCTGCTGAAAACCGACTTACTCGCGGTTCGACAAGTCGTCGAGGGGATCGAGAGTAGCGAGTCCTTGCCAGCGAGCGCGTTGAGCACACGAGGCAGCGTCTCTTCAGCCTCGTGTCGAACCACGACATCGAAGCAGTCGAAGCATTCAAGAATCTCGCGATGCAGGATCGACGCATGCGGCCCTCCGAGCAGCACTGGCCGACCGGGTCGCAGAACCTTCAATCGCTGAGCTGTGCGTACAACGAAGGGAAAGTTGCAGCCAAGCGCGGTAAAGCCAACAATATCGGCGTTGCTCGCTGCGATGCGCGCTGCAACGTCATCGTAGAGATTACCGTTCAACGCCAATTCGCCGTTCGTCAGATCGCGCTTAGGGTCATAGATCTCGGCCTCTATGCCACGGGTGCGGAGCACCGCCACCAAGGACATCAGGCCGAGATGTGGTTGTAAATCGAAGCGCGGATGCTCAACTCCACCCTCGAACAGCAGATTGTCGATCAACAGCACTTTCATGCCGGATCAGCAATGATGCCTGCGTCAATCGCCTCATTCGCGAAAACACCGATCTCCTCCGCAGTTACGACGCGACCGATCATCGCTGACATCTGCTGTGCGATATCCGCTTCGCTGCGCCCAGCAAGGAGCTGATTTAAGATGAGCGCGGTCGGCATGTCTACCTCGCGAATGCGAGTGGTCGCGTCGGCAGGCAGTGCTTGATAGAGCAGATAGTGAGTGCGCCGATGCGGACACACGCTGCTGTGCCCGCTCTGCAATTCTTCAGCCAGCGCGACCACGTCGAAGTGTCGCTGGACAACTACGCAGTTGCCGATTGCAACCCAGCGTGTGTTTGCCGCGGCGGCAGCCGCGCCAAGCGGTAAATCATGCAGCGTTCGCTCATGCTCGAACATTTCCATCGTCAGGGTGCACGCATCCACATCCGCAGTGTCGCCAAGGAATACTGCCAAGGCAGGCCCGAGTAGATCAAGATGCTCGGCGCAAGGCAACGGCCCAGCTTGTCGGGCGATGATGTAGGCCTTTGCAAAGTGCATAAAGAATCGCAACTCCAGTCCGGCGGAGGAAAGAAGCCGAAATGTGTTCGGTAGGACGCGGCGCAGCGCGTTGTGTTTAACCTTGGTGATGAATCCCTGGAACTGCTGCAACCGCAGGCGTTCCTCCGCGCCGAGTTCCTTCATGGCAGCAAACTCAGACGTGACATCGGAAAGCTCAGCTAAAGCAGCAGCGTCCACGACCTGCGCAAGGAAGGTCGGGTCGACGAGGCACTTTGCGACAAGCGCCTGGGTCTGGTCGGGGCTCATTATGACGTCGGTGCCATGATTTCCCGGACACGGCTCACGTCTTCGACCACCGCGTCTAGCGGGAAACCTGCGTCCCAGTTGTATTCGAGTGTGACCGCACGCGGCTGCACCCGTGAGCGAAGGGCTGCCAGCAACTCGAAGACGCTCGTCGGTGCGCGCTTTCCATGATCGTCCCAGGACATGCCACCCTCGGATTGGATGCCGGATACATGCACTTCGACTACGCGTTCGAGCGGCAAGAGGCGCAGCGTTTCCATTGCGTCAAGCCCAAGGTTCGCACACGTAATCATCAGGTGGGACAGATCGAGCAGCAAGCCAAGCCCCTTCGCTCGTCTGCACAGAGCCTGAATGAACTCAAATTGCGACATAGTGCTGCCCGGCATACTGAAATAGGTCGGCCCGTTCTCGAGCAAAACCGGAATGCCCAAGCGTTGCGACCAAGCTTCGCCATTCGCTACAACGCGTTCAAGGATCGGTGCGCTGTACTGCGGGTTCACCGTGTAGCCGACGTTGTAAGGCGCGCTTGCGTCGAGTAGCGCTTCGTGCGCAGCACCGTCCAGAATGCGCCCGTCGGCGCGCACATACGCCAAGTGCTCACCGAGCCAGGGCGTTTCCGTTTCACGTACCCAGCGCTCCAGAGCACTCGTCAACTCCTCATCTGGTGGAACGTCGCCCGCCATTGAGAGTGACGCGCAATGCAACACTACCGGTACGAGTGACTTGATCTCGATCGCCGAAGGCGCCCGAAATAATTGCTCGAACGGAATCTCGACGAAGTCAACCAGCCCCGGGTTGGCGCGGACGAGGCCTTGGGCATAGTCCGCATGGGCGATGCCCACTGCGGTCTTCAACATGGTTCCGCGAAACGCGCTGGACTGTCAGTCGATCAGCTGGCGAAAGCCGCCCTCTATTTTATCGGAGACAGTTCCGATTTCGTTGATGACCACAGAGATCCTGCCTTTGTCTTGGATGCACTTGATGACCGCCTGCTTGGTTTGGTCGTCCAGAAGTTCGAAGTCCAAGACTTGGCGCCCTGTAACCTTGACTCTACCATCCTTGTTCATGTCGTCAGCCATTGCCTACTCCCAAGGTTGAAAGTTGCGACCAAAGCGAACCCAATCCAATCAGGGAGGCCCGCATACGTGGAACTGCCCAAAATCTAAAATGAAATGTGCATGATTCAACGCGGAGTGTCAATAGAGATTGCCGCGGCCGCTCCTCAATCGAGATGAGTAATCTCTCTCGGCTGACCTCCTCAGGCAGTAAAGCCGTTGCAAGAAAATGGCGCGCCGTATGAAGCCTGCTGGACACATGTTGCGCTTTCCACTCTATGTGGGTGCCCTGGAGCGCCGTTGACGACTCTGTTGAGGTCGCCAACGGCCGCTTGGTGGCGCTCCAGTTCGCCAAATCTGGGATTGGCTGACTGACTGGTTTAGAGCAAGCTATCTGACCGGAATGGGTCGGAACTGCTCGTTCGCTGAATAGAAAAGCTGCCGTTCAGCACCATCTACGGCTGAGCGGCAGGTAACCGGTGCGTTGCTGACCGCCACGGAGAGTCTGGCGAACGTCGGCACGGCCGAGATGCTGCCGCTGGATCGGGGATCTCATCCTCTGTCTGACAGGATCTGGCCCGGATCAGGAATTGCAGAGCCTCACGATTACCAGAGATCTTCAAAATCAAACGAAAGCTGACGATGGTGTCGGATCGATAGCAGATAAATCGTCGTCTCTATGACTGCGTAAAGCACAAGATAGTGACTCAAGACGTACTCATGGGTGTCTGAACTGCTACCGAGGCCCTCGAGCTGTGTGCGAAGCTTTTCAACCCGGCTCGTGGCTTCAACGGATAGCGCAGGGCGATCCAGAAACGGCCGACCCATCTTGGGGAAGCTCCCAAGATTCGGGACGACTGTATCAGTCAGTTCATCAAGAAGCAGATCGAATGCACTTGTCGCGTCATTCTCTTCGAGGAAGCGCTCGATGTCGTCGAGATTGCGCTCAAAGTTCCTGGTGAGCTTGACTGTGTGTTGCTCGGTCGGCATCGGTCAGCCGCTCGTCTTGTGTGCTCGGCGGCGTTTGATTACTTGCAGAGCAGTCGTGGCGTCTGCAACGCGACCCGCTGCGACGTCGTCGAGTCCTTTCACTGCTTCATCGAGTAGCTGAAGATGGATGTGAGCCCGCTCGAGACGGTGGTAGTGATCGAGTCGCTGAGCGTCGATCAGGGCGACGTAGCTCTCGCCGTTCTTGGTGATGATCTTCTCTGCGCCAGCTTTGACCTGGTCGGCCAGCTCCGACAGGTTGGCCCGGGCTTGGGAGAGCGGTATCACGTCATTGACTGAGAAGGCCATGGCAGGCTCCAGCTGAGTGAGATGTACAAAATATAGTACAGTATTCTGCATCTTCAACCTTGCTGTTGAGGCCGCTCAGAGGATGCTCGCCGTCATGTGTGGGAGCTGACGCAGCCTGTCTTCGTCTGCTTGGCTGCGCGTCCTTTGACCCTTGCCTTGCTGCGAGAGGCCATGTACGCGAGACGATGTGGACACGTCGTGGGTGCTCAATCGATAATCAGCACGAAGCTCTTGAGCGCACAGCGTTTTCGTGAGCTAGAGCCGCAGCCGAACGTGTCAGCAAGTGTGTGTAGCTGGATGTGTAGCTGCCCAAAACTTACTTCTAAATTTTCTATAAAAAACAATAGCTTATTTTGTTTTTCAATATTACTTTCTGCAATCTGTAATGGAAAAACCTGCCAAGCCCCGCGTGGTC
>APMI01000550.1_pt1 | contig 13235 bp, 13 predicted proteins | sample 667938 | NCBI WGS metagenome assembly APMI01 (sample SAMN01084076, study PRJNA167559) | wastewater metagenome | biome: Wastewater | place: Denmark: Ejby Moelle, Odense | collected 2011-11-28 | reverse complement strand
TGGACGCGGCGGGGTATTGAGCGGCGCTGCTGGGTATGCAAATTATTTAAATTACCGAGATAGTGAAGACGATGAAAATCGCCAGCTGGAATGTTCATTGATGTCCCAGACCGTTTCAGGTCGATCCAAAATCACCGATTAATTGCAATTTAATCAATACCTTATAAACTGCAAAAGACCCGTGTAGTTTCAGGTCATCCCATGCAATCCCCGACATTTGGGGGTATCGCTGGGGGTACCGAACAGAGGCTCTTTCGCATGCTTACAGCCGTCCAGATCAAGTCAGCCAAACCAACTTCCCGGGCCTACAAGCTCTCCGATAGCGGCGGGTTGTTTCTGCTCATCCAGCCCGGCGGATCCAAGCTCTGGCGGTACAAATTCCGAATCGGTGGCGTCGAGGGCATGCATGCCTTGGGCACCTTCCCAGAAATCGGGCTGGCTGAAGCACGCGAAGCTCATACCCACGCCAGGAAACTCGTTGCCCAAGGCATCAATCCTGTCCATGCGCGCAAGGAAAAGAAGCTGGCGCTCGCTCAAGCCCAACTGTCCCGTGACAAAGGAGCTTTCTCGACCGTCCTCACCGAATGGTCGGCCACTGAAGAAATCAATCTTTCCGCCAACACAGTCAAACAGCGCAGACGTGAGTTCAAGAAGCATTTGCTGCCTGCGTTCGGGAATCGCCAAATCAACAGCATCACCCGCGTGGAGTTGACCAAATTGCTCAAGTCCAACGAGGAGCGGACACCTGAAGTAGCGCGAAACCTACGCAACTATCTATGGTCAACGTTCGAGTACGCCATCAATACTGGCCTTGTAACCAGCAACCCGGTTCCGCCGCTCCAAGTGCTCAAAAAGCGCAAGCAGAAGAATCACCCGGCCCTTTCTCCTGAAGAGCTAGGTAATTTTCTACGAGAGCTGGATGCTGCTGCACACGTCAATGAGCTGACCCGAATCGCAGCCAAGTTGGTGGCATTGAACACGGCTCGAAAAGCCGAAGTCATCGAAGCACCTTGGACTGAGATCGATCTCGTCAAAGGCATGTGGGAGATTCCAGCCGAACGCATGAAGCCGCGCCGCCCTCACTGCATTCCCTTGTCGAAGCAGTCGCTGGCCTTGTTGAAGAAATTGCGTGCCATGACGCCCGATGATCAGGAATATCTGTTCCCGAACCGACGAGATCCCAAGCGACCGATGGCCAACCGAACGCTCAATGCCTTGATGGAGCGTCTTGGTTTTAGTGGCATTGGCACGCCTCACGGCTTGCGCGCTTCTTTTAGCACTCGCTTCAATGAAGAGTACGCGGGTGGGGATGCTCAAGCCAAGGCCGGCAAAGAGGCCGTTGAGTACTGCCTGTCGCACATGCCAATGGGCATGACTCGCGCCGCATATAATCGCTATGCGTACATGAAGGAACGCAAGACGATTCTGCAAGAGTGGGCCGACCATCTGGATAAGTTGAAAGATTCAAAGGCGGAACCGCTTAAGCAAGCGGCTTGACTAGGTTTTTGTTGCATCCCTAGCCGTGACCTGTCTTCGCAGAGCCGCGACCAACTCGTCTTCCACCCACCTCGGAGATCGGGGGCCAATCTGAATCGGTGCAGGAAGATATCCCTGCTTGATGTGCCGATAAAGAGTCGATTTCGACAGGCCTGTGCGTGCGCAGACTTGTCTTTTTGTCAACAGAACCATCGGCGGAATTGTTGCGATATCGGCTGCAGTCATGGCGTCCTCCATGCAGCCAGACTAGCCTTTCGAAGCGTCGGGAAGATCTCGAATGACGCAGTAAAAACCGCCTAATTCCTGCTGCTGGAGCGCAGGTAGGTCGAAATGACTGCCCGCGGCAACCTAGTGATCATTCCCGACGAACCAGGCCGCAGAAAACACCTTCGATCGCAAAATCTTGTTCCGGCCCGATCACGATCGGCACATAAGCAGGATTGCGTGGCAATAATCGCAATGCCGTTGGAGTGCACGACAATCGCTTGATCGTCAGCTCGCCGTCGAGCCGAGCAACCACTATCTGCCCATCATGAGCTTCTGGCGTACGTCTTACCCCGACCAAATCGCCATCCAAGATGCCCTCCTCGATCATCGAGTCACCTTCGACTCGGAGCAGATAGTCAGGTGCGGACGAAAACAGCTGCGAATCCAGACTCAGGATGTCGACCAATCCTGCATCAGCCCCGATCGGCGCCCCCGCTGCTACCCGCCCCAGCACAGGCACCTTCAGTAGATCCGCCCGCCCCCTTCCGGCCGGCCTTATGCCTCGGGCCTGACCGGGCGCGACCTCGATCATTCCAAGCTCCGACAACGCCAGCACATGTTTGCGTGCTGCTCCCCGAGAGGCCAAGCCACAGGCGGTGGCGATTTCAGCCAAAGAGGGGGATTTGCCATATCCCGCTTGGTCGCGAATGAAGCTGAGTACGGCGGTACGGCGTGGGCTAAGACTAGGCATCGGATACATTTGTACTCCATTCGCCTTTTTCGTGCTACGATTGACTATGTCAGATAATTTTATTGGATTCTATTGACATGGTCAGATTGTCGTCACATAGTCGACCGTACCAAGTCGTACCCGAGGGGGTGCGCTGTGCGGGACGGCATTTACAAAGACCTTCCAATGCCGAGGGGATGGAAGTCCCTTCTAAGGGCGTGCTTGCGCGAAGCGGAGCGAGGCGAAATCGCGAAAAACATTGCTTACAAGGCCATGCACGCCGACATGAAGCGTGATGTATCCCAAGAACTCCTGAAGCGATTTCGCCATGTCGCTGAATCTACCCAGCCCAATCTACCTGGCTTCGGGGCGTCCGCTCTCGAGTTCACGGCGGGCGTTTCGGCCACCCCACATGACAGAAGTATTGTTCAGCATGCACAACGATTGCATGCCAATGGCATCGGCGGCCGTGACTTGATGCTTCGTGCAGTCACCGATGGTCTGGCCGATATGCATACGCAGCAACTGCGTCAAATGGAACAGCATGTCTATTTAAGCGGTAGGCGAGACGCGCGCGAGGTGATGGCTGCTGTGCGCACCGCCTGTAGCGGCTTGGCCGAACAGCTTGCCGCGGAATGCTGCGGAATTACCCCAAAACGCGCGATGCGCGCGACGCGGTCGCGCGTGCATGCTGATGAAGACTTGGCGATTCAATCTTGAATGCCATGGCGAAAAGCACGCCCGATTTGCATCCGCATGCTCGCATCATCGGGCAGGAGTCTGCGCAACGGATCCCGCAAGGAGCTATCCCCTGTGTGATAGGCCGGGATATCCAAATGAGACCGGATGTTCTAGGAACCTATTGCTTCAAGGAAATTTCGCAGCGCGCCGAAGATCTGATCGTCATCGCTGGTGTCATAGCCTTCGCGGATCGTGCAGTCTCTAGAAAGCTATCGATCAGTTGGTTTCGTCAGATGGACGTCACCATTCCTGTTCTTGAACCCGATTTCTGGCGCCAATCGCATATCACCAATGCACTACGCCATCTGCTGAACTTGCTGACTGGTGATGCCTGGTCCATTCGATTCTCAGTGCGTTATAAGCAGCTGGAGATTGGCGCCAAGCCTCCGCTTGGATTTATCACGAACGAGCAGCCCATCGTCATGCCATACAGTGATGGCATGGATTCATTTGCTGTCGCGCGCTTGCTAGAGAGCCGAAATCCTGACACCCCACTCTTGATGGTCACCGCGGGGAACCTGCGGGATGTTGACCAAGCTCGTCGCAAAAGTCGGCTTGATGGTCGTCGACTACGACTATCCCTCCCCTTTCGCATTTCACAAGAGGGCAGTGTTCGTCTGCGCGAATCGAGTTATCGAACTCGTGCTCTTGTTTATGGCGTGATGGGAGCCATTGCAGCTCAGCTTAGCGGAGCAGAAAGAGTTGTCGTTTCAGAGAGTGGACAGGGATCCCTCGGCCCATGGTTAGTTCCCGTCGGCAATGAAGCCGTAGATTTACGCATGCATCCTGCGTACACCAGAGAGCTGGCTCGGCTTGTTAGCCTGGCTCTCGATATTCACATCGACTACGAGCACCCACAACTCTGGTCAACTAAAGGACAAACTCTCCAGGAACTGACCAAGCTCAATCTTGCCAACGGCTGGGAAAATACGCGCTCATGCGCGCGAGATGCGCGGCATATGTCATATAAGGGAACGCGCCTACAGTGTGGCGTATGCGCGGCATGCCTCTTGCGCCGGATGTCGATCCATTCTGCGGGTTTGGACGATTCCCTTGATACTTATATGTGGCAACGCCTTAATGCTGGTGGCCTAGACGATGCGGTGATCGATCCCATGCGTGGCCCTGCCACGAAGGGTGATCGAGGCCACGCCATTTGCGGCGCACTTGCAATGGCACAACTAGCAGAATTAGAAGATCCAACGTATTCGGCTTATGTCCAAGGCAAAGCACAAGAGCTTGCATATCTTCTCGGCGAAAGGATCGATCTCATCCAGAGCCAGCTGATTAGCTTTATTCGCCAGCACGCGACTGAATGGCGTCAATTTGTCGAAAGCGCTGGCCCTTCCTCCTATCTCGCTGAATTTTCCGGAGGCATGCGATGAGCACTGTCCTCGATGCGCAAAATCCCGTCGAACTAGGTGATCGCCTACGACATGCGCGCACTCAAGCAGGTCTAACCCAAGCACAAGCAGCTGATGCACTTCAGATAGCAAGAACGACGCTTGTTGCCCTCGAAAAGGGACAACGCCGCGTCAGGCCAGACGAATTGAAGGGCATGGCGGACATTTATGGCGCCTCGATTGCTTCATTGTTACGGGAATCAGCCGTACGCATTGAGCTCGCTCCGCGCTTCCGCGCACTTAACGAGAAGGGCGATGAAGATGCGAACAATGCAGCAAGGCTGCTAAATGACCTTACCGCAGCTGAACTTGAACTCGAGCGCCTAACTGGCAGGAAGCTCAAGACGAATTACCCATCGGAACGCTCCATTCTCCCCGGCGACGTGAAGGAGCAGGCAGAAGACCTTGCGATGGAACTTCGTCACCGCTTGGGTCTTGGCTTGGCACCCATCGGCGACATTGTCACCTTGCTAGAAGTCGAAATCGGCATGCGAGTTTTCGTGCGCCCGCTGGATCCAAAAATATCCGGTCTTTTCATCTACGACGACGAAGCGGGCGCCTGCATGCTTCTCAATCGGAATCATCCTCGGGAGCGCAGAGCAATGACTGCTGCGCATGAATTCGGCCACCTCGTTTCCTCGAGACGACAGCCAGACATTCTCGATGACTGCAGCCCGCAATCTCGGGAGGAGAAATTCGCCACTGCATTTGGGCTGTCCTTCATGGCCCCCGCTTCGACCGTGCGACGCCTCTTCCAGGAGTACCGACAAGAGTCCGGTCGCTTTTCGCCACGCCACCTGATCCTTATGGCGCACAGCCTGAACATCTCCCAGGAAGCGATGTGCCGGCGATTAGAAGATTTGAAGCTGCTGCCGGCAGCCACGTGGGAATCTCTGCGAGATCGCGGGTTCTCAGGCGAATTAGTACGCCAGATTCTTGGCGATCGCCCTCGCAGCGATGAAATGGTGGTGCCGCCTCGCCTCTGGATGCTGGCAGCCGAAGCCTACAGCAAGGAATTACTGACGGAAGGTCAGCTCGCTCAATTGCTCCGTATCGACCGACTTGAACTACGGCGAATCCTGGACATGCTGGGCTCTGATGACGACCATGATCTGGAGTCCCTTGCGCTTGAGTAGCCTGACTCCAACGATCGTGCTGGATTCCAGCGTCGTCATCAACATCCTGGCCTGCGGAGATGCAGCGCGGTTTCTGAAAGAGCTCGGCCGCAAGGTGGTGCTCCCTAGACAGGTCGTCAACGAGATACGTCGAGAACCGGTGCAACACCCCGATAGCGCGAACTCATTTCCCAATCTGCTGCAATCGGGGCTGTTACAACTCTATGAGCTCGAAGATGAAAATTACCTCAAATTCCTCGACCTCGTGGGCGCTGCAGCGCCGGACAGTCTCGGCGATGGCGAGGCGGCGACGATAGCTGTAGCCGAACATCTGCAATGCGCAGCGATCATTGATGAGCGGAAAGCCATGCGTATCGCGCGCGGCCGTAGAGATGAGAGTCTGACCGCCTGCACGATCGACCTATACGCCCACAGCCTCGCCGCGGCGAAATATTCAAGAGAAGAAGTGGCATCACTGGTTTTCAGCTCCATGCAACACGCCAGGATGCGCATCCCTCAGGAAAGTAGACCTTGGGTGTTAGATCTGATTGGTGCAGAACGCGCCCTGCAGTGCTCGTGCTTCCCCAAATCCTTTGCGGTCGCAACATAACTTAGTGGGCAGTCAATCTATCCGCCGATCGGACGATCCAGCACCTGTCATGAATTGCGAAACAGGCCGCAAGCCAACGTACCGCATGTAGTTTTCAGCGATGGCTTTGGAACCGAACGTCTTAGGTCTCGGCGTATTCCAGCCCTTCATCCGGATCACCCCTGGCCCAACCAGGAGCTCCTCCTGGAGCATTCGCCGGAAACCGCGACCTTCGACTAGGACGCCCCAGCTGCGGTGCCGGTCATTCAACTCAATCGCGCGCGCACCTTTCACGAGCAGACACAGGCGCGCCAACTGCGTCATGGTCAGGTCAATCAACTTGGTCTCCATACTCCCTCCTTAGGCGCCTCCGACCCACAATGACCTCGGTGCATCGCAGGGGTTGCGACCGCAGTGGTAATGCCCTGGTCTCACGCGGTGAGACGGCGGACGTTAGGATCTTGAGCATGACCATTGGAAGCTCCCGCGGCAAAGTCCCGTTCGGCCTCAAAGACGGCCGGCTGCACTACGTCACCGATGTACCGACCGGGATCGCCTGCGGCTGTGTCTGCCCAGATCCCGCGTGCGCAAAACCGCTCATCGCGCGGAACAAGCCATCACCAACCCGCAAGCGGATCTACCATTTCCGACACGCCACGCTAACGACGGGCTGCGGCGGCCGTGAAAGTGGTATGCACCGCATGGCCAAGGAACTCGTGACGCGCGCGACCTCACTTCTACTGCCCGGCTGGTCGGCAGATGACCTCCGGTTCGAAGCGGCACAGACGGCACTCGCCCCCGGCAGCCAAGCAGAAGTCACGGTGACCGAAGGCCAGGTGCGCCCCGATGTTCGCGTAACTTCCCTCGTCGGCGGCATGGTCTTGCCCGCGCTATACGTCGAGATCAAGGTGTCGCATGCCGTGGACTGGGACAAGCGGCAGAAGGTCATCGCCAAGAATCTGTCCATGATCGAAATCGATCTGTCCAATCTCTCGGATGACGTGCTGCAAGACGAAGCGGCCTTCACCGAAGAAGTCCTCCACCGTCCCGACAACCGCCATTGGATTCACATCGCCAGCCCGTCATTTCTGGCCCACATGACCGGCGCGGAGATTGTGCAGGTGACCGCCAATCGTTCGCGCGATAAGCACGTCAAGACTCAGAAAGGCACGACGCTCCACCTGAAGGCGCAAGACGTGCTGTGTTATCGCCAGGGTGCGGATGCGCCTGATGTTGTGGAAGTAGAACTTGCAGATACCGTGAAGGACGGTCGATCGATCGACCAGTTCGACAATTTCCTTCCGTATGACACCGGACTTTACCGGCGCTTCCCGGCGCAACACACGTGGGGCCGCGACTTCAAGACCCACCTGAAGCGCATCGTCCAGGACCACGCGGATGGAATCCAGCCCTCTCTTATATAAGGTATCCCGCCGAGCGCGGGAACGCGTGTCCAGACCGGACATGACCCCCGTCCGGCGAGAACTGGCGTCACCCTGAAAACCTAAGAACCTCACCGAACACCGCGACGCCACCGTGCTCGTGATCCGGGCGGCCGCCAGTCGGCCACCAGCCGGGCCATAGCCGAATACACCTCGAAATCGCCGGCACCACCGGTGCCGAGCGCCGCGGCGACGACGGCGTCCGTTCTGGACAGCGCGCCTCTCCTTGAATCAGGTCCGGATAAATCGGGGCAACTCGCTACTATCCGGTTTCCGGATATCCTATTTTCCCGAGTAATCATCTGGACGAGACCGCCATGAGCCTGCCTGCCCACGAACGCCTGACCCGGCTGCGTCACGACAGCCATTACGCCAGCTACCGCCAGTTTGTCTCGGCGGCGGCCGTCGTCGGTTACCTGTTGACCGCGCTCTACGCCATCGTCGTGCTGCTGTCGCAAAACGCCGCGTTCGGTATTGCAGGCCTCGTGGGCGCTGTGGGTACCTGCATCGGCATCTACCTCACCTCGCAGGCGGCTTTGATCCTGGCCGACATCGCCGACGCGGCGCTCCAGCGCCACGCGTGATCGACACCGGCGCCGTGCACGTCACCTCGTTGCCCTTCCTTCCTCGAGATCCCGATATGGCCTTGAATCGCAGTGCGAAAAATCGCAAGGACCGTCACGTTGCCGCGACGCTGATCGGCTTGTTGCTGCTGGCAGGTACCACGCAGGCCGCCCCGATCCAATGCGAGATCAAGAATTCGACGGGCCTGCCGTCCCAATTAATCGTCGATCCCACCACCAAGAAGGCGATGGCCTACTTCAGCGGATTCGGGCCGATGTTCGGCACGGTCACGCTGATCCGTGACCATGATGGTCGGCCGAAATACAACATCTACATCCCCTCAACCAAGAAGCTCCTCGGCGATGAATTCGAGTTTGTCCTCTCGCCCACTGAGCGGGGCCATCGCTTCTTTGGCGTGGCGTACGAAACCATTGAAGGCAAACGATACATCTCCTACAACCACGGTGTTTACGATGCTAAGTGCGGGTCCATCGCCAAGCCACCCTCGCAGTGATTGCATTTCAATAGACGCCAGAACATAGGTGATGCTCTGGCATCCTGGTGATTCTCCTACTGCAGCGTGTCCCTGCGCCGCGGCATCGCCGGCAACAGCTGCCAGCACGGCAGTCCGGCCACCACGCCGAAGGGATTCGGAAACGGATAAATCGCATCCAGCGACAGGCCGCGCGCGCGATGATGCTCAGCGGTCGCCGTCCAGTCGGCTTGCTGGGCCTCGAACAATTGGAAGGCATAGCTTCTGAAGCCCTCGCAGATCCCTTCCAACTGCGCGTCCAGCGCACTTGAGTGCGCCATCTGCATACGGATCAGGTTCGCCATCCCCGAATAGGCCTTGAACATGGCCACGTGGCACACCAGCTGATCGCCATGGCCAAGGTCTTGGCCACTCTCACCAACTCGTCCAGGTCGGAGGTCGGCGCCAGCTGGCGCTGCCGCATCAGGTTTTCAATAGACCGGCGATAGACCACAGACTTCGTGCGGATCGCGGCAAGTACCGGCATGGCCAGGCGCGCCGCAGCGTCCCATCCGTCCGTGGTCGCCAGACCGGTGGCCACCGCCTCCTCCAACACGCGACGGTTCTAATGTACCTCGACCACTTCCCACGCCAACAAGACGGATTCCGTAGACCGCATCGGCACGGTGACATCCGGAGCCGGGCTCGTGAACACCAATTTTGACTGTTCGGACATTTCGATTCTCCTGACGTGCCGGTTGGCACATCAGGGTTCTCGCATGGAGCGTCCAAGTTCAAAGTTGAACAAGAAACTGTGGATCATTGGATCTCTGTAATTGTGCGGCCTAGTGAACAACGCTTCTTACTGCCAAATCAAGGTCGACATATCAAAGAGAAGCTTTTGACGCTCCTCCAGTTCAACGGGGCCGAACTTGTCCAGCGGACGGAACGTGAGCTTGCTGCCGGCTGCAAAATCCTTGAAGTCCAACTTGCTCTTATAACTGTCCGATCGCAGCGTTTCGTTCCAGTAAAGCGTATTGGCGTAGGACTTCAGCTTATGGCTATACACCTCGTTGTTACTGGAGATGTTGTCCTTCCCCTTTAGCAGCAGAACGCCGCCCAACCTGTTGCGTTCAAGGTCGAAGCGCTCTTCGTCACCATCAAACAAGGATAGGTTCTCATCATTGCGCGAGAGAATGTGCTCGACATGAAAGCCGTTCTTGGTGGCCCTCGAACTGACGAGCTCCTTCAGTTCGTGCTTCATCTTGAGTTTCATCCCCTCCGACAAAAGCCGTTCAATCCGACCGAAGAAATAGCGGGTAAAGCGCGTATTGAGACGGTCGATCGACATCGGCCGGAAGAGTGCGTAGCTGAAAGCCTGCCCGACGTTCTGGCCTCTACGCTCCTCGAGCTCCGCCAAGAGGTGCTTTTCAAAGGTGGCGGGGATCGCAGCAGCGGGCTGACCTCTGATCTCGGCACTGATCTCGTATAGGCGGCTGCCAAATTCGTTCGAGTCGTAAGCGCCCTGCAACTGGAGCATGGAAAAAGCGCGGTCAAGACCGGCCGATACAGCGCGAAGTTTCTCGTCTTCCTCAGGATCATCCACGGTGCACGCCGAGAGGATCAGCATGAACTGACTATCCAACTCGTTCAGACGGTTAAAGAAGATCGACGGATAAGCAGGATTTTCGACCTGGGCCGCAGTCCAGATACGGGCATACAGATCCGTGTAATACCGGAACGTGCCATCCAGGAAGGCCTTTACCTCGGCAGGATTGTGGTCGAGCTTCAAGATTGCGTTCATATCGGACTTGAAGATTTCGCGGTGGTAGTCACCGTCGAACCGCTGTCCTGCCTTGCGGTTGTCCGTATATTTCGCTTTCAACCAATAGCGGAAGAAGCTATCAATCTCGTCGTCCGCAAACGCATTCACCGCTTGAAGCTGCTTCTCCCAGCGCTCGTTGTAATGCCCCTTGTCCAATTCGACTTTGTCGATCTGCCCAAGGAGCTTGCCCTTCAAGATTTCGTATGGCTTCAGCCTCACGCCGCGGTCGTTGATGACCTCGAACACCATAGGGACGTGGGCGGTGTCGACGGACAGGTTGATCAACACCAATCGGAACAGGAAATAATGCACGAAGGTATCGAATCGATGAACATCCTTCAGACGGTCGTCGAGTTCAGTGCTAATCATCTGGTAGTTGCGAACCATGTTCAACGCCGTGATGCCCGACGTGGTATCGAGACTCGCCGGGTCCTTCCCATCCATCAGGCCCTCAAGCACTTTCAGGTGCCGCTGATGATTCATCCAGAACTCGTGCTCGGTTCCGGCGTAGCCAGCTATCTTGCGTTCCAGCCAGCCAACAGTCTTTGACTGATAGGACTTGGCTTTATTCAGCAACTTAATCAGGACTAACGTGAGGGTAGTCAATCGCTGCTGACCGTCCACAACGAATACGCGCCCACCCACAGTGTTGGTCACATAGGTGTTCAGGTAGTACCAAGGGTATTTGGCGTTGATACTTTCCCGATTGGGATCAAGCGCCGCGTTCTTTTGGTAGACCTCGTCGAACTGATAGAAGACGTCATCCAGCAACCGCCGGACCGGTTCTTCCGTCCACTTGTAGTCACGCTGGTAGAAGTCGATGAAGTAGACCGTGGTCGAAAAGGTCTGATCGAGATTCTGCTTGTCCGGCTGGATTTCCATGTTTTCCCCCTGTCATACCGCGCCCAGGCACGGGTCGTGCTTCGGTCTCCTGGCGTACCGGTCGGCACATCAGGGTTCTCCCATCGGACGCAAGAGTTCAAAGTCGCGCCGAATTCTTCCAACGAAGTTCTGGCATTCGCGTCCGAAACAATGGGACTAATCGCGCCTCATTCCACACCCAACGCCTTGAACACAGCATCCACTGGATCGGAGTAGAAGCTCGTCTGGAACTTGGCGAACAGCTCACCGGGGACCGACGGAATATCTCCCACACTGCTCATGGGAAGCAGGATTCGTTTTGCACCGGCGTCAAAGGCCACTTGCAGCGATTCGGCCAAGTTCCGCGCCGGGCTGATGGTCCCGCCCAGCGACATGTCACCCATCACGACCATTTGGCTTTGCACGGAACGTCCCAGGCCGGCGGAGCACAAGGCGATGAAGCTTGCCAGCGTCATCGCTTCCGGCGCGCCAAGGTTCTGAAGCTCGACGAGATGCAGGTGAAAGTCATGCTCGCCGGGCTTGATGGAAGCACTGACCCGGCCGGCATGCGCCTTGAAATAATCGAAACCGACGCGGACCGATTCTTTAGCCGCTGATCCCGAGATCGATAGCTTGCCGTTGCCAGCCATCGTCTGCATCTCCAAGCGGTACACCCCAGGCATACCCGCCGGCCCCATGGTGATCGTGTACAGCGTTCCGGGAGCGCTGCCACCCTCCGGGATCAGCCCACCGCCTCCCTGTTCGGGGACATTAATAAAGCGCTCTTCTTTCCCGTCCAGGTCGATGTAAGAGAAGTGGACGTCATAGAACTCCATGCCGCCAATCTTCTTCAACTGCTCCTTGACCCGGCGCCGCGTCTCAAGCGCGTATTCCAGGCATTGCCGTACCTGCTCCTTGTCGTACTCACCATGCGGGCAAAGCAACTTGAGCAGACCTGAGACCGTACGGCGCACTGCAATCGTGTCACGCTGATTCAGATTGTTGCCCAACTTGAAATAACGGTCGATCGCGTCCGAGAAGCTTTGCTTACGCATCTCGCGCAAATACTCAGCGAGGTAGTCCACGATCAGGCCGAACTGGTTGGTGAAGAATTCCGGGCGCATCTTCGGGATCTCCCAGCCAGGCACATAGGCATGGAAGCGATCGAAGAAAGCCGAATCGATCATCACATCTGGAAACGGCGCCAGCAGGTGCGAGGTCTTGACCAGCGATTCGACGCTCTGGTTGATGTTGCCGATGAATACCATCGAGGCATTGGCATTAATGGCTTCACGACCGCGACTGAAGGACCCCGAGGCCATATAGTCCTTCATGATCTGCACGCCATCCTGGTCCTTGAACCGAATGCCAGCCACTTCATCGAAAGCCACAACGTCCCACAAGCCGACCAGCCCCACCGTGCGAGCACCCATGTTGTAAAACAGGTTGGCCACGGTGGTTTGGCCACCGGAGACCAGAATGCTGTTGGGGCTGATCTCCTTGAAGATGTGGCTCTTGCCGGTGCCGCGTGGACCAAGTTCGCAATAGTTGTAGTTGTTCTCGACCAGCGGAATCATTCGCGCCAGCAAATGCCATTTGGCGCGACGATTGAACGAGGTTGCTTCCATACCAGTCGAACGCAACAGGACATCGATCCATTGGTCGTCGGTAAACGCCTTGCGTCCGTCGAACAACGCCTGCATGTCCATGTTCGGCATCTGGATCGGCTTGAGATCCTCGACGACGAAGGGCGACCCCTTCTGGTTTTCTTCGTAGATGTAGCGCAGCG
>APMI01031388.1_pt1 | contig 13237 bp, 8 predicted proteins | sample 667938 | NCBI WGS metagenome assembly APMI01 (sample SAMN01084076, study PRJNA167559) | wastewater metagenome | biome: Wastewater | place: Denmark: Ejby Moelle, Odense | collected 2011-11-28 | reverse complement strand
TAATTAATAAAAACAAAATTTGAATTGATAGTTATTGTTTAGATAAATTTACTAAAAATAACAAAAAATTAAGATATCATGAATTTTTAGATAGTTTACGTAAAAAACTTTACACTCTTTTATTATTATATAACATTTCCTTACTCAAAATCGAAAGTAAAGTAACTTCCTTCAAATAATTCCTCTTAACCCGAATAATATAGAGCACACTAAAGACACAAAAGCCTGCAATATAAATCCAAAACAGTCCCGAGATAACAGTACTATAGAATTGCACTTAAATATCATAGAGTTCAAGATTTTAGAAGCTATCCATTGAGAAGTTGATTTTTTGTTGAATTGTGTAGTCCATTAACTGTTGCCCAAATCGTAATAAAAATCGTTTTCTTTGAGCCATAAACGGATCACCGTTTGTCTGATTTGCCAGAACTGCTAAACCTGTTGTATATGAATCCTTGATAATTTTATTTATCATGAATTGCAATATTTTGTCTGAAAATTTACGAGTACATAATAGTAAACTTTGTTGACATTCTTGAATTGCAATTTATGTCTAAATTGGGTAATCAGTCGTATAATTGTAATTTGTAACCCAATCGTTAAGCCAGCTATTCAAGTTCTGACCCAAGAATGTTAAACTCTGATTTTTAGGGTAATAATCCAAAAATATTTTGCTGTTCAAGAGCCCAATTGATGCACTTTCTAGTTGATTAGCTTGCCGTATACTTGTGCCAAAGAATGATTCAATATGATCAATGTAAGCTATTTTATGCCATACGAAAGCATGAGTAGTTCCTAAGAATAAGATGCAGAATAAGAAAATAAGCCAGTCACCTATTCGAATTTTTTTGGAATCACAGTTACTGCCTGTTATGACAATCTCACCTGCTCTCTTTCTTACTTTAATTTTCAATTAATTCCTAGCATTATTGACAATTTCTTCAACAGTAAGTTTCTTAACTCCTTCATATATCATATCGAACTCAGCAAAACAATGATCATCATTTTTACTTGCCATTGAATGCTTAATTTTAGAGACATCTTGCATACTACTGAAATAACTTCGTGATCGACCCTTTACTTAATTTTGTAAATTTTTAGCATAGTTCACAAAAACTTCACTTTACACTCGAATAATTTTCTTAATTTAGTCAATAATGAGTCCGGCTTCAATTGATGCCATCAAACTGTAAATTTGTTCATGCTTTTTCTTATTTGCAGTATTGAACCGATAAATAGGGATAAAGAAACTAATAATAAGGACACTGAATCCACTGACGATAATAATATTCCAATTTTTAGTAGTGTTCATTCCAGTATTCAATAGATTGACAACTTTGTTAGTAATACTCGTGAATTCAACATAAAATTGGTTTAAATATGAAACTGATAGTAAAGAATTTGCAAATGATTGTTTGTCTTTTATTAATTGTAAATCCACTAAATAATTTATTAACAAGGATTGTAAGGATATACTTTGACTTGGCGTTGCCCCTGTTGGATCTTGAACATCAATGTGTTTAGCCAATTCGTCTTGTAACAACAGTGTAACTTTATTGTCCCATCCGAACATATAATTGTTAAGGATCGACTGCTATGCACCCAAAATATAGTCTAGTCTCTCTCTGCAGATACGATAAGTTGAAGAATTTGGCCCATACATGTTGATGAACATAGCAGTAGAGAAGCTATCATTATTTGGAGGGTTCACCATATCATAGCTCCAACTCAAGGCAGTGTTAAAGTAGTTTTTCATTTGAACCATGTTAACTGCGGTAAAAATAGGACTGCGTTATTTTACATCAGAGCTTTAGATTTTAAAGAAATTTGCACAAATTTCGAAACTGACGATCGCTGTTATTAACAGAGCCAAGAGAGTGATTACAAGTAATTTTTAACTTTTGATCGAACTTGATTGATCCAATAAAATCAGTACATTTTCTATCGAATCCTTCCTGCTTGAGTTAGATGACTGTGAATCATTTTCCTTACTCTACAGTACACCTTAAATACTTTTAATTCTTCCCGTAAAAATTTAATTATCAGTTTTAATTTTCTCAGTCTTAAATGCATCATTTCTCACAGTAACTCTCACCAATAATTCTGTCTAAAATTCAGTAGTTTGCTGAGGGTAAAGTGGTTCATATTAAATACTGTACTCATTTTATGCTCCAATTTATGATACTAAATTATTTTGTAGTTTTTGATTGTTTTACCAGTTATGTTTTATTTTTTGGAGAGTGCTTTCTACGCATTCGTTTGTGAGAAGCACGTTTTCGTTGAAATTGCCGTTTGAGCCAATACCTGGATTACTTCTTTGACTACAATTTTGTATTTATCTATATACTATATTTCCGTCCAAGTTCATAATAAAATTGCGTTTGTCATTGTTTGCTTTATTTAATATACATTTTATTGCCAATTGACCAGTCAAATGATCGATTACAAACTAAGCAGCAAGATCCAAAAATAAAACATACTAATTCGATATTTTGAAAGGCACTTAAATAGAACTAGACCCATTATTGACTGAGTTGAAGTTCAAATTACTCATAAATGAAAATTTATGAAATGAGTTTGATTTGAAATGAGGACGACGAAGGTACTCATCGAATTTTACTAAGTGAATTTATGCGAATTATTTGGGAATCAGTGTTGTGATACTTTTGTAAAGCATGTCTTGTTTAGGAATGTCGTAGAGTTAAGCAAAATTGCTTGATATATTTTAGATAACCAGTTCATATAGACTTTATTTTCGTTTATCGTTATTTGTCTAAATTTTAAGGAAAAGACCATATTAGATTCCTCCTTTTGTTTTTATTTTTGATTATTCGATAATTTTATGAGTTTTCTTTGCTAGTGAGTTTGCAAGATCAGTGTAATTTGTCGTCAATACTAAGTATGTCGCATAAATAATTGTGCACTTGAATGAAGAAAGTATTTATTAACACGGTCTAACTTTCAACATAAAATAACTGTGTAATTTTTAAATTCGATCCACTAATTTTCTGCCTTACTTTTCCAATATTTTAAGTTCAGGATCATCTCTACACAATTACTTCCAAAATTTGACTTTCTAATCTAAAATAGACCTAATTTCTTTAACAACATATCCGATTTGTTTATCATATGCACAAATATGCTTTAATTTATCTCTATTAGGATCGAAATATTGTCTTTAAGATAGTAAAGTTGTCAGTCTTGAGCGTACTCTATAATTTCGGCACATGTTGAAATACGATAGATTAGATAAATTAATCTGTGAGAGTAGCATGATTGAGATCGGTACTTGCATGACACCCTAAGCAAGCAAGAAATCAATATAGAGATCGATACATATCTGCAAATCATCACGATGCCAATGCCTGCAATTGAACACACTCATAAACGCATAATCTATTAATTTAGCCTGCAGCAATCTTACAATTTATTCATCCATATTTGTATTTGATATTTTATCCAAATTCTGGAATTGTTCAGCCCGACAAAAACAGTCAATAGTGTTACATTTCTTACGATGCACGTACAAAATATTGGGAATATTATCATGAATCGATAGATTTTATTTTAGTAAAGTTAAATATATTGAGAATATTGTGGGACTTTTTATCTGTTGCGGCTAACTGTGCTTTATTGATTATATGCGCATTGTTATTACAGTCCAACTTAGCAGTATAAATGCAGGCAATATGTATAAGATTTATTAATTTGATACTGGATTTTGAAATGCAATACTACTGACCCATTTCATTTTACGTATAGCCAGAAATCCACAAAATCCAATAAAAAACAGTTTATTCTGTTTGACAGTATCAAATATCATATGTGTATAGATCTGATGACATATGACCATGGCTATTAGAATAACAAACCCATTGTAAACATAATAGTAATCGATAGTGTAATTGTCTGGAGTATCTGTAGTATTACTGTCCATATAGTAAACAGTGACAAAAGCCACCAAGTACAATCTCCATGCTTAATTCGCATTTATTATGCCTAATAAAACATTATACGGTGTTAAATCCCCTAAAGCACTAGCCAACACACTGCCAAACTGAATAAAATAATTGCAGGTAGTCACCACAAATATGAATACACTCAAGTAAAATAGATATTATGCTGTGTCTTGGTTGAAGAGTAAGATGTTTAACTATTTTAGGATTATCAGTATGAAGAATATTATTGGGTTTATCTATGCATTGCTCAATAGACACTGTTGAATATGATTGCGTAGTTTTAATGTTAAGGGTTGAGAGGCAAGGGATAACATGTATGCGGGTGATTCTCTTAAGAATTCTATATTTATATATGTACAATACTATGTAAGTATACTTAATATTATAATAAGTACATCACATCACATCGCAATAAATAATTGTTTGTTATTCAGAAAATTATCTCAGAATCTAATGAGTACAGTGCTTTTTATCATAATTATCGCGTTTATGTTATTATTATTTATTAGTGTGTTATGTATTATAATAGATGTGATAAAATAATAAAATATTATAATTATACTAATTATGCTTTAACGGTCCTACATGTAATCGCAATACTAGCTTCTCTACACAGAGAACACGCAATTAAGAGACAGAGTACGTAAATATTCCTAAATCGAACCCTATGTGTAACTATTACTACAAAATAATAAAAAATATCAGTAAGATATTCAATAGTTGCAAATATAGAACACAAAATTACGAGGAAGAGTTGATGCTGTTTTGTAATAGTCAATACTTTTAAAATAAGCGCATCAGAACTAATTAAACAGTGTTAAAGATGGGTTCTAAAGTGATATCGAAAGACTTATCAGGGAGTTAAAGGAAATACTCAAAGATAAGGAAGCTATGCAGGATGCTAATCAGAATCTTATTTAGGAAATTACTAATAGATCCAGAAGAGATATCTAAGCGAAAAAGAGACAGATTTAATAAATGGAAATATAGTTTAATAGGAAATTCAATAAAATGACAGATACTATTAAATCCAAAGATAAAGCTATTGAATAATTAACGGAAGAGTTAAGATTTAAATAAGACAGCTTGCTTCAGCAAATTGACCAACTCAGTCATAAAATAAGTGTGCTAATTAAAGATAAAGAACATTTAACTAAAGAGATTGAAATTCTAAATGAAGACAAGAGAAATCTAATACGCAAGAACAAATAATTGGCAAAATAAAATGAAGAAATATCAACTAAAGCTCTCAAAAATGATCAATAAAAGAACGATAATTTGATTCAGTTGAAAAATAAAAATATTGAGCTGGGAAAACGTAACGAAGAGCTTGATTAAAAAATACGACTACAGTAAAAATTAATAAATGAGCAAAATCGAAAAATTGCTCATCTGACAAAATAATGTGATGATATCATGAACATTAAAAATGAAATTGAAGGAGGTCTCAGAAGAAACATACGAGCACTTTAAGAGTTAAAGGGAGAACACGCTGAAGTTGTAGGCAAGCTTAATGATGTATCTAAGACAACTTAAGGCGAAATTAAAAGACAAGGGGAACAACTTCTTCAACTTAGCGAAGAGAACAAGAAATTGAATAGAGAAAATGTTGAGATTATATCCGAAAATAAGGATAAGACCTCAGAAATTTAAGATTTATTAAGAGCAGTTTAAAAATTAGAACGAAAAATTGCAGATCTGAATTAAAAGTGTAATCATTTATAAAATGATAATGCAAAGAAGACAGCAGATAATAAAAATCTGACAGAAAAGCTTGAAGATACCTTACTTGAGAAAAAGGGTCTCAACTAAAAGCTAAGCTTGTACTCAAATCATAATTTGACATTATAAGAAATGTTATAAAAATAAAAAAGAAGAAATACTCATTTATAAACATCAAGATTTCAAATAGAAACAATTGCAATGGGTGCACTGTCTAAACCTGAATAAATTTGCAGAGAATACGAGCGTTAAATCGAAAAAATAGTCCAATAATTTGTGACGGACAAACAGCAAATTTAATTGGTACACCATTCCGAATTATTAAACTTAAAATCAGCATATGAAGAGGCGTTAAAATAGAAGGACGAGTACTTCAACAGAAAGATTATATTTTTAGAGAAGTAAATGAACGCGCTTCGCACCCTGCGTTGACTTGTATGATAATAAATGTATTTTATATTTAATTGCTCAGAGATAAACAAAATTGACTGTTTTGTCACATTGCTATATTTGTATATAAGTTGCTTTTCCAATACATTCCATATAAACAATGTTTGATTAAATCGAAAATAATACATACTAGCGAGGCAAGGACGAGGAGCTTCCGCACTCCTGCTGCAGCATAGAGGACGAGCCCACTGAGAGGAAGGTCAGGTTCAATATCTGGCAAGAGCCTGCGTCATATAAAACTCCACAGAAGGGAGCATCGGACCGGTACCTGCCCTTGAGAAAATCGCCTGGAGGGTCGTCTAAGGACCTGCATTTAGACTATCATGATTGGAAAGAAGATGAAGTGCTTGCACAAAAGACCTAAAGAAAGGGAATGTCAGTCGTGGACGTATACAAGATGGAAGTTTTAGGGGAGGGTCGATATTACAATAAGGACAGCGATATCCGCTGCTTTCATAACTCTAATATCCTGAAATTTCAGGATCATGAGCACGAGAACAAGTCGAGAGGTGGTTTCCCTTCACAAGGATATTTTAACTTCGAAGAGGAAAATTTGCCTATAAAATCCCAGAAGAGTAGAAAAATTAATAAAGTACCTATCAAAGTACTTGATGCTCCTGCTCTTTATGATGATTTCTATCTCAATCTTGTAGACTGGTCATCCACTAATCTCCTCTCAGTTGGGTTGAGCAACAGTGTCTATATTTGGAACGCAGGGAACTCGAAAGTTGTGAGACTTGTGTAACTTAGTGAAAATGATCTTGTGACAAGTACATCATCAAGTCCTTCGTCTAATGTTCTTGGAGTTGGTACTCACTCAGGACAAGTGCAATTGTGGGATTGTATTAAAAACAGAAAGACTTATACTTATACTGGACATAATGGAAGAGTCGGAGCTATTGCATGGAATACTAACAATATATTTGCCAGTGGATCCAGAGATAAAAATATTCTTGTCAGAGATGTCAGAATCAAAGATCAGCTCTATGTTACTAAATTTATAGGCCACAAACAGGAAGTCTGTGGACTAAAGTGGTCGTTTGATCAACAACAACTTGCTTCAGGAGGCAATGACAATAGACTCAACATTTGGAGTGTTCATTCTCCACACCCAACCGCCAGTTTGCTAAAACACAGTGCAGCAGTGAAAGCATTAGCCTGGTCGCCACACCAGCATGGACTGCTAGTCTCAGGAGGCGGTACTGCAGACCGCACTATTCGATTCTGGAACTCAATGACAGGTGAAGAAACTAAATGCTTGGATGTCGGATCTCAAGTATGTAACTTAATGTTTGCTAAAACTGTGAATGAACTGGTCAGCACTCACGGTTACTCGCTCAATGAAATCAACATATGGCGAATGCCTCAAATGTAAAAAATTGAGACATTAACTGGCCATACTTTCAGAGTTCTATACTTAGCTATGAATCCTGATGGAACCACAATTGTGACCGGAGCAGGCGACGAAACACTCAGATTCTGGAACATCTTCCCCAAGAAATAGAAAGAGACCAACGCTAAATCTGACTTGTACTTCGAGTCGGTTTGCATTCGGTGATCTTCTTCATAATTAGCTTTGCATTTTATTTTAATATACTTCCTATTTTCATAAAATTTCGATTACTTTCTTTTTAAAAAGGCAATGAGAAAATTTAAATAAATGGTCATCAAGACTATCAACAGAGACTTATTGGACATCTACAAGCACCTAAATCCGACAACTGCAGACTTTTCATTCGTGATCCATCTGTGTGAGTCATTGTCAACATAGAAAAAGAATAAATTCTCCGAGAACTTGGCAAAGAAACTTTAAAAATAGCACGATAATCGAGAGTACCTTAATTTGCTTATATTATGCGATTTTTTATCAGCAACTAAACCTGAGCTTTTGCCATAGTTTCCCAGCAAAATATAATCAATATTAAACTAAAGAAAAAAAGTTAAATGCGTTTCAAAAGAGCAAAAGCTTGAATTAGCCTAATCCAGCTATTTAAAATTTTACCTCGATTATCTTAAGTAGAAAGTATGGGGCTGCCATGTAGGTGAGGATCTTTCATTGAATAATTTGCGATAAGGCTTAATCTATAGCTAATCGTCGTTAAGTGCACTGAAAATACTGCTCAGACATGATTTTATTGCTGAATTTGTCTTAACTAATTCTTAATTTAAAAACCAAATAAAGATATCGCTGGAAAATATCTTACGAAGAAGCAGTTAAGACTTGAATTTTCTGATAAAATTCGTATAGAAATGGACTCAAATAATAATCAAAGGTGAAGCCCAATCCATCACCATGAACGACGTCTATTAACAACTCATATATATAAACAAAAATATCTCAAAGTTGTAGTACTTAAACAAGAAAATAAACGGGAACATAAAATTTGCAAAATACGAGTTCAACAAGAAACTCAACACATAAATATAAAAATCAATGATCCCGAGATAAAGTGAAAGAAAATCTTTCTATTCTCAAAAAAGATTGAAAACATAAGGAGATCATGGTCATGATAATTAGTAACGCATGCAAGAATAAATTACAGAATCTTAAATTTATATGAAGTTTAAATTGTGATTGTTCTTTAAACTTATTCTAGCTTTAAATATAATTAGTTTAAACTTGTTGGCATTAATAAGGATATTTGAATTAAGAACTAGAATTAATTTACATAAATATGCTGAAAATAAGTTAAAATAATGACACGCACATAAATCAGCCGCGGTTAGGGTTATAAAAGTATCTAATGATGAAATTTTCAAGTTATTCGACTGTGACTTTGCCATTTCTGTTACGATCAATAACTTGCACATACGAAGCAATATCGGTGGCAGTTGGTTGAAAACTCTTATTCATAGCTCTGTAACAATCAACTAGCCACTTAGCGACTTCAATAGTCTCGCAGATGCCATCATTGTTGCCATCATAGGTTTCGATAATTTTTCTAAGTCATCCATGCACATACCTAGCCAGATTGCGACACTCCTCTTTGGAAAACAGACCGCCGTTTTCAACACCCGTGTAGTTTGTTTCAAATTGCGTGGTTGATGAGGACACTTGCGATTGTGCGTAGTTGGTTGTTCCAGGAAACCCGAAGTTCATTTTTTAAATTGATATTATATTAATTTTTGAATATTGGCATCTGTTATTGTTCACAGCAGTCAGTAATTATTATATACTAGGGTATCATGACAGATTAACATAAAATAAGATTACTATTGAAATATTTAAGTCAAAGTATACTGCTTTAATAAGAAGAAGTTTTGGGAAAAAGTAAAAGTTATCAACGAATCAAAACATTTTAAATATTAAGCAGGCTAGAAGTTTTCTTGCCTCCCTCATTTCGGTTAGGGAATACATTCCAGAACCGAAGAGTTTAGTCGCCTGCTCCAGTCACAATTGTACTGCCATCTGGACTCATGGCGAGGTACAAAACTCTATAAGTGTGGCCAGTAAGAGTAGCCACTTTTTCCATTTTCGGGTATTTCCAAATGTTGATTTCGTTGTGAGAGTAGCCATGTGTGCTTACTATTTCATTTAAAGTTTTTGAGAACATTAAATTGCACACCTGTGAGCCCACATCTACTGTTTTGATTGTTGTGCCTGTGAGAGTATTCCTGAACCTAATTGTTCTATCAGCAGTGCCTCCACCTGAAACAAGGAGACCATGCTGATGTGGAGACCAAGCCATCGCTTTTACAGCTGCAGCATGATCACAGAACTTCAGGATTGGTTCAGGACTATGTGGATTCCAGACAAGAAGCTTATTGTCGTTGCCACCTGAGCACAGTTGTTGCTAATCAAATGACCACTTTAGACCACAGACTTCCTGTTTGTGACCGATTAATTTGCTGAAGAAAGGACTGCTGCTTCGGAGATCACGATGTAGGATTGTCTTGTCCCTAGATCCAGTGCTGAGGATGGTTGAATTCCATGCAATCGCGCCTACTCTGTTAGAATGGCCATGCATTATGCGAATTCTTTTCATTTTGTTCACGTCCCAGATTTGAATCTCACCACTGTTTGTACCCAGTGAGAAATGTGGGCCTTTCAATGACCAGGATACAGAAGTAACGGTATCAGCCATTCCAAGATCACAAAGTTTAGTGACTTTAGAATTGCTGGCACCCCATAAGTATACGCTTGAAGAAAGGCCAACAGCGAGGAAGTTCTGTGTTGACCAGTCAATCAAATTCAAGTAATAGTCATCTTGCAGTGCAGGAGCGTCCAAAACTTTGCATGGTAATTTCCCAATTTTTCTCTTTTTACTACTATTACTGACCAAATCCTCAGCAAACTCCAAACTGGATTTCTTGGACAAAGCAGGCAAGTCCATATTGCCTAATATATTTTTTGACGTATATTTGAGAATGTTGTTGTTCTGGAAGACTTCAATTCCGCGATCAGACTCAGATGTAAAAGCATCAGTCATAATATACTTTTTATAGACATCGGCGACACATAAATTATTTGTATCGTTTTTAATGTTTTCATTCTAATCGTTCTCTTCACATTATTCGTCCTGGTAGAGTGATTATTTTTTTAGTAATTTGCGAGATGGGATGTACCTGTCGGTCAATGACTGCGACTACTAGACTGAGCTCTTGGACTCTAGATACGGACTGAATGGGCTAACGTAACCTAGCATTAGAAGCGATGTACTTAATAACTCATGGGGGTTATACTTGCGTTCCGGAGAATTGCTTGATCGTTCAAACGTATTATTGGTCCTGGCTTTCGTGGGTGAGCTCTGTACCGCACCTTTGACTGGCGAGTCAGCGAACATCTGGAACAGGCGCATTGGCTTTTGAGGGCTGGAAATTTAGGGCTAGGCTATATTCATTTGAGAATTATTTATATGGAATAAATTTAACATTGGGATGTCAAATCCAATACCTAATAAATTTAAAATCAGCCCTACTCTCGATCCACTTCCATTTTCTATTTTCTGACTCCTTTTGCTTAGATAGTCTCAGAGAGCATCAATTAATTAAAGATCAGCAGTGAGTAACTGATAATTTATAAATTAATTGAACAATATTGACTGACTGTAAATTATAATAAATCTGTCTATTTATTGTTATAGAAATGAATTTATCAGAAGAATCGTAGTGATATAGGAGTCTATGTGTAATATTTGATAAAAATTGTGGATGATATTAAATGAATAGAATATACATTTTGAATGCATTTTTGAATGTTATAAGTGCTGCTATAATAAAATATGGAAAAAAATAACAATCAAAATCAGAACGAGCTACGTCTGTCTTAAAGAAAAATGTTGCCCAATCTCCGCAAGTCGCAGTCAGCAGCTAAAAATTTCATCACTCTTTCTAAGGTGTAAGTTGATAAAAATATTGGTATAATTGAACAACCTCAAATGACAAGCAATGTCAGAGAAGTCATCAGTAGTTATAGTCATAAGCGAATTATTTCAGGAATGAATGTAAGACAGTTTGTACAATCGCAGATGTCTAAGACGTATCGTAACTTCTTTTAAGCCCTTCCTGAAAAAAGTTCTAACTTGAGCAGCAATTTTGTTAAACAAAAAAGTGCAAGCATGAGTAATCCCTCGCAGAAAGAACTTACTGACAAAAATCAACAAGCGCCTTTAATCTAGAAAGCAAAAATATCAACAAAATCCATCGGATCAATAAAAGGTTACTCAGTAAATTCACATCCTGGCTCTATTAGCACAGCAAACTAAGATAGAATTTGCGTGATCACAAACTTAAATAAAACAGCAAACAAATAGCAACAAATTTCATTCTTTAGTATTTATGATGGTAAAAATGGGTCAGCCAAAGCAGAGTATTTTCGAGATAATTTTCATACTGCTTTAGTTCGAGATAAAGAGTTCACCAAGGATATCTAAATGGCTATAAAAAGAGCACTGATGACAATATAAGATAACTTTGTCAAAAGCAACGCTTAAAGCTAAAATAATTCAACCACAGATTTTCTACTTGCAATCGTGATGGGTACATAAATAATAAATTTAGATGGCATTGTGTATATCGCATCGATGGGCGATAACAAAATGATCGCTTCCTTAAACCAAGGGTCGTAATTAACAAACCCATTGATCAGTAAATAGCCTGTCAAAAGATCAAACAGTATGCCAAAATTCAATAAAAATGGTACCAATTTAAAGAACGTAAATAATATGAAAATATCGATTAAAGTGCTGAGACTGGAGACAAAAGACCTCGATTTTGTTGTGCTTGGAAGTATATGTTTACTTATTATAGAAAGGTGAAGGATTATTCGAGAACTTTAGTTAACTCTGTCTCGCGAAGAAATTTTGGAGATAAATTCTCGATCGCTGTAATAAAAATTTCCATATTGCTATTGGATAGACAACCAATACTATAATGAATGAAGTATTTCAACAAGTTTCTACTAAAAATGTGTCATTAATATTGATCGCATTTAAAAATGTTGAAAACTGCTTCTAACAATCTATGGCTGTATAATTGCCATATATTGAAGGATTATGTCCTATAAGCATAGAATAAATATGATATTCCTCAGTTTTACTATATTTACTTCAACAATATTTTACATTAAATTATAAGATAAGCATTCAAATATTGTCCTTATTTGAGAATTACAGAACATATATATTTATAATTATATAAGACCCGCATCAAAATCAATATGGATAATACCGGCTGTAATCGCAATTAACCGGTGGAGGCATACTAAATATACCTAGGGTTCATGATATTCAGTGTGTTCTTCGTAGGATTAGCCTACTGTCAAAATTCAGTCTCACTCAGGAGGAAATAGGAACAATAATATTATTTAGCATAACAAGCAAATAGACAAATAGCTCGAAATAATAAATAATTGAGATAGACGCTTAATAAAGCAATAAAAATTCAACAAATTCAGGCATAATAAATTCGTTAAGAAAATGTCAAGAAGTCGCATTTGTTTGCAGCTGAATAGGCTTTACTCAGTGATTAAGAATAGGAAACAAGCACAGAATAAAATATAAATTAATCTAAATTTAGTAAAGCAAAAACATCAAAATTGAATTCAAGTAATGTCAAGAGCGCCAAAAAGAAGTATATGTCAACAGATTAAGCCTGGAAAAGATTAT
>APMI01025620.1_pt1 | contig 13237 bp, 8 predicted proteins | sample 667938 | NCBI WGS metagenome assembly APMI01 (sample SAMN01084076, study PRJNA167559) | wastewater metagenome | biome: Wastewater | place: Denmark: Ejby Moelle, Odense | collected 2011-11-28 | reverse complement strand
TCCCCCCCGGCGGCGGCGCGCTGGTGCCGCTGGTGCGCGCCGCGACCACCGCGCCGTTCGCCAATGCGACAATCGCCCAGTCAGACCGTTTCGGCTCGGTCGGGCTGGGGCTGGCGGTCGACGCCGCGCGCCGTTTCGGCTGAATGCGGCCGGCTACGAGCCGAACCGCCCCGTCCGTGGAAATCCCTTTGGCGCCATGCGCCCGGCGGCTGCGCGCTCGCCCAGCCATTCGGCCAGTTCGTCGCGCGTCTTGGTGAAGGTGCGGTCGGCCGAATCAACCCAGGTCAGCCCGTCGGCCATCGCAAAGGTCTTGATGTCGGCGATGCCGCCATCCTTGTAGCGTTGCAGCCTCACGCCCTTGCCGCGCGCCATTTCAGGCAATTGCTCGAGCGGGAACACCAGCAGCTTGCGGTTCTCGCCGACGATCGCCACGTGGTCGCCCGAGACGAAGATCAGCCTCGCCGCCTCGTCGGGCGACTTGACGTTCATCACCTGCTTGCCTTTTCGGGTGTTGGCGACGACTTCCTGCTCGGCGACGACGAAGCCGTAGCCTTCATGGCTCGCCACCAGCAGCTTGCGCGCCGGATCGTGGACGAAGGCGGTGACGATGTCGGCGTCATTCTCCATGTCGACGATGATGCGGATCGGTTCGCCATGGCCGCGGCCGCCCGGCAGCCGGTCGGCGCCGATGGTGTAGAATTTTCCGCCGGTGGTGAAGACGATCAGTCTGTCGGTGGTCTGGGCGTGGAAGGCCAGCTTGAGCTTGTCGCCTTCCTTGAACGTCAGCGCCGAAAAATCCGCCAGATGGCCGCGCATGGCGCGCAGCCAGCCCTTTTCGGACACGACGATGGTCACCGGCTCCTTCTCCACCATGGCGTGGTGAATGTCGTTGTCGTCGTGCTCGGGCGCGTCGGCAAAGGTGGTGCGGCGCTGGTTCAGGTCCTGGTTCTTGTCGGGGGAGTAGCGGTCGCGGGTCTGCTCGACCTGCCAGCGCACCGCCTGCCACTGCTTGCGGTCGGACGCCAGCAGCTTCTCGATCTCGTCCTTTTCAGCCGTCAGCGCATCGAACTCCTTGCGGATCTCGATTTCCTCGAGCTTGTGCAGGGCGCGCAGGCGCAGGTTGAGGATCGCCTCGGCCTGGACGTCGGTCAGGCTCCACCTGGCGATCATCACCTTCTTGGGCTCGTCCTCGAAGCGGATGATGCGGATCACCTCGTCGATGTTGAGGAAAGCGATCAGGAAGCCGCCAAGAATTTCCAGCCGGCGCTCGATCTCGGCCAGCCGGTGACGTGAGCGCCGCACCAGTACTTCCTTGCGGTGGTCGAGCCATTCCTGCAGCACGCCCTTCAGCGACAGGACGTTGGGCACCTTGCCGCGCGACAGCACGTTCATGTCGAGGCGGAAACGGGTTTCCAGTTCGGTCAGCTTGAACAGCGACTCCATCAACAGCGCCGGCTCCACCGTGCGGCTCTTGGGCGCCAGCACCAGGCGGATGTTCTCGTCCGATTCGTCGCGCACGTCCTCCAGCAGCGGCAGCCGCTTGTTCACCAGCAGGTCGGCGATCTTTTCGATCAGCTTCGACTTCTGCACCAGATAGGGGATTTCGGTGACCACGATCACCCAGGTGCCCCTGCCCTGGTCCTCGGTCTCCCAGCGGGCGCGCAGGCGGAAACCGCCGCGGCCGGTCTCGTAGGCGTCGAGGATCGCGGCGCGGTTGTCGACGACGATGCCGCCGGTGGGGAAATCCGGTCCCTGAACCAGCCCGTCATCGGCGGAATGCGACATCAGTTCCGACACCGCCGCATCGGGGTTGTCGATCAGCTTCAGCGCCGCGTTGCAGACTTCAAAGGCGTTGTGCGGCGGGATCGAGGTCGCCATGCCGACCGCGATTCCGGTCGAGCCGTTGGCGAGCAGGTTCGGGAACGCGCCGGGCAGAACCGTCGGCTCCTCGTTCTCCTCGTTGTAGGTGGGGCGGAAATCGACCGCGTCCTCGGTGATGCCTTCCAAAAGGTCGGTCGCCGCCACCGTCATGCGCGCTTCGGTGTAGCGCATCGCGGCGGGGCTATCGCCGTCGATATTGCCGAAATTGCCCTGCCCGTCGACCAGCGGATAGCGCACCGAAAAATCCTGCGCCAGGCGCGCCAGCGCGTCGTAGATCGACTGGTCGCCATGGGGATGGAACTTGCCCATCACGTCGCCGACGATGGCCGCGCTTTTCGAAAAACGCTGGCCCGGCTCCAGCCGCAGCAGCCGCATGGCGTGCATGATGCGGCGGTGCACCGGCTTCAGCCCGTCGCGCACGTCGGGCAGCGCCCGGTGCATGATCGTCGACAGCGCATAGGCCAGATAGCGTTCTTCCAGCGCCTTTCTCAGGTCGACCGGTTCAATGCCTTCGCCATCGCCCGAATCAGGCGGATTTGTCGATTTCCCCATGCGACGGGGTTAGAAGAGCAGCGTTTTGCGCGCAAGCCGATGCGTGCAAGTGCAGTGCGAACGCATCTTCAACCATTTCGCGAACGCCGCCATGGATTCGATCCTGTCCTTCTGGCACAACTGCATCCGACTTGGTTTCCGGCGGCCGCAAGAAAAGAAGGGAATTCGAATGACCCGGTTTCAAACCTCAGCGCTTCTTGTCGCGACAATCGCCGGCCTGACCCTTTCGTCGCCTGGCCGGGCGGAGGTGACCGCCGACGAGATCGGCAAGCGGCTGTCGAACCTGATCGAGCGGCAGTCCTTCAAGCTGACCTGGGATTCCATCGACGGATCGGCCGGCGATTTTGTCATGAGGGGCGTCAGGTCGGCGGCGACGCAGGGTGGTGCGGCGACGGTCCTCGGCGATCTACCGCTGCACAATGTGACCGAGATCGACGGCGGCGACTACCGCATCGGCGAGGTCGAATTTCCCGTCCTGATGATCAATCGCGAGGGCGTCAACATCACCATGAGCGACGTCGTTCTGGAGGGCGTGCTGCTGACCGGCGCGAACTCAACCGACCCGATGGCCGGCATCATGTTTTCCGAACGCGGGCGCATGGGCGAAGTGACGGCGACGAAGCGCGCAGACGTGGCTTTCCGTCTGACCAACTTGAATTACGCGGCGCAGCGCAGCAATGGCGGCTGGGACAACACCTACTCGGCCTCGGCCGAACGGTTCAGCAGCGATCTGTCGATGGCGAAAGATCCCCAGGTCCTGACCGCATTGACTGCGCTGCAACTGCTGCAGATCAACGGCAGGATGGAGATGCGTGGCAGCATGTCACTCAAGAGCGGTCGCTCCAGAATCGACCAGTTCGACATTACCTTCGACAACCAAGGCAAGATCGGGATGACCGCCGACATTGGCGGCTACACCCGCGAATTCTACGATGCGTTGAGCCAGATCCAGCAGTCGACGCTGAACGCCACGCCCGAACAGGCCCAGGCGCAGGGCTTGGCGATGTTCGGCCTGATGCAGCAGTTGACCCTGTCCGGCGCCTCGCTGCGCTATGACGACGCGTCCTTCGCCATGCGCGCGCTGGAAATGGCGGCCGCGACGCAAAACGCCCGCGCCGCCGATCTGCCGGGCACCGCCCAGATGCTGCTGCCGATGATGCTTGGGCAATACCTGCCGGCAGACATGGTCCAGCAGGTGACGACCGAGGTCGTCAAGTTCCTTGGCGACCCGAGGAACATCGAGATCAGGCTCAGCCCGGCGCAGCCGGTGCCGATGATGTCGCTGGCGGGCGCGGCCGCCGATCCGAAGGCGGTGGCGGCGACGCTGGGGCTGACGGTCAAGGCCAACCAATAGCGCAAAACGCCTGTCGGCGGGCTTACGCCTTCTTCGGCGGCAGCACGCGTAGCGCCAGTTCGTTCAGCTGCGTTGGCGTCGCCGCCGACGGCGCGTTCATCAGCAAATCGTAGGCCTGCTGGTTCATCGGGAACATGGTGATCTCGCGCAGGTTCCTGGCGCCGAGCAGCAGCATCACCACGCGGTCGACGCCGGCCGCCATGCCGCCATGCGGCGGCGCGCCATACTGGAAGGCGCGGTAGAGGCCGCCAAACCGTTCCTCGACCGTCTCGCGCGACAGGCCGACCATTTCGAACGCCTTGACCATGGTTTCGGGCAGATGGTTGCGGATGCCGCCCGACGCGATCTCGAAACCGTTGCAGACCATGTCGTACTGGAACGCCTTGATGGTCAGCGGGTCCTGGCCGTCCAACGCGTCGATGCCGCCCTGCGGCATCGAGAACGGGTTGTGGGCGAAGTCGATCTTCTTCTCGTCCTCGTTCCATTCGAAGAACGGGAAATCGACGATCCAGCACAGTTCGAAGCGGTCGCGGTCGACCAGGTTCAGATCCTCGCCCGCCTTGGTGCGCGCGTCGCCGGCGAACTTGTAGAACTTTGACGGATCGCCCGCGACGAAGAACGCAGCGTCGCCGTCGGCGAGGCCAAGCTGGGCGCGGATCGCGTCGGTGCGCTCGTCGCCGATGTTCTTGGCGATCGGGCCAGCGCCCTCCAGCCCCTCGCCTTCCTTGCGCCAGAAAATGTAGCCGAGGCCCGGCTGGCCCTCGCCCTGCGCCCAGGCGTTCATCCGGTCGCAAAAGGCGCGGCTGCCGCCGGTCCGCGCCGGAATCGCCCAGATCTGCGCCTTCGGGTCGTTGGCCAGGATGCCGGCGAACACCTTGAAACCGGAGCCGCGGAAATGTTCCGATACGTCCTGCATCTCGATCGGGTTGCGCAGGTCCGGCTTGTCCGAGCCGTAGAGCCGGATCGCCGTGTCATAGGGGATGCGGCGGAATTTTTGGGTCACCGGCTTGCCGTCGGCGAACGCTTCAAAAATGTTGCGCATCACCGGTTCCATGGTCTGGAACACGTCTTCCTGCTCGATAAAACTCATTTCGAGGTCGAGCTGGTAGAACTCGCCCGGCAGGCGGTCGGCGCGCGGGTCCTCGTCGCGAAAACACGGCGCGATCTGGAAATAGCGGTCGAAGCCGCTCATCATGATCAACTGCTTGTACTGCTGGGGCGCCTGCGGCAGCGCGTAGAACGTGCCGGGGTGGATGCGGCTCGGCACCAGGAAGTCGCGCGCGCCCTCCGGCGACGACGCGGTCAGGATCGGCGTCGAATATTCGGCGAAACCGGTCTCCGTCATCTGCCTGCGCATCTCGGCGATGATTTTCGTGCGCGCGACGATGTTCTTGTGCAGCGTGTCGCGGCGCAGGTCGAGGAAGCGGTATTTGAGGCGGATGTCCTCGGGATAGTCGGGCTCGCCGAACACCGGCAGCGGCAGTTCCTTGGCCGCCGACAGGATCTCGATTTCGCGCGCAAACACTTCGACCTCACCGGTCGGCAGGTTCTTGTTGATGGTCTCGGCGGTGCGCGCCTTGACCTCGCCGTCGACGCGGATCACCCATTCGCCGCGCACCTTCTCGGCGGTCTTGAACGCCGGCGAATCGGGATCGACGACGATCTGCGTCAGGCCGTAATGGTCGCGCAGGTCGATGAACAGCAGGCCGCCATGGTCGCGGACGCGGTTGACCCAGCCCGAAAGGCGGGTGGTGGCGCCTACATCCGACTTGCGGAGATCGGCGCAGGTGTGGCTGCGGTAACGATGCATGTCTTGAACCTGGTCCAGTCAGGGATTGAACGGGGACGTCGCGAAGCGGTCGCACCCCGGAAAAGCTGCGGGAAAAGCGCACCAACGCCCCGCTTTGTCAAGAAGAAGCGGCGTTTGTGGCCCAATGCCTTGCCAACAAGGGGCTGTCATTGATCAACTGGCGCACGACGCGCAGATTCAAAACGAAGCCCTCGCCTTGTCCTCGATCCGCCCGCTGATCCCGTTGCTTCTCGCCGCCGGCATCCTGCTCGGCGGCAACGGGCTGCAAAGCACGCTGATCGCGCTGCGCGGCGCCAGGGAAGGCTTTTCGCCCGCCCTGATCGGCTTCATGGGCACCGCCTATTTCATCGGCTTCCTGATCGGCTGCCTCACCATCACCCGGATGATGCGGGCGGTCGGTTATGTGCGCTCCTTCGCCTCGCTTGCCGCGATCGCCTCGGCCGGCACGCTGATCCTCGTCCTGTTCATCGACCCGCTGGTGTGGATTTCGGTGCGGTTTCTCGCCGGCTTCGCGTTTGCCGGCCTGTTCACGGTGATGGAAGCGTGGATCAATTCGGCCGTGACCAACCAGAACCGGGCGCGCGCGCTCGCCATCTACCGCGTCGTCGACATCGGCTCGGTCACCGGCGCCCAGTTCATCATCCCGGTGGTCGGCGTCGACGGTTTCGCCATCTTCGCCATCATGTCGATCATGCTGACGCTGTCGCTGGTGCCGGTGTCGCTGGGCGACCGCTCCAATCCAAGCGCTCCCGGAGACATCAAGCTCGACATCCGCCGCGCCTGGTCGATCTCGCCGCTGGCGGCCATCGGCTGCATCGGCGTCGGCGTCACCAATTCCGCCTTCCGCTCGCTGTCGCCGGTCTATGCCGAGCAGCTCGGCATGTCGGTCACCGACGTCGTCACCTTCATCACCTGCGGCATCATCGGCGGCGCGCTGATCCAGTATCCGCTCGGCTATCTGTCCGACCGCCGGGACCGGCGCACCGTCATCCTGGGCGCAACCGTCGCCGCCATGGTTGCGGCGCTGGCGCTGGTCTACCTCGCCGGAACCGACCCGCTGCACAATTTCGTGCTGGTCTTCATCTTCGGCTCCTGCGCCATGCCGATGTATTCGCTGTGCGCGGCGCACGCCAACGACCGCGCCGGCCCGGGCGAGTTCGTGCTGATCAACGCCGCATTGATGCTGTTCTATTCGGTCGGCGCGGTGTTCGGGCCGACGGCGGCGGCGACGCTGATGCAGGCGCGCGGTCCGGTGGCGCTGTTCGAGTTTTCGGCGGCGGTCTACCTCGTGCTGGCGCTGGTCACCGGCTGGCGCATGGTCGCGCGCTCGCCGGTGCCGGCCGAGCGGCAGGGCCGGTTCGTCGCGCTCTTGCGCACCTCGACCCTGTTCTCGAAGCTGACCCGGCGCGGCAGGAACCCGGGCAAATCGACGACCGACGCTTGACGGGTCGGGCAGCGGCTGAAAGGAGTGGTGCAACTCCGCTTTCAGAATGACGTCCATGCAGTTGATTACGAATCAGAATGACCTTGTCGACGCGATTGCGACGCTGTCACAGTCCGACTTCGTCACCGTCGACACCGAGTTCATCCGCGAAACCACCTTCTGGCCCGAACTGTGCCTGATCCAGATGGCGGCGCCGGGCGTCACCGCGCTGATCGACCCGCTGGCGCCGGACATCGACCTGCAACCCTTCTTCGACCTGATGGCCAACGAGAAGGTCCTGAAGGTCTTTCACGCCGCCCGCCAGGACATCGAAATCGTCTTCCACCGCGGCGGACTGATCCCGCACCCGGTGTTCGACACCCAGATCGCCGCCATGGTCTGCGGCTTCGGCGACAGCGTTTCCTATGACCAACTGGTGCAGCGCATCACCGGCACCCAGCTCGACAAGTCGTCGCGCTTCACCGACTGGCGGCACCGGCCGCTGTCCGACAAGCAGCTGACCTATGCGCTGGCCGACGTCACCTACCTGATCGACGTCTATCTCGACCTCAAGGCCCGGCTGGAGAAGCGCGGCCGCGCCCACTGGCTGAACGAGGAGATGGACGTCCTGACCTCGCGCGACACCTACGACATCAAGCCGGAGGATTCGTGGCGGCGGCTGAAGATGCGGGTCAAGAAGCCGATCGAACTGGCGGTGTTGCAGAAGACCGCCGCCTGGCGCGAGCGCGAGGCGCGCGAGCGCAACGTGCCGCGCAGCCGCGTCATCAAGGACGACGCGCTATATGAAATCGCCCAGCAGCAGCCGAAGGACGCCGCCGCCATGGCCAGGCTGCGCTCGATCCCGAAAGGCTGGGAGCGGTCGTCGGCCGCCGCCGGCCTGATCGCGGCGGTCAACGAGGCGCTGGCGCTGCCGAAGGAGGATCTGCCGAAGGTGACGCGGCCGCCGCAGCCCAGCGAGGGCGCCAATGCGGCCGCCGAAATTCTCAAGGTGCTGCTGCGCATCGTCGCCGAAAAGCAGGGCGTCGCGCCAAAAATCCTGGCGTCGGGCGACGACATCGACCGGATCGCCGCCGACGGCGAGAACGCCGATGTCGACGCCATGCATGGCTGGCGGCGCGACGTGTTCGGCGACAAGGCGCTGAAAATGATCAATGGCGAACTGGGCATCCGCTTCGAAAAGCGGCGGATCGCGGTGTTCGACATCGACACGGCCGGCGACGCCGCGCCGGGCTGACGCGCTACCCTGCCACCAGGCGCAGGGTTTTTCCGGTGACGCGGGCAAGCTGCGCGACGCGGCCATTGGGCCGCTCGCCGAGCAAAGCCTCCAGCTCGCGCGGCACAACCAGCGACAGCGATCCGTCCTCGTGCTTGTCCCAGCGCAGCCGCGGGATGACGCCCGGCATCGACGCCGACAGCAAATAGACCACCCGCATCATCGCGCCGATCAGCCTGGCGCGCTCGATGTAGCGCGGCGGTGCGAGCTTGATGATCTCCGGCGCCGCCGCATCGTCGATCAGTCCCTCGTGGCGGTAGAGATTGACCAGCGCGATGAACACCCGGCCGGGATGGTCGACGCCGATGAACGATGCGTTGGAGATGATGTTGAGCGACTGCACGCCGCGATATTCGGGATGGGCGCGCCAGCCGATGTCGGCCAGCAGGCAGGCGGCGCGGCGGTAGCGCGCCTCCTCCTCGGTCTCGTCGATGCCGAACGCGGCGAATGTGCGGCCGGTCCATTCCACCAGTTCGTGGGCATGGGTGACCGAGCGGGCGCGCAGGATCGCCAGTTCCTCCGACGACGAGATCAGCGGGTCGGCCTTCTGCTCCTGCGGCGACAGCAGCGAATACAGGAATCCCTCGCGCACGCCGAGCGCCGACACGATGATGCGGCCAGGCTTCATGGTGCGGATGATCTCCTGCAGCACGATCGCGCCGTAGGCGAGCAGCGAGCGGCGGCTTTTCGAGATGCGCTCGATGCCCTTCATCTTCTCGACCTCGCCGCGCGCCACCTGCTTGAGGAAGCCGTCGAGACCGTCCAGCTCCATCTCGTAATGGTGCATCACGTGCAGCGGATAGCCGCGCGCCGTCATGTGCAGGCGGGCGAGGTTTCGCCATGTGCCGCCGACGCAATAGAAGGTGCGGCCCTGCCCGCCGTCCAGCACCCTGGCGCGCGCCAGTTCCTTGCGCACGATCTTGGCGGCGGCCTGCACCGAGCCTTTGGACATGTCTTCCAGCCGCAGGCCGCCGAGCGGCAGGGTGATGCCGCCGCCGATCTCCTCGCCCCTGACGTCGATCAGTTCGAGGCTGCCGCCGCCGAGGTCGCCGGCGATGCCGTCGGCGGGATGGAAGCCGGAAATGACGCCAAGCGCCGAATAATACGCCTCCTCCTTGCCGGTCAGCACCCGGATCTCGGCGCCCAGCACCTCCTCAGCCTGGCGGATGAAGTCGGGGCCGTTCTCGGCCTCGCGCGCCGCGGCGGTGGCGATGACATAGAGCTGTTGGGCGCCGGCCTGGTCCGACAGGGCGCGGAAGCGGCGGAATTCCTCCATCGCGCGGCGCACCGCTTCGGGGTCGAGGCGGCCGGTCGAGACGATGCCGCGGCCAAGACCCGCCAGCATCTTCTCGTTGAACAGCACCGTCGGCGAACGGGCGATCCCCTCATAGACGACAAGGCGGATCGAGTTCGACCCGATGTCGACGACCGAGATCGGCCGGCGGCCCTGGAGCCGCCCCTGCGATTCGGAGATCATGCTTTGTTCGACGCTTTCGCCTTGGCCCGTTTCTTGTGCGCGATGCGTTTGGGCGCATTCGATTTCAGGGCGTCACCGCGACCGGACAGGCTGGGATTCGTCATGAAGTATTCCTGCGCATTGAAAGGTTCTTCTGCCTCGTCGCGCGTGACGCGCCGGGAAGTGCCGTCCGGCAATACTTCGAAACTCTGCTGATTGTCCATGATGTTGCCGAGCATGATCTGGCCCAGCACCTGCTCGTGCACGGTGGCGTTGACGATCGGCACCATCAGTTCGACGCGGCGGTCGAGATTGCGCGGCATCAGGTCGGCGGAGGCGATGTAGACAATCGCCTCGTCCGACGGAAGTCCGTGGCCGTTGCCGAAGCAGTAGATGCGGCTGTGCTCCAGAAAGCGCCCGACGATCGACTTGGCGCGGATATTGTCGGACAGGCCCGGCACCTGCGGCCGCAGGCAGCAGATGCCGCGCACGATCAGGTCGATCTCGACGCCGGCCTGGCTGGCGCCGTAGAGCGCGTCGATGATCTGCGGGTCGACCAGCGAGTTCATCTTGAGCCAGATCTGCGCCGGACGGCCGGCCCTGGCGTGCTCGATCTCGGCGGCGATGTGGTCGAGCATGCGCTTGCGCAGCGTGAACGGCGACACCGCGATCACCATTTTTTCCGCCGGTTCGGCGTAACCGGTGATGAAATTGAAGATCTGCGACACGTCGCGGGCGATGGCGGGATCGACGGTGAAATAGGACAGGTCGGTGTAGATGCGGGCGGTGATCGGGTGGTAATTGCCGGTCCCCAGATGCACGTAGGAGCGCAGCCGCTGGTCCTCGCGGCGCACCACCAGCGACATCTTTGCGTGCGTCTTCAGCTCGACGAAGCCGAACACCACCTGTACGCCGGCGCGTTCGAGATCGCGCGCCCAGCGGATATTGGCCTCCTCGTCGAAGCGGGCCTTCAGTTCCACCAGCGCCGTCACCGACTTGCCGGCCTCCGCCGCGTCGATCAGGGCGCGCACGATCGGGCTATCGTTTGAGGTGCGGTAGAGCGTCTGCTTGATCGCCACGACGTCCGGGTCGGCGGCGGCCTGGCGCAGGAACTGCACCACCACGTCGAAAGATTCATAGGGGTGGTGGACGATGATGTCCTTTTCGCGGATCGCCGCGAAGCAGTCGCCGCCGTGCTCGCGGATGCGCTCGGGAAAGCGCGGATTGTAGGGCTTGAACTTCAGATCCTCGCGCGGCACCGCGACGATCTCGGAAATCTGGTTGACGGCGAGCAGGCCGTCGATGATCGAGACGCGGCTGGCGGGCACGCCGAGTTCGGTGGCGACGAATTCGCGCAGTTCGGCGGGGATCTCGTCGTCGAACTCGATGCGGATCACCGACCCCCGGCGGCGGCGTTTCAGCGCCGTCTCGAAAAACCGCACCAGGTCTTCGGCCTCTTCCTCGATTTCGATGTCGGAGTCGCGGATGATGCGGAACGTGCCAGACCCCTGCACCTCGTAGCCGGGGAACAGATGGCCGATGAACATCGACACCACGTCCTCCAGCCGCGCGAAGCGCACGCAGTCGCGATGGTCCGGCAGGCGGATGAACCGGCGCAGCGCCACCGGCAGGCGCAGCAGCGCGATCATGTCTTCCTGGTCGCGGCGGTTGTGCAGTTGCAGCGCGATGGAGAAGCCGAGATTGGGAATGAACGGAAACGGATGCGCCGGGTCGATCGACAGCGGGGTGAGCACCGGATAGATCGCCTCGAGGAAATGCCCTTCCAGCCAGTCCCGCTCCTCGTCAGACAGGCTTTCGGAGCGCACCACCTCGATGCGGGCGTTTTCCAGGAGGCCAAACAGCAGCGACAGGCTGACCTGCTGGTCGGCCTGCAGGCGGCTCACCTCGACCAGCAGCTGGTCGAGCTGCTGTTCGGGCGTGCGCCCGTCGGCGCTCGGCGTGGTGATGCCGGCGCGCACCTGGCCGGCGAGGCCGGCGACGCGAACCATGAAGAACTCATCGAGATTGGCGGCCGAGATCGACAGGAAGCGCACCCGTTCGAGCAGCGGATGGTTGTCGTTTTGCGACTCCTCGAGCACCCGCCGGTTGAACTGCAGCCAGGAAAACTCGCGATTGACGTAGCGGCTCGGATCGCCATCGCCAAGCGCGGCCGCTGACGCCGCGTCCGAAGTGAAGTCCGTGCCGACCGATGTGTGCTCGTTCATTGTCCCTGCTCGAATTGGCTCGTCCGCCCGCGCCGCGCGCATAGGTCTCGGCGTGATCCTAGAGCAATTCCGGTGAATATGGCATCGCTCTGTTTGTCCGATGGCGAGACGATCCACGAGGAAGGCGGCGCCGGACGATGTGGTTCATCGGCCAGGTCCGCATGACGACGTGGGCGTCCGCCAGCGGCAAACCCTTCCCGCCGAATTGCCATTCGCAATTCGACAAACAAATATTTCCTGCCGATCAAACTTGCCCCGCTGCGCAGCAGCGGGGTTTGATCGGTGGACCGGGTCCATTTGGCCCAAATCCATCGGGCTTCGCTTGTCCGCGCCACCAGCCCGGCCTGCTCCGAAGCCCTCGACCTTGGGCCAAATGCCCTCCGGCAGAGTGATCCAATATTCGCCGGAATTGCTCTTGCCGGCTTCATTGCTTCTTGACAGGGTTTTGCGACACGATCATTGCGGCGGCTTGCAATGGTGTGCAATTTGGGCGAAACGCCGACCGACAACGATCAGGTGACCGCGATGGCTGGACATGCCGTTCCACATTTTCACAATGACGCCGGACACCGGGCGATTTCGGTCGGCGCCCACGAGTTTATGTGCGTCGGCGCCAATCCGCCCTTCGACCATCCGCATGTCTATCTCGACATGGGCGGCGATTCGGAAAAAGTGTGCCCGTATTGCTCGACGCTGTACCGCTACGACCCGAGCCTGAAGGCGACCGAGAGCGTGCCGCCCGGATGCGTCTACACGCCGCGCGCCGCCTGATCCCGATGTCCCATGGCTGACCGCGAAGAATTATCGCGTCACATTCTGGTCGCCGGCGGCGGCATCGCCGGCCTGACCACCGCGATCGCCTTTGCGGCGCGCGGATTCTCTGTCCGGCTGTTCGAACGCTCCCCCGATCCGCAGGAACATGGCGCCGGCCTGCAGATGTCGCCCAACGCCACCGGCATCCTCGACCGGCTCGGCGTGCTTGCCCGCCTCAGGGGCGCGGCGCTGCAGCCAAACGACGTGCTGCTGCGCGACGCCCGGTCGCTTGGCGATCTCGCCCGCGTGCCGCTTGGCGACGCGGCCACCCGGCGCTGGGGCGCGCCCTATCTGGCGCTGCACCGGGCCGACCTGCACGCGGCGCTGATGACGGTCGCCTCGCGTGACGACAATATCGAGATCGTCACCGGCGCGACGGTGCGCGACGCCGCCACGCATCCGCACGGCGTCACTGCGTCTGTCGACGTC
>APMI01050291.1_pt1 | contig 13239 bp, 11 predicted proteins | sample 667938 | NCBI WGS metagenome assembly APMI01 (sample SAMN01084076, study PRJNA167559) | wastewater metagenome | biome: Wastewater | place: Denmark: Ejby Moelle, Odense | collected 2011-11-28 | reverse complement strand
GGCCGATCGGATGGCCGGCGGCCAGAAAGCGCTCCCGGTCGGGGTCTGCCTCGACCCAGCACGCCGATGCTGGCGGGCTGGGTCTGCCTCGACCCAGCCCGCCAGCATCGGCGTGCGCGTGCCACCGGGGCATACCGCGTTGGCGCGAATGCCTTGCGGCGCATAGTCGATCGCCGCCGACTTGGTGAGTCCGATCACGCCGAACTTGCTGGCGATATACTGGACCTGGTTGGGAACGGCGACGAGGCCCGCGACCGACGACAGATTCACGATCGACCCGCCGCCAGCCTTGAGCAGCAGCGGGATCGCGGCGCGGATCGTGAAGAACATGCCGGTCAGGTTGACGCCGACAACGCTGTTCCACGTTTCGTCGGTGCATTCGGCCAGCAGCGTCGCGTCGCCGGTAAGACCGGCCGCGCAGACGAGGCCGTCGATCGAGCCGGACTTGGCCTCGACTTCCGCCATCACGCGGGCGACATCGGCGGAGTTGGTCACGTCGACGCCCAAGCCGAAGGCGGCACTTTCGCTGCCGATCTCGGCGGCGACGGCGCTGGCCTTGCCAGCATCGATGTCGGCCAGGATCACGCGCGCGCCGCGGCTTGCGGCGATCAGTCCGGTTTCCCGGCCGATGCCCGATCCGCCACCAGTGATGAGGATGGTTTTGCCATCGAGGGATGCGGGGGCCTTGATCAAGACGGTTCTCCGGGAGGGAGGCGCTGGCGTGGCGGTCAGGAACCGGGCGCTTCGGCGATCAGCATGTCGCGCAGTTCACGCTTCATGATCTTGCCGCTGGCATTGCGTGGCAGCTCGCCGATGAAGCTGATGCCGCGCGGCACCTTGTAGCCGGAGAGTTCGGTGCGGCAGGCCTTGATGACGAGGTCGGCATCCACTTCGGCCCCGGTGAAGGGGACGATGAAGGCGTGCAAAGCCTCGCCCCATTCACGATCGGGGCGGCCTACAACGGCGACTTCGGCCACGCCCTCGACCCGCGCCACGACGTTCTCGATCTCACGCGGGTATACGTTGACGCCGCCTGAGACCACCATGTCCTTCTTGCGGTCGACGATGTAGTGGAAGCCGTCGTCATCGCGGATCGCCATGTCGCCAACGGTGACCCATCCGCCTTCCTTTACCGCCTCGGCCGTTTCCTCCGGCCGGTTGAGATAGCCGTTGAAGGTTGTGGGGCCGCGCGCGAAAAGTTCGCCCGGCGTGCCATTGGGCACCGGTTCGCCGTTCTCGTCGCGCAGTTCCACCTCTATGCCGTAGAACGGCACGCCGACGCTGTGCGGCTTGCGCAGGTGATCTTCGGGCCGGATGTTGCAGACGAAGCCCACTTCGGTCGATCCGTAGCTCTCGTTGAGCAGGTCCTCACCGAAATAATCGATGATCTGCTCCTTGGTCGTCTGCGGAAGAGCGGCGGCGTTGGAGATGATCGTCCGGAGCCGATGAGTGCCCTTCCATTTGTCCAGCGTTGCCTGCGGCAGGTCGAATATGCGGTGGAAATGGGTGGGCACCATGAACACGCCGTCGATGTCGCCCTGGCCTATACGCGAAATCATGAACTCGGGATCATAATGGCCGAGCAGGGTGGTCGTGCCGCCGAACACCAGCGGCGCGTAGCAGAACGCGAAGCCCGCCCCGTGGTATTGAGGCGACAGCGCCAGGAAATGGTCGCGGTAACCGAAGCAGTTGTATTCGGCCTGCATGATCAGGAAGGCGAGGCCACGCCCCCGATGCGACAGCATAACGCCTTTCGGCATGCCGGTGGTGCCGGAGGTGTAGGAAATCGAGAAGGTGTGATCTTCGGGAACGTAACCGGGAACAAAGCTGTCGCTCGCCTGCGCCAGCAGGTCATCCCATTGCGTGCCGAGTTCGAACAGCTTGAGGTCGCGCGCCCGTTCGTCGGACACCAGGTGGCGCGTGGACGGATGGCAGACGATTGCCTTGGGCCGGCAGTCATCGAGGATACGCTCCAGTTCCGGGCGGGTGAGGCGGGGATTCAAGGTCGCGACGATGATGCCGAGATCGGAGAGGCCCGCAACGAGTTCCACGTATTCGAGGCAGTTCGGCGAGAGCACCGCCACCGTATCGCCGAAGCCAAGGCCCAGGCCGGCAGCGATGTTGGCGGTCTTGTTGATCCGTGAAACCAGCTGCGAATACGTGAGCGAACGGTTTTCGAAGATCAGGGCCGTCTTGTTCGTTGACCGTGCATTCGCGTTCCTGATGCCACGGCCGAGCGTCAATTCTGCACGCGCTGGGTGATTCGTCATCGGATTTCCTAGATTGCTACATCGATTATCCAGAACGCATCGGCGTATATTCATAAATACAAGCCGAGATTTCTTGGATGATAAAATACACAGCACCAAAACGACATCAATTTGCGTTCTATCGCTCTGTAGTTACTTATTTGTTCTATTAACTATTTCATGGCTGTACAACCTTGTCAAGCGCATCTACAATCATGTCTTGTTCGTCTATATTTATAGATAGACGTTGTAAGGATTGCGTGTGCCAGTCGCCGCGCCTGCGGCGTTTGGTGCTGCCGGAAGGGCATTCATGGTTCGAGCGTCGGTCAGTCAGTCGGTAGAGCGTACGGTGCAGATCCTCGCCCTGTTCGAGGCCGAGCGTCGTCCGCTCCCCCGTCTCTTCATCGCCGATGCGCTCGACATGCCGCGTTCGAGCGTCGCTGCCCTGCTGCAGGGATTGACCGAACTCGACATCCTGCTGCTCGATCGGCGCACCCAGACCTATTTCCCGACCGCCCGGCTTGGCCGGCTGGCGGGCTGGATCGACCAGCTGTTCAGCGTCGATCCCCAGGTATTGGCGCTCGCCAAGCAATTGCAGCAGGCGACGCTTGAAACGGTGACGCTGGCCACGCCGCTCAATCAGGCGCTGGAGGTAATCGATGTCGAACTCGGCCTTCATCCGGTTTCCTACATCGCAACCGTCGGCCAGGTCGTGCCGCTCTGGGCATCGGCTGTCGGCTACGCCTGCCTGTCGATGGAGAGCGACAAGACGATCGCCGAGATGCACCGGCGTTCTGCTCCTGGCGATACGGCCGCGCCGTCACCCGCCGCGCTGGCGACGATCATGGACGCGGTGCGCAAGACGCGAGCAGACGGTTATACGCTGTATATCGGCAGCGTCGCATCCGACGCGGCCACAATCGCCGCGCCCTTGCCTGTGCCGGAAGGCGCGCGGGCGCTGGCCGTTGCCATTTCCGGGCCAACCAGCCGCATCGTCGCCAACGAGCGAGAACTCGCCCGGGAGATGAAGCGCGCCATCGAATCTCTGAATACGTCACATCGTTAGAAGGACAGCACCATGACCAATCCGATCTCCATGGCGGATATGCGGTTCGGGAATTTCATTCCCCCCATTCACGTCCGCCCCGAAAATCCCACGCTGTTGCTCGACCGCGACATGCAGGTCATCCAGCATCTCGACACTCTCGGCTACGATGAATCGTGGATCGGCGAGCACCATTCGGGCGGTGGTGAACTGATCTCGTCGCCCGAACTGATCATTGCGGTGATGGCCGAGCGAACGAAGTCGATCAAGCTGGGCACCGGCGTCAATTCGCTGCCTTATCACCACCCGCTGATTCTCGCCGACCGCTGGATGCAGCTTCACCATATGACTCGCGGCCGCGCCATGTTCGGCTCAGGGCCAGGGTCGCTGCCGTCCGACGCCAAAGCGATGGGCATTCCCGTGGCCAAGCAGCGCGATCGGATGGAAGAGGCGCTGGCCTGCGTCGCGAAGCTGATGCGCGGCGAAACCGTCAGCTACAAGTGCGAATGGTTCGAACTGGTCGAGGCGAGCCTGCAGCTTCGTCCCTATCATAACATCCCGGTCGAAATGACGACCGCCTGTGTCGTTTCACCCTCCGGGCCGATGGCGGCGGGGCGCAACGGCACGGCGATGATGACGCTGAGCGCCACCGCACCGGCCGCGCTCAAGGCCGCCTCGGCCAACTGGCAGGTCGCCTGCGATATCGCCGAGGCCAATGGCCATGTGATGGACCGGCGCGGCTGGCGCATGGTTGGCCTGTGCCACATCGCCGAGACCAAGGATCAGGCGATGAAGGACATTGAATATGGCATGATGGACTGGATCAACTATTTCAGCACGATCGGCACCTTGCCGATGGTGCCCGAGGAGGGGAAGGACGATCCGATCGGCTACATGATCGAGAACGGCCTTGCCGTGATCGGCACACCGGACGAGGCGGTGAAGCAGATCGAGCGCATCTGGGAGGCCTCGGGCGGTTTCGGCTGCTACTTGATCGCCGACACCAACTGGGCTCCGTTCGATGCCAAGCTCAAGTCCTATGATCTTTTCGCGCGCTATGCGATGCCCGAGATCAAGGGCATGAACAAGGGGCGCGACATTTCGCACGACCGCATTGTCAGCCAGCATGCACAGTTCGTGGCTGACCAGCGCAAGGCCATGGATGCCCAGTTCGCCAAACTGGAGAAGGTGAAGGCGGACATCGCGAACCAGCCGAAATAGGCGGCGTTGGTACCCGCAGCCGGCGCAGCGGATGCTGCGTCGGGAACCGCGAGGATCGTAGGCCGGAAGCATGGGCCGGCCCGGGAGGCGAAGTGTGTCTCCTCCTCGCGCGACAACAGCTTTCGTTCACTCGAGCCTGCTGCGCCGCGGTCAGCTTCCGGCATTGGTGAGCAGCGTGCATCGGGACGATTTCAACAGGAGTATCTATCGTGGAACATCGGCAACTGGGACGAGCGGGGCCGCAGGTGCCCGTGCTGAGCTTCGGCACGGCGACCTTCGGCGGGCTCGGCGATTTCTATCGGCAATGGGGCGCCACCGACGTCGCGCAGGCGCGTCGGCTGATCGACATCTGCATCGAGGCAGGCGCCAATTTCTTTGATACCGCCGACAGCTATTCCCAGGGCCTGTCCGAGGAGATATTGGGGCAGGCGCTGGCAGGGCGGCGGAACGCGGCGATCATCTCGTCCAAGATGGCGTTGCCGATGGGGGACGGGCCTGACGATTTCGGCACCTCGCGAAAGCGCGTTGTCGAAAGCTGCGAGGCCAGCCTGAAGCGGCTCGGCACCGATCATATCGACCTTTATTTCATGCACAGCTTCGATGCCATGACGCCGGTTGAAGAGACGCTGCGGGGGATCGAGGACCTCGTCACCAGCGGCAAGATCGGCCATGCCGGCGTTTCCAATTTTTCCGGGTGGCAGGTGATGAAGGCGCTTGCCGCCGCCGACCGCGAACAGCTCGGCCGCTATGTCGCCTATCAGGGGTATTATTCGCTGATCGGGCGCGAATATGAGTGGGACCTGATGCCCCTGGCGGTAGATCAGGGCATCGGCCTGATGGCCTGGAGCCCGCTTGGCTGGGGGCGGCTTACCGGCCGCATCCGGCGCGGCGAACAGGCAACGTCCGGCAGGATCGCGGAAGGGCGGGGCGCCTATGGGCCGCCGATCGACGACGAGCACGTCTACGACGTGGTCGACGAGTTGGACCGGATCGCGGAAGAAACGGGGAAAAGCGTCTCCCAGGTGGCACTGAACTGGCTGCTCTGCCGTCCCACGGTAGCCAACGTCGTGGTCGGCGCCCGGACCGAGCAACAACTGCGCGAGAATCTGGGAGCGACCGGCTGGCGGCTATCCGACGAGCAGATCGGCAGGCTGGATGCCGTCAGCCACCGTGAGCCGATCTATCCTTACTGGCACCAGCGGCACTTCCCCCAATTGACGCCCCAGCCAACGCCCTGGTGATCGGCGAGAGCGCCTGGCGACGATTCACCAGGCGTGGGGATGGCACCGCTCTATCGCTGACGGCGGGGTGGCTGCCTGTCGCTAGTTCATTTCCGGCCCGGCCACGGCCTGCGCGATGGCCTGATACCCGTTTCCGAGCCATTGCACCGGGGGCAGGATCAGGCGATCGACAATGTGCAGGTTCGGCGCGATCTGCGGCAGCACGAACAGCAGCAGGATCATGATGGGCAATCCGTAAGGCCGCATCCGCGCATAGGCCATGGCCGCGCGATCGGGCAGCAGCCCCTCGACGATATGGGAGCCATCGAAGGGCGGCACCGGCAGCAGGTTGAACACCGCCAGGAAGATGTTCAGCGCGATGAAGTTCTGGAGATTGGCGGCGAGGAACAGCAAGGCCGTTCCAGGTTGCGCCGCATCCGTGGTGAAACGGGCGAGCAGGCCAAGGCCGATCGCTCCCAGCAAGGCGAGCACGAGATTGGTGCCGGGGCCTGCCGCCGCCACGATCATCATGTCGCGGCGCGGGTCGCGAAGGCGCCGGGCGTCGACCGGCACCGGCTTGGCCCAGCCGAACACCGGCGCCTTGATCAGCGCCAGAAAGCCCGGAAGGATCACCGTGCCCATGGGATCGACATGGCGCAGGGGATTGAGGCTCAGCCGGCGCTGTTCGCGCGCGGTCGGGTCGCCCAGCAGACCGGCGACCCAGCCGTGCGCCACTTCGTGAAACACGATCGCCAGCACCAGCGGCACGATCAGTGTCGCCGCTTGCCACATCGTATCGCTCATGGATGCAAAGCCTCGCTGAAATGGCGCCGGCAGAGCGCGACATAGCGGTCGTTCCCGCCGATCTCGGTTTGCGCGCCGGCCCTGACCGCCGCGCCGTCGCTGTCGACGCGCAGGTTCATCGTGGCCTTGCGACCGCAATGGCAGACGGCCTTCAGTTCGACCAGCGCATCGGCAATGCCCAGCAGCGCGGCCGAACCGGGGAACAGCTCGCCCCGGAAATCGGTGCGCAGTCCATAGCAGAGAACGGGGATACCGGCCTCGTCCGCCACGCGCGCCAGCTGCCACACTTGCGGCCCGGAAAGGAACTGCGCTTCGTCGATCAGCACGCACGACAGCGGCTGCACCGCGTGGGCGGCGGTCACGCGCGCCCACAGGTCGGTGCCCTCGTCGAACAGGTGCGCGTCCGCCTCCAGCCCGATGCGGCTGGCGATCGGCTTGCGCTGCCAGCGATCATCCACCGCCGCCGTCCACAACATGGTCGCCATGCCGCGTTCGCGGTAGTTGAAATCGGCCTGCAGCAGCGTGGTCGATTTCCCCGCGTTCATGCTGGCGTAGTAGAAATAGAGCTTGGCCATGCGTGGCGGCGATCAGCCGGCGTCGTCTTCGGGATCGCCGTCCAGATCGCGGGTTACGCGCGGGTCGGCCAGCAGCGCATCGATCCGGCTCGCCTCTTCGAAGCTTTCGTCGGGCAGGAACTTGATCTTTGCCGCGTACTTGAGCTTCAGGCGGCTCGCCACTTCCTTCTGGAAGAAAGCCGTATTGGTACGCAGCGCCTTGATGACGTCCGCCTCGTCCGTTCCGAGCAGCGATTTCACGAAGACGGTGGCGTGGCGCAGGTCGGGCGACATGCGGACTTCGGTGACCGAGACGGTATGCGCGGTCAGCACGTCGTCATGCACCTGCTGGCGCGTGAGCAGTTCGGACAGGATATGCCGGACCTGTTCGCCCACCTTGAGAAGCCGGACGCTGCGGGTTTCGGGCGTGGAAGTGTTCAAGCGTGCCAAGGCGGTGTCTGTCTTTCAATCCATCTTCGTCGGGATGCGGGCCAGTGAAAGCTCGTTGCGTGCCGTTCCCCGGCATCCCGGCCGTTTTCCATGAAGGCGCCGACGAACGAGGTGTCCGTCATGCCATCGACGGTTCCGATATAGAGAGAGCGGCCGCTTATTGCGAGCCCTTCGGCGCGCCATGCCGCACGCCCGTTTCCGCGGTGCCCGGCGTTTGTAACAAACGGAGAAATTTCTGCGACATTTTCTGACGGTTGGTGACGGACCTTGTCGCAGGGGCTGAGCGTTTCTTCCGCAACCACGCAGGAGACCGCATCATGAAGAAGATTGTTTTCACCGCCATCGCCCTGGCCATGGTCCTTCCGGCAGCGACGCCCGCTCTGGCCGATCCGCCCCGTCATCAAAATGGCCGGCATGACAACGATCGGCGCGATTTCCGCCATGACGACCACCGCGTGGGACCGGGCTATTCGCGGTATCAGCCCAATCCGTTCCGCAAGGGGCAGCGTTTTGAACAGCGCCGCGCGCCGAACTACCGCGTGATCGATTATCGCCGCTACCACCGCCTGCACGCGCCGCCGCGCGGCTATCGCTGGGTCCAGTCGGGCGGGGATGCCCTGCTGGTCGGCATCGCGACCGGCGTGATCGCCTCGGTGGTGGCAGGTACGTTCAACTGACGATTGCCGCCCGTCACGTTTCGGGAATGGGTAGCTTTGATCGCTTTTTGCGATGAAAGTTACCCAATAAATCAATTTTGCGATTTTGGTGTTCCGCGAGACAGTTTCCCCAGGCACGCAACAGGGGAACTGGATCGCGCAGGGTTAAGCCCTGCGCGGACGCCTGAAAGGAAACAGGACAAGCATCGGCACCGACGCGCGGGGGTGTTCCCGCGCGGCAGGTCGCCTATGCCTTGCTCACGCGTTTTCCACCTCCTGTCCGCCGTGCCTCTCGGGTTGCATGAGAGAGGAGACGAGGACATGCGACGTACTTCGATTTCGATGATCGCCATGCTGGCGGTGGCCGTCACGCCGATGGCCGGGGTGGCCCATGCCGAAGATGCGGCGGTAGCGAGCAAACCGACCACCAACAAGGATTGGTGGCCCCAGCTTCTCGATCTGCGGCCGCTGCGCCAGCATGCCGATGCGGCGAACCCCTATGGCGCGGATTTTGACTATGCGAAGGAATTCGCCACGCTCGATATCGCCGCCGTGAAGAAGGATATCGACAAGGCGCTGACCACGTCGCAACCGTGGTGGCCGGCCGATTACGGCAACTACGGGCCGTTCTTCATCCGCATGGCCTGGCACAGTGCCGGCACCTATCGCACGATCGACGGTCGCGGCGGCGGCGGGGGCGGAGAACAGCGGTTCGAACCCCTTAACTCCTGGCCCGACAACGTCAGCCTCGATAAGGCGCGCCGCCTGCTGTGGCCGATCAAGCAGAAGTATGGCCGTAAGATATCGTGGGGCGATCTCATGGTTCTGGCGGGCAACGTCGCGCTGGAGAACATGGGCTTCAAGACGATCGGCTTCGGCGGCGGGCGCGTGGATTCGTGGGAGCCGGACCTGGTGTACTGGGGATCGGAAAAGAAGTGGCTCGGCAGTTCCGAACGCTTTTCAGGCGGCCGCAAGCTCAACGGGCCGCTTGCCGCCACGCAGATGGGCCTCATTTATGTGAACCCTGAAGGGCCGAACGGTAATCCGGACCCGATCGCCGCCGCCGCCGACATCCGCGAGGCATTCGGCCGGATGGCGATGAACGACGAGGAAATCGTCGCGCTGATTGCGGGCGGCCACACCTTCGGCAAGGCTCACGGCGCGCACGCTCCCGACAAGTGCGTCGGTCCCGATCCGTCCGCCGCGCCGATCGAGCAGCAGGGGCTGGGCTGGGCCAATACGTGCGGCAAGGGTAATGCGGAGGATACCGTCTCCAGCGGCCTGGAGGGCGCGTGGTCGGCCAATCCGATTGCGTTCACCACGCAGTACCTCGACAACCTGTTCGCGTTCGACTGGGTGCAGACCAAGAGCCCGGCCGGCGCGACCCAGTGGATACCCAGCGACAAGAACGCCGCGAATCTTGTGCCCGACGCGCATCTGCCCGATGTGCGCCACGCGCCCATTATGTTCACGACCGACCTTTCGCTGAAACAGGACCCGGCGTTCCGCGCCATCGCGCTGCGCTTCCAGAAGAACCCGCAGGAGTTCGCGGACGCTTTCGCCCGCGCCTGGTTCAAGCTGACGCACCGCGATATGGGGCCGCGCGCCCGCTATCTGGGCAACGACGTGCCGAAGCAGGCCTTCACCTGGCAGGACCCGCTGCCTGTGGCGGACTATGCGATGATCAACGCGCAGGATGAAGCGCAGCTCAAGGCGAAGATCCTCGCGTCCGGCCTGACCGGACCCGAACTGATCCGCACGGCCTGGGCTTCGGCCTCGACGTTCCGGGGTACGGACATGCGCGGGGGTGCCAACGGCGCGCGCATCCGTCTTGCCCCGCAGAAGGACTGGGCCGCGAACAACCCGGCCGAACTGGCGAAGGTGCTGGCGGCGCTGGGCAAGGTGCAGGCCGATTTCAACAAGGCGGCGCCGGGCGGGCGCAAGGTGTCGCTGGCCGATCTGATCGTGCTGGGCGGCAGCGCGGCGGTGGAGCAGGCGGCCGGGAAGGCGGGATATGCCGTTGCCGTGCCGTTCAGGGCCGGACGGGTCGACGCCACGCAGGCGCAGACCGATGCGGCCTCGTTCGCGGTGCTGGAGCCGAAGGCCGACGGGTTCCGCAACTACTACGATCGGGCGGCCTATCTGGCGCCGGCGGAAGCGATGGTGGACAAGGCCAACACGCTGGGCCTGACCGTGCCGGAAATGGCGGTGCTGCTGGGTGGCTTGCGCGTGCTGGATGCCAATGCCGCGGGATCGCGCAACGGCGTGTTCACCACCCGTCCCGGCCAGCTGACCAACGACTTCTTCGTGAACCTGCTCGATATGGGCACGGTCTGGTCGAAGTCGGCCGCCGATGCGGGCATTTATGAAGGCAAGGACCGCACGAGCGGGCAGGTGAAGTGGAAGGCGACGCCGGTGGACCTGATCTTCGGGTCCAATTCGGAACTGCGGGCGGTGTCCGAGGCCTATGCTTCCGATGACGCGCGCGAACAGTTCGTCAAGGACTTCGCCGCCGCATGGGCCAAGGTGATGAACGCCGACCGGTTCTGACGGCAAGCGCGATCACATGCGGAAAGGCCGCGCTTCCGGTACGAAGCGCGGCCTTTCTGTCATTCGTCGAAACCCACGAAGGTTGCCGCCTCGGCCACCGACTTGCGCTTCGAGACCACGGCGTTGGCGGGGAAGCTCTCGTCCGGCCAGCCCATCGCCACGCAGATCATGATGACCTGATCGTCGGCGATCTTCGCGTGTTCGCGCACGACCGGGCTTTGCATGATGCCCTGGCTGTTGATCACGCAGCCCAGCCCGCGCGACCAGGCCGCGTTGACCAGCGCCGTCGTTACCGCGCCGCAATCGAACGGGGCGATATCGCCGCCGAACAGCGCGCGGTCATACGTGACGACGATGGACACCGGCGCGTCGAACTGGCGGAAGCCGCGCAGCACCCAGTCCAGCCGTTTTTCCTTGTCCTCGCGCGCGATACCCATGGCGCCGAACAGTTGCTTGGCGATTTCCACCTGCCGTTCGCGGTGCGCGCCTTCATAAACCTCGAACTTGCGGAACTCCCGGCTTTCGGGAACGCCTTCCAGATTGCGGCGGGTGTTTTCCGCGCGGATGCGGTCGAGCGGGGCGCCGGTCACGACCGTGAAATTCCACGGTTGCGTGTTGAGCGAGGAGGGCGCGCGGATCGCCAGCGCCAGGATTTCCTCGATCAGTTCGCGCGGAACCGGTTTCTTCAGAAAGCCGCGAATGCTGCGGCGGCCATAGACGACCTCGTCGTAGCCAGGCCCGTTAAGTGTTGTCACTGTTCTCTCCCACCGACCGTTTAACCGCATGATTAAACGGTCGGTGGCGGAGAGCAAGAGAGAGGATCAGGCGGCCTTGCGCTTTTCGAGGTCGAGGCGGCCCCAGATTTCGACCAGCGCGGCCGTCAGGTCTTGCATCATCGCTTCGGTGTGCGCCGGCCCGGGGGTGAAGCGCAGGCGTTCGGTGCCGCGCGGCACGGTCGGGAAATTGATCGGCTGCACATAGACGCCGTATTCGGCGAGCAGGATGTCGCTGACCTTCTTCGCGCGCACCGGATCGCCGACCATCAGCGGGACGATGTGCGTGGAGGACGGCATGACCGGAAGACCGGCTTCGGCGAACAGGCGCTTGAGCGTGGCGGCCGACGCCTGCTGCGCCTCGCGCTCGACGCTCGACGCCTTGAGATGCCGCACCGCCGCCAGCACGCCGGCGACCAGCACCGGGGAGAGCGAGGTGGTGAAGATGAAGCCCGGCGCGTAGGAACGGATCACGTCGATGATCCGCGTATCGGCCGCGATATAGCCACCCATCACGCCGAAGGCCTTGCCCAGTGTGCCCTCGATGATGTCGATCCGGCTGGCCGCCTCGTCCCGCTCCGAAATGCCGCCGCCGCGTGCGCCATACATGCCCACGGCGTGGACTTCGTCGATGTAGGTGAGGGCGTTGTACTTTTCGGCAAGGTCGCAGATCGCGTGGATCGGCGCGATGTCGGCGTCCATCGAATAGACGCTTTCGAACGCGATCAGCTTGGGCAGCGCCGGATCGGTTTCGGCGAGCAGTTCTTCAAGGTGCTCGACGTCATTGTGCCGGAACACCTTCTTCTCGCAGCCCGAATTGCGGATGCCCGCGATCATGCTGGCGTGGTTCAGTTCGTCCGAGAAGATCACGCAGCCCGGCAGGATCTTGGCGAGCGTGGACAGCGTGGCATCGTTCGAGACATAGCCCGAGGTGAACAGCAGCGCGCCGTCCTTGCCGTGCAGGTCGGCCAGTTCGCGCTCCAGCTCGATGTGGTAGTGCGTGTTGCCGCCGATGTTGCGCGTGCCGCCGGAACCGGCGCCCACGTCATGAAGCGCTTCTTCCATCGCCGCGATCACCTTGGGATGCTGGCCCATGGCGAGATAGTCGTTGGAACACCACACCGTGATCGGCTTCGGGCCGTTGTGGCCGGCAAAGCAGCGGGCGTTGGGGTAAGCGCCCTTGTTACGGAGGATGTCGATGAAAACCCGGTAGCGGCCTTCGGAATGCAGACGGTCGATCGCCTGGTCGAAAACTTGATCGTAATTCACCCCGCCGCTCCTTGTGTCAGGCTCGAAAATGCCGGGCCATCGGCGAATGGCGCGGCTTGTACGCTTGTTGTTTGTGCTTGGCCAGCCGGTTTTCGCGCCTGCACCCGTGCGGGATCGCCGAAGCCGATATGGAAGGCACCGTCATTGCGCTGGCGCAAAAGCCAGTCGCGATCATGCTGAAAAGCGATGGTCAGGCCCGGCGTGCGCGCCTGCAGCGTGCGCAGGCCCTTGATCCAGCCGATCACCGCCCTGCGGTTCTCTGGAGCAAGCCAATCCGCGACAAGCCGCGAACGACCCCGTGTTTCGGACAGGTTCCGTTCCATCGAGGTCACGTCGCCAGGGAACAGATATTCGCGCCCGCTGGCCAGCGCCACGTAGATCAGTTGCGATCCCGGCGTGTGGCCCGGCATCGGCATGACTGCGACTCCGGGCGCGAGCGCCGTGGCGC
>APMI01081180.1_pt1 | contig 13241 bp, 10 predicted proteins | sample 667938 | NCBI WGS metagenome assembly APMI01 (sample SAMN01084076, study PRJNA167559) | wastewater metagenome | biome: Wastewater | place: Denmark: Ejby Moelle, Odense | collected 2011-11-28 | reverse complement strand
GCGGGCACGACGACGGCATATCCGGCCTGGATCGCGGTTCGGACGCCGTCGAGCACGGCTTCGCCGCGGCCCGCCTCGACCCGGAAGAACTGGTCGAGCTTGTGAACCTCCGCGCCAATCTCTTCCCGAGGCTTGAGCGCCATCACGACGAGCTGACAGTTCCGAGCGGTGTACAGAACCCTTCGAAAGTCTTCGTTGCCGGTGGCGATGGCCTCGATGTCTTGCACATAACCCTTCATGCCTGCCCCGGGTAGTTGGCGCGGGCAAGCGCCCTCGCAGTTCTCGTGATGATCAGGACGCAATGCGACTGCAGGGCGCCGACATCATCCGGAGCACGGTAGGTCAGCAGCGCCTGATCGTCTGTACGAGGGCGAACAGAGCAACCGTGGCTCCCGAGGCGGGACTTTCGCGGGTGCGGTGTCGAACAGACCCGGTCCGATGCCGCTGGCAGTCTCAGCGTTAAGGAAGTCCGCCCCGTGGCGGAGGGGCGCACACCATGTACGGATTCACCACCACGCTCAACGGCATCACCTTCGACGAGGCGCTGCAGAAAACCACCCATGCGCTCAAGGCCGAAGGATTCGGCGTCCTGAGCGACATTGACGTTCGGGCGGCGATGAAGGACAAGCTGGGCGTGGACATGCTTGGCTACCGCATCCTCGGTGCGTGCAATCCACCCCTGGCGCACCAGGCGCTGCAGGCGGTTCCCGACATCGGGCTGCTGCTGCCCTGCAATGTGATCGTGCGGGAAGTGGCAAGCGACCAAATCGTCGTGGGCTTCCTGGATCCGCAGATCATGGTGGGCCTGGTCGGCAAGGCTGAGGTGAAGGTCGTTGCCGACGAAGCCGAGCAACGATTGCGACGCGTGTGCCGCGGCCTGGGCGGGACGACTTCACCGACATGAACCTTCACCGTGTTTGAGGACGTGATGTTTCCGAGTCAGGGTACGGGCTGCGAAGTCGTTGATGCATTGGAAGGCCACGAAAATCTCTTCACGGTTGACCAGATCCGCCGGGTCTCCGCGCCCACATCTGGGGGCCGCCGAACCTCGCCTCGACGGCCTTGGGGATATTGAGCTTCGGGTCGAGCACCCGGCGATAGAAGATCTCGTAGAAGTCGCGCATGCTCATCATGGCGCCGAGCATCACCACGTACTTCTTGTAGTCCGCCTGGACCTGGGCGCTGTAGCACACGGACTCTCTCCTTCGAGGCTGCCCGGACCAGTGTACGGAAGGGCACTTCATCACGCGGCGACCAGGCCGGGCAGCCCCGCATTCGTCGACCCCTTGGCAATTCCGCCGGACTGGTGCAATACTGGATGTCCATAAGGGGTATCCTGTTAGCTCCAGCAACGCCGGAACTACTGGATGGATGTCCAGCATATCGCACTGCCGGTGGCGGGTAAAGACTACCCTCGCACCTGGAATGAATTCCTCGACTGGTTCGGCAGTGAGCAGGCCTGCCTGGCGTATCTGGAGCGGCTTCGCTGGCCCAAGGGATTCTTTTGTCCGAGCTGCGGCGCCGCGGGCGAGCCCTACCGATCCAGCCGTTCGCGGCTGATGTGCAGCAACTGTTCGCACCAGACCACGGTGACCGCGGGCACGATCTTCGACAAGACCCGCACGCCGCTTCGGGTATGGCTGGCAGGGGCGTGGTACCTGACCAATCAGAAGCAAGGGGTCAGCGCGCTGGGCTTGCAGCGGGTGTTGGGGCTGGGCGGCTACGAGACCGCCTGGACGATGCTGCACCGCTTCCGCCGTGCGATGGTCAGGCCAGACCGTGATCGACTCAAGGGTGTGATCGAAGTCGACGAGACCTTTCTCTCCATCAGCGATCGAGACGCACCGATGCCCGAGGACCAGCGCAAGAGGCGCAAGAGCCGCACACACAAGGTCTTGGTGGTCATGGCTGTGGAGTTGCTGCAGCCCAAGGGCTTCGGCCGAATCCGGCTACGCCGCATCGACAACGACTCCGCCGAACAGGTCGTGCCGTTCGTGCAGACCAGCATCGAACCTGGCGCCCAGGTGCGCACCGACGGCTCGGCCGCCTACCTCGAACTGAAGGAACTGGGCTACGACCACCAGCGAACCGTCATGCTCGGCTCGGACGTGCCGGCGCATGTGTCGATGGCCGGCGTGCATCGGGTGGCCGCGCTGATCAAGCGCTGGATCCTGGGCACGCATCACGGGTCGGTGCAGCCGGCCCATCTAGACGCCTACCTGGACGAGTTCGTCTTCCGCTTCAACCGCCGCACCTCGACCTCGCGAGGCATGCTGTTCTATCGGTTGCTGCAGCAGGCCGTGGTCACCGATCCCGTCACGTACGAGGACGTTGTACGGCCTCTACCCAAGACGGCAAAGCCAGCGTAGAGTACTGTACATACATCCAGCTTGGCTGCAACTGGAGCTAAGCTGATACCCCTTATGTCCATACAGTACCAGGCTTTTCGATGTCCGCTGTCCTGTCGTGGGCCGGCGACGACGATGGGTTGCCGACCCAGGCCCTTGTTCATCCATCGAGATCGCGTGCGCGGCGCTCCCAGCCGGGAGAGCTTCCGCCTGAGATCGAGCAGGCCATCTGGCGCGGCTGCGACCTGGGTGCGCAGGCCGGCAACGTCGTCTCCAGCGGCTTCGAGGCGCTCGACGCCGAACTGCCCGGTGGCGGTTGGCCGTGCCAGTCCATCGCCGAGGTGCTCAGCCCGCAGCCGTCCGTTCTCGAGTGGCGCGTGATCGGTCCGGCGCTGCGCGCCATCGTCGCGGCCGGGCGCAATGTGGTCGTCGTCGGGCCACCCAAGACACCGCACCTGCCTGGACTGCGACACAGCGGCATCGACGAGAAGCACCTCGTGTGGGTCCGTGCGGATACGCCTGCCGAGCGCCTGTGGTGCACCGAGCAGTTGGTGAAGTCCGGCGCCTGTGGCGCGCTCGTCGCCTGGCTTCCGCAGGCGCGCCCCGAGCAGATCCGGCGCCTGCAGGTGTGCGCGCAGGCCTGCGAGGGTCCGGTGTTCCTGTTCCGCCCGGCCGCGACCCAGCACGAAGCCTCGGCCGCGAGCTTGCGGGTGATGGCCACCTTCGCGCTGGACTGGGAGATCCAGGTCCACGTGCTCAAGCGCCGTGGGCCCCCCCATGAGGGCCTGGTCCGATTGCGATCGGTACCCGGGGGGCTTGAAGCGGTGTTGACGCCGCGCCTGCAGATGCCCAGCCGACTCATCGCGACGCGCGAGGGCGCTCCACGAGACGGGACTCACCACACGCCGGCGCGTCCGACTCTTTCGGAGGGCGCGGCACGTCCTGTGGTTGACGAGGCAGCAGTCCATGCTCTGGGCGGCGCTACTCCTTTCGCCCGGGCCCGACGGCGCGCCACCGTCCGATGAGGCACTTCGCGGAGTCGCAACGTGGGCCTTGCAGTTCACACCCCGGGTTGCCACCTCCGAAGAAGCCGTCCTCCTCGAGCTGGAGGCCAGCGCACGCCTGTTCGGGGGCAAGCGCGCGTTGCGCGACCGCATCCTCCAGGAGGGGGGCGACCAAGGGGTGAGTGCGCTCGCCTGGGCGACCAACAGCCTGGCCGCCCACCTGCTGGCGCGGGCTGGCATCGAGAACGGCTTCAAGCGCCCGCTTGAGGAACTGCTCGACGCCCTCCCGATGAGGGCCCTCACGGCGGTGGCCCCCCACGAGGGGATCCTTTCCCGGCTGGGGTGCCGCACCTTGGGGGATGTGCGCCGGCTTCCGCGCGGGGGTGTGAGCCGGCGCTTCGACAAGCTGCTGCTGGGCGCCCTGGACCGCGCCTACGGCCTGCAGCCCGAGGCCCATGTGTGGGTCGAGCTGCCAGAGACCTTCGACGCGCGCCTGGAGCTCATGTCACGCGTCGAGATGGCGCCGGCGTTGCTCTTCGGCGCCCGCCGGCTGCTGCTGCAGATGTGCGGCTGGCTGGCGGCGCGCCACAGCGGGACCACCGCCTTCACGTGCAAGTGGGCCCACGATGTGATGCGCTCGAAAGAGGCAGGGCAGGGGGGGGAGATCACGATCCGCACCGCCGAGCCCAGCCGGCACCGCCGAGCCCAGCCGCAACCTCGAACACCTCTGCCGGTTGCTCGCCGAGCACCTGGCCAAGACCGAGCTGAAGGCGCCGGTCGGCGAACTCTGGCTGAACGCGACTGAAGTCGTTTCGCAGGACGAGAAGAGCGCGTCGTTGCTGGCCGACGAGGCGCAGCAGGGCGAGTCCCTGCAGCTTGTGCTCGAACGCATCGCGGCCCGCCTGGGTCCGGACCGGGTGCTTCGCCCGGTCCTCACCGAGGACCACCGGCTCGAGTGGATGCAGATGTGGCAGCCGGTGCCGATGCCGCGCCCCCGCAAAGCCGCAGAGCCGCTAAACATGCCCCAGCCGACCTGGGTGCTGCCGACGCCGCTCAAGCTCGCAACGCGCGGCCACCGCCCGCTGTACCAGGGCGTGCTGCATCTGCTGACCGGACCGCACCGCGTCGAAGGCGGCTGGTGGCATCGGTTGGGGGAGGGTTGCGATGCGACGACCGGGCATGTCCAGCGCGACTACTGGGTGGCGCTGAGCGAGCACGCCGGCGTGCTGTGGATCTACCAGGAGCGGCTGGCCAGCGAAGAGACCGCCTGGTACCTGCACGGGGTGTTTGCATGACCGCGAGGGAAGGGCGCCAGGGGCAGGGCGCGCGCGTACCCGTGCCCACGCCCGCTTCCTCGGCGCCGGCCGCCGGACTGCCCGAATACGCCGAACTGCGCTGCGTCAGCACCTTCAGTTTCCTGGTGGGGGCGAGCCAGCCCGAGGAACTCGTCGAGCGTGCGCACAAGCAGGGCTACCGGGCGCTCGCGCTTACCGACGAGTGCTCAGTCGCCGGCATGGTGCGCGCCCACGTGGCGGCCAAGAAGATCGGCCTCAAGCTGCTCATCGGCAGCCAGTTCAGCGTGGCCGCGCCGGAGCCGTCCGGCGATGACGCGCCGGGGCCCTTCAGCCTGGGCGTGCTGGCCTGCAACCTGAACGGCTACGGCAACCTCTGCGAGTTCATCACCAAGCTCCGACGCGCCTCGGAGAAGGGCACCTACCACCTGGCCCTTGGAGAAATCGCCTCGGACGAACTGGCCGACTGCGTCGTCGTGGCCTCGCCGGGGCGCGGATCGACCGACGCGCAGCTGGTGGGCCTCGCCCGCTGGTTGCTCACCCACTTCACCGGTCGCTGCTGGCTGGGCGTGGAACTGTTGCGGCAGCTCGACGACGAGATGTGGCTGCACAAGCTGCGTGAGGCGAGTGACCTGTCGGCGATCCCGCTGGTGGCCGTCGGCGACGTCTACATGCACGTGCGATCGCGCAAGGCACTGCACGACGTGATGACCGCGATCCGCACCGGCCGGCCGCTGACCGAGTGCGGCCGCGAGCTGCAGGTCAACGCCGAGCGGCACCTTCGCACCCGACTGCGCCTGGCGCAGACCTTCCCTGCCGACCTGCTGGCCGAGACACTCCAGGTGGCAGAGCGCTGCAGCTTCTCGCTCGACGAGCTGAAGTACCAGTACCCCGATGAAGTCGTGCCGGCGGGCGAGACGCCTTCGAGCTACCTGCGCCGCATCACATACGAAGGGGCAGGGCGGCGCTGGCCCGAAGGTGTCCCCGCAAAGGTCGAGGCGCAGATCGAGCACGAGCTGCAGCTGATCGGCGACCTGCACTACGAGCACTACTTCCTGACCGTCTACGACATCGTCGCCTTTGCGAGGTCGCGGCAGATCCTCTGCCAGGGCCGTGGCTCGGCGGCCAACTCAGTGGTCTGCTACTGCTTGGGCGTCACCGAGGTGGATCCAGCACGCATGTCGGTGCTCTTCGAACGCTTCATCTCCAAGGAGCGCAACGAGCCGCCGGACATCGACGTCGACTTCGAGCACGAGCGGCGCGAGGAGGTCATCCAGTACCTCTACGGCAAGTACGGCCGCGCCCGTGCGGCGCTCACCGCGGTGGCCATCACCTACCGGCCGAAGTCGGCGATCCGCGACGTGGGCAAGGCCCTGGGCCTGCCTGAGGAGACCATCGAGGCACTGGCCAAGAACCACACCTGGTGGGACGGCGCCGGCATCAAGACCGAGCGGATCGAGGAACTCGGCCTCTCGCTCGACGACCTGGCCCTCCGGCAGCTCGTGGACTTGACCGGCCAGATCATGGGCCTGCCGCGGCACTTGTCGCAGCACCCGGGCGGATTCGTGCTAACCAAGGGGCCGCTGTCGCGCTTGGTGCCCATTGAGAACGCGTCGATGCCCGACCGCACCGTCATCCAGTGGGACAAGGACGACATCGACGCGCTGGGCCTGCTCAAGGTCGACGTGCTGGCCCTGGGGATGCTCACCGCGATCCGCAAGAGCCTGGCCTTCATCGGCATGCGCAAGGGCTACGCCTTCGCGATGCAGGACATCCCGGCCGAGGACCAGACCACCTACGACATGATCTGCCAGGCCGACACGGTGGGCGTGTTCCAGATCGAGAGCCGCGCCCAGATGAGCATGTTGCCGCGGCTGCGGCCGCGCTGCTTCTACGACTTGGTGATCGAGGTCGCGATCGTGCGGCCTGGGCCGATCCAGGGTGGCATGGTCCACCCTTACCTGAACCGCCGGCAGGGCAAGGAGCCGGTGACCTTCCCGAGCAAGGCGCTCGAGGAGGCGCTTGGTCGCACCTTGGGCGTGCCGGTGTTCCAGGAGCAGGTGATGCAGATCTCGATGCTGGCCGCGGGCTTCACGCCGGGCGAGGCGGATCAGCTGCGCCGCGCGATGGCCGCGTGGAAGCGCAAGGGCGGGCTGGCACAGTACTACGACAAGATCGTCAACGGCATGACCTCTCGCGGCTACCAGCGCGAGTTCGCCGAAGCGATCTTCGAGCAGATCAAGGGCTTCTCTGAGTACGGTTTCCCGGAAAGCCACGCGGCCAGCTTCGCGCTGCTGGTCTACGCGAGCTGCTGGATCAAGTGCCACCATCCGGCTGAGTTCCTGGCTGCGATGCTCAACAGCCAGCCCTTGGGCTTCTACTCGGCCAGCCAGCTGGTGCAGGACGCCAAGCGCCACGGCGTCGAGGTGCGGCGCGTGGACGTGATGAGCAGCGAGTGGGACTGCATGCTGGAGGGCCTGCCGCACCCGCCGGCGGTGCGCCTCGGGCTTCGCCTGGTGGTGGGGCTGAAGGCCGAGTCGGCGCTGCGCATCCTTAAGGCCAGACGCGAGCGGCCGTTCGACGGCGCCGAAGACCTGGCCAGGCGGGCAGAGATCGAGCAGCACGAGATGACGTTGCTGGCCGCTGCCGATGCGCTGATGAGCCTGGCTGGCCATCGACGACAGCAGGTCTGGGAGGCCGCCGGGCAGCGCTCGGCGCCGCAGTTGCTGAAACAGGCGCCGGTGAACGAGGAAGAGCTCGAACTGCCGGCTGCGCCGGAGGGTGAGGAGGTCGTGTGGGACTACGCGGCCACGGGCCTCACGCTGCGCCGGCATCCGCTGGCCATCCTGCGACCGGTGCTGGCTAAGCAGGGTTGGTGCACAGCGGCCGAGCTGCACGACTTGCCCGACGGCCGGCTGGCGCGGGCCTGCGGCATCGTGACAGTGCGGCAGCAGCCCGAGACCGCCAAGGGCGTGATGTTCGTGTCGCTGGAGGACGAAACCGGCAGCGTGCAGGTGATCGTGTGGCCCAAGCTCAAGGCGCAACTGCGCGGGCCGCTGCTGCGTTCAAAGCTGATGGCGGTGAAGGGCACCTGGCAGCGCGATGGCGACGTGCGCAACCTGATCGCCGGGCATGTCGAGGATCTGACGGCCTTGCTGGGTGGGCTGGCGACGAGTAGTAGAGATTTTCACTAGCCGTTCAGTACGACCTCAAGTGTCCATCAGAGTTTGTTGCACACCAACTGGAGCATCGGGTAGCCGAGAAATTCGAATCTTGCGGACCTTTGCGATGTCCGCCACCACTTGCGTTATGTGGTGCGTGGTATTGAGCTGCCGCCAAGTGGTCGCATTCCCGGCGCTTGGCGCACCGTTGCGGGCTACGTCGAAAATGTAGGCGTCCGCGTCCGAGAAAGTCGGTCTAGCGTAGTGTCCGCTGGTCACGATCCGCTCGAAGACTTCCTTCATGATTTCGTGAGTGGAACCGGTGCAATCGCCTCGGACCACCAGCCAGCTTGATGCGGTGGCGTACCGAGTGTGTGGGATTGGACGACCGCCCTTCCCGCCAAATTCGATCTTGGCGCAGTCGGCAGCGAAATCACCGAAGATCATGTGCTCCGCCGTAGAAGGATCAAATTTCACCGCCTCGCTCCAGGCATGCCATTCGTTGCGAGGCTGCGTGATGGTTTGACCGGCTTCGGCTGGATTCTTCTCGGGATAGTTTGTCCCCAGGAAGACGACCAAACGCCACTGGCCGATCGCCTGCAATTGCTCCAGCGCGCCGCGGATGATTGGCGAGACGAGCGAAGGATCGGAGAGGTCGGCATCCGAGAAATCGGCGAAAACTGCGCATTCCGATGCCGCCAAGGCCATCTTCAGCATCACCGCTCGTACTCGATTGTCAAGCGTCGGGTCCGTCAGGTCGCCGGACTCGATCCGCAGGCCGAACTTCAGCCCAGTGGTCGCCGAAACTCCACTCTTGAACGCGTCCACCCCGATTCGTTCAAGATCGGTGAGACTCGAGACAGGAACGGCCTGCACACCTTGGCTCCGGGCACGGCTGAAAAGCGACGGCAGCCAGGACACGGCATTGTCCGCACCGAGTTCTTTGAAGAGCACCCTGGGGTCTATGAACACTTGCCGACCAGCCCAGTACTTGGCGAGAACGCCACCGACATCAGGGGCATCCTGCCCAGCGGGGAAGAGCGCCTCTTGCCCGTCGAGCTTGCGTTCCTTCGCCGGAGGCACGACGAGCATGGGCGCGATGCAGTCAGCAACGTCGGTCTGCAACAGGCGCAAACCCTCCAACTCCCCCATCTTCATCCGAAGAACCGGGACGTAGACCGTCTTCTTTCGACTAACCATTGGTTACCTCGGGTAGAAAGAGTTTTTGGACGCTGCCTTGGCCAATCTTATCGGCGAAGATTGAATAGTTCTTTCGCTCAAACCTGATCCGACCAAAGAGAATGGCAGGAGCGATTCCCAACTGCTTTGCCAAGTTCTCAATTGGCTTCGCCACCTTCGCAATGCGAGCCGGCGAACGCGACCAGAGTTCTTCGGGGACGAGCAGGTCGGCCGCAAACTTGTTGGCTTCCTCCTCAAGTTCATCCACTGCAACATTCTCTACATCATCGAAGAACCCAGCTGCCAACCCTGTCCTGTAGTGCAAGATCACGTGGGCAACTTCGTGCATCAGTGTGAACCAGAAGTTGTCCAGCGCATTGCGCCGTAAGGTCAGCCCAATGACTGGAATGTCTTCGACCAGAAACGCGGCGCCGTCGACCTCCATGCCCGGAATGTTTCTCTCGACGACGAGCAGTATGCCGTGAGCCTTCAAATGCGCTTGGGCAAGCACCGGCCCATTTTCGCGTCCGCTGAGTTGCGCGAGTTCCTTCAGCCAAGAGAGTTCGAGAGGGCGGTAGGCTGGCTTCTCGTCATTGATGATTCGCTCTGCCTTCCGTGTGATGTGTGCTTTCCACGAGAGCAGCGCTAAATCCTCAGGTTGGTCCTTGACATTGAGGCCGGTGCGCAAGAGGGAGGGCGTTCCATATCTTGAAACATGCTCTGAGACATACCGAATCAGTCGCTTGGCCCCGTCTCTGTCCTCTGATTCGCTCTCTTCCAGCCAGCCGTGAGCGCGTGCGTGCTTCAGCACCTTCTGAATTTCACTCGGATTGACGTCGACCGGTGCCATCCACTTTGATAGCTCAGGTGACTGGAATGTGGCCGAAAACTCCACCGACAACGCTCTCGCGACCTTCATGAAGTTGGCCAGATTGATGTTTCGATACCGCTCGGATTCCCACCTCTGGATGGCTTGTTCTTGGAGTCCCAGCTTTCTGGCCAGATCCTTCTGTTTCCAACTTTGTGCCAGCCGCGCGACGATCAGGATGTCGCCCAGATCGTTCCCCGCCTGCTCTTTCATCGGTTCCGTGTTGCCCGCTTGGGCTTGCCGGAAGGCGTCGAGCTTCTTCGTGAGTTCGCGCTTGTCCGTGGTCAGCGAGCGGCGGATGCCCTCGATCGCCAACTCCGGAAGTCCGTCAATGATGGACTTGAGCGTCTGGTCGGATGACAGGGCTTGAGAGATCTGGCCGATCTCCGCCTCGAGATCGCGCGCTTGGCGCTCGTTGTAGACAAGTTCTTTGGTGGGCACGCGCCCATTCTACACAACGAAAACGTTGTGTGGGCCACCAGCCCGTCGGGGCCCGGCAGGCTGGCCGGCGGCCGGACCTCTAGCGACCATGCTGGAAATCAGGGCCCAAAGCTGACATGAGCTTTACCGGCGGCAGCGTGGTGAATTCTTCCGCGCCGCCGATCCGCCTCAAGCCCTGGTCTATCCGTTGGCGACAGCCGACGGCGCGCCCCGTGCCTTGGTGCGCTCCAGAGACTTACGCTCGGGTACCGTGGTCGTCTTGCGCTCGACCGAATAGCGCCAGCCCGGCAGGGCCTCCGCCACCTCGGTTACCTGCGCCCGGCCCTAGCAGCATCGTGCCCGCCAGCGACTTCACCACCGTTGCCCCGCGCGAGCGCGCAGCCTTCCCAACCGCCGCCAGGACCTTGACGTCCTGGGCTTCGCTGTTGAGGAAGACGTAGCGGCTCCTGGGCTCGATTGTCGGGCCAAGCCCCTGTCGTTCACGTCATTTCGACCCTGGCCGACTCCGTGCTGCGCGGTCAGACCTCGAAGAACCAGGCGCACAAGTGCGACGCGGTGACTTGATCGCGCTGGGTTGACTCGTAGCCTGCTCCGATGCTGACCGACACCGACAAGGACCTTGTCCGGCAGTGCATGAACGCGCTGCGGGACGGCATCGCTGGCTTCAGGACGAGGCGTCCCCAACTTGAGATGGTCGCCGCTGTCGCGAACACTCTGGCTTGCTGCCGGAAGGAGCCGAATGAAGGTGGTGGAGGCCGGGGCGAACACATCGCGGTGATCGAGGCCGGCACCGGAACGGGCAAGTCCTTCGGTGCCCTGGTTCCTGCGCTGGTGATGGCACGCACGCTCGGCAAGCGCCTCGTCGTGTCGAGTTCGACGGTCGCACTCCAGCACCAGTACGCTGAGAAGGACGCCCCGATGCTGCAGTCCCTGCTGCCGCTGGACTTCAGCTTCGCGGTGGCAAAGGGCCGGCGCCGCTACGCCTGCACAGCCCGCCTGATGGCCGCCGGCACTGCAGCGGGCCAGCAGGACCTCCTGTCTGACGAGAGCAGGGATGAGCACAGTGGCCTGCAAGGGCAGGTTCACAGCGCCAGCCCCGCCGCCACAGAGGCGACGCTGCGCCGCCAGCGCAGGATCGTCGTCGGCCTGGCCGAGTCCTTCGAGGCCGGACGCTGGAACGGCGATCGAGACGAACTCGCCGTGCCGGTCGCCGACGATCTCTGGGCCGGCCTGACGACCGACCGCCAGGGATGCTCGGGCAATCGATGCCCCGACTTCGCTCGCTGCCCGTTCCATGCTGCGCGCCAGCGTGCGAAGGAGGCGGACCTGGTGATCGCAAACCACGACCTTGTCCTGTCGGCGCTGGACATGGAGGCTGGCAGCGTGCTGCCGCCTGCAAGCGAGACCTTCTACGTGTTTGACGAGGCGCACAGCCTGTCGGCCAAGGTGGTGGAGCACTTCGCGGCCCGACACGCCCTGCGCGGGGCCAGGGATTGGGTGCAGGGTGCCACCGACGCGGTGCGCGACACCGTTCTGGCCTTGCGCCTGGATGACGGGCTGCTGCGTGATGCCCGTGACCAGGCGCGGTGCATCGACGAGGCACTGGGTGAGTTGTACCGACTGATCCACGCGACCCGGGCCTTCGAGATGAAGAGGGCCCGCCGTTTCAGGAGCGGCGAATTGCCCGAGTGGGTACTGCGACACGGTGGTGTGCTCCACTCTTCGGCGTCCGAGCTGCAGAAGACCTTCGCCGTGCTTCGCGAGGCCGTCCTGCAGCGTGCCCCGATCGAAGGGTCTCTGGCTACTCAGGTGCTGTCAGCGCTCGGGTTCTTTGCGGCGAAGCTGGACAACCTCGTCGAGACCTGGCGCCTGGTGCTGGCCGAGGACGTCGAAGGTGAGGCGCCGGTCGCCCGGTGGATCGAGCTGCACGACGGCACGGCCTCGTCGAGCGACTACCTGGTCTGTGCATCACCGATCAGTGGCAGCGACAAGTTGCGCCACCTGCTCTGGAACCGGGCCAGCGGCGTGATCCTGATGTCTGCGACGCTGACTTCCTGCGGCACGTTCGACCTCTTCCTCCAGCAGTCCGGCCTGTCGGTCTACGCGGCCGTGCAGTTTCTGCGCGTGGAGTCACCGTTCGACTACCGTTCGAACGCCAGGCTGGTCATTCCTGCGATGCGCACGGATCCTGGCGATGCGCGGCGGCACACGGACGAGGTTGTCGAGCGCATGCCCGGTCTCGTTCAGACGCTCGGTACGCTGGTGCTGTTCGCGTCGGGCAAGCAGATGCGCGAGGTCTATGCGCTGCTGCCGGAGGACCTGCGGCGCTGCACCCTGATGCAGGGCACGATGCCGAAGATGGAGATGCTGTCCCGGCATCGTGCCGCAATCGACAGCGGCGAGCGATCGGTCCTGTTCGGGCTGCAGAGCTTTTCCGAAGGCGTCGACCTGCCACGGGAGTACTGCACTCACGTGGTGTGCGCCAAGTTGCCGTTCTCCGTGCCTGACTCTCCGCTCGAAGAGGCGCGCCGGGAGTGGATCGAGTCACAGGGGCGTTCGCCCTTCATCGACATCACCGTCCCGGAGACCGCGGTCCGCCTCAAGCAGCAACTCGGACGCCTCATCCGCACCGACGAGGACCACGGCACGGCAACGATCCTGGATCGCCGCCTCGTCTCCAGGCGCTGGGGTCGTCTGCTTATGCGCGGCCTGCCCGACTTCGAGCTTGTCGTCGAGCCGGCCCGCGGATGTGCAGCGAGCGGATCGCGGGGTTGATGAACGCGTTTCAGGGGAGAGCATGGTTGCTCGATACCCCTCAACCTCGACAAGGAGCCTGTAATGGCAAGTGCAATGGAGAACGTGGCGACGGCCGGCCAGGCCGGTCCCGTCGCAGTGGTGCAGGGAGGTGCGCTCGCCGTGCCGACACTGCTGGGCCGCACGGCACCGGA
>APMI01000708.1_pt1 | contig 13241 bp, 14 predicted proteins | sample 667938 | NCBI WGS metagenome assembly APMI01 (sample SAMN01084076, study PRJNA167559) | wastewater metagenome | biome: Wastewater | place: Denmark: Ejby Moelle, Odense | collected 2011-11-28 | reverse complement strand
GTGCACTCAAGAATTACTTGAACTCTATTTCCTTTCTTAGCCATTTTCTTAATTATTTAATAAATCCGTTTCTAGTTGCTCTTTCTATTGCTTCTTCGATACCAATTTTATTGATAACTCTCAAACCATGAGCAGAAACTCTTAAAGTAACGCTTTTTTCTTGCTCTGGAAGATAAAATTTCTTCTCTAGTAAATTAATTTCAAAACGTCTTTTCGTTTTGTTATTCGCGTGAGAAACATTGTTTCCTACCATTGCACGCTTACCTGTTATTTGGCAAATTCTAGACATATCTCGATGTTCTTTTTTACTACTATGTATTTATTTTGAGTGTGCAAAATTATAGATATTTTTTTTAACTCACAAGTTTTCTAAGAAATTAATTTCTAATTTTTTGAAATTATTTTCCTAGACTTTTTGCACTGACTTTTTAGAGGCTATTTTCTCACCAAAATGATAGATGAGTAAAAATCCGAGCACAAAGATAGCAATTCTAGAGATTAAATCACCCGTTTTTGTATAAATAGATTTTTCTTCTATTAAATTAGCTGTAACCGCTAGTGCCGTTTGATCACCATAGAAAGTATCTTCCAAGACATCTCCTCTTGCATTAATATGCGCCGAAATACCACTATTAGCAGCCCTTACTATTTCTCTGCGTGTTTCTATAGCTCTTAATCTGGCATAAGATAGCAATTGTTTGTGTCCTTCAGAATCTCCCCACCAAGAATCGTTAGTCATAATCGCGAGAAGATTAGCTCCGTTTTTCACATAATCTGTTACAAATTCTCCGTAGATACTTTCATAGCAGATAATTGGAGCAACATTGGCTTTATTAAATTGATTTACAAAAACCTTTCTTTCTTTATCTATTCCTAAGGAAGAAGTAGCTCCACCAAAATCTAGCATAGCATCTCCTAAAATAGGTTTTAAAAACCTGATGTAAGGGAAAATTTCTACACCAGGCACCAATTTACCTTTGTGATATACTTCCACATTTTGATTGGGAATAATCTGCAATGCCGAATTATATGAATTTACCCAAAGTCCATCTTGTATTTTTACAGAATAATTTTCTGTTTCGCTTTCATTAAACAAATATTTATGCGTAGAAGCACCAGTCATTAATATAGATTGAGGATGTTTTGCTAAAAATTCTTTTGCAATATTAATTGAAAGACTTTTATTAAATCCGTTTTCACTAAGGCTGCCTCTTCCTGGGAATGCTGTTTCTGGTGCTATATAAAAATCCACCTTCCCTTTAGAATGATGATCTGCCAAAGTCAATAATTCATCTAAAATTTGTAAAGAATCTTTAGAATATTTTTCATTATAAGGGTCTAATTTTGGCTGAAGCAAAACTACATTTACATTTCCCACAGGTTTTTCTTGATAACTATTGTATTTATAAATAGAAATTAGAATTGGGAGGAAAATAACAGCCATCAAAATCGCTACATTTTTAATTAAATCTTTTCTAATTCTACCAGCTTCCCAGATTCTGATGGTATAAAAGGTAAAAACATTAATCAATAAAATCCAGAAACTACCGCCAGTTGCACCTATAGTATCATACCATTGAATGACTTTAGGATACTCAGAAAAAACATTTCCTAAATTTAACCAAGGCCAAGTAAACTCCCAACTCAAGTGAAATCTCTCAAAACTCAACCAAATTGCAACAAAAAAAACCAATCCAAAATAAGTACCCCTCACTTTTTTGTACCAATAATACAGTTGAAAAGTAGAACTCATCAACAAAGAATTAGCAAATAACGGAATAGCAACCGCCAATAGAGAATTGCTACCATCAGGATTTTTGGCATAGTACAACCAACCTGTTGTTACCAAATTCCAAATAAAAAATGTAAAATAAGTCAAGCCAAAAACGGCCCAGCCTTTTCTTTTGATTTTTGAGAATTTAGAAATCTCTTGTTCCATCAATAATAGTGGCACAAAAGCAAAAAATATAAAAAAAGGAACACCATAGGTAGGCCAAGACACACTAAAAAGTAAGGCTGAAATCGCTGCGAAAAGTATATATTTCATTGGATAAATTTCTGTTAAGAATAATCGCAAATTTAATATTTTGAAAACAAATAAAGGTTTTATGATGATTAAATAATTAAATATTTTCGATCTCTAGAATAAAACCCTTATTAAAAAAATAAAAAATTAAATACTAAAAATCAATACATTAAAAATATTATTTAAAATTATTCTAAATAAATTTTGAAGATAAAAATATCCTTTTTACTTTTGCGCTATTATTTTTAATAATTCTAAATAAATATAAATGAAAAAGATTATTTTTTCCGCTGCTCTTATTTCATCAGTTTTAAATGCTCAAAAAAAAGAACAAGATTCTCTAAATACAAGAACCATAGAAGATGTAAAACTGCATAAGACAGGCAATCCTAATAAAGCCAAGCTATTTACCACCAAATCTAATCTAAACCCTATGGAAACTCCACAAGCGATTGCTGTGGTAACACACGAGGTAATAGAACAACAGCAAGCACAACAATTATCTGATGTGGTAAGAAACGTAAACGGTGTTTACCTGACTTCTGCTAGAGGTAGCTCACAAGATAATTTCGGGGCTAGAGGTTACACTTTCGGGAATGAAAATATTTTCAAAAACGGAAACAGAATAAATTCTGGAATTTTCCCAGAAGTTTCTGGCCTAGAACGTGTAGAAGTTCTGAAAGGTAGCGCAGCCATTCTTTATGGAAATGTAGCACCCGGAGGAATTGTAAATATGGTTACCAAAAAACCTCTATTTAATTTCGGAGGTAGTGCTTCTCTAAATTATGGTAGCTGGAACAATATAAAACCTACAATTGATGTCTATGGAGGATTAACCAAAAATTCAGCTTTTAGAGTAAACGGAAGTTACGAATACAAAGACAGTTTTCGAGATGTAGTAAATTCTAAAAAACATTATTTCAACCCGAGTTTTTTATTCAATATTTCAGACAAAACACAAATCATCATAGAAGCAGATTATCTTAAACATCATTTTACCCCAGATTTTGGATTGGGAGGTCTTGTGCTAAACACAACAACTTCCGAATCAAAACTCAACACACTTTTAGACATTAACAAATTTGTTGGTGCAACTTGGCAATATCAAACCAACGAAATGGCTACCACTACCATAACTTTAAATCATCAAATCAATAACAATTGGAGCTATAACACTGTTGCATACTATCAAAATTACAACAAAGATTTTTATGGTACAGAAAGAATCCAATGGAATTTACAATCTAATGGAGATTATCTCTGGAAAAGAACTCTAAACAAACAATATATAGAACAAAACTATAGTAGTTTACAATTCAACTTAAATGGAGAATTTAAAACTGGAAAAATAGCTCACAAGCTACTAGCAGGTGCAGATGCAGATTATCTTCAAGCTGACACATACACCTTCCAACTTCAAAAACAAGATGGCTCATTCTCTGATGCAGGCAATAATTTTTCTTACGGAACCAATGGAAACACTTTTAATGGAAACATTTCTTTAAATGATGAAAACACTTGGGCAACGGGATATACACCAAATTCTAAGAAAAAAGATCTTACTAGAGTTCCTACTAGAAGAATTGGTATCTATGTACAAGATCTAATTTCTCTTTCAGAAAAATTAAAATTTTTAGCAGGTATAAGATGGTCTTATTTAGAAAATAAAACTACGCAAGTAACCAATTATCTTACTTCTATAAAAGCAGAAACTGCCAATTCATACAAAAAGGATATGGCATTTTCGCCAAGATTAGGTTTAGTTTACCAATTTAACGAGAGTTTTACTGCTTTCGCTAGTTATTCTAATTCTTTTACACCAAATACAGGACTTTCAATTGATAGTAACGGAAATACAAGCCCTCTTGACCCTTCAATAATCAATCAATATGAAGTAGGAATTAAGAAAAATTTATTAAAAAACACATTAGCATTTAATGTAACTGCATACCAAATAGACAATAGTAATTTATCACAAATAAGTGAAATAAACGTCAATTACAGAGAACTCACAGGAAAAACCAGAAGCCAAGGTGTAGAATTAGATATTACAGGAAATCCAACACCAAATCTATCAATTAATGCTGGATATTCATATAACTATATGACCTACCTAGACACACCAAACACTGATGGTAGCTTCGTAGAAGGAGAAAGACTAGTGAGAACACCAGCTAACACGGCAAATGCCTCTATTTTCTATACCTTACCTCAATATATAAAAGGTTTAAGAATAGGTTTAACTGCATTTTATACTGGCGAAAGATTAGCAGGCTGGAACAACTTAAAAGATGCAAACGGAAACCAAAAAACCAACAGAATGTACAAAATAGGAGACTTTACAACAGTTGATTTCTCGGTTGGCTATCAGTTTAAGAAACTATCAATAATGGGAAAAGTAGGCAATTTATTTGATGTGGTAGATTATAATGTACACGAGAATTATTCTGTAAACCCTATTACTCCAAGAAATTTTTATGTTACAATCAATTATAAACTTTAACTTTACAACCAAAAACAAATCTAAAAGTGGAAATATTTCCACTTTTGGTGTTTTATTCAACAAAAAATTAATTCAAAATGAAGAGTACAAGAACGACAATGAGACTTCTACACCGTTACATCGGTTATTTTATGGCAGGAATTATGGCAGTGTATGCTGTAAGTGGAGTTTTGCTCATTTACAGAGACACTGATTTTCTAAAAAAGGAGAAAAAAATTGAGAAAAAAATTGATGCTAACATTCCTCTAGACAAACTAGGAAAAGAATTAAAAATTAAAGGTCTAGAAGTAAAAGAACAGAAAGGCGATGTAGTCATCTTCAAAGAAGGAACATACAATTCTAAAACCGGTGAAGCTAAATACACCAAAAAAGAACTTCCGTTTTTCTTAAAAAAAATGACAGACCTTCACAAATCAGATTCTAAACATAAACTCTCTATCTTAAATACCATATTCGGAATTTCACTCCTATTCTTCGTGGTTTCCTCATTTTGGATGTTTAATCCTAAATCCAGGATTTTCAAAAACGGTGTGATAATCACTGCAGTAGGAATCATTTTGGCATTGTTTTTGATTTTAGCTTAATAACAAAATAAATATCATATTTTTTGATATATTGCAATTTAAATAATTATTACTATCTTTGCAAAAAAATTTCAACTACTTGATAAGTAATTGAAAAATCGAATGTTATAAATCAAAATATTTTCTGCAATCGATTTAACTTTAATTAATAAATTTATAAAAATTATATCAATTTATTTAATATAATTTAACATTTTTTCATTTGTGTTTTTGGGCGGGATAAAATATTTAATATTTTGTCTCGCCATTTTTTATACAAAAAATCCGACTCGTAAAGTCGGATTTCATTGATATCAATTTGTTCATTATTCTATTTGGAGAGCAATTTCTTCCCAATCTTGCATTGTTGTTGTTAATTCATTTTTGAGCACTTCATATTTTTCTAATTCTTGCTGAGACGGATTGGTTTTGGCAAAAATTTCTTCCAAAGAAGCAATTTCTTTTTCATAATCTGCTATCTTTTCTTCTAATTTTTTTAACTTATTTTGAAGATTTTTTTGTTCTTTGCTTATAAAGTTTGATTGGGTTTGATGCGGTTTAACATCGTTTAAAGTCGATTGATTTTGCTTTTCAACTTTTGGCTCAACTTCAGTTTGGCTTAATTTAGATTTTTCAGCAGAAATTTCTCTTAAAGATTCTTTTTGGCGATATTCTAAATATTCATTAATATTTCCTAAGAACTCTTTCATAGAACCATCTCTAAATTCGAAAATCTTATCACACAATCCTTGTAAAAATTCTCTATCGTGAGAAATTACAATTACTGTTCCTTCAAATTTCTGAAGTGCAATTTTTATGATTTCCTTCGATTGAATATCTAAGTGATTGGTAGGTTCGTCCATAATTAAAGTATTGAACGGGCGAAGTAATAATTTACATAGCGCCAAACGGTTTCTCTCGCCTCCAGAAAGTACTTTTGTCTTTTTTTGCACCGCTTCACCTGTAAAAAGAAAACTTCCGAGCAAATCTCTTACTCTAGGTCTAGTTTCTTCTGTAGCGGCATCTTCTGCTTCTTGCAATACGGTTTTATCCGGCGTAAGAACTTCCTCTTGATTCTGTGCAAAATAACCAATATTTACATTATGCCCAAGATTCCATTCACCAGTATAATCTTTAATTTCGCCAGCAAGAATTTTGGCCAAAGTGGTTTTACCTTGTCCGTTTTGCCCAAGAAGTGCAATTCTATCACCACGCTGAACAAAGAAATCTACCTTATCAAAAACTTGATGATTTCCGTATTTTTTTCCTAAATTTTGGGCTTCGAAAATTACTTTTCCGGGAACCACACTCTGTACAAAACGAATGTTGAATTTAGAAACATCATCATTCTCTACTTCAATTCTTTCAATTTTATCTAATTTTTTAATCAAAGATTGCGCAAAAGCAGCTTTAGTAGCACTTGCACGGAATTTATTGATGTTGTCTTCCATCTGTTTAATTTCCGCATCCTGATTTTTCTTCGCCTGAATTAGTTTTTCTTTTCTATCTTTTCTTAGCTCTAGATATTTGCTGTAATTAGCTTTATAATCATCTACTTTTTTATTGTTAATATCAAAAGTTCGGTTACAAACCGCTGTCATAAACTGCTTATCGTGGCTCACCAAAACAATAGCTCCGTTATAATCTTTCAAGAAATTTTCTAACCAAATGATAGATTCCATATCCAAGTGATTGGTAGGCTCATCTAAAAGGAGCAAATCATTATTCTGAAGGAGCAGTTTCGCGAGTTCTATTCTCATTCTCCATCCGCCAGAAAATTCATCTGTAATCCTATCAAAATCAGCTGCTTTAAAACCAAGACCTAGCAAAACTTTTTCTACATCACCTTCTAGATTATAGGCATCGTGATGATGAAGAATATCATTAAGGTCAGTCATTCTATGAATAAGATCGTGGTAAGCATCAGATTCATAATCTGTTCTGGTTGCTAATTGATGATTTACTTCTTCTAGCTCGTTTTTCCAAGCGTTAATCTGCTCAAAAGCTTGAAGTGTCTCGTTCCAAACGGTTCTACCTTTTACGAAATCTAAATCTTGTTTTAAGAAACCAATGGTGATGTTTCCTTCTGGTACAATATTGCCTTCGAAGAAAGAAATTTCTCCGGAAAGCATTTTTAGAAGTGTAGATTTTCCTGCACCATTTTTACCAACCAGACCTACTTTATCATCTCTTTTGATGGTGAAATTTACATCTCTGAAAAGATAATTTCCGGAATGGTGAAGTCCTAAACCTTGAACTGAAATCATAATATGATAGAATTTTTATAAAACTTTTTTTGAAGTTGCAAAAGTAAGATTTATAAAATAAAAAACTGCACCTATTAAGATGCAGTTGTATTAAAAAAGTCTCAAATGAGATAAAAAATAAACTTCTTGGTGTTGTATTAAGTATTTCTAGACAATGCATTATATGCATAGAGCACAATAATAGCTCCTACTACTGACATTGCAAGACTATAAAAGCTAAAAACATCATTAGTAACTCCTGCTCCGAAGAATAATCTACCTAAAAAACCACCTACTACACTCCCTACAATACCAATGATAATGGTGGCAATCCATCCTGCTGCATCTGAGCCTGGTTTTAAAAATTTTGCGATTGCTCCAGCAATTAAGCCGAAGATAATCCATGCTATAATATTGATCATAATTTTGTGATTTTGGTGTTATTGAATTTATTTAAATGCATCAAATTCTGTTTCTATTTCAGAAACCAATGTTTTCTTTTTTGATTGTAATGCGTTAGAAAGATGATTAAATTTTCTTTTGGCATCTTCTGAAATCTCATTCCATTTTTGCTTTACTCCATTTGCCTGAGATTTTATTTTATTTCTTGTACTTTTTCCCTTTTGTGGAGCTAGTAAAATTCCGACTGCAGTTCCTATAGCTGCTGCACTTAAAAATCCGATGGTTTGTTTGGTGATTGTGTTCATATTTTCTATTTTTTGTGATTATTTTACCTATTTTCTTCTCTTATTACTTCGAAAAGAATTATGAAAAGTGCCATCGCAAAAAGTATATGTATAAAAACTCCAAAATCAAGTATAAAAAATCCTATTGCCCATATTATTAATAAAATTCCTACTAAAAAATATATCCATTTATTCATAATTGTTAAAAATTTACTTTTACAGTTTTATGTGCAAATTTCTTATTGCTGGCAATAATATCTGTTACAACATTCTTTTGGGTTCTTATAAAATTTTCATTTTTTATAACGATGCAAGAATTACAAAGAACTACTACTTTTCTTGATTCAAATTTACAATATACTAAAAATCAACATTTTATAATATTTTCAACTTGTTTTATAGAATTTTAATTTTCTATTTTTTTAAGAATTAGAGTTTTATAATTTTTCTTCATTCACATCACAAAGATGCACACATTTCTAACGAATATTTTTACAAAAAAATGAGAATTAATTATAGAATTTTCATAAAAAAACGCCTCAAAAAAATTGAGACGTTATAATAAATATTTTGAGGAAATTTTAAGCAATATCTTCAGGCAAATAAATTTCAAAGACTGCGCCTTCGCCAGGTTTTCCTTTGGCTAAAATGTAACCTTTGTGGTTTTCTACAATTTTTTTACAAATTGCTAATCCTATACCTGTACCTGCTATTTCGTCTTTGTTATGCAATCTGCTGAAAAGTTCAAAAATTCTTTGAGAATATTCTTCAGAAAAACCAATCCCGTTATCCGAAAAAGTAAACTTATGAAAATCTTTTTTGGCTGGTAAAACCAATCGACCAATCTGTTGTAATGAAGTTTTTTTATAGTCTATTTGTATCTCTGGTGGTACATTTGCCTTAGAATATTTTACAGAATTGCCTAGTAAATTGATAAACATCTGTTGAATCTGAAACGGAATTACCTTTAACGTAGGCAAATGTTCGGATTTTATAATGGCAGATTTATCTGAGATGCTTTCTGCGATTTCGTGTTTAGCAGCTTCTAAAATTTCGTTTAGGTCTGCTATTTCAAAGACCTTTTCAGACTTATTAGTTCGTGAGAATTGCAATAAATCTTTGATGAGCAATCTCATTCTGCCAGCAGCTACTTTTATTCTTTCAAAATATTGTTGTCCAGTTTCGGTAAGGTTTTGATAATCTCTAGCTTCTAATCTAGAGATGAAAGTTTCTATTTTTCTAAGCGGTTCTTGCAAATCGTGACTCGCTACGTAATTAAATGCTTGCAATTCTTTATTACTAGCTTCTAATTCTCTGTTTTTTTGTAGAATTTCTGCACTATTATTTATTTCTTCCGTAATATCCTGAGTAATCATCAGGTAATAAAAATCATCTTGGCTTTCTATTGGCTTACTGCTAATTCTTATATATTTTACTTCAGAATTATCTGCTCTTATAATTCTATGCTGGTATGGCGCTACATTCTTTTCTTTGTTCCTAAATTTTTCTAAATATTGTATTACAAATCCCTTATCTTCTGGATGTACTAACGGTATAAAACTATCTACCAAAGGATTAAATTTCTCTTTACTTACCCCGAACATTCTAAAAATATTGTCAGAAAATTCAAATTCATTTTTATCTATATTCCATTTCCAGAAGCCGTAGTTTCCTATTTTCTCTGCTTCTTTATTGGTTTCATTGGCAATAAATAATGTTTTGTTTTTTTCTTCTAATTCTATGTTTTTGTGTTCTAATTGTAGTTGGTTATAGTATTCTTCTGTAACGTCTGAGGTAATCCCTATCATTACCCTTTCTCCGCTCAGATTTTTCACCACTTTGCTTATCCCTCGGAAATATCTTATATCACCATCTTTTCTTATCACTCTATAAGAATTAGGACCCAGTATTTCTGCCGTTTTTAGTTGTTTTGCAATTTCTAGCATTCTATCTACATCATCAGGATGAATATGATTAGCGTAGTTCTCTATTACAGCATCAAAACTATTAGGTTCATAGCCCAACATTCTGTAAATATTATCAGAATAGTTAAACTCATTTTTGTCTATATTGTATTGCCAAGTCCCAAAATCACCTATTTGCTCTGCCATATCAGAAGATTCTATTGCAAGCTTTAGTTCTGAGTTAGAATCTCTAAGACTATTGATATCTTTAGATATTTTTATAATGGCAAAAATGAGGATAAAGAGTGTTACAAATAGTGTTACATAATTTACAATGGGAGTAAATCTATTGACTTCCTTATTGTCATCAAGTCTTTTTTCTAGAAGATTATTTTCAATTTCTACCATTTTATTAATAGTAAAAGAAATTTTCTCCATCATTGCAGATCCTTTTTTTATATTTTCTACGACCAAAGGATTATCTCTTTTTAGATTGAGGTACTTTAGACCTTGTTCCACCACTTTTATTTTTTCTTTGAAATATCCTCGCAGGAGCTTTACATTTTTTATCTGCGTTGGGTTGTCATTCATTAGTTTCTCTAGAGCATCAATATCATTATTAACGGTCGAAACATCTGACTGTATCTGAATCAAGATATTTTTATCTCTAGTGATAAAGTAGTTTCGTCTATCTATTTCTAGGTCTTTTATTTCGCTGTACAATTTTTGAATATTTCCATATACTACGTAGCTGTGCTCTACTATATCATTAGACTTATTAAGGTTATTAATATGCCTAAAAGAAATCGCAGATACAAAAAGTATAATCGCTATACTGATTATAAAAACAATTTTGAGAAATAGTGGTTTTTCGTAAAATTTCATATAATTAAAGCATTACATTCTCAGAAGGAAATTATCTTTATTAAGACCAGAGGTATGGTATTGCCAATTGATCGCTACTACATCAGACAATATTTTTTTGAGTGCTTCAAAATCATTTGGTTTTTTAATGTAAATATTAGCACCCTTTACGAATGTTTCTTCTATATGTTCTTCCGAAGAAGAGGTAGAATAAATAGCAATGGCAATATCCTCGAACTTACTGTTAGATTTAATTTCGTGGAGACATTCTATTCCATTCTTCTTTGGCATATTAAGGTCTAAAAACAAAACCTGTGGCAGAATAGCATCATCAGAATTTAGATAATTCATAAGCTCTACTCCATCATTATAAGTATTAACTTTGGTATTAATTTTTAGTTCACTGAAGGCGTCTGTGAAGAACAATCTGTCATCTTCATCATCATCTGCTAATATAATATGAATATAATCTGTTTGCATATATAATGTATTTCTTAGTTATAGTTTATTATTTTTTATTTGCAATTTCTCTTCTCTTTGAAATAATTCTTTGAAACTGAGACGGAGTGATTCCCGTAATATTTTTAAACTGAGTACTAAGGTGTGCCACACTAGAATAATTCAGTTTATAAGCAACTTCAGTCAAAGTTAAACTATCTTTAATGATAAGATTTTTAGCTCTTTCTATTTTCTGAAGCATAATATAGTTTTCTATTGAGCTATAAGTAATCTCCGAAAAAAGATTAGACAGATAACCATAACTGTGACTTAGTTTTTCAGACAAATATACTGAAGCTTTCACGTTTAATGGTTCTTCACTGCTTACCATTTCCATTATAGTTTCTTTTATCTTTTCTATTAAGACCGTTTTTTGGTTTTCAATAATGGTAATGCCGTAATCTTCTAACTCAGATTTCAGTTCCTTCATTTTATCTGTAGGAATTTTCTCCAAAAACTCTACTTCTCCAAAAGCTACTATTCTGTATTTAAAACTAAATGCGCTGAGCTTATCCTCTAATACTTTTTTACAGACTGCGTTATAATCAAATTTTGTGAAAATTTTCATAATGATATTTTAACTTTTATAAATATAAAAATATTATGTTAACAAAAAGAATCTTTTATAAAAACTCTCACAAATAAAAAAACATATTTGTGAGAGCTAACTAAATAATAAACTATATGAAGAGAAAACTACTTTTTATAATAAACTATTTACCAAGTGGTAAATTGTAAGAAACGCCTACGCCTAGAGATGCAGCATTGTAATCTTGCCCTGGTAAATTACCTTTGTCACCTGTAAATACTTTGGTATATTGTACAGCAAAGTTCCAATCTTGGTTATGATAACCAATTTCTGGTTTTAGATAAAAACCACCGTCTGGTCTCTCAGTTAAGGCATTTCCTGCAACTTTTTTGCTCCCCGTAATAAATCCGTATCCTAAATCTGTTCCAAAATAAAACCCACTTTGTTTAGGATAAACTCTAATAAGAGCAGCCACAGGTACCACCCCGAAATCACTGTTATTATAACCATTATTTTCTTTTCCAAAAAACTGATTATAACCCGTTGCGATACCTAGACCAAAACCAGGAGTCACTAAATTTTGGTAAGACAAATCTACTCCTACATTTGCAGATGCATTGCTAGAAGGCACTGCTATACCACCATTTACTCCTAGTTTAATCATGTTTGTCATTTCAGAATTTTGGGCACTTACCATACCTGCTCCTAAAATCCCTAGTCCTAATATTACTTTTTTAATGTTTTTCATAATATTTAAAATTAAAGTATTTATATTTTATTCTTTTTTTGTTTTGCAAAGTTGCAATCTTATGCGAGCTTTATTTTTATAAAATTTTAATTGAGTTTTATAGAATTATTATGTTACTCTAATCGTTAATTTTAATATAAGCTTACCATAAAATGATTATTAATATCTTTTCTAATTTTTATAGAAAAACTCTTCCCTACTTCGTGATAAATCATAGAACAATGATCTAGTAAATTATCAAACTCTTCATTAAAATCCTCAGACAAAAAAACCAAATTTTTAATATTGTGCTCATCTATTTCTAGCCTTTTATCTTTATACGAAAGTTCAGAAATTCCATAATTCTGATGTAGTTTTACAAAATAATCCTCTATCAATTGATAATTTTTCATAGTATATTTTATTTTTGATTTTCATTTCACTATTCGTTTTTTCATTTCTACGAAAATCGCCATTAACACAAAATCAAAACTTAGATTCTGCGTTGCTAATTGCACGTAATCATTACTTAAAAATTGATATAAAAGTTTATATCCGTTTGCTGTAAAAGATTGAATAGTTGCTAACATCGCTTTTATATGTTTTTTTAACATTACAAAGATGTAGCAACCAACAATAGAATGTTTTATAAAATTTTAAAAGAAAATTATAGAATTTTTAGAAACAAAAAAGCC
>APMI01012792.1_pt1 | contig 13242 bp, 10 predicted proteins | sample 667938 | NCBI WGS metagenome assembly APMI01 (sample SAMN01084076, study PRJNA167559) | wastewater metagenome | biome: Wastewater | place: Denmark: Ejby Moelle, Odense | collected 2011-11-28 | reverse complement strand
GCCATCAATGAACCGGGCAGCAACGGCTGGGTAGCTTTCAAGATAAAACCAAAACCCTCAGTGGTAATTAGCGATTCGCTCAATAATACCGCCGCTATTTATTTTGATTTCAATAAGCCTGTTATTAAGCCTGTTATTACCAATACCGCTACAACTATTGTCAGCAGTTCCTCAACGCCCGTGCCGGTGAAGCTGGAATATTTTTCTTTGAATCAAAAGGATAACCATAACCTGCTTAACTGGAAAGCATCCTGCAGTTACGGCAATGCAATATTTGTAATTGAAAGAAGCAGTGACGGCATTCATTTCAGCAGAATTGGCAATATCACGGCTACGGCTACACGCTGCCAGTTGCCATTTAATTTTACAGACAACAATCCAGTAGCAGGCAGAAATTATTACCGTTTAAAAATTAGTGATGCAGATGGCATTTCTTTTTACAGTAAAATATTGGTGGTTGGAAATAACAAAGCTGGCATCAGCATTACTGCTGTAGTGGAAAATGCTGTTTATCTCAACAGCAATAAACAGCAGTCAATACAATTGAAAGTAATTGCAGCCGATGGAAAAGAAATATTGAATGAAAGAAAAAGAATTGCTGCAGGCGCTAACAACATCAGCATGCAACTAAATTTGGCGGCGAAGGGAATCTATACGCTGGTCATTTACAGCAGTGCTGGGGAAACTATTATCAAAAGATTTGTAAAGTAATTCAAGGGTTGACCGGCTTTGAAAGCTGGTCGGCCTTGACAAATACGTCTTACTGCATTAAAATTTTACTATAATGAAAACCCTTATCAGCCTGCTTTTTTTATCGCTTGCTTCATTTGCAGAAGCACAGATCGTGAATATTCCCGATGCCAATTTTAAATCCTTCCTGCTTGGGGCCGGCATTGACACGAATAATGATGGTGAGATACAAGAAGCCGAAGCTTCGGCTGTTATAAATCTGTACCCCCAGTCTCAACATATCAGCGACCTCACCGGCATACGATCTTTTGTAAACCTGCAAAGCCTGGATTGCAGGAATAACCAGCTGACCTCATTAGATGTTAATGGGATGAGTGCATTAAAGCTCATTACTTGTGAAGACAATCTTATCAGCACTGTTAATCTTAGCGGTTGCTCCAGTTTAGAGGCCCTGATTTGCGCCGGCAACAGGCTAACCGGTTTAAACCTTGCCGGTCTTGATAGCTTAGGCTGGATATTTTGTCACAATAACCCGACGCTTAGTTTTCTTGATGCACATGGATGTGCCAAACTTGCCAGGGTAGAATGCGGCCAGGGCAACAATAGCCTTCAAATGGTGAACCTCGCTGATTGTGACAGTCTTTCACTGTTGTCGTTATACGATAGTAAAATAGGAACTGTTGATATCAGCCGCTGTGGTAAGATCAGGAGTTTAACAGACCTTGGTTTTATTGAAAACTTGATTGCCCGGGATTGCAACAATCTTGAAACGATCCATTCTGGTGAAACTGCTCCCTGGAAAGTAAATAATTTTCTGGATGTAACAGGCTGCACTAAACTAAAAACAATTTTTCTGCAGGAAAGCAATTTGATCAGCCTGGATGTGAGTACCTGCAGTAGTTTACAGAACCTCAGTCTGCCGCATAACGGATACTGGTTCCCGAATACCAACCCGGTGAACGGCTTAAAATATCTCAATATAAAAAACGGCAGTGCTTTGTCGATCTTAGACATTGGAGCATGGGGTATGCCCAATCAAAACAGCTTAAATATATGTGCAGATGACTTTGAGATACCTTCTGTAAATGCCGTATTTGAAAATGTTGTGACAAATTTTGGCGCAGTGGTTAATGTGAGTAGCTACTGCTCGTTCTTCCCCGGCGGCAGCTATAATACCATTAAGGGTAAAACACAATTAAACTTAAACAGCAATGGTTGCGACAGCTCAGACAGTGGCATGCCAAACGTTGCAATAAGAATCACGGATACAGCCGGCAATTCACTGGTGCGCTACACGGCTCCATCCGGCGACTATGCCCATTACCCGTATAAAGGGATCTTTACAGTTACTCCCTATTTTCCTTATCCTTATTTCACTATCAATCCGTCTTCAACAACAGTCAATTTTGACACAGCGAATAACCTGGTTGACACCAGTAATTTTTGCATTCAACCAAACGGTGCACATAACGATCTTGAGATTAGTTTTCTCCCCACCTGGCAGATTGCAAGGCCGGGCTTTGATGCTGCGTATACGCTAACTTATAAAAACCGCGGCACCACTACCCTCAGCGGTAATGTGCAGGTTTTCTTTGCCAACAACAGGATGAGTTTTACTACCGCTTCTGAAGCAGTAACTGCTCAAACCGTTGTCGGAAGCTTCGGTCACCTTGCATGGAACTACAATGCGCTGAAGCCGTTTGAAAGCAGGACCATTTATGTAACATTCACTTTATTACCCCCGCCTGTAAATAATATAGGCGACAGTACCAGTTTCATCAGCACCATTACGCCATACGAAAGCGACGAAACTCCCTTTGACAACAATTTCATTCTTCCGCAACTACTGAGAGGCGCTTATGACCCCAACGAAAAACAATGCCTTGAGAACAGCAGGCTTGATGTTTCGCAAACAGATCACTACCTCCATTACCTGGTCAATTTTCAAAATGAAGGAACGGATACTGCTTTCAATATCGTAGTGGCAGATACATTGAGCGATAAACTGGATTGGAATACACTTCAACTCATTGGCAGTAGTCACCCTGTTGATCTAAAGCTCATCAATAACAAAGCGGAATTTATTTTTCAACACATCAACCTGCCTTACAAAGCCATCAATGAAGCAGGCAGTCATGGCTGGCTGACCTATCAAATAAAACCCAAATCGTCTGTAGTAAGCGGCGATTCGATCAATAACAGTGCGGCTATCTATTTTGACTTTAACCCGCCGGTCATTACCAACAGGGTTACTACACTATTTGACTCGGTGTACATCCTCTTGCCGGTGAAGCTGGAATATTTTTCCGGGCACACAGTAAACAACAGGAACCAACTGAGCTGGAAAGCCAATGCCTCCCATGGCAGTTCAACATTTATCATTGAAAGAAGTGCCGATGGCATTCATTTCAGCAGCATTGGAAATATCACGGCTACGGTTACCCGCTGCCAGTTGCCATTTAATTTTACAGACAACAATCCAGTAGCAGGCAGAAACTATTACCGTTTAAAAATTAGTGATGCAGATGGCATTTCTTTTTACAGTAAAATATTGGTGGTTGGAAATAACAAAGCCGGCATCAGCATTACTGCTGTAGCGCAAAATGCTGTTTATATCAGCAGCAATAAACAACAGTCAATACAATTGAAAATAATAGCAGCCGATGGCAGGGAAATCCTGAATGAGCGAACAGCCATTGTAGCAGGCAACAATCATATCAACCTGCAATTAAAAACTGCAGCAAAAGGTATATACACATTGGTCCTTTACACAAATGAAGGAGAAATTATTACTAAAACATTTGTAAAATAATGCTAAAGGTCGACCAGCTTTTAAAGTTGGTCGACCTTGTTATGGTACGCTTTCAAAGTATTTATGGGACTGCCGTATCTTTACCGCATGCAGTTTTCTCACATCAGCAATGCAGCGGTGAGCCGGCAACCAGACCGGCCTATGATGCAAAAAGAAGTGTACCCTGTAAGTGATTCACTGCAGCAGTATCTTCAACAATATCAAAAAGACAGGGAACTGTCCCTTGCATACACTGAATTGTTGCATTACAGCCATACCAACGCCATCAAAGATGCCAATGGAAAACATACGCATTGGGAACGGGTAGTGTACGACGACAATACGAGGGAACAGTTGTACCAGAAGATACTGGTGCTTTTTGCACAACTAAAAAATAATCCGACCCAACAATTCAGCGTCAGCTCCATCGACTTTTGTGAATTTGCCAACAGCATGCCGTTCCGAATTAACCTGGTGGACGATGCCAACCAGCAGCAGGATTATTTCTATATTAAAACCGCTGACGCCTCCCGTATTTTCGGATTAGAACTGGAACAGTTGTTAACCAGCAACCACATCAACTTTCTATACCATAAAAATACGTTGGTAGAAGAACACATTGAAGGCATACCCGGCGATGATTTTCTTCCTGCCATTGAACAGCTCACTGCGGTTGAAAAAGAACAGTTGTCCATTGCATTCATCCGCTTTAACGAACAATGCTTTGCCCGGTTACTCGGCGATATGCGGAGTTACAATTTTGTGATCTTAAAAAATGACGGCACTGAGTTTCCTTTTTCAATGAGGTCCATCGACTTTGACCAGCAATGTTATGAAGGCAAATTAAACTTATACCTGCCGCAATTTTTCAAAGAGAATTATCAATATGTGCATCTGGCTACGGCCACACTTGAACCGTCAATGATTGAAAATATAAGACTGGCGGAAAGAAAATCAATGACTGAACTGGCTGTTCAACATGCTGATCAACTAAACGCCCTGTTAGAATTGATGGGGAAAGAAGAGATCTCAGACAATTATAAAGTAGTTTCCCTGCGCCGGGAACTGAACGATTACCACCGCAACCATCATTTCAGCCATTGCAAAACGATGGGCGCCATTCTGCAACGGCAGCTAACTGAGATGACCGGCCTGTCCTTTACCTGAAAGCACTCCCTGCTCCCGGTCAATTGTTAAAGCTGTCACTGCTTAAGGCGGTCATTTAGCTGGCGGCAGTCACGGTTGGCCCATTTGCCGCTGATTTCTTTATCTTTGCCGGGCAAGATAGCCCCGGGGGCAAAAAAAATTAATATGGCAAAACAACATACACTCCATTGTTCTTTCTGCGGTCGCAGCCGGGATGAAGTGAAGATATTGATCGCAGGGCAGGAAGGACATATTTGTGAAAACTGTGTAGAGCATGCCCAGGAGATCATCAGCCAGGAGTTGATGATCTATCCCGATGCAAAAAATGCCGGTCATACACACAAACTCACGGTAAAAAAACCGCTGGAAATAAAGAAGTTTTTGGATGAATACGTGATTGGACAGGATGATGCCAAAAAGATACTTGCGGTGGCGGTGTACAACCATTATAAACGCCTGAACCAAAAAGTGGAGAATGATGTAGAGATCGAAAAGAGCAATATTATTATGGTGGGTGAAACCGGTACGGGAAAAACCCTGCTGGCAAAATCCATCGCCCGTATGCTGAACGTGCCATTCGCTATCGTGGATGCTACCGTATTTACAGAAGCCGGTTATGTGGGTGAAGACGTGGAAAGTATGCTGAGTCGCTTGTTGCAGGCCTGCAACTATGATGTGGCTGCTGCAGAAAAAGGCATTGTGTTTATAGATGAGATCGACAAAATAGCCCGCAAGAGCGATAACCCTTCCATTACCAGGGATGTAAGTGGCGAAGGTGTGCAACAGGGCCTGTTAAAATTGCTGGAAGGAACCGAAGTGCTGGTACCACCACAGGGTGGCCGTAAACATCCCGAACAAAAACTGGTAAAAGTTAACACCCAAAATATCCTGTTTATATGCGGCGGTGCTTTTGACGGTGTTGATAAACTGATTGCACGCCGGGTAAATACCCATGCCATTGGTTTTAATGTGAACAAAGAATTGCAGGCTTTTCAGCAGAACAACCTGTTACAGTTTGTAAATGCGGTAGATCTAAAACATTTTGGTTTGATCCCGGAATTGCTGGGTCGTTTGCCGGTGATCACCTATCTCAACCCACTGGACGCCCCAACACTCCGCAACATTTTAACAGAGCCAAAGAATGCGCTGATCAAGCAGTTTACCCGCCTGTTCGACATAGAGGGCATCGCCCTTTCCTTTGAACCGGCCGTGTTTGATTTTATGGTAGAAAAAGCCATGGAATACAAGCTGGGCGCAAGGGGACTTCGAAGCATCTGCGAAGGTATTTTAACCGATGCTATGTATGAACTGCCTTCTCAAAAAGTCAAAACTTTTGAAGTAACGCTGGAATATGCACAGCGTAAGTTCAATACCAGCAAGATGAGTATGCTGAAAGTTGCCTAACCGAATTGATAAATGATAATGAATTAAATGATAATGATGCAGCCTCTCGGCTGCATTTTTTTTGCAGCAGGAAGTGCTTGCTCGCCAGTAAAAGCCACACTGTATAAGAGTGTCCCGAATTCCGAAAGCTTTTGGATGAGGATAAATTGTATTACCGCAGTTGCACAAAGTTTAACTCCCGGCAACAAATAAAAAGGCTGTATCAAAATCCCCCTGACCGTTTACTTCGAGAAGCCTGGTATAAAGTGAATGGGGCCCCAATTTGAAACATCAATAAATTCCAACTTTCAAATTAGGTGTTTGATACAGCCTGTATAATCATCTATCAAAAAAAATCTTACTGGAAAGTGGCCGTTACGGTCACTTTATCCTTCGCCAGTGTTCTCAGCATGGCCGCAATGGCATTGGCGTCCAGCCCGATCTCGTTGTATAACTGCTTTGGAGTTCCATGCTCCACCAACCTGTCTGGTATGCCCATTATTTTTACATCCGCCTTGTAGCCGTGTTCATTCATGAATTCTAAAATGGCAGTTCCAAAACCACCCACCACAGTTCCATCTTCTACTGTAATGATCTTATCGTATTTAGCGAATACTTCATGCAATAGTGCTTCATCGAGTGGCTTGCAGAAACGCATATCATAATGTGCAGGGTTAATACCCTCAGCCTTCACATCACGGATGGCTGCGGCGGCAAAATTACCCGGGTGTCCGAAAGACAATATTGCTATATCCTGCCCATCTTTTAATTTTCTGCCTTTTCCAATTTCAATTGCTTCAAATGCTGTTCTCCACTCCGGCATCATGCCTTCTCCTCTCGGGTAACGTATCACAAAAGGATTAACAGTGCTTTCTAGCTGTGCCGTGTACATGAGATTGCGGAGTTCCTTTTCATTCATCGGCGCACTGATGATCATGTTGGGAATGCAGCGCATATAGGCAATGTCGTAACAGCCATGGTGCGTAGGTCCATCTTCCCCCACGAGCCCGGCCCTGTCCAAGCAAAACACCACCGGCAACTTTTGTATGGCCACATCGTGTATCACCATATCGTAAGCCCGCTGCATAAAAGAAGAATAAATATTGCAGAACACCCGCATGCCCTGCGTAGCCAGTCCGGCGCTCACCGTTACGGCATGCTGCTCACAAATACCCACGTCAAAAGCACGGTTGGGCATCTTGTCCATCATGTATTTTAAGGAAGAGCCACTTGGCATCGCCGGGGTAATGCCCATGATGCGGTCGTTCATTTCTGCCAGTTCGATCATGGTATGACCAAATACATCCTGGTATTTGGGCGGCTGCGGCAGTTCGTAGGTTTTCTTTTGTATCTCACCGGTCACTTTATCAAACAAGCCGGGCGCATGCCATTTGGTTTGGTCTTTCTCAGCCAGTTCATAGCCTTTACCCTTTACCGTTAGTATGTGTAATATTTTAGGACCGGGTATGTTCTTAAGATCCTGCAGGGTGTCGATCAGCTTGCTGATATTGTGCCCATCGATCGGGCCGAAATAACGCAGTTGTAGTGCTTCAAATAAATTGGCCTTGCTGGTAACAGCGCCTTTTACGGCTTCCACCACTTTGTGCGCTACTTTGCGGCTGAGGTTTTTACCGGCTGGTAATTTTCCCAGTGCCTTCCACACATCGTCTTTTAATTTGTTGTAAGTAGGTGACGTACTGATGTCCGTCAAATATTCTTTGAGCGCTCCCACATTGGGGTCAATGCTCATGCAGTTATCGTTTAAAATGATCAGCACATCGCTATCGGCTACACCGGCATGGTTCATGGCTTCAAAAGCGAGGCCTGCCGTCATACTGCCATCGCCGATCACTGCGATCGCCTTCCGGTCTTTTTCGCCTTTGTATTTGGCAGCCATGGCCATCCCAAGGGCTGCACTAATAGAAGTGGAGGAATGTCCTACACCAAATGTATCGTATTCACTTTCGCTGCGTTTTGGAAAGCCGCTGAGCCCATTGTATTTCCTGTTGGTTGCAAATGTGTCCCGGCGGCCCGTTAAGATCTTGTGCCCGTAAGCCTGGTGGCCCACATCCCATACCAATTGATCGTACGGTGTATTGTACACATAGTGCAATGCCACTGACAATTCCACTACGCCGAGGCTGGCAGCAAAATGGCCACCATGCACGCTTACCACATCGATGATGTACTGGCGAAGTTCATCGCAAACCTGGTGCATCTGCTCTTTCGAGAGTTTTTTCAGGTCGGCGGGATTGTTGATATTGGATAAAAGAGGTCCTGCTTTTATTTCCATGCTTATTTATTTGCGCTGTAAAGGTAGGTTTTTTAGGGTTTCGGGGGTATTTTGACCTGCCGGAACTGTTATTGATCGTATTTGTTGCTGGTCAGCACCTCAGGTCAGACCAGCATTGTTTGTTTGACCTGCGATATTGATCAGATATTTCCGGTCTGACCTACGGTACCGACCGGAAATTGTAACTGGTCTGACCTGCGGTGCCGACCAGGTTTACGTGCGGACCCACCAGTTTGACCTGCGCAAACCACGCTCTTCTCTAACAATATTCTTCCTGCATGGTTCAATATAAATAAAGCAACAAGCGAAAGCAACACTTAACACGAAGACCGTATCTTAGTTTTAAATACTGCTGATGAAAGCCTTTTTAACCCTTTTTTCCATTTTCTCTATTCAGCTGCTCAGCAGTTGTACGCTTTGCACCGGTAAAAAAATTACCTGCCCTGCGTTTAATGAACCGGCTTTTGCCAGTTGGTTCCCTTACGAACAAAACCAGCGGATCCATTTCAAAAACAACCTTACAACAGACAGCTTTAGCTATGTTGTTTCAATGCTGAGTCTTTCTGCATCCTACGAAACCAGTACCGGTGGCATTGAAAATGTGCGGCACGGCTGTGGAAGTTCAGCCTATATATCAAGCGGCAACTACGACAATAGTCCATATGGTACCATGGGAATTACCTATGCGATATCAGAAAGCCCGGCCAACAAGAGTCTTTCCCTGCATTTTAACAATGCCGACTGGGATGCCGGCGAGATAACCAACAGCGGTATTGATACGTCTGTTAACAGCAGCGGCAATGGAGTTACAAAGATCAGTGCAGTTCAAAACATGATTTTTGACAATGGCATTACCTACCCGCAGGTGATGATCTTAACAACTGACACCATTAACAATAAAACAGACAGAGCCTACAGATTATTTATTGCCAAAAATATCGGTATCATTGGGTGCGAAATGTTCCCTTCGGGACAAAAATGGGTATTACAATAACTGCACATGAATTTTCCGGTACTGATCTCATTGGGCGACACAACATTCCCCCTGCACGGCATCATTGAATTTGCCGCCTACTTTATTGGCTTCCGTTATTTTATATACCTGCGGAAAAAACAAACTGATATCATTGATACCAACAACAGGGTATGGATCCTGATAGGAGCCATTTTTGGTTCTATCATCGGCAGCCGTATTGTTGGCGGACTGGAAGATCCTTCACAAATAAAAATCGCCGACAATGTGCTGCTGTACTTTTATCAAAACAAAACTGTGTTGGGTGGCTTTTTAGGTGGTGTATGGGGAGTAGAGTTAATCAAGAAGGTCATCAAAGAAAAAAACAACAGTGGCGACCTGTTTACCTACCCGTTGATACTGGCACTGATCATTGGCCGCATCGGCTGCTTCAGCATGGGTGTGTATGAAGAAACCTATGGCACTGTCAGCAGTTTTTTTACTGCGATGGACCTGGGCGATGGGAAAATGAGGCACCCGGTAACACTTTATGAAATGGTTTTCCTGCTGTTGCTCTGGTTCTCTCTCTACCGCTTAGAAAAAAACTACCAGCTTGCCAATGGGCTGCGCTTTAAATTTTTTATGATCGCCTATTGCTGTTTTCGTTTTGTGCTGGATTTTATCAAACCACATTATACCTTTAGTATTGGATTATCCACCATACAAATTACTTCGCTGGTTGGCCTGCTGTATTATGCTGTGATCTATACTCAGCATAAAGCATTATTTTTAATGAAGAAGATTGCAGCACCAAACCATTAAACATTTCAACCTTAAACCTTTCAACTTCTTCTCATGCCTGAACGCCCTTACACTTACTACGATTTCACACTCAGCATCTGCAGCACCTGTTTAAGAAGGGTAGATGCCAAGATCGTATTTGAAAATGACAACGTATACATGCTGAAGAACTGTCCCCATCATGGTTTTGAAAAAGTACTGATCGCAAATGATGTGGCCTATTATAAAAATATCCGCAATTACAACAAGCCTTCTGAAATGCCGTTGCAGTTCAATACCAAAACACATTACGGCTGCCCTTATGATTGCGGGCTTTGCCAGGATCATGAACAGCACAGTTGCTTAACGGTAGTGGAAATAACGGACCGCTGTAACCTGCAATGCCCCACCTGCTATGCGATGAGTAGTCCGCATTACGGCAGGCACAGAACGGTGGAGGAAGTGGAACGCATGCTTGATATCATTGTGGCCAATGAAGGTGAACCGGATGTAGTGCAGATCAGTGGCGGGGAGCCCACCATACACCCTGATTTCTTTGCCATACTCGATATTGCAAAAAAGAAACCGATCAAACATTTAATGCTGAACACCAATGGCATCCGCATTGCAAAGGATTTTGAATTTGCCAAACAGCTCGCCGGCTATGCGCCGGATTTTGAAGTGTATCTACAGTTTGATTCTTTTAAGCCGGCAGCGCTGGAGCAATTGAGGGGCAAAGACCTTACAGACATAAGACTGAAAGCACTGGAACACCTGAATGCACTCAATCTTTCTACAACGCTGGTAGTAACATTGCAGCAGGGTGTAAACGATGACGAAGTTGGTAAGATCATTGAATTTGCCCTGCAGCAAAAATGCTGTCGGGGTGTAACCTTCCAACCCACCCAGGTGGCGGGCAGAACGGAGAATTTTGATCCGGCCACCGACCGAATCACGCTTACGGATGTACGAAAAAAAATCCTGTCGCAAACCAATATTTTTCAGCCCAACGATCTCATTCCCGTTCCCTGTAACCCGGATGCGCTGGTAATGGGCTATGCGTTAAAACTTGCCGGGCAAGTATTTCCACTTACGAGGTACATTGACCCGGCTGTATTGCTGGACAGCAGCCGGAACACCATTGTATATGAGCAGGACGAAGCGCTCAAAGAAAAAATGGTCAGTATCTTCAGCACCGGCATTTCGGTAGACAAAGTAAACGACAACATGAAACAACTGCTTTGTTGCCTGCCCCAGATAGATGCGCCGGGATTGAGCTATGATAATTTATTCCGCATTATCATTATGCGTTTTATTGATGCCTATGATTTTGATGTAAGGGCCATCAAAAAAAGTTGTGTGCACATCGTTCATAAAGATGGCAGGATCATTCCCTTTGAAACCATGAACCTGTTTTACAGGGATGAAAAAGAAATTTACCTGAAACAATTGCAGGCCGAAAAAACAACGATAACCGGTTAAAAACACAGATTATGCTGGCTGTTATGTTCCTCTTATTTATTTTACTGGTGCCCCTGGTACTGATCATTATAGGCATTGTATTCCTTTGTAAGAGCAACCCCGATTCTAAAAAGAAAGGAATTTTTTTAATACTCGGTGGCTTTTTGGTCTTCCTGGTTGAAATACTGATAGGTTATTCCATTTGCTCCGGCATGAACTTTCATTAAGGCCAACCCACCGCTTGCAGAGGATATTACTCAAATAAACTTTCTGCCACTGCCACGCTTTCGGTGCGACCAACATCTACCAGTTTATCGCCGGTATGATCATATCCATAAATAGGATGTGTTGCCGCCAGGCTGAGATAGGTATCTACCAAAGAGAATTTTCCACGCTGTGGTACCAGTTCAAAAAAAGCGGGTTCGAAAACTGCCACACAACTATATGCCATCGGTTTAAGCCCTGGTTTATCAATGGCGATCCTTGTTTCACCCGTTGCGTTATTCATCCATCCACAAAGCCGGCTGTTTTCATCAAATAAAAAATTTCGGGAAGACTTTCTTGTAGTAATACCAAACGAGATCAGACCTTTTTTCTGCTGGTGAAAAGATAGTAGTTTATGCAGGTTGAGATCTGTTAAGAAATCTGCATTGAGGGTAAAAAAGGGTTGGTCGTTTACCAACAGGTCTTTTGCCTTTAACAGGCCTCCACCGGTTTCCAATACTTCGTTTGTTTCATCGCTGATGATGATATTACTTCCCCAGCCTTCATTTGCAGTTACGGCATTCACAATTTGGTCTGCAAAATGATGCACATTCACCACCACATTTTTTATCCCGTATTGCTGCAAGTATTCAATATTTCGCTGCAACAGCGACTTCCCGTTTACCATTGCCAAAGCCTTGGGATGATGGTCCGTCCAGGGTTTAAATCTTGTGCCGAGGCCGGCAGAAAAGATCATGGCACCGGCGGGCGTATTGGTTGAGAGTCGATGGTTCATGGTTGATGGTTCATGGTTGATGGTTAATAGCAATTACATTGATCCCCTGAACTTAGTTATCATTTTACAAAGTATTTCATATTCGTTGTAATAGTGCTTAAAATCGGTATCAATTATATATTTTCTTGTGTTAGAAATAAATAAACAAGCAACAACCTCAATGGCTGAACGCAAGGCTATTCCAGGAAATCTTTTGAACTCCGCAATGGATTGACCGGTACTGCATTCTGCAATATTATGAACAACTGAATCCGCAGCTCTTTTCATCTGCGAACATAAACTGTATAATTCTTCCTTCGGAAATGTTTTAGTCAACATATCGATCTCATTGCTTAAACGCAATGGTTTTCATTCTTAACTATTCACCATCAACCATGGGCCATCAACTTATAGCTGTTTTCCAATACTCCCTGTTTGTATGAGTTAATTCGATCTTCACGTTAAATTTATTTCTCAAATGCCTCGCCAGCGCCTCGGCGGCATATACACTTCTGTGCTGACCGCCCGTACAACCAAAGTTGATACTGAGATGCTCAAAGCCTCTTTTGATATATTCTTCCACAGAAATATCCACCACACTAAACATGCTGTTTAAAAAATCAGGCATTTTGGTTTGCTGTTCTAAAAAATCTTTCACCGGTTTATCAAGACCAGATAAATGTTTGTACGCATCAAAACGGCCCGGGTTCAATATACCCCTCATGTCAAATACAAACCCGCCACCATTGCCGGTTTCATCTCCTGGC